>Ga0326597_10010329_pt1 | contig 12455 bp, 13 predicted proteins | sample RVTome_12_FD_203789 | JGI IMG/M metagenome (GOLD analysis project Ga0326597, IMG submission 203789) | Soil microbial communities from uranium-contaminated site in the Upper Colorado River Basin, Wyoming, United States - RVT100D185 | ecosystem: Environmental > Terrestrial > Soil > Contaminated >... | reverse complement strand
CGTTGCGGATGCCGCCGGGGTCGGAGACGCCGAGCACCAGGCGCGGCGTGCCCCACTTGATGCGGCTCGTGGTGTCGGCGAGGCCGAAGCGCGCCGGCACGCTGAAGCGGCCGCGCGCTTCGGCGGCTGCGCTGTACAGGCGCGCCTTGTAGATGCCGTACGCCTTCTCGCTCACCTCGGCGCCGATGCGCCACTCGACCGCCTCCGCCGGCAGCCGCAGGACGAGCGAGTCGGTGTGCTCGGTGCGCCGCTCGCGCGGCTTGCCGTCGATCGTTTCCTGCACCACCTGGACGCGCGTGCGCTCGTAGGGCACGACGAGGTAGGGGCCGGCGAGGCTCTGACGCCTGCCCCAGCCCTCGGCGATGCCCGCCACGGCCTCGTTGCGCCGCGCCTGGCGCTCGCCGATCAGGCCCTGGATCATGTTGACGGGCACGTAGAGCGCCAGGGCGAGAGCCGCGATCACGGCGGGCTTCACGGCGGCGGCGAGCTTCATGGATCCCCCTTGACTGATGCCGGGAGGATGCCGGGCGATTCTGGCTAGCCGCGGGCAAACGCCTGAAAGTTTCGGGGCGAACCCGCTAGACTCCAGGCACGAAGAGGAGGCAGGACGAAGCTCTGGGCTTCGTCCACCGGAGTGCGCGGCCCCCCGCCACCTCGGGCCTCGCGCACGCGAACTGGACGATTACCCCTCCATTAGCGGGCTGTGGCCCCCGATTGCTGGACGACCTTCGCCCACTTCTTGATCTCCTGCGCGATGAAGACGCTCGTCTCCGCCGGAGTGCTGCTTACAGCTTGCCCGCCCACTTTGGCTATGCGCTCCTTGGTGTCCGGTGTCTCCAGAGCCGCTCGAATCGACTTGTTGAGCTTCCCGAGCGCGTCCGCGGGGATGCCGGCAGGTGCAAGAACGCCGAACCAGGTTGTAACTTCGTACCCAGGGACTGTCTCGCTAACAGTCGGCGTGTCCGGTGCGACCGCTGCGCGGGCGTTGGCGGTGGTGGCGAGCAACCGCAGGCGGCCGCTCTTTGCAAGCGGGAGGATCGTCAGCGCGCTGTCGAACATGACCTGTACCTCGTTCGCGAGCAGACCTGTGACTGCTGGCGGTCCACCCTTGTAAGGCACCATGACGATGTTCGTCCCGGTCATGCTCTTGAACAGCTCGGCTGCCAGATGAGCGGTGCTGCCCGGCCCGTGCGATCCGTAATTGAGCTTCCCGGGGTTCGCCTTGGCAAGGTCGATCAGCTCCTTCACCGTCTTGACGGGTACGCTGTTGTTGACCACCAGCGTAAAAGGCGACGTCGCGACAAGCGACACGGGGGTGAAATCCTTGACGGCGTCGAAGGGCAGGTCCTTGAACAGGCTGGGATTGGTCCCGAACGACGTGGTCGCCAGGAAAATCGTATAGCCATCCGGAGCTGCCCTGGCGACCTGATGAGCTCCGATATTCCCACCCGCCCCTGGACGATTGTCCACGATGACGGACTGGCCGAGGCCGGGTGACATTCTTTCGGCCACGATGCGGGCGACGACGTCGGAGGCTCCTCCGGGCGGCCATCCGACGATCAGGCGAATGGCCTTGTCGGGGTAGGCCGCCGCACTGACACTGCTCCATGCCAATCCGAAGAGCGCTACAGCGAACCCGACCAGGCCCGCTCGAAATTTCGTGCGTGTATTCACGGTTGGTTCTCCTTTGTCGCGGTTCATGGAAGACTCATCTGCTCCGATCGGATGTATCGAGGACCGCCATTGCGAGCTAGCGTGGCGAAAGTTCGTCGAGGAAATCCCTCGCGGTCGTCACGCGGCCGAAAAGGGGCAGGGTGCGTTCGAGGGCGTGGCGATGCGCCTCGGGATCCGGCGCGACGCAGCAGTCGCTCAGGACATGGACTGCGAAGCCGGCGTCGTCGGCAAAGCGAGCGCTGCTCTCTACAACCAAGTGAGTGGCAATTCCGCACAGAACCAGCCGCCTGACTCCGCGGTGCAGAAGCCAGCTCAGCAATCCCGTATTGAAGAACGGGTTCACCGACTGCTTCCAGAACACCATCTCCGATGGCAGCGGCGCGACCTTCTCCGCGAACTGCGTCCCCCACGTATCCTTCACCGCAAGTCCCGCTTGCTTGAGCTTTGCCACCCGCGGCGCGACGCTGAGCACGTCGGCGTAGTCAGCTCGGAACGCCAGCCCGATATGAGCAACGGGCCAGCCTCGCTGGCGGAAGGCCTCCAGCACATCGCGAACCCGCTCGAGAAGCCTGGCCTCCTCCACGATCTTGGCCAGTCCGCCCGCTCCGACCTTTCCCTTTGCGTCCACCCGCTCGTTCTGAAGATCCAGGACGAGCAGTGCAGTCTCGATTGCCGCATCGGCTGCCTTAGGCATTGCGTTCATCTCCTGTTTCCGAGCACTAATCCCCCCACAGCCCACCGTTCACATCGAGAATCTCTGCAGTCACGAATCCCGCCGTCTCTCCGGCGAGGAACAGCACCGCCTCTGCGATCTCCTCCACCCGGCCGATTCGACCCACCGGAATGCGCGAAAGCAGGCTTTCGGGCAACGGCACCCCCTTTGCCCGCCTTGCTACCGCGATCGGACCGGGCGCGACGGCGTTGACCGTGATCCCGTCCGCACCCACCTCCTTCGCCAGAAAGATGGTTAGGGCATGGACTCCGGCTTTTGCCACGCCGTAGGCGATGTTGACCGCCTTGTCCTGATCCGAGCGGTTGATCCACGGTTGAGCATTGCCGCCGTTCTTCGCCACCACCGAGCCGATATTGACGATCCGGCCATATCGCCGGGCCCGCATCGACGGCAGCACGGCCTGCGACAGGAGAAACACGCTCTTGAGGTTGATCGCCAGCACCCGATCCCATTCCGCCTCGGTCAATGTCTGCGCCGACCCGAAGGACGGGACACCGGCCGCGTTGACGAGGACATCGATATGCTCGAAGGACTCCAGGGTCTTGCGCACCACCTCATGAATCTGCTCCCCGTTTGACACATCCGCGCCGACCTCGATCGCACGGCGATTCTCCGCCCGGACGTCCTTCGCCACCTCCATCGTGGATTGAACGTCCACGAGGCACAGGTCCGCGCCTTCCCGGGCGAAGCGCCTCGCGATCGCACCGCCGATCCCGCCCGCCGCCCCGGTCACGATCGCTACTCTGTCATGGAGCTTCATCGGACCGGCCTTCAGCTCGTCGTCGAGACGCCCGACCAAGAGTCAATTCTTGCCGCGCGTCGCATCGAGTCCGGCGAGACGACCGAAAACCGCCGCCTTGAGCACCGAGGTCGCCCCGGTGTAGGACTTGTAATAGATACCGACCACCTCGCCGGCGGCATAAAGCCCCGGGATCTCCTCGCCATCCCTGTTCAGCACCCTTGCCTCGGAATTGACCTTCAGGCCCCCGAAGGTAAAAACGTTCGACGATATGATCGGGTAGGCATGGAAGGGCGGTTTGTCGATGGCCCGGGCAAAGTTCGACTTGGCCGGCCGAAGATCCGCCGTGCTCAGTCCATCAAGCTCGAAGGGGCTGAACCGCCCGGGCCGGCAGGCCCTGTTGAATTCCAGCACGGTGTTTTCGAGCGCTTCGGCGGGGACCCCGATCAACGGCGCCAAGGCGCGCAGACTTTGAGCGCTAATCGCCGGCTGGTCGGTGCGAAGCGAGCGCCGGTAATTCGGAATTTCGGTGTATTGGGAATCAAGGACCGCATACGCAATGCCGCTGGGCTGATCGAGGATCTGGCGTGTGATCGCCTCGTAGGTCTCATCCACGGTGCCAGGCGCCTCGTCGAGGAACCGCTTGCCATGCTGGTTGACCAGGATTCCGTAAGGAAAGATGTATACCGACGGAGCAGGTCTTCCCGAGCGCGGGTCCATCGGCGAGGCGTGGTAGTTCCCGTACTCGCCACAAGGAGCAGCTCCGACCCGCAGCGCCATCTCGATTCCTTCGCCCTTGTTATAGTGGCCGCCCCGCGCAAACGGCCGCAAATGCAGAGCGCGCGGCCCAAGGTAGCGAGTCAGCATCTCCGGGTTGCCCTCAAATCCGCCGCAAGCGAGCACCACACCGCGACCCCGGATTGCCACTTTCTTGTTTCGCTTTCCTACCGCGAGAACGCCTACGATCGCTCCGTCGTCTGCCTGCAAAAGATCGATGGCCGTGGTTTCGTAGAAGAACGAAATGTCGTGCTTTTCGGCTCTGGCTCCCAGGGCTTCGATCATTGCCAGCCCGCCGCCGGTTGGCATGGTTCTGGGCATGTTTCGCGTCAAATGCGCCGTCGGCAGCGAGTCGAAGCGGATCCCGAAGGACTTTAACCACTGGATCGTCGGCACCACGTTGCTCGCAAATGCACTGACGAGCTCCGGATCGGCGAAACTCATTGCCTTCACCACTGAGGGCCAGTTTTCGCGGGCGGCGGATGTGGCCGCAACGAGCGTCGGGTCAAGATATCCTCCGGCGTTCTCGACGAGGTGCTCCTCGAAGTCGACGGAAATCTCGGAATCGCTCTTCATGCGAAGGTACGCTTCCGTATAGCGCGTATTGCCGCCGCGCTCTTCGACGGGGGCCCGGTCGATGACGGCGACCTGGGCACCCCTCTCGGCCGCGGAAAGCGCGGCAGACAGGCCTGCCATCCCCGTCCCCACAACCACGAGGTCGAACTGATCCGTGACTGATTTCATTCGCTACGCTCCTTAGGGTGCTAGCGCCACTCCAAATTCTTTTTCGCGACCTCGGGATCGTCGCCCGGCGTATAGAGGCCGACGCTTTGGTCGTACTTATCCTGTTCCTCGGGCGGCAAGTACGCTTTTTCCACCTCCCGAAGTTTTGCGAAGCCCATGAACTCGTGGAAATGCGGCGGCTCGGAGAAGCGCCAGGGAAACGAATCGGCCCAGCGGTTCCAATCGAGCATGGCCTTGGGCCCCCGTTCCTTCACGTCGTGCAGCATCTCCCACATCAGCCGATCCACGGGGTAGTTGCGCAGAGGTCTAAGCAGCCAGTAGTGAGCGTTCGAAATCCCCATTCGCGCCATCTCCTCGTGCGAGGGACGTTCGGGCAGGGGAATGGCGCCAAGCGAGAAGAACACGGGAGGCCCGACGCTCGAGATGCATGCCTCGATCTCGGCCAACGAAGGAATCGCCTCGAAGTACACCACGTCCATGCCTGCGGCGCGATAGGCCTTCCCGCGCGCTATCGTGTCTGCGAGCGATCCCCCCACGGCGCCCCGGGCGTCGCATCGCGCGAGCAGGACGAAGTCGGGAGCGAGGGCATTTCGCACATCAACCGCGGCGCGATACTTGGAGACGATCTCGTCTATCGGCAGCACTCGCTTGCCGGAAATGAACCCGCATCGGCGAAGATCGGCCTGGTCCTCCAGGAACATCGCCGCCGCGCCGGCGCCAATCAGCTCCTTCACCGTGCGGCGGACCGCGTGGATGTTGCCAAATCCCGTCTCAGCGTCCACGGTGACAGGAATAGAAACGCTGTCGACCACATAGCGCACGCTGTTGACCAGCTCGGTCAGAGTGAGCAGGCCCGCATCGGGCAGCCCGCACATCGCCGAGCAACCAGCCCCGGAGAGTCCGACAGCGTCGTAACCGGACGCCTCCGCAAGACGGGCTTCCAATGCGTTGTTGACGCCGGCGCTCACGAAGAACCGGCGTTCCTCGTACCAGCTGCGAAGCGTCTTAGATGTCTTCATCGTGGCAGACTTTCCTGGAGCGCACGCTCACGACCGAGGGCGATAGAAGGTAGCGACGCGATTGACGATGGGGTGCATGCCCCAGCCACCCCGACGCGCCGCCTCCAATGGCAGCACGCGAGAGATGTCCACGAATAGGTTCACTTCGGGGCCGTAGTCGCGGATATAGCGGGTGTAGACCTCCGGATCATCGGCCTCGAACATGGTGCGCTCGAGGGGGAAGGTGTTCGCGATCTTCGAGATCACGTCCCACCGGTAATCCTCTTTGTGCCGGCTCTCGGTTATCCCCTCGGACTCCAGCAAGATCTTGTGGGCGCCCGCATCGAGGAAGCGTCGCATCGTGCCCATGAGCTTCGTTTCGTCGACGAATACTTTCTCGTCGGGAGAGATGCCGTAGGCGACGCCGACCTCTGCGATCGGCTTCAGTCCATACTCCGTTGCCAGCGCGGTCAGATCCAGGAGATGCGAGACCGGCACGATTGCAACCGCGCGGCAGACCTCGACGTAGGCGATCCCGAGATCCCGCACCTCATCGAGAAAAGCGATGACGGCAGCGGAGCCCTGCAGGAGCGCGATCTCGCAAATTGCGCCGCCAAGACCGACCTCCACGCCGGCCTGCTTGCACATCTCCACTTTGCGCCGGATCAGATCTCGCGACTGGAGGCGCGCCGCGAATCCGGCGAGCTTCAGGATATCGATGTACTCCGCGCAGCCTTCCAGCGCGGCCTCGAGGGTCTTCAAACCCATGCCGCGGTCTCGGGCGTAGGTCACACCCTGCGTTCTCGGTTTGTCCTGCCTCTCAATAGTCCTGATGCTGTCGAACGCTTTGCGCTCGTCGTGAGTCGTCATGTGCTTTCCGTGCATGGTTGGGTGTTCCTGGTTAACCGCTCACCACCTGACGAATCCAATCTAGCATTCAGGCTTGTCCAATAAGCGAAGTTCAGATATGTTGATCCGTACCATAAGTGATCGCTTATGATGCTCGGGAGATCGTCCATGCACGTGACGCTGCGGCAGCTCCAGGTTTTCGAGGCCATTGCCCGCCATCAGAGCTTCACCCGAGCGGCTGCAGAGCTGCGTCTCTCACAGCCTGCCGTCTCCATGCAGGCGAAACAGCTCGAGCTCGCCGTTGGACTCCCGCTCTTCGAGCAGATAGGCAAGCGCATCCACCTGACCGATGCGGGAAAGGTGATTCAAAATCTCAGCCGGTCCGTCGGGGAGCAATTGCACGAAGCCGAGGAGGCAATTGAAGGGCTGAAGGGCATAGCGGGCGGTCGTTTGCGCGTTTCAGTCACTACGACGGTCAACTACTTCGCCTCCGGACTGCTTGCCCAGTTCTGCCGTGCCCACCGTGGTGTCCGGGTCAGTCTCGACGTCACCAATCGCGAGTCGCTGATCAAGCAGCTCATGGAGAATGCGGTTGACGTGGTGCTGATGGGGCAGCCGCCGGCAGGACTCGACGTGGAAGCGGTCGTATTCCGGGACAATCCGCTGGTCGTCATCGCTTCATCCTCCCACCCGCAGGTGGGGCGTACTCGCATACCGCTGTCAGCGCTCGCCCAGGAGACGTTTCTCGTGCGTGAGCCGGGGTCCGGGACGCGCGCCTCCCTGGAGCAGTTCTTCGAGCGGAAGAATTTCGTTCCTGCGGCGACGATCGAGATGAGCAGCAACGAAGCGATCAAGCACAGCGTTGAGGTCGGACTTGGTATCGGTGTCGTGTCTTTGCATACGATCCAGCTCGAGCTCGAAGCGAAGCGCCTTGTTGTGCTCGACGTTGATCACTTCCCCATTTGCCGGCGCTGGTACTGCGTCCACCGCCGCGGGCGCCGATTGTCGGCCGCGGCCCGCGCCTTCAAGGCGAGTGTTCTTGGTGGCGCCGCGGTCGCTTTGTCCGCTTCTTGAGTACTGATCCCGGCTGCCGCGCTGCCGGCAATCACGACTCAAGGCGTACTGGTCGAGACCCGGGAGAAAAGATGGAGAAGTGGTTCGAGCTTTACCGCAGCATCGTCATGCCCGCCCACTGCGACGTCTACGGGCACCTGAACGTGCGCAACTACGCGGCGTTCTTCGACGACGCGGGCTGGCACTTTCCCGCGATGGCGGGGCTCAAGCTCTCGGAGATCCAGGCAAGGGGGCTGGGGACGGTCACGGCGAGCCTCGCGATCGAATTCCACCACGAGGTCAAGGCGGGGCAGCTCGTGCTGATCAAGGGCGCGATCACGCGCGTGGGCACGAAGAGCTTCAGCCACGAGCTGCGCCTCTACGAGGCGGACTCGATGCGCCACTGCGCGACGCAGAAGGCGACCGAGGTGTGCTTCGATACCGCGAAGCGCCAGGGCGTGCCGCTGCCCGAGGACGTCAAGGCGAAGCTGAAGGCGATCGCGCTCGAATAGGCAGCGGCGCGAACCGGCCGAGCAGCCGGTCGAGCGACAGCGCGCCCGGGCCGCGCGCGACGGTCGCGAAGAGCAGGATGCCCCACACATAGTGCTGCTCGAGGCCCGCGCCCTCGAGCTCGGGGTAGGAGATCACCGCCACGATGTTGAAGACGAACAGCGCTACGGCGGCGAAGCGCCCGGCGAGGCCCAGGGCGAGCAGCACCGGCAGCACGAGCTCCGCGCCGGTGCCGAGCCAGGCCGCCGCTTCCGGAGAGAGCAGCGGCACCTGGTACTCGTTCTCGAACAGCAGCAGCGTCGTCTCCCAGCTGCGGATCTTCACCAGGCCGGACTTGAAGAACACCGCCGCGACCCACAGGCGCAGCACCAGGTCGGCGAGCGGCGCGAGGTGGTCGAAGCCGCGGTACGCGCGGCGGATGAGGTCGATCATGTCGGGCTCCTTCAGTAGAAATCGGTGATGGTGCGCTCGGCGACGAAGCGCGCCATGGCGGCCTCGAGGTCGATGCCCGGCGCGGCGGCGGCGGCCGCCTCGCAGGCCTCGGCGAGCGGCGCGCCCGAGGCGAGCGCGGCGAGCAGGGCGTGCTCGCCCGGGGTCACGCGCTCGATCGCGCGCTCGAGCTCGCGCCGCGTGACGAGCAGCCAGTCGGGGTCGGCGTCGAGCGAGATCTCCGCCTCGGCCGGCGCGCCGTCCCGGTTCGCTTCCCAGATGGCGAGCACCGGATAGCGCGAGGCGACGAGCCGCGCCGCAGGGTGCAGGCGCAAGCGAAGCCCCCCGAGCGCGCTCTCCGGCAGGGCGGCGAGGCGCGCGGCGTCGAGCGCGGGCGCCTCAGCGGCATGGAAGGCCTCGTGCCAGGCCCACTCCAGGGCTGCGACGTCGGGAAGATAGGGCAGCGAGGCCGCCTCGGGCAGGCGGCCGAGGAAGCCCGCCAGCTCGCGGCCGAACTCGTGCAGGTTGCCAGAGCGCGAGGGATGCTCGCGCACGAAGCGCCGCGCCGCCTGGTCGAAGTAGTCCCTGCCTACCAGGCGCACGAGCACCGGGTATACGTCGGCGAGCGCCTGCGAGAGGCTGACGAAGACGTTGTTGCGGTAGACCTGAAGCCGCGCGTCGAAGCCACGCGCGCCGCCGCCGAGCAGCGCCGCGGCGAATTCTTCCTGCGTCTCACGCAGCGCGCGCATGCGGAGCCTCCATCATGGCCTGGGCGCGGCCGGCCTCGGCTACGAGCCGCTCGAGCGGCGGCAGCTCCGCGTCCCATTCGATGAGCGTCGGCACCGGGCCGAAGCGCTCGAGGGCGCGCGCGTACAGCGCCCACACCGCGTCGGCCACCGGGGCGCTGTGCGTGTCGATCAGGATCTCGTCGCGGCCGCTGCCCGCGCGCGTGTGGCCGGCGAGATGGATCTCGGCGACGCAGCGCGCGGGAATCGTCTCGAGGTAGCGCCGCGGGTCGAGCCCGTGGTTGAAGGCGCTGACGTAGACGTTGTTGACGTCGAGCAGGATGCCGCAGCCGGTGGTGCGGGCGGCTTCGCGCAGGAACTCCGCTTCCGGGATGCTCGACTCGGCGAACTGCAGGTAGGTCGAGGGGTTCTCGATGAGGATGCGGCGGCCGAGGAACTCCTGCGCCTGGGTGACGCGCCGGCAGAAATGGCGCAGCGCCTCCTCGGTATAAGGCAGCGGCAGCAGGTCGTTGAAGTAGCGCCCGCCCACCGAGCCCCAGGAAAGATGGTCGGAGACGAAGCCGGGCTCGACGCGGCGCGCGAGCGCCTTCAGCTTCGCGAGGTGCGCGGAATCGAGCGGATCGGTCGAGCCGAGCGACAGGCCCACCCCGTGCAGGCTGAGCGGGTAGTGCGCGCGGATGCGCTCCAGGTAATCGAGCGGCCGGCCTCCGCCGCCGAAGTAGTTCTCGCTGTGCACCTCGAGCCAGCCGACGCGCGGCCTGCGCTCGAGCACCTCGGCGTAATGCGCGGCGCGCAGCCCGATCCCGGCTTGCGCCGGGATCGGGCCCGCGGCCTCGGGGAACCGGGCCGCCACCGCCGGCTAGGCCTTCTTCAGGCTGCCGCCGACGACCTTGCTGCAGGTGCCTTTCGGCACGTAGATCCAGGCGTCGGCCTGCTTGTCCGCGTGCGAGGTGCCGGCGCAGGCGCTCGCGCTGGTCTGGCAATCGTTGCCGCCGGCCTTGGCGATGCCGTAGCACTTCTCCGCGGTGAACTTCGGCTTCTCCGCCGGCCCGGCCTGCACGAGCGCGGCGCTGGCGAGGCCCGCGCCGAGGATCCCGGCGAAAGCGGCTTTCACGAATCTGTGCGTCATGATGAAGCTCTCCTGTGGTTGGTTGGCTGGTACGACGCACTTTGGTCGCGGAGCACGCTCGCGCCTTACGCTGAAAGTTTTGCGCGTTTCGCGCGACCAACCGGGTTCGCCTTGTGGATAATCGTCGGGTGCGCTATTCCCTCGTCATCCGCAACGGCACGCTGATCGACGGCACGCGCGCGCCTCGGCGCAAGGCGGACGTGGCGGTAAGCCAGGGGAAAGTTGTCTACGTTGGAGATCTGGGTAATTCAAAAGCGGATCTCGAGATCGACGCCTCCGGCAAGATCGTCGCGCCGGGGTTCATCGACGCGCATACGCACGACGACCGGCTGATGCTCTCTGCGCCGGAGATGGCGCCGAAGGTGAGCCAGGGCGTGACCACGGTGGTAGCGGGGAACTGCGGCATCTCGCTCGCGCCGGCGCCGAGCGGCATGCGGGCGCCGGTGCCGGTGCCGCTCGATCTGCTGGACGAGCAGGGCACGTGGTTTCGCTTCAAGTCGTTCAAGGACTATGTCGATGCGCTGCGCGAGCAGCCGCCCGCGACCAATTGCGCGCTGCTCGTCGGGCATTCGATGCTGCGCGTGCAGACCATGGGGGAGTTGAGCAAGGCTGCATCTCCCGGTGAAATGTCCAGAATGCGGCAATTGGTGGACGAGGCGCTCGCGGCAGGGGCGATCGGCGTCTCCACCGGCCTTTACTACGAGCCGGCGAGCGCGGCGCCGACCGAGGAAGTGATCGAGATCTGCCGGCCGCTCGCCGCGCGCAACGGCCTTTACTGCACGCACATGCGAGACGAGGCCGACCGCGTGCTCGACTCGCTGGAAGAGACCTTCCGCATCGGGCGCGAGCTCGGCGTGCCGGTCGTGATCTCGCACCACAAGGTGGTCGGCAAGCCCAACCACGGCCGCTCGGCCGAGACGCTGCCGCTCATCGAAAGCGCGATGCGCGGGCAGAGGGTCGGCCTGGACTGCTACCCTTACTGCGCCTCCTCGACGATCCTTTCCTACAGCCGCACGCTGGTCGCCTCGAAGACGCTCGTCACCTGGTCCAAGCCCCATCCGGAGTTTGCCGGGATGGAGCTCGATGCAATTGCTTCAAGGCTCCGGCTCTCGATTCCGGATACCGTGAAAGCGCTGCTGCCTGCGGGAGCGATCTACTTCTCGATGGACGAGGGCGACGTGCAGCGCATCCTCGGCTTCGAGCACACCATGATCGGCTCGGACGGCCTGCCGCACGACGCCGCGCCGCATCCGCGCCTATGGGGAACGTTCCCGCGCGTGCTGGGCCATTACTCGAGGGGCCTGAATCTCTTCCCGCTCGAGACGGCGGTCTACAAGATGACCGGCCTCACGGCGAAGACCTTCGGCCTTGCGGACCGCGGGGTGCTGAAGGAAGGCTTCGCGGCTGACATCGTCGTTTTTGATGGCAATACCGTCGCAGAGGGAGCGACGTTCCAGAAGCCGATCCAGCCGGCGAAGGGGATCGATACCGTGATCGTGAACGGCTCGGCCGTCTGGCGCGGCGGCAAGCCGACCGGCGCGCGCCCCGGCCGGGTGCTCTCGCGCGGCTAGCCCACCAGGTTGCGCGGCGCGCCGCGCACGAAGCTCTCCACGTTGTCCATCAGCTGGTCCGCCAGGGCCTGCATGGCTTGCTTGCCCGACCAGGCGACATGCGGCGTGAGGATGAAGTTCGGCACATCGAGCTCGAGCAGCGGGTTGCCGTCGCGCGGCGGCTCGACGCCCAGGACGTCGAACCCGGCGCCGGCGAGGGTCCCGGCGCGAAGCGCGTGCGCGAGCGCGCGCTCGTCCACCAGCCCGCCGCGCGCGGTGTTGATCAGCAGCGCCCCGGGCTTCATGCGGGCGAGCTCGGGCGCGCCGATGAGGTTCCTGGTTTGCGGGGTCAATGGAAGATGCAATGAAATGACGTCGGAGCGCGCGAGCACCTGGTCGGCCGGCGTGAACTTCACATCCGGCGCCTTGGGCGGCGCGTGGTCGGCGAACAGCACTTCCATGCCGAACGCGCGCGCGAGGCGCGCCACGCCCTGGCCGATGCTGCCTTCGCCGAAGATGCCGAG
>Ga0326597_10010328_pt1 | contig 12456 bp, 11 predicted proteins | sample RVTome_12_FD_203789 | JGI IMG/M metagenome (GOLD analysis project Ga0326597, IMG submission 203789) | Soil microbial communities from uranium-contaminated site in the Upper Colorado River Basin, Wyoming, United States - RVT100D185 | ecosystem: Environmental > Terrestrial > Soil > Contaminated >... | reverse complement strand
GACACCGGCTACGAGATGGTCTCCACATACAAGCAACACGAGATCATCTCCATCACATGACCGTATGATCATCGACCTCGATACCGAGGCGGGACTCGACCCAGGTCGGGTCGGAGCCAAGGCGGCGTGGCTGGCGATGGGCCGGCGCGCCGGGCTTCCCGTCCTTCCCGGGTTCGCCGTCGACGCCGTGGCGTCCCGGCACCACATGGAGCTGGGAACTGCGACCCTTGCCACGCGCGGCTCGGGCGGTGCCAGGTTGACGATCGGCGCTGAGCCGGTGCCGGAGGTGGATCGTCTGATCGAAGCGGGTGCGAAGCTCGGTGATTCCCTCGTCGCTCGCTCATCCACCTCACTCGAGGCATCCGGCGAGTGGTCCGGGGCCTTCAGTTCCTACGTCGACGTGACTCCGGATGAGTTGCCCAAGGCCGTATCCGGGTGCTGGGCGTCGGCGTTCACGGTGTCGGCCTTGGAACGCCAGGAGGCCGCCGGGATCGAGCCCGGGTCGTTTCTAATGGCCGTGCTGGTGCAGCGGGCGCTGGAGCCGCTCGCCGGGGGAACCGCCCAGATCGAAGATGACGGCTCGGTGGAGGTCCACGGAGTCAAGGGATCTCCCGCTCCCCTGCTCCAAGGGTGGAGCAACGGTCACCGGGCACGCGTCTCCGCCCACAGCCTGGAGGGGGACGAGATGATCGAATTGATCGGTTTCTCCGCCCTCGACGAGATCGCACAGCAGCTCCGCACCGCCAGCTCGTCGATGGCGGTCACACAGTGTGAGTGGGCGTTGCAGGATCGGATCTGGCTGCTCCAGCTGGGGACCCGCCGCCCCAGGCCGACCTCGGGCCTGCCGATGTTCGATCTAGCCGACCCCGGCCTGGTCCCCATAGCGAGGGCAGCGGCACGAGCGCCGGGGAAGGTCGGCGAGGAGCTGGTACTCCCCTGGGCGCTGGCCGGTCTCCCGCCACCAGTGGCGACAACCACCCTCGAGCCAGCATCCCTTCTCTCCCCGAGGGCTGCCGTGGAGTTGCGCGACCGACTGGTCGCTGGGGTGTGGGACCTGCCCCCCGGACAGGCGATGGAGGCCGCCCGCCAATGTATGAATGGGATCATTGGCGACGAGCCCGGCGTCTCGCTTGCCCGCGTCCACGAGCTGCGCGCGCCCGATCCAGAGATGGCCCATCGGCTCCTCGACCATGTCGACGCTTCATTGAGCCCGGGCCACGCCACCCGCCTCGGTGTCGGCCGATGGGAGCCTTTTATCGCCGCGGTGACTCTCGCGTTCGGCACCCATCATGTCGGTACCACCGCCTCCCCTGGGGTCGGAGCGGGCCGACGCGCCCATATCGACGAACCCGGGGCCATCGACAGATACAAGCCCCGGGACATCGTCACCGCCCCCCAGCCCCTCCCCAACCTGGCGCCGCTTCTCTGGGATGCGCCGGGGCTGGTCACCGAGACCGGCAGCCCGGCCGCCCATCTCTTCGAGTCGGCCCGTGCCCTGGCCATCCCCGCGGTGTGTGGCGTCGCGCTGCCCCGGGGCGAGATGATCGTGGCCGTGGACGGGACCAGGGGCATCGTGGCCACCATCCCGATGAATGGAGATGACGGTGACTGATCGGATCGGCGTTGTCGGCCTCGGCGTGATGGGATCGGCCATGGCGGGCAATCTCCTCGCGGCCGGGCACGATGTGCTGGGGTTCGACGTGGACCCGGGCAAGGTGGCGGCCTTTGCCGAGCGAGGAGGGAAGGCGGCCGACTCGGCAGGATCGGTGGCTGCCGGGGCGGACCTCGTCGTGCTCTCCCTTCCCACCGTTGCCGCTCTCGCCGAGGTTGCCGACGAGATCGCAGCCAATGCCCACGATGGGTTGATTTGCCTCGAAGCCGGGACGTTTCCCCTCGAAGCGAAACATGCAGCGCGACAGATTCTGTCCGCCGCCGGCGTCGACCTCCTGGATACTCCGCTGTCAGGCACCGGACTTCAGGCGGCCGACGCCACTCTCGTGGTCTTCGCTTCGGGGAGCCGGGACGGCTACGACCGGGCTCGACCGGTCTTCGATGCAATCAGCCGCTCGACCCACTATCTGGGAGAGTTCGGCAACGGATCGAAGATGAAGTACATCGCCAATCTGCTCGTCGCGGTGCACGGTCTGGCAGCAGCCGAAGCCCACGCCCTCGGCATCGCTGCCGGGCTCGATCCCGCTTTGGTGCAGGAAGTCATGGAGGACGGCGTCGGCTCATCGAAGATCTTCGAGATCAGGGGACCGATGATGGTGGCGGACGACTACCCGGCAGCGGCCCGGCTCGACATACTCCTCAAGGACGCCGGGATCATCAGGGACTTCGCCAGAACCGTCGGCGCTCCCACCCCGTTGCTCGACGCAGCAGTCCCGGTGTACCTCGAATCCTCCAAGGCCGGTCTCGGCGATCTCGACGCGGCGGCCCTCTGCCGGTACCTGGAAGAGTTGGGTGGGTTGAAACGATGATCGGTCGCCCGCTGCGCCGGATCGAGGATCCCCGCCTTGTCACGGGACAGGGCCGATATGTCGACGATATAGCGATGGAGAGTCTGCTCCATGCCGTGTTCGTGCGAAGCATCGAAGCTCATGCCTCGATCGGCGCGGTGTCGGTCGACTCCTCGGCGATCGGAGACGCTCAGGTGTTCACAGCCGCGGACCTCGGTTTGACGCTGCCGATGCCGAATCAGAATCCCTCACCTGTGATCACCCAGTCGGTCCAGGCTCCACCGCTCGCCTTTGCAGAGGTTTGCTATGTCGGCCAGCCGATTGCGGTGGTGGTGGCCGACTCCGCGGCCGCCGCGATCGACGGGGCCGAGGCGGTCCAGGTCGACTACGAGCCGCTTCCCGTGGTGATCGATCATCACAAGGCCCTCGATTCCGACTCGCCGCCGGCGCATGCTGGTTCAACCTCGAATCTGGTAGCCACGCTGACCGCCGGTTACGGAGCGCTCGACGCTGCCTTCGCCGCCGCGGATCGTGTCGTGACCGTGGATGTCGACCAACACCGGGGGGCCCTTGCCTCGATGGAGGGACGCGCCGTCCTTGGCCGATGGGACGACGCCGAGGGTCGGCTCACTCTCTGGAGCTCAACCCAGGCACCACATGCGGTCAGGGCGAACCTCGCCCCCTACCTCGCTCTCTCGCCCGACGAGTTGCGGGTGATCGCACCCGACGTCGGTGGCGGGTTCGGGCCTAAGGCAGCCATCTACTCGGAGGAGTACGTGATTGCAGCTCTCGCCCTTCGGCTGCGACGACCGGTCAAGTGGACCGAGTTGCGAAGAGAGCATTTCACCTCTACCGGTCAACAGCGCGGTCAGAGTGGCCGGGTGGAGGCGGCGGTCGACGATGCCGGTCGGATCCTGGGTCTCAGGGTCCGGCTGATTCACGACTGTGGTGCGTTCGTGCCCTATGGGGTCGTGGTGCCGATGACCACACTTCGGCTTCTCTCCGGCCCCTACGTGGTGCCGGCACTCGAGGCGACGATCGACGTTGTCTTCACCAACGCCACCCCGACCGGCGCCATTCGGGGAGCCGGTCGACCCCACGCAACCTTTGCCCTCGAGCGCATGATGGATGCCATTGCCCGCGAGCTCGACCTCGACCGCGGGGAAGTGAGACTTCGGAACTTCATCCAACCCGACGCCTTCCCCTACCGGGTGGACATCAAGGGCTCCGACGGGCGCCAGGTCACCTACGACGGTGGCGACTACCCGGCCGCTCTGGAAACGGCCATCGAGGCCGCAGGAGTCGATCGCTTCGAGGAGCGGAAAGCCGCGTCCGCCCGGCATGGGCTCCTTCGCGGGTATGGAATCGCGTCCTACGTCGAGGACACCGGGCTGGGCCCTTATGAAGGGGTGCGGATGGAGGTGCTGACCAATGGTGATGTGCTCGTCGAGACGGGCGCCGCCACCCAGGGTCAGGGTCACGCCACCGTCTTCGCTCAGATCTGCGCCGGCCATCTCGGAGTGAGCCCGGACAGGGTCAGGGTCCATGGCGGTGACACCGGGCGCTACGGGCATGGGATCGGGACCGTCGCCAGCCGCACCGGTCAAACCGCAGCGTCTGTCGTACATCTGGCGGCCGAAGAGCTCGCCACGACGGTCAAAGAACTGGCCGCGCAACGGCTTGAAGCAGCGGTCGAGGACATAGTCCTGGTTGAAGGCGCGGCGATGGTAGTGGGGGCGCCGGGGACAGAGATCTCGCTGGGCGACCTCGCATCGGCGCTTCAGCCCAAGCTCGGCGGATCGCTGCCGGCGGGCCAGCAGAGACCTGGGCTCTCGGTCGAGCGCGTTCTACCCTTCGCCGGGCTCGCCTACACGTTCGGGACTCATGTCGCCGAGGTCGAACTCGACCCCGAGACCGGTCATGTCAGGGTCGTCAACTACGTGGTCGTCCACGACTGCGGCACCCTGATCAACCCCATGATCGTCGATGGCCAGATCGACGGTGGGGTGGCCCATGGTCTGGGCAATGCCTTGATGGAGCACATTCAGTTCAGCGAAACCGGCCAGCCCCTGACCACTTCGTTCATGGACTACAGGGTGATGAGCGCGGTGGACATGCCGCCCCTGGTCAAGATCCACACCGAGACGCCCTCACCGACCAACCCACTCGGGGCGAAGGGCGCAGGTGAAGGTGGGACCATCCCCGCCGCCGCTGCCGTCGTCTCTGCGATAGAGCACGCTCTGTCCGACCATCACATCGTGTTGAACCATCATCCGGTGAGCTCGGAGTGGGTCTACCGGGCGGTGCACCCGGTTTCGACGGGCTGAGCCCGATCTCCCACAGACCCGAGATGAGGGAGAACGACAACTCGGCCCAGCCATTCCGGGTTCGATCGCTCACCGTGCCGGTCTATCTGCCCACCTTCCTGTTCGCCGTCGGTCAGGGTGCGGCGATACCGATGATCGCCCTTCTCGCCCTCGATCTGGGGGCATCCCCGGCGATGGCCGGCGCGATCGTTGCCCTGCGCGGGATCGGCACGCTTGTGTTCGACGTGCCATCCGGTGTTCTCGTGGCCAGGATCGGGGAGCGACGGGCCATGGTCTGGGCGACGGCGCTGCTGGGTCTAATCGCGTTCGCCATCGGGTTGCGGCCGCCCCTGTTGGTCTACGCGGCGCTGATCTTTGTCATGGGTTTCGCCTGGTCGGTGTGGGCTCTGGCCCGCCTGGCATTCGCGACCGAATCCGCCCCCCTGCGCCATCGGGGTCGAGTCATGTCGATGATGGGTGGGGTCGCCCGGACCGGGCAATTCGTGGGACCGCTCATCGGTGGGCTGGTGGTCATCCAACTCGGGCTGGCAGGCCCCTTCTTCGTCCAGGCGATCCTCGCTGTCGCCGCCTCGCTCACACTGCGGAGGACACCGGATCGGGATACTTCTCTCGGGCAGGGGGATGGCCCCACGACCATCAGGGCGGTCTTCCGCCAACACCGCCAGGTGCTGCGCACTGCAGGCTTCGTCGCCGTGGCGGTCCAGGTCCTCCGCAGCTCGAGGGAAGCGATCATCCCCCTGTGGGGCAACCAGATCGGACTGGGCGCGAGCCAGGTGGCACTGATCTTCGGTGCCTCTTCTGCGATCGAGATGCTGGTGTTCTATCCGGTGGGAATGGTGATGGATCGGAAGGGACGGAAATGGGCAGCCTTGCCGTGCATCGTCCTGTTCTCGCTTGGCCTGAGCTTGATTCCGCTCACTACGACTTTCACCGACTTGATCCTGGTCGGGCTGTTCATCGGGATGGCCAACGGTTTCGGGTCAGGTCTCAATATGACCCTTGGCTCTGACCTCTCGCCCGTCCTCGGGCGCAGCCAGTTTCTCGGTATCTGGCGCCTGGTGAGTGATGTGGGAACCGCCGGCGGCCCACTGCTCGTCGCCATCGTCACGTCGCTGGCCTCACTGGGTGTGGCCGCGGTGGTGGTGGCTGGCGTCGGGTTGACCGGCGCCGCGGTCCTTTGGCGAGCCGTGCCTGAGACGCTCACCGAAGAACCCGGGTGAGTGCCCTTATCCTCGTCTCAGAACTCGTCGCCTCAGGAAAGGCCTGACATTGGATCTTGGTATTGCGGACCGGACGGCCCTGCTCACCGCCTCCAGCCGCGGCCTGGGCAGGGCTTGTGCGATGGCCCTGGCGGCTGAAGGCGTTGATGTCTTCATCAACGGCCTCAGTGAAGACAACCTGAGCCGCACCGCCGCCGAGATACGCGCTCAACATGACGTCGAGGTCGTCACGGTCGTCGCCGACATCAATACCAATGAAGGCAGGCGACTCTTGCTCGACGCCTGCCCGGACCCCGACATCCTGGTCAACAACAACTGGGGACCACCGCCGGGGAAATGGGAGGACTTCGAGTATGACGACTGGTTGAACGCGGTCGAGTCCAACATGCTGGCCCCTCTGATGATGATCCGCGGCGTGGTTGGAGGGATGAAGGAACGGCGTTTCGGAAGGATCGTCAACATCACATCCCAGATGGTGAAATCACCCTTTGCGGTGATGGGACTGTCCGCCGGGGCGAGGACAGGTCTCACCGCGGCAGCCAAAGCCCTGTCCCGGGAGGTGGCCCAGTTCAACGTCACCATCAACAATTTGCTACCCGAGAGAATCGACACCGAGCGTCAGGTCTACATGGCCAAACAGCGCGCCGAGTCTGCCGGAATCACCTACGAAGAGGCGAGACGAGAGATAGTCGAGAGCATCGCTGCCAAGCGAATGGGCAAGCCCGAGGAGTTCGGGGCGGCCTGCGCCTTCTTGTGCAGCACCCAGGCGTCCTACATCTCGGGCCAGAACCTCCAACTCGACGGAGGCTCGTATCGGGGGACGTTCTAGCCGCGTAAGAGCCCCCTAGTCCTCCACTATCGCCACCGCGCGGGTCGGCCCGCCGTGTGCCCCTACCACCTTCAATGGGAATCCCACGAAGGTGAACCGCGAGCCCACCACCTCGGTCAACACCAGATTCTCATAATGGGTCTTGTGAACCCGTCGGCACATCATGTGAACCGGGTACGTGGTTGAGGTGGGGTTGTCAGGGGTAGGAGAGTCAACGCCGAAGGTCGTCACCCCTCGGTCGATGATCCACTGACAGGCCGACTCTCCCAACCCCGCGAAGTTGGTCAGGTACTCATTCGTCCCGGCGTATTTGTCGTATGTGCCGGTGTAGAAGAAACAATGATCACCTTCGCTCAACTCCAAACCAGAGTCGGCCAGCACGGTATCGAGGTCATCGGCGTTGATGTCGGTCTTCTGCGGGAACCCGGACACGTCGAGACAGATGGCGGGGCCGTAGAACAGGCCGAGTTCCATCTGGTCGATCGTCTGCGCGGTCGGATCCGGGTCGAGATGGCTGAAGGAGTCGACATGGGTGGGACCGTTGTCGTTGAGCATGAAACCCCAGGTCTGGAATGAGAACTCGCTGGTGAATCGGGGCGCAGTCTCCTCGTGCGTGACGTGTTGGAAGGTCACTGTCTTCAGGTGACCGGGGTACACCTTCATTCCCTCGTAGATGGGTTGGGAGAGATCGACCAGTCTCATGAGGCCTCCTTTTCGGGCTGGCGTTCTGGGTCGTCCAGATGATCCCATAGAATGCACGACCGACAGGTCAGCTTCCCGCCGTGTCGGATCACCGAACCGACTCGAGTGATCCTCTGAACGGTCACGCGGGCGAGGCCATAGGGAAGGGTGATCAGTTGAACAATCGCCTGCGTCGGTGGCGCCGTCTTGCGGTAGTCGACGTAACGCCATTGCGGAAGGTGCCCGGCTACCGGTGGCTTTTCGCCGGCATGTTCTTCGCGCAAGCCGGCCGCCAATTGACGGTGGTTGCCGTCCCGTGGCAGGTCTTCGAAATCACCGGGTCGACGTTGGCCGTAGGCCTTCTCGGCCTGGTCCAGCTAATACCGGTGCTCGTCGTGTCGCTGGTAGGCGGCGCCCTGGCCGATGCTGTCAACCGACGCCGGCTCCTGGTCCTGTCGCAAGTCGTGCTTGCCGTCACCGCCGCCGGGTTGCTCTGGAACTCAACACTCGAGTCTCCGATGATTTGGCCCCTGTTTGTGTTGACCGCGGTCAACGCCGGGGTATCCGCAATCGACTCGCCGGCGCGTCAGGCCCTCGTCCCCGGGCTTGTGGGACGGGCACTGCTTCCTTCGGCGATGGCCTTGAACCAGACCCTGACGAATGTGGCCAAGGCTGCTCTACCGGCAGCAGGCGGCATCGTCATCGCCACCGCCGGCCTTTCGTTCAGCTACGGCGTCGAGATAGTGCTCTTCTTGACAAGTGCCGCCCTCATCTACCGGGTATCGGACCCTCCGATCGAAGGGGCCAGTACCAAGTTCGGGCTCTCTTCGATCCTGGAGGGCCTCAGATATCTCAAGGGCCGCAAGCTGCTTCAGGGCACTCTCCTCATCGACTTCAACGCGATGGTCTTCGGGATGCCCACCGCGTTGTTCCCGGCGATCGGAACCGAGGTGCTCGGTGGCGATGCTTCAACTGTCGGGTTGCTTTACGCCGCCCCTGGAATCGGCGCCCTGGTGGGTGCCCTGACCTCGGGATGGGTGGCAGGGGTTCGCCGTCAGGGACGAGCGATCGTCGTCGCGGTGATCGGGTGGGGATTGGCGATGGCGGTGTTCGGACTGACCAGCTCGATGGTCCTCGCTCTGACCTTGCTTGCAATCGCGGGCGCCGCCGACGTGGTCTCCGCCATATTCCGGGGCACCATATTCCAACTGGCGGCCCCCGATGCGCTCCGGGGGCGCCTGTCCTCGATGCACATGGCGGTTGTAGCCGGTGGCCCCAGGCTGGGAGATCTGGAGGCGGGGGTTGTCGCCGCCGTTACCTCGGTCAGGTTCTCCGTCGTGTCAGGTGGTCTCGCCTGCGTTCTGGGAGCACTGGCCATCGCTCGGTGGGCGCCCGAGCTCGCCAACTACAGACACAACCCGGATGCCGCGGACCTGAGCGACCCGGGTCTCCCATCGTCGGCAGACCCATGACTCGGGCAGACCAAACCCGGTCCGGATACCGCTCAGGTGAGCCCGAAGAGCCGCGTCGCGTTGCCCCCGGAGATGGCCGCACGATCCTCGTCGGTGATGCCATCGGTGGCGCCAATGAGGCCGAGCGGATCGGTCTCGCTCATGTCGAAAGGAAAGTCGGTGCCCAGCATCACCCTGTCCACACCCACGATCTCTATCAAATGGCGGAGATAGAGCGGTTGGAACACCATCGTGTCGTAATGCAACCGTTTCATGTAGGCGCTGGGAGCATGGTCGGGGATCTTGACCCGGGTCTCGGGCCGGACTTCCCAGGTGTGGTCGGCCCGGGAGCTGTAAAAGGGGAGGTATCCCCCGCCGTGGAGCAAGATCAGCTTGAGTCCCGGATGCTCCTCGAAGAGACCGCTGAAGATCATCCTCGTGGCGGCCACCATCGTCTCCAGCGGGTTGCCGATGCAATTCGTGAGGAAATACTCGCCGAAGCGAAGACCCTCGGGGTAGCCGCTCGGGTGCAGGATCACCGGAACCCCTTTGGCCTCGACCGCCGCCCAGAACGGCCGGAAACGCTGCTCATCGAGATTGTGCCCGTCGACCGTCCCCCCGATCTGGAGGCCCTTGAAATCCAGGTCGTCGACGACCCGATCCATCTCGGCGATCGCCAGATCGACGTCCTGAAGAGGGACCGTTGCCCCCATCGCCACGAACCTGTCCGGGTTGGCAGCCACGGCAGAGGCGAGGTTGTCGTTCTGAATCCGGGCCGACTCGGCCGCCGCCGTGGCGGGCGCCCAGTAGAAGTACTCCGACACGAAGGTGGCGAGACCCTGGACGTCGACTCCCATGCGGTCCATGTGCTCGATCCGCGCCTCGGGGTTGGTCAGCGCTTCGTGGATGGACGGGTACATCACCTTGTTGTGATCCTTGGAGGCCTGACCCATGAAGTAGTCGTACGGCTCGTACTCGGGTCTTCGATGTGCATCGACGACCGAGCGACTCGCCGGCGTCGCCAAATGGCAATGGATATCGATCTTCTTCATGATGACCACACTTGCTTGATGACAGGTTGCGGCACCATAACCCCTTCGGGAGAGGGCTGTTGGCTTACATGAAGGGCCCGATCAAGGCCCTTATCTGGGAGCCGGATGAACTGTCGCGCGGAGGACGACGGCTGACCCGCCCGGCCATCTATTTCTTGCTGGCCACCGTGGTCCTGGTGCTAGGCCTGAACTGGCCGATCATGGCCACCGGGATCGAGTCGATCACACCGATCTGGATGGGCGTGTTCAGGGTGGCCGGCGCCGCAGTTGTCGTGATCACGATCGGTGCGGTACAGGGCAAGATGTCGGTTCCACCCCGACGAGACCTTCCGATGATCATCTCGCTGGCGGTCTTCCGCCTGGCGGCGGTCTTCGTGTTGGTCTTCACCGCTCTCCAGCTGGTGCCACCGGGCAGGTCGTCGGTCGTTGTCTGGACCACCAGTCTCTGGACCGTGCCGATCGCAGCCATCTTCCTCGGGGAGAAGATGAGTGGTCGGAGATGGGTGGGTCTCACCCTTGGCATCACCGGCGTGATTGTGCTCTTCGAGCCATGGAGTTTCGACTGGGAGGAGCCGGGAGTCGCCCTGGGACATGCTCTGTTGATCCTTGCCGCCATCACCAACGCGGCAACGGCGGTTCACATTCGTGGTCATCGCTGGACGATCACTCCCCTCGAAGCGATTCCCTGGCAGCTGCTGGGCGCCGCCGTCCCGCTCATCATCCTGGGCTTGATCGTCGACGGCGTGCCTGTGATCGACTGGACACCCCAGTTGGTGTGGATCGTCCTCTACCAGGGCATGCTGGCCACTGGAATCGCCTTCTGGGCCCAAATCGTGATTCTGCGCAATCTCTCGGCGGTCTCCACCAACCTGACCCTCATGGCCGTACCGGTAGTCGGTGTGGCCTCTTCGGCGATTCTGCTCGGTGAGGATGTGACCACTGCGCTCGCCTTCGGGCTGATCCTGGTCGTGGCCGGCGTGGCTCTGAACCTTCTCTCCGATAGCAAAACACCGGGTGAGATCCAGCCCTCAGAGGTCGTCTGAGTCCGATTGGGCCTGGTCGAGAGCCTCGAAGGCGTCGATCGAGCTACGGAGGTGCTCATCGAGTGCCTTGACCGCAGCCTCCACGTCCCGTTTCTCGAGCGCATCGAGAATTTCGGCGTGGCCGTGGTTTGCCGCGTCTCGCAGCCCGGTCCTGTGCTTGAGAGACGCCCCGATGTACATGACAGATGCGTCCTGGAGATTGCGAATGATGGCGGCGAGTCGAGGTGATGCCGCGGTCTCGTAAACGGCCAGATGAAAGACACGGTTGCGATCGACCCAGTCCACCGAGTAGGGCTCGTCGACCATCCCCTGATGCAGCCGGCGGAGACGCTCGATGAGGGCATCGGTGACCCCGAGGACCGCCTGTCGCATCGCCAGCGGCTCGAGGACCCGACGGATCTCGTATATATCGTGGACGTCCTCGGCGCTCAGCTCGGACACGATGGCGCCACGGTGGGGATCGAATTGGACCAGGCCCTCGGTCGCCAGATCCCGTAGGGCCTCACGGACCGGTGTCGTGCTCACGTCGAGCATCGCTGCCAGCTCCGCTTGAACCAGTCGGCTTCCACTGGTCAGCTCGCCGTTGAGGATGGCGCGACGCAGCACACCACGCACGAACTCATGCGCGGTTTGGCGCGTGGCAGAAAAGCCCTCCTCCGGTGGTGAGATCTTCAGCTCGGGACTCGGGTCCATTCCTGAATCCTACAAACCCAAACCACGATTAACCGGACAACGTCTCTCTCCAGGCTCGGGACGAGCGTGACGGCTCCGTGTTCTACCATCTGCCACCCCTGCTAGGAGTCTTGTGAGAGCAGTTCGAGTAGTCGCCCCGGGCAGCATCGAGGTCGCCGACGTGCCCGAGCTCGATGCGTCTGATTCGGTCCTGGTCCGCACCGCGCAGGTTGGGATCTGTGGGACGGATACCAAGATCCTGGCGGGCAAGATCCCGGTCGACTACCCCCGAATCATGGGCCATGAGATGGTTGGTGAGGTCGTGTCGGCGCCTTCCGGCTCTCCGTATCGAGCAGGTACCCGGGTGTTGGTCGATCCCGGTGTGTCCTGCGGGTGGTGCAACTTGTGCCTGGCCGGCAGATTCAACATATGTCGTAACGGTGGGCTGATGGGGAGGGAGGTGGATGGGGTGTTCACCGAGTATGTGGTGGTGCCGGCCAACCGGCTGATCCCCGTCCCTTCGACCATCTCGGAAAACGCGTCGGGCATGTTGCAGGTGCTGGGCACGTGCATCCACGCCGTCAAGCGGGTGAATTCTTTTCCTGGTCAGGTGGCAGCCGTCGTCGGCTTGGGGGTGGCCGGCCAGCTGATTTCCCAACTCCTCGCCCTCAGGGGGATGACGGTGGTCGGCATCACCCGATCGGAGTGGAAGCGCGACCTCG
>Ga0326597_10010327_pt1 | contig 12457 bp, 9 predicted proteins | sample RVTome_12_FD_203789 | JGI IMG/M metagenome (GOLD analysis project Ga0326597, IMG submission 203789) | Soil microbial communities from uranium-contaminated site in the Upper Colorado River Basin, Wyoming, United States - RVT100D185 | ecosystem: Environmental > Terrestrial > Soil > Contaminated >... | reverse complement strand
GTTCGATCTTGGTGGCCGGCAATAGCATTGCATCGTTTTCGGCGAACACGTCATCCAGTTCGTTGGCATTCAGCAAGTACAGATCGCTGTCGCGCATAGAACGAAAACGCAACGTCACCCTGGGGCTAGAGCAATCGTCGGGATTTGGCAGGCCAACTTGTGCCCAGCGCGACCAAGTTGCGTCGCTGGACGAAGGCTCCATTCGCACCGCCTCGCGCTTGATCGCCGGTTGCCCGTCGTGCCCCGTATACTCGATTTCGCTGACGATGAAATCTGTCGTTCGCCCTGAAGGCATCGCCGCGCTGACGCGAATCGTACCTTGCCGCAAGTCGCACTGAACTCGGAAGCCCGCTTCGTGGAAAGTGGGACGATTCCGATCCCGTTCTTCGACCGTCGACATGCCGCTATCCGACAGCAGCGGATCAGCGTCGGCGGTTGCCGCCGACAGCGTCATTGAGTTTTGTCTCACGACGGACGAGCGCCCGGGATCACCGGCGGGAGCCGGCCGCGCGGCGATTTCGTCGGCCAGCGACTGAAACCGCAAGGCTTGCTCGAATGGCTTGCGGTCGAGCATCTTCAAGCGGCTTAATTTAATTCCCATCGGCTCATAGCCGGCGGGCCAGTCGCACGACAAGCGGAACGACGGCGGCTGGTTTCCGACACGCTCGATCGCCACCCGCAATTCGCATTCTTTCACGTGATTGCCCGAATCGTCTCGGACCGCACGTACTGCGGTGGCGGCAATGCGCCGGGTCTTGTCGAACAAGGCGTGTGGTTCATCGCCCTCGTTGGTTCGCAGACTCCACAATTCCGCGCGGCGGGACTGGGCGAGTTGCCGTTGAATCAGCTTCTCCAACGCCGGGTTTGCGGGTGCGTTTTCCACGAACGAAAGTGTCTTCTGTTCAAGCGGGCGAAACACGCTTTCCAGCGCCATTTGGTCAAACAATCGGCTAACTCGCGGATCGGAATCGATCAGCTCGCTAAACCGTTCCGCCTCGTCGGCCGGCAGCTCGTCGTTCAAGAATCGCTCGATCTGTTCTCGATATGGATCAGGCATGGTGGGTACCTCCGCCGGATTGTGCTGAAGAACGAGCGAATCCTATCGCCCGTTCGTATATTGATAAGAAGCCCATTGCCGGGCGATTTTTCAAAGTGCGGCGGAAAAACTTGCTAAATTCTTTTGGCTGCCAGAAACGCGGTCATAAACATTCGCCGAATGTGGTCTTTCGCTCCGCGAAAGAACGCCCTTTCGCGGAGCGAAAGGCGACAAAGTAAGCGACATGGGGGGAGCCCCCGGATGAAAGGGATCGGGTAAACTCAACGTCTGGGATCGGGCGACCCACCTGAACGAAATTGTACACCTTGCCGTGCGAGAGAGTTCGATGCAGGTAGAACCATCGTGGACAGCATTCGAGCAAGCGGTTTCCTGTTGGTTCGGCGAGGGGAATCCGCACCAGATCGAAGAATCCTGGCTGGTTCGGGATTGTCCGTTTCTTGCCACCGGTCGACTTGTCCGCTGTGACTTTCCTCCCGCGGCGGAGGAGACGCTCCAGCGTCTGACTGATGAGCGTGACACACGACAACTGTTTGCTGGTCAGCCGTCTAAGCTGCAAGATGCCGCCACAAACATGTTGTTCTCGCTCAGCGATGGCGAGAGCGATCCGTCCGATGAAGACTCGCGGCGATTGGCGATGTTGTTGTCCGGACTAGCCTATACGCTCCCCGCGGCGAACGCGATCGTCCGGCGAGACGACGCTTCGGCTTTAAAATTCACCGTGATGGCGATGGGCGGCTTGAGCCAAGCATGGCCCATCGATCTGCGCGACAATTGGCAGCCCGAGAAGAGCTTGCCTGACTCGCTGATGATCGCCAAGCCGAACGCATCCACCCGATTGCTGTACGCGCTTGCCCGAGCGGAAAACTTTCAGCAAGCAGCCAACGACATGCAAATCAATTTGTCCGGGTGGCTGATGTTCGAGCGGCTGCTGCGCTACTTGTTGAAAGAAGACGAATTGGATGTGGCGGATGAACATGAGGTAACTGCCAAGGTTCTTCTTTACAACCGAAAACGCAGGCAAGGACATGTGTGCCCGTTTCGTATCAATGCAGTTTCCGCCAGCCTGAGTGGCGCATTCGTCGACCCAGTCGCTTCGGGCCTGATGATTGGCGACGGCGATATGCTACGCAGTCTGCAGTTCGCCAGCCAGATTAGCCGCGAGAAACTACTGTCACGGGCGCAAGTCGAAAATCGCCAATTGGCGCTGCGAGTTGCTCCCAATCCGCCCACCGACTACTCAGGCTGCCTTCCGCCTCGCATCGAAGGCGCTTCGGGCGGACTAATCCTGGCGTGCGGTTTGTACGCCGCGGCGGAACGACGGCCACTGAATCGTAATGCTACGGCCACCGCACAATTGTCGATCGACGACGTCTCCGCCGATGACCGATTGTTGTGGAACGATCAAATCCAAGTCCGCGCGGTCTTGTCAGAGTCCGTTCCGAAGAAGTTCAAGTCCGCGCGGCGAGAAGGTATCGAGCACGTTGCGCTGTACCCTGCACAGGCCGATCAATTCAAGGATCATACGGACGCTCAGGGCCTCAACGTCGTCGGCGTCGCCACTTTCCTCGAAGCGTACCAGTTTCTGACCAGCGACGCTGAACTGGATGGCGTGCTGCGGCGGTACGGCGAAGCGATCGTCAAACGTTGGCAAGAGGACGTGGAACAAAAGGAAGGCGAACATCGCATCGACCGGTTCGTCTATCCCAGCTTCAGCGTCATGCCCGATGGCCGAACGCCCTTCGCTCGTCCGGAACGAGCCCAATGGGAGGCAGACGCTGAAAGCCTCGGCGAGTCCACCTATGAACCGATCAAGGCAACTGACAACGCGGGACACTTCGCGGCCCTGCACAGCGGCCGTTGGCAATGCTGGATCGAGGATGCCGGCGCGGGCAAGAGTGTCTTTGCCTGGAAAACACAAGAGTTGTTGTCTTCGCCAGAGGGGCAACGGGAATTCTTCCAAGGCAAGCCCTGTTTGGCAGTCTGGTGGGAAGGCTACTGGCCTCGCTTTGAAAAAGATTCCGATGGTTTCAAGAGCTTGGCCACAGGGCTGCGAGACGAATTGTTAAAACACGACCGAACTCTTGCCGAATCGGAGGCCCAACGGACGGTCGAGTACGCGCTGCGCGAAGGGCGCGTCGTGCTGATCATCGACGCATTGGACCAGTTCACCGAACCACACCTGCGGCAATTGAAGAGTGTGTTCGCCTCCGATCCATCGATCAAGAATTGCCGCGTGATTCTGACCAGCCGCGCGTACAAGGTGCATGACGAGCAAACCTTCTTCGACGCCGCAACGTGGCGTTACGGCCGCATCGACGGGTTTATCACCGAGGCACAACGTGACGCGACCGACGCGCGTCCGCTGGCCAATTCCGACCGTTGGCATTGGGCGTGGCGGACTGCAATCGAACTGCCGCCGGAAGCGCGGCAGCCGGCCGTATTATGCCGTTCGCTGGCCCAGTTATTCGAAAGGCCCAAGGAAGGATTGCGGCCGACGGAACTGATGTTCCGCTGCTGGCACTTGTTCGAGCGCGAACCGTTTGAACCAATCCGCCGGGAGTTGCCCGATGCGGCGCCGTTGCCGGATGCCGACGGCGTGGTCCGCCAATGGCGCTCGCAGTTGTGGGAACAGTTCGCCAAGGCTGACGTGTTTCAGCGCGACGAGTTACTGAGGCTGTTCCCAGAGGACCTGTTGCTCGACCTGTTGAACGCGGCTGACGATGACTCGGCGGCGGCCATTCAACGCGACGTGTTCGACTTCAACGTCGAGCAAGTCCACCAGATCCGAGAGTGGCTGACGCACTACCGCGAGACGCTGACGACCCGCAGCCGCGCGGGGCGGCACGGCGCGAATGCCGATCTGGCACGAGCCTACTATCGTTGCCCGCCGCAGCAAGGTCTGCAAACTTTAACATCACCAACTGAGCCGTTTGCGATCCAGAGCTTTACGGTGAAAACTCGCAACACGCAAGGCTTCCTTGATAAGGAGCGATCCACTCTGACTTCTTAGGCGAGCGGCAGATGAAAACATGTCGACTCTGACGCTGGCAGCGTCAGCCACGTGGTCGATGTTGCCAGCATCGCCGGGTAAGCTCCTATCGGCCACTCGCCTTACAAACCGACATGACAAATCAAGCCACTGTCGAACACTTTTATGGTAATGGTATTGATGCCCGCTTAGGCTGCGACGCCGAAATGTGCATGTTGGACATTGCCGTCGACCGCGAGTTGCTCGACGACGCTCGCCCACAGATTCGGCTGGAGGTGCTGCTTCAGCCGGCCGATCCCAAAAGCGGTGTCCCTTACGGGTTACCATTGAAACTTTTGAACGAAACCGTTCAGCTCCGGTTCTCTCGATCACGACAGCGCGCTCACGGGCGCAGTTGGCTGCCGGGAATCCCGCCCGCGGTTGCGCCCAATTGCTACTACCGCATCCTCACCGATGGACGTTAGCACTGGCCGTTGATTGGGTATCCCTTCGTTGAACGGCGACCCCTTCGCGGCTGCCTGAAAAAATACTCTCCCTGCGCTGAAATTCTGCCCGACCGCCGGCTTCTATAGGAACGGGAATGGCGTCCTGTCCGCCCACGCGTAAGAGGAGACCGTACAATGCGACTGCAATTGGTTTGGCGTTTGGCTTGGGGGTTCGCAGCCAGCCTGTTGTTGGTCTTCTGGCCCTATCCCTTCGGTCCCCTCGCTCCGCTTGCTGGGCTCTCACGAATCCGAAAGGAAGGATGAAACGGCGGTTCAATTCTGCAGCCTGGGGAACTTCGTCTGTTTGTCTCACCTGATTTTCGTCGGCTGGATCGTGGGTCTGTTCGTACTACTCAATAATGTGACCCAGCACTTCGATGGGCCGCAATTGCCGTTGGAGTCCGTGATCTGGTGCTGGCTCGCCATCTTGATTCTGACACTGGCCGTGCTTTCGTTCCAAGTCGATCGCTACGTGCTGTTCTTGCTCATTTCGTGGGTGTTTATTGGTTGCCTGACGTTTGCGGTGGTGGAACTGGCGAGCCACATTCCATTGACGGCGTATGTTTTGCGGCTGATCTGGGCGATCCCGATTTCGATCGACTGGGGAATTCCGATTCTTGTTTCAGCCTCGTTGGGGATTCTCTACGCCGGGGCGGCAACCTGGTCGCGCATGCGAGTCGAAAAGGGGTCAGAACTATTTATTGTCATCGGTCGTGGATGTTTTTGGCCGGCTGCGCGGGCGGATCGTCAGATCTAGCTCGAGATTCTTGCTCAACTTCTCAACCCGCGCCTCGGAACCGAAAGGCAGCCTGCGTTCCACGCTCCGTCGAATGGCTGCCAACTCGTCCGGCTGGGTGGCACTGATGAGTAGTCGGTGTGCCACTGGCTTTGCCAGTGCTTTTGTTTTGTTGAAGTCACCACCATAGCGACTAGGGTGGACCGGCTTGCAGAGAGATTATCATTCTCCCAGTTCGGGAATCTAGGCACTGGCACAGCCAGAAGTGGCACACTCCATCTCCACCCGTGCGACCCAGCCGATGCTTACCTCCCGTCAATAAATAGTTCTGACCCCTGGCCTCCAGAAGTACCTTCCCCGTCCGCGTTTGACCCACCCACGTCCAAACACCCGGTACCACGCCCGACTCATAGCAGGAGCCGTATGAGGAAATACTTCACGTAGGGATCTGTGCGGGGGGCCGCCGGCAACGGCGGTCCCTACCGCGTTCGCCTGGCGGCTGATGAATAATCCGGGTTAACGTCGACACCTAGACCCGCGAGAAAATCGAATCGCGAACCACGCCCGTGCTGTCTGAAAACGAGTCTCGCTCGATCCCCATCGAGTGCAAGATGCTAAGGAACACGTTCGACATCCGCGTGTCGCCGTCGCGCCAGTGTGCGCCGTGCTTGAGACCCATCTTCGCGCCGCCGGCAATCAGCGTGGGAAGATTCTTCGGCCAATGCGTGGTACTCGCACCGCTGCCATAAAGCACGATGCTGTTGTCCAGCACGGTGCCGTTCTTGTCCCGATACGCCTGCAGTCGGCCAAAGAAGTACGCGAGTTGCTCACTGAGGAACAGGTCGTACTTCGCGAAATCCGTTTGTCCGTCCTTGTCCTCGGCGTGCGACAGATTATGATGCGTCCGGCTTAATCCGAGCTTTAACGGGAACGTATCGCTGATCCCCATGCCGTCTTCGCGGTTCAGCATGAACGCGACGCTGCGCGTGATGTCCGCATCGAACGCCAAGGCGATCAGGTCGAACATGTTGCGGTAGTACTCGCGCGGCTCGCCTTCGCACGTGACATCCAGATTAAGGTGCGAGTAGTCCTGCTTCTTCAGCGGGATGTCAATCCATCGCTGCGACGCGATCAGCCGCGATTCGACTTCGTCCAGCGACGTCAGATACTGATCCATCTTTTCGCGGTCGGACTTGCCCAGTCGCTTGTTGAGCGATCGTGCGTTCTCGAGGACGGCATCGACCAGCTTGATGCGTCGCCGCAGTTGATCGCGTTGAGACTCGAGTGTAGCCCGGTCACCGCGAAACAGGCGATCGAATACGCGACGTGGATTGTTCTCGGCCGGGATCGGCTTGCCTTCCAGGCTGTAGGAAATCGTGCCCGTCCGAGATAGGAAGCCCGTCCCTGCGTCGATCGATAGAACGAGTGACGGCTGGCGGCAGTATTGTTTGGTATGGAGCGCGATGATCTGATCAAGCGCTACCGAGTTGTAAGTGCCCGGCTTGGAGTCGTGCAACGGAGCGCCGGTCAGCCACATGTCCGAGCAGACGTGCGGGTCGGCTTTGGGACCGTTCGGATGGTACAGGCCTTCGAGAAAGCTCACTTGCTGACGGAACGGACTCAGTGGCTCGGTCGACTTGCCGAAAACGAACTTGCCGTCCTTCTCTAACCTTGGAAACCAACTCCACTCGTCGATCCCATGCTGCGATCTGGGCAGGGACATGCCGTTCGCCGTGTAAATCGCACAGAATCGTCGAGGCGTTTGTTCCGCCACCTCCTGGCCCATGGCATCCAAAACGGGCAGCGCGAGTGAGACGCCGGCGATGCCCTTGAGTACGGCACGACGATCGAGTTTAGCGGTGTTGGCCATAGATAATTTCGCTCCGAGCTTCGACTCGTTACTTCTGAAGAAACAACTCACTGTTGATGACAAACCGGATCATGTCTTGCATGCGGTAGCCAGCGGGCTTCAATTCTAGTCCTTTTTCCCGGAGGAATTCAATCTCGTTGTAGTTCAGGCTACGACCAGTAGCATAGCTGGCCAAGTGTTTTAGAAAGCTAAATGCCACCTGATCGATCCGGTCGTTGGCAAGATACAATTTCAGCCCATTCGCATCCGCAACCTCGGTTTCGTCGGGCAATGTCGAACGGGCATCGACGTCTTGGTCCTTCTTAAACAGCCCACCGGCGTCGAATTGCTCCAGCGGCAGCCCCCACGGATCGATGCCAGAGTGGCACTTGACGCAGCCTTCTTGATCGCGATGGCGCTGGAGTTTTTGGCGGAGCGTCAGGTGCGCGCCGTCGTCTTCGGGCAATTTTGGAACGTTGGGGGGCGGGTCGTCCGGCGGCTCGGCGATGATCTTGCGAGCCAGCCAAGCGCCGCGTTTGACAGGGTTGGATTCCCGGCCATCCGAAAGTCCCGCCAGGATTCCGACCTGCGAGAGAACGCCCCCTAGGTTTTCGCTCTCGTGTTCGATGGCGATAAACTCGAATCCGCTCTCTGTTCGGTCGGCCAGGTCGTAATAGCTCGCAACGACCTCGTTGGCCAAGATGAAATCAGACTGAACGAGGTTCCGCAGCGGCAGGTTGTGCTGAATCAGATACTGCAGAAACTGGACCGGCTCTCGCCGCAACTGCGTCTTCGTGTCGCGAGTCAGTTTCGGATATCGCTTTCGATCCACCTCGACGACATCGAACTTGTCGAGGCTCAACCACTGCGACGCGAACTCGTTGGCAAACTGCCCAAACCGGGCGTCTTGGATCATGCGATCGATTTCGGCGCCGAGCGATTCACGCAAGCTGCCTGTCGCGGCCAGCCTCAAAAGCCGCTCGTCCGGCGCAGCATTCCAGAGGAAGTAAGATAGCTTCGAGGCCAGCTCGTACGAGTCGAGATCTTCAGGCTTCGGGCTCTCGCTATTCTCGATTAGGAACAGAAACTGGGGCGATGTCAGCGCGACGAGCAATGCGTCTTTGATGCTCTGGCGGAAGTCGCCACTGTCGGCAAACGAGTTTTCCCAAATCGCGAACAGAGATTCGTCTTCACTCTCCGTGATCGGTCGGCGGTAGGCCCTAGTTGCAAACGAGCGAATGATGTCGCGGGCATACGCCGCTGGGTCATCTTTTTGGTCCGAGTCGATAAAGATGTTGCGGTGCGTTGCCGGTGGCCAGGTCGCGTAGAACGGTCCTTCGAATTCGACGGAGCGAATCAGTAGCCGCGGCATGTCACGGCCGTCGGTGTATTCGCTCCGGATTCCAATTTCCCGAATGCCGGCCAAATAGTTAACGTTGTCTTTCTCGACGTCGGGATTGGGAAAGTTGCTGATGGCACCCTCGAAGGCAAACTCCTGCAATTCGCCAGACAACACAGTTTGAGCCGCGCCCACCTGGTTCAACGTGCTTCCGCAATCGCGGCGGAGTCCGATGTGAACGCCCAATGACGGCGTTCGTTTCGCAAAGACTCGGAATCGTCTCGCCGTTTCACTGTCGTCGTTCAATCGAATGAAGACGATCCGACCCAGTCGCGAGTTGTCGCCGTACTTTGCCGTCAGCTTCAACGGACCTGCCGGCAGCCTGACCAGCATGAACGCCATCCCCGTCTCGGCTCCTTCGGCATTTGACGGGAGAAGCTGTCCGGAGAAGTGCCGATCGCCGCATGTTAGCGATAGAGTTTCCGGCTTCTCGCCCGGTTCGAAGTAGACATCGACTTGATAGATGCCCGCCGCGTCGATCGTGACATCCGCGGCAGGTGAAGCCAAAAGGTCCGCAGCCGTCACCGACACGACATCGGCTGCATCGTTCAGTGGCGAGCCGGAGTCAAGCAGCAACGCATCGTCATACCGAGCCGCCTTGACGGTGACGCGAAAGTTGCCGCGGTCGGGCAGCTCGCGCAGCGAGATCTTGAAATTCGCCCTCGGCCCGTAAGTGCTCTCCACCTGAAACAACTCGGCGCTGGGAATCGCCGGTCGCAGCAGCAAGCCTTCCGGAACCGTTTGATAAGCTTCACCTTTCGGATACCCTTCCGTGCCCCGCATGCAGGCGAAGACCGAGTGGTAAATGCTGTCGTATTCCCTCCATCCACGGACGGTGTCGTTGCCCTGATATCCCTCGATGAATCGGTACTTCGTCCGCATCAACAACGGCTCGTAGTCAAACGGCTTCGATGACATCAACTGAGTCACCATGAAGTCCTGGTTTCTGAGCAGCAGGCTGTTCGCACCCAGGACCAGCGAGTCGGGATACGGCTGTGGGTTAATCGACGCCCCCAGATCCATGCGGAAGTTCTGTATCATGGGCTTTGATTGTTCATCGACGATGCACCGATCGAGCGCCTTTTCAGCAATACTGAAGTAGGCCTCGACCAACAGCGGGGACAGCAGCATCGTCTGTTCGTTGTTCACGAAACCATCCTTGGACACTGCGTCCGGCGGCAGCACATCCGTCAGTTCATCTTCGAGCCCCAGCAGATCCCTCAGCGTGTTGCGATACTGCGAGACGGTCAGCCGGCGCACCGAGCCATTCTTGTCTCGCTCGCGGGCTCGTGCCGTCGCAATTGCCTCGCCGATCCAGTCCATGAGCAAGCGCCGTTGCTCGGCAGTCGGCTGCGGTTCGTCTTCGGGCGGCATCGCTTCATCATGAAGCTGCTCCAGAATCCCTGTCCAGAGGAAAAGTTGCCGATCTTCCAGCGTACCGTCCAGGCGATCCACGCGAATACCCGACTTCATGGTGTCCGGATTGTGGCAGCGCAGGCAGTGTCTCTTCAGCAGCGGCTGAATGTGCTCCTGAAACCTTCCTTGGATCGCAGCGCTCTCGCCGACGGCGGCTTCGTCAGGCTTGAGGGCGTCCTGAGCGTGTGCGCTCCCGCATAGAAGATGAGTCACAATCGCCAGCGTCGCGACTGCAACGCCAAGTATCGAACGTGAGCGCGAATCTGATCGTGCCATGTTTTCAGCGGATCCGAGTTGCGTGAGGAATGGCGTTCAGGTGTAACATCTAGTGGAGCCCCTATTGTAGCTCCACAATCACAAAACGACAGAACACGACCCATGCTCTGAATTATTCATTGCCGCTTCAACAGCTCAGCCAGCAGATCGGCGACTCCGACGGATTCAGCCGCATGTTTTAGATAGTTGATATCGGCCGCGTCACCAAGCAGCTTGATCAACCTCGATACGGTTTCACTCAAACGCTTGGCTCCTCTTTCCAACGCCGCACTTCATCGGCCAGCGTTTTTCCGTAAGTCAGCTCGATGAACAGCAACTGCACCGCGTCCTCGTCAAGACCAGGATGCCGACGTCGAATCGCATCGAATGCCATTCTCCTGACTTGACGTGTCATCGCACAGCTTTTTTGTATCCGCTGCTGAGGCGTCATTTTTCGCAAGCACTCAAGCTGTACGGCGAGAGCCTCGGGCGAAGTGTCGGTCGTGTAGGGAGCAGGGCTCATCCGGAAGATTATAGGGTTAAGAAAGTGCTGTGTCCCCCAGCTGCCCCCCAGCTGCCCCGCCTATAACAGCCACACCGTGAAACTTGACCAGGCGGCTGCTTCGACCAGCCCGACCGTTATCCCGGCGAGAATAACCCATGAGATAATAAAGTCGAGCGGTGATAGCGCGACGGGCGTCATGCGTCTGTCGATGTCCGCAATCTTCCGTCTCGCAAAAAAACCACTGATCGAGAGCCACAGCAATGCCACGGGAAGGTAGGTGTATTGCGGTACAGAGAGCACGATCTCCGCCATATCGCTCCAGGCGTCGAAACTCAGCAGTTCCTGTGGCGACTCGAAGTCCATGAACACGCTGATCAACGATACGCTCAAAGTGATCAACATGATGCGGCTTTCGTTCAGATACGTCCCTGGGCCTCGGTGCCAAACGATGATGGGTTGCCGCGACTCGTCAGGCTCGTGGTGAAGCAACCGAAAGGCGCCGCCTGCGGCAAACAGCGACAACAGCAACGCAGCGAACAACCAGCAGGGCCACGGCCGCAGCACTTGGGCGTCGGCGAGAAATGGCGAGACTCCGTGGAGTCCTTTCGTGTGTACCCAAAAGGCGTAGCCGCTGCTGGCGGCCAGGGCGACGAGCAAGAGAACCGTCATCAGCGCGCGACGCGTTGCCGAGTGCTTCCTGCGCGCCAGCCACGAGGCGAGCCACACGTTGATCAACGACAGTCCGATCATGGCAAACGACAGAAAGGCGAGAACATGCGTTCGTTGCCTGTCGCCCACGACGTCCATGTCGTAAATGAGTTGTCCCGAGAATCGGTAAGGCTGTGCTGATTCGACGCCGCTGATGGCGATGTGGACCAACACTGTGATCAACGTTGCCTGGCTCAGGGCCAGGCAAGCCAGGCAAAGACCGGCGGTCCAGCCCACGACGTCGAGTAGCACGGCGAATACGGCCTGAGGGCGCCACCCTCGCACCCAGGGCGCGCTTGATAGACCCATGACCAACGCGAGGTAGAACAGTCCTTCTCGAGACAGAGACTCGGCTCCGCTGAAGTCATCAGGCAAAGAAACGAATCGGATAATCTCAGAAGTTTCCAGCGAATTAATAAGCCAATAGCCACCAATTGTGGTCGCGATGACGATGCGCCAAGCGACGGCATATCGCCAACCCCAAACGACTGGCCGGTCGCACGTTGTTAGCTGACTGCGCGCCTCCCAAAGGTCTCGCGATTGTTGTAGCAGACCGAGTGCGATCCACGCGTTTGAAGCAGCAAAAAACGCAACCTGGAAACCCGATTCGCGCCCGAAAGCCAGACCGAACGCAATTCCGGCCACGCCCAAAAACAACGTGCCAAGTCGAATCTGGAACACTCGGTCCTCTTCGGGATTCAGGCTACGGGATCAAATACACAACGGCTGGAACTCGCAATCGGTGGGCGGAAACGCGATTGCGGCTAAGCCGGGGTTTCCGATTTGGCTGCACATCGCGCTACTTGGTTGCGCCAGCGAACTTTGCTTTTCCCATCTTAATGGCACTTCGATCGTGAAATCCATTTCTTGTTTGAAAATAGACATTTAGGGCACCCCCTCCGTGTGGCTCAGGTGATCGCCGATTCCCGTAGTAACCGACGGAACCGTTCAGCTTCCCAGCGCAGAGTGTAATCGCTTTCGACCTTTGTTCAGCGGGCATCCGGCTGGTAGAATCTATCGTTGTTCCAACGTCGTTCGCTTCGTTTACGGCGGCGACG
>Ga0326597_10010326_pt1 | contig 12457 bp, 13 predicted proteins | sample RVTome_12_FD_203789 | JGI IMG/M metagenome (GOLD analysis project Ga0326597, IMG submission 203789) | Soil microbial communities from uranium-contaminated site in the Upper Colorado River Basin, Wyoming, United States - RVT100D185 | ecosystem: Environmental > Terrestrial > Soil > Contaminated >... | reverse complement strand
CGACGACAACCGGCTTCGGGATCAGGTGTTTCTCCCAGGCTTCGTCGAACAGCCCCTGGACGGCCACGCGGCCGCGGTCGCCGTACTCCAGGGTGAGCTCGTTCACGTACATGCCGACGAACCGGTCCGCTTTGGTACGGTCGAGCCCGCGGCCGAACTGCAGCGCGTAATCGAGCGCTTCCTGGCGGTGTGCCAGCGCGTACGCGATGCTCTCATGCAACAGGCGCGAGACTTCGCGAATCGTGTCGGGCCCGAGGTCACGCCGGATCACGTTGCCCCCGAGAGGCAGCGGCAGCCCGTCCGTGCGCTCTGACCACCATTCGCCCAGATCGACGATTTTCTTGAGCCCTTCGTCCTGATACGTGAGCTGTCCTTCGTGAATCAGCAGGCCGGCCGCAATCTCACCCTCGCGCACCGCGTCCTGGATGCGATCGAACGGCATCACGACGTACTCGACCTCCGGGTCGTACATTCGCAGCGCGAGAAGCGCGGTGGTCAGTTCCCCTGGGACGGCAACCTTGATGCCCTTCGTGGACGAAGGGCCGTCGGTCCGAGCGACGACGATCGGGCCGTAGTCGTCGCCCATACTGGAGCCGTGTGGGAGCAGCAGGTATCTGTCCGTCAGGTGCGCGTAGGCATGAAACGAGACCGCGCTGACCTCGTACTTTCCCTCGAAGGCGGCGCGATTCAGCGTTTCGATGTCGGCTAGCAGGTGCGCGAACTCGATCTTCTCTGACGGCACCTTGCCGCTGGCGATCCCGTAGTGCATGAACGCATCATCGGAGTCAGGGCTGTGGGCAACGGTGATTCGTGTCACGCCTGATTCTCTTTCCATTCTTCATACCATGCCATCTGGATCGCCTCCAGCTTCGGTTCATTCGACGCATTCGGGTCGTCGTCGAAGCCCTCGATCTGGAGAACCTTCTCGCGCATATCGGTAAATCGCACGGTCAGCGGGTCGATGGACGGGAACTTCTCCCACAGTGCGATGCCGATGTCTTCCGCGTCGAGCCACGTCACGATCTCACCTCTGCCGCCTTCCGCTCTTTCTCTTTTTCGTCCGGCTGGCCGAGCTGGATGGCGCCACCCTCCTGGACGTAGTTGCGCGTATACATCGGGAACTCGGCCACGACATCCCCTTTGACCACGGCCTGACAGCCAAGGCGCGAGCTTGTCGTCAGTTCCCAGGCGGTATCGAGACGATCCGCCTCGTCGTCTTCCATGTCGCTGAGGTTCTCCATCCCTTTCCGAATAATGAGATGACACGTCGTGCAGGCGCAACTTCCACCGCAGGCATGTTCCAGGTGAATACCGGCGTTCATCGCGACGTCCAGAAACGACTCCGGCAGCCCGTGACCGAGATACTCCAGCTTGCCGTGCTCGAACTCCACGGTCTGTTCCGTCTTGTCTTGATGGATGAAGGTAACTTTGGGCACTAGATGTCTTTCACATTCTTCCCCGCCAGGGCTTCTCGCACGCTGCGGTTCATGACGACCTCGGCCAGCGGGCGGGTCACCTTGTTGAGTGCTTCAGTCTTCAGAAGCAGGAGTTCGCGATCGGTGCCGCCGATCGCCTGCTTTGCGTCAGCTAGCGCCTGCTCGATTCGCTGGCGCTCACCTGGCTCGAGCGCCTCCGCCGCCAACCGGTCGAAGTCGGGCCGGCGGAGCGATTTCTCCGTCGCATGAATCACGGTCTCCGCCTCGTTGCGGGCGTCGATCAGCAGGCGCGCCTCGAAGTCTGCCTCCGCATGCTCGAACGACTCGATGAGCATACGCTCGACCTCCTGGTCCGTGAGGCCGTACGACGGCTTGACCTCGATCGTCTGCTCGATGGATGTCCGAAGTTCGCGCGCACTGACACTGAGGATGCCGTTTGCGTCGATCTGGAACCCCACCTCGATGCGCGGCATGCCGGCGGGCATCGGCGGGATGCCGCGCAGCTTGAAGCGCGCCAGAGACCGACAGTCGGCTGCCAGCTCGCGCTCGCCCTGCAGGACGTGGACATCGACCGCCGTCTGGTTGTCGGCGAAGGACGTGAACATCTCCCGGCCGCTCGCCGGAATCGTCGAGTTCCGCAGGATGATTTTCGACATGACGCCGCCCATCGTCTCGATACCAAGCGAGAGCGGGGTCACGTCGAGCAGGAGCATTTCACGGCGCCCGCTCACCAGAATATCGGCCTGCACGGCCGCGCCGATCGCAACGACTTCATCGGGATTCTGATCCGAGTGAGGCTCGCGGCCGAAGAGCTCGTGGACGAGCCGACGAACCAGCGGGATGCGCGTCGAGCCCCCGACGAGCACGACTTCCTCGATGTCCTTCGGCTCGAGGCTCGCGTCGAGCAGCGCCTGCCGACACGGTCCCAGCGTCCGTTCGATGAGCGGCAGGATCATGCGCTCGAAGTCGGTTCGCGTCATGCGGCTGCGGTACCCGGCCGCCACACCGATCATCGACTCGACACGAATCTCGGCTTCCTCCGCCTCCGAGAGGTCCCACTTGGCCTGGATGACGGCCTTACGAATGGCCTGCACCATCTCGGCGGATCCGCTTGGGGCCACCCGCCCTGCGCGCGATTCCCCATTGCCGCTGGCCGGGTCCAGCGGCGCGGAACCGGCGATCTCCTGGATCACCTGTCCCGTGAGGAGTGCGTCAATGTCGTCGCCACCGAGATGCGTGTCGCCGCTGGTGGCAAGCACCTGGAACACGCCGTCTTCAACCTTGAGGATGGAGATGTCGAACGTGCCGCCGCCGAGGTCGTACACGGCGATCGTGCCGCGGTTGCGCGCTGCCAGCCCATAGGCGAGCGACGCCGCGGTCGGCTCGTTGATGATGCGCAGCACTTCGAGGCCAGCCAGCCGCCCGGCATCGCGCGTCGCGGTCCGCTGCGCGTCGTTGAAATAGGCGGGCACCGTGATGACCGCGCGATCAACCTCGAAATCAAACTCGCCCTGCTCCCGAAAATGATCCTCGGCGCGGCGCTTCAGCTCGCGCAGGACGAACGCGGAAATCTCCGGCGGGGTGAACTCCAGCCCGGCAATGCCGATCCGTACCACGCCGCCAGGGTCGCCGCCGACGCTGAATGGCAGGGGGCTGGCGTCCTCGTGCACGTCCTCGATGCCGCGGCCCATGAACCGCTTCACCGAGTACACGGTGCTGGCGGGCGCCGTGAGCAGACGCCGCTGCGCCTCTCGGCCGACAAAGATCGTCCCATCTTCGCCGACCGACACGACCGACGGCACCAGCGCATCGCCGGACTCATCGCGGATCACGACCGGCACGCCGTCCTTGACGTAGGCGACGAGACTGTTCGTTGTGCCGAGATCGATGCCGACGACATTACTCATGTCGTGTCAGTGCCTTGTGCTTGGTGCTTCGTTGTGCCCGGTCCCTTGTGCCTGGGGTGTGCGAGGTGCGCGGTCGCGCGGTCCCTTGTCCCGGGGACCAAGAACCACCCCCGACCAAGCACGAGGCACGAAGCACGAAGCACCCCTCACTACCCCCTGGCATGGTTTATTTCCCGCTCGATGGTGGCGAGCAGGTTATCGATGTACTTGCTTTCGAGTAACTGCTCGCGCAGCGCCTGCAGCGTCGCCAGGCGCTCGGCAGACGGCAGGGCGGCCTGACTGTCCCACCGCTCGCCCAGTTCCTGAATCCGCCGCCCGTGCTCATCGCGTTTGCTCTCGATAGGCGTGCGTGCCGCCTCGAGCCGCGTCCGGAGCGTGGCCTCGGCGCCACCGGACTCCCGGAGCTCTCGAATCTCATCAAGCTCCTCGTTGAGCGCGAACACCTCTTCGAGCAGCGCCGGGGGCACCTTGGCGCCGCCCTCATCGGCGGTCGCTGGAGGCAGTCCCTCGACGGCCAGTAGGTGCTCGATGCGAGCCACGGGGCTTCTCAGCGTCCGATACGCATCGTTCAGGTACGACGAGCGCTCCAGGCTCGCCAGGCGCTCGGCGGGAGGCGCGTTGTAGAAATAATCCGGGTGGAACTTACGGCTGAGGTCACGGAAGCGCCGCTCGAGATCCTGGGAGTCGACGCCGATCCGCCGCGGCAAGCCGAAGAACGAGAAGTAGTCGCCGTGCCGGCCGAGCGCGAGAATCCGGCTGCACTGCTGGCAGAAATGCTCATCAACCGGCGCGCCCGCGCCACAGTTGTGGCATTCGAGCATCGACGCAGCGCGCACGGGAATCGGATCGGGAGTCATCAGTGTGCGGGCCATCTCCCGCGGCGCGTCATGCGCCGAATGAGCTGCCGCAGCCGCAAGTCTGTTTTGCGTTCGGGTTGTGAAACACGAAGCCCTGAGTGAGGAGCGCCGTGTCGTAGTCGAGCGTCGTTCCTTTGAGGAACAGAAGGCTTTTTCGATCGACGAACAGCTTGGCCCCGTCTGGCCCTTCGAATACCTCGTCGCCCAGCCGCGGCTCACGGTCCCATCCGAACGTGTAGCTGAGCCCGGAGCATCCTCCGCCCTTCACGCCCACACGGAGACCACCATCGCTGATGCCCTGCTTGGCCATCAGCGACCTGATTTTCTTTGCCGCAGTCTCGCTAATCTGAATCATCCTCGTCACCGCCCAGCTTCCACGCTCCAGCTCCCATATCAGGGAATCCGGAGTCGGGGCATGGGGAGTTCAGGCGCTCGGTTGTGCGTGTGCGCCAACAGGCGCGCCCGCCTTGCTCTCCTCGCGCTTCTTCTGGTAGTCCGCGATCGCCGCCTTGATCGCGTCTTCCGCGAGAACCGAACAGTGGATCTTCACTGGCGGCAGCGCCAGCTCGGTAACGATGTCGGTGTTCTTGATCGCGAGTGCCTGATCGACCGTCTTACCCTTGAGCCACTCGGTCGCCAGACTCGAGCTGGCAATCGCCGAGCCGCACCCGAATGTCTTGAACTTCGCGTCATCGATGACGCCCGTCTCCGGGTTGATCTGGACCTGCAGCTTCATGACATCGCCGCATTCCGGCGCGCCCACGAGGCCGGTCCCCACGTTCACGTCGTCTTTCGGCAACGATCCGACATTGCGCGGGCGCTCGTAGTGATCAATTACCTTGTCTGAGTAAGCCATCTCGTTCTCCTAGTGTGGCCTCGGGCCCGTCGGCTCTGGACAATACCAAACCCTGCGGGGCCAAGAGCCTAAGCCCCAAAGCCCTAGTGGGCGACCCACTGCATCTTCGACAGGTCGACGCCTTCCTTCACCATCTCGTACAGCGGCGACATCTCACGGAGACGCCGTACAACGTTCGTGAGCTTGTCCACGACGTAGTCAACTTCTTCCTCCGTCGTCCATCGGCCGAGTCCGAATCGAATCGACGAGTGTGCCAGGTCGTCGCCCGCGCCGAGTGCCTTGAGCACATACGAGGGCTCGAGACTGGCGGACGTGCACGCGGAACCGGACGACACCGCCACATCATTGATGCCCATCAGCAACGACTCACCCTCGACATACGCGAAGCTGATATTCAGGTTGTGCGGCAGCCGGTGCTCCATCGAACCGTTGATGTAGATCTCGTCGAGGTTCTCGTGAAACTTCTCGCTCAGACGCTCTCGCAGCGCGCTCAGGCGTTCCGCGTCGGCGGCCATCTCGGCCTGGCAGATCGCCGCGGCCTTGCCGAGACCCACGATACCCGGCACGTTCAGCGTGCCTGAGCGCATGCCGCGCTCGTGACCGCCGCCGCTGATCTGCTCGGCCAGCAGCACGCGCGGGTTGCGGCGCCGGACATACAGTGCGCCGACGCCCTTCGGCCCGTACATCTTGTGTGCGCTGATGGACACCAGGTCTGCCTTCACCTGGTTGACGTCGAACGGAACCTTGCCGGCCGCCTGCACGGCGTCGGTGTGAAACAAAATCCCCTTCTCCTTGGCGATGGCACCGATCTCGGCCACCGGCTGGAGCACGCCAATTTCGTTGTTGGCGGTCATGATCGTGATCAGGATCGTCTTGTCTGTGATGGCCGCCCGGAGGTCATCCAGGTCGATACGCCCGTCCTTCTGCACCGGCAGATACGTGACGCGGGCGCCCTGCTTCTCCAGCTTCTTGCACGCGTCGATCACCGCCTTGTGCTCGATCACACACGTGATGATGTGGTTGCCCTTCTCGCGGTACATCTCAGCAACGCCCTTGATGGCCAGGTTGTTGGATTCGGTCGCGCCGCTCGTGAAAATGATCTCCTTCGGGTTGGCGCCGAGGAGATCCGCCACCTGCTTGCGTGCCTTGTCCACGGCTTCTTCCGCGACCCACCCGAAGGCGTGGTTGCGGCTTGCCGAGTTGCCGAAGTCCTGCGTGAAGTACGGCAGCATCGTCTCGAGCACCCGTGGATCCACGGGTGTCGTGGCGTGATAGTCCATGTAAATCGGAAGCTTCATCGTCTTATCACCGCGGCGTGCGCCACCGGCACGTCCACCGCATTACTCTCTGCCGCCATTTCGGCAATGGTTACCGCGTCTAGGGTCACCGCAATCCGCTCCCGAATCTGCCACAGCGGGTCGCGGATACTGCACTTGCTGTACTGATCACAGTCGTTGTTATCCGTTGAGCAGGCGGTCACCATGAATGGCCCGTCAATCGCCTGGATCACGTCGGCCACGCTAATCGCCACAGCCGGACGGCTCAACGTGTAGCCGCCCCGTGTCCCCTGCGTCGATATCAGTAAGCCGGCCCGCACGAGCCGCTGGAGCACCTTGGCCATCAGCTCGATCGGGATGTCGTACTGTTCGGCGATCTCGCGCGCGCTCGTCGACAAGGGTCCGTCCGGCAAGGCCAGGTGCCTCACCGCCATCAGCGCGTAGTCTGCCTTCTTGGACAATCGCAGCATGAGTTCCCCGCAGGCCTAGTGGCCTCCGGCCACCACCACTCCGGCCACAAAACCCGACTTCAACAGTCGTATTTTATTCCGTCCGGTCGAATTCCGTCAAGATTGGTCGGGTATCCCCCGGGTCAGGACTCAGAAACTCGCCTTTCCCTAGGCTTTTGGCCTTGGGCTCTGGGCTTCAGTCTTCGGTCTTCGGTCTTCGGTCTTTGGTCTTTGGTCTCTAGTCTCTGAAGTCGCGGCCCAAAGCCTAAAGACCTAAAGACCAGAGCCGCCTCGTTAGTACTTCGGCTGGCTCGGATCGACCTTATCGATCCACTCCAGCACCCCGCCCCGAAGGTTCTTGATGCTCGAAAATCCCACCGACCGCAGGAAGTCCGCCGCCTGCGCGCTGCGGCCGCCCATCTTGCACATCACCACGATCTCGCGGTCGCGGTCCAGTTCCTGATGCCGCCTCGGCACTTCTCCGAGGGGAATCAGTGTCGATCCCGGAATGCGGTTGATCTGATATTCATTCGGTTCCCTCACGTCGAGAATGAACAGATCGTCGCCGGCGTCCAGCCGCCGCTTCAACTCGACAGGGGTGATCTCCCATTCGTTCGCCGCCGCTCCTGCGGGTTGCGCCGGCTGTTCTGGCCGGATACCGCAGAACTGCTCGTAGTCGATCAGTGCAGTCACGGTCGGATTCGTACCGCACACCGGGCATTCGGGATCCTTCCGCAGCTTCAATTCGCGGAACCGCATCTTCAATGCGTCGTAGATCAGAAATCGTCCGACGAGCGGCTCACCGATCCCGAGCATCAGCTTGATGGTTTCGGTCGCCTGAATCACACCGATGATGCCCGGCAATACGCCGAAGACACCGCCCTCGGCGCAGCTCGGCACGAGCCCCGGTGGCGGTGGCTCGGGATAGAGGCATCGATAGCAGGGGCCGCCTTTGGTCGCAAAGACCGATGCCTGGCCTTCGAACCGGAAGATGCTGCCGTACGCGTTGGGCTTGCCGCTGATGACGCATGCATCGTTCACCAGATACCGGGTCGGGAAGTTGTCCGTCCCATCGAGGATCACGTCGTAGGGCTCAAACAGCTTCAGCGCGTTCTCCGACGACAGCAGCGTTTCGTACGTCTCGACCTCGACATGCGGATTGAGCGCATGCAGGCGATCCTTCGCCGACACCAGCTTCGACCGGCCGACGTCTGGCGTCCCGTGCAACAACTGCCGCTGCAGGTTGCTGAAGTCAACGACATCAAAGTCCACGATCCCGATTCGCCCGACGCCGGCAGCCGCGAGGTACATCGCGGCCGGCGACCCAAGGCCGCCGGCGCCAATGCAGAGCACGCTCGAGGCCTTCAGCTGCCGCTGTCCGTCCATGCCGACCTCCGGCATGATGAGATGGCGGCTGTAGCGCTGAATTTCCGCCTGCGACAGCTCAGGCAACGCTTGGGCCGCCACACCGGCCGTGGCGGCGGCCGTCGGGCGCTGCGGCGTCGCGGCCGTCGGCGCGCCGCCGGCGACCGACGGCACGATGCTCAGCGAGTCGCCAGGCTTGACCGGCGTCTGCTCCCGCTGCAAATAGCGGATGTCTTCGTCATTCAAGTAGACGTTGACGAAGTTCCTCAACCTGCCGTCGTCGGCGTAGAGGTGCTTCCGCAGCCCGTCGTACCGCTTCGTGAGGTCAGCGAGCAGCTCGCCGACGGTGTTTCCATTGACCTCAACCGACTCTTGCTTATCGGTGAAGGGGCGAAGAGGGGTCGGAATGTGAATCGTGTTCGGCATTGGTCAGGTCTTCCTGGTCGAAAGCGGAACGGTCTTCCTTCAGACGCCACGACGTCATGTCTTCGGGAACGCCTCCGCGGACTGAAACGATGATGTACGAAAAGAACGGCCACGCGTGATCGAGGTCGTACTGCGAGGGACGCGCCGGATGGTCAGGGTGCGAGTGATAAAACCCGAGCAAGTCGGCCCCACCCTCGGCGGCCCGTCGCTCGGCTTCGCGGTAATCCTCCGGTCGCACGCGAAACCGCCGCCTGGGTCCCTCCTCAGTCATGTTCGGCAACGCGTAGGTGCCGCTGACCACCCCGTCGCGGCCGATGAGCGCCCCGCAGCACTCGTCGGGGTACGTCTCAGATCCATGACCGTTGATGGCGTCGGCGACTCCCGGCCGCAGCGCGAGCCGCTTCTGCCCCGCTTCAGCGTCCAGGGCGGCCATCAGCGCCTGTTTCCCTCCACTGATTCACCCCAGAAACGCTCCGAGAGGTACTTCTCGCCGCCGTCGCAGAAGACGACGACGATGACGGCGTTGGACTCGCGCCTCGCCACGCGCAACGCGCCCGCCAGATTTGCGCCACTCGAGATGCCGACGAACAATCCTCCCAGGGCGAGCCGACGCGTCAACTCGAACGCCTCTTCGGTTTCGACGCCGATATCCTCGTCAGCCAGGGCCGGATCGTAGATGCCGGGCACGATCGCGGTGGCCATGTGCTTCAACCCCTCCAGGCCGTGGAGCGGCGAGTCAGGCTGGACCGAGATCAGGCGAATCGATGCATTGAACTCGCGCAGCCGCCGGCCTACACCCATAAATGTGCCGCTCGTGCCGAGCCCGGCGACGAAATGGGTCAATCGTCCTTCGGTCTGCTCGATGATTTCAGGTCCCGTCGTGTCGTAGTGCGACAGCCAGTTACCCGCGTTGCTGTACTGGTCCGGATAGAAGTACACATCCGGCTCCGCCTCGTAGATCGCCTTGGCCCGTATGATGGCACCGTCGGATCCCTCCATGGGATCCGTAAAGACGATCTCTGCGCCGAACGCGCGGAGAATCCGCTTGCGCTCCGGCGTGACGTTCTCTGGCACGCACAGGCGCACACGATAGCCGCGCGCGGCGCCGATCATCGCATACGCGATGCCGGTGTTGCCGGATGTCGCATCGAGCAGAATCTTGCCGTGCGTCAGCGCGCCTGACCGCTCGCCTTCAAGGATCATCCGCGCCGCCGGCCGATCCTTGACCGAACCGCCCGGATTGCGCCACTCCGCCTTCGCCCACAACTCGACGTTGGAGAGACCCGTTTCAAAGCTCGACAGCCTGACCAGCGGCGTGTTGCCGATCAGGTCGACGATGGAAGGTGGAAGTCCGAGGGTGACGGCTGACATACCCGACTGTTCAAGTCCGATTTTACACAACTTAGGGGTTTGGAATTTGTGACCTCGCTCACGGGCTTTCCCTGGGCGTCCCTGAATTCCACTTTGCCCAGGCCTAGCTTCGTCAAATCTGCCCGGTTCAAGGCTCGATGTAATCCCATCACTTTCTGCTGATACGGTCGACCGGCGCAACGAGGCTGGCCCACAGATACCAGCAGGCGACGGACCGGTACGGGCGCCACGCGTCGCCGATGCGAAGCAGCCGGGTCGGCGACGGCAACGTGCGAAGCCGGTAGGCGCGCTGCACGGCCTTGCCGATGCCGAGGTCGCCCACCGGCAGGACGTCGGGGCGATGCAAGCGGAACATGAGAAACATCTCGGCCGTCCAGCGGCCAATGCCCTTGACCTCGGTCAGCGCCGCGATCACCTCCTCGTCTGACAGGCTATCAAGGGTTGCGAGCGAAAGCGATCCGCCAGTCACGTGAGCACAGAGCGCTCGCAGATAGCTGACCTTCTGGCCGCTGAGACCAGCACCCCGTAATTGCGCGTCCGACACCGCCGCCAGGCGGGCCGCGTCCGGCACCCCACCAAGCAGCGCGTCAACCCGAGCGGCAATGGTGGCGGCTGCTCTCGTCGACAACTGCTGGGAGATGATGGCATGGACGAGTGCCCGGAAGGGATCGGTCTGCTGCGCGTCGGCCAGGCCGCACGCACCGTGGCGCCGCATCAGGTCGCGGAGGATCGGATCGCGACGAGCCAGGATCCGGCGTGCTTTGGTGTAGTCGACGGTCATCGCCCGAGCTTGAGTCTTTGGTCTCTCGTCTCTGGTCCTGTCACCGGTCGCCGTTCAGAGACAAGAAGTGTTAAAGATTACTGAAATTCCTCCGTGAGCGTCACCGTGCGCCCGCAGCTCCAATTGTGATCCTGATCCGCGGTTCAGGTTGGAGCATGACACAATGATCGACCGTGGAAGTATCCCTTGTCCGGAATCGACTGAACCGTGCGATCGAGGCCGCTCGGGTGCGGGCCCAACAGCGGCGCGAGCGGACGGCGGCGGCCGAGGGCGCGTACGAAACGTTTCTTCAGGATGTCGCGACCCCGGTGACGCGCCTCATCGCCAACAGCCTGAAGGTCGAGAACTATGCCTTCACGGTCTTCACGCCCAGCGGTGGCCTGCGGCTCGCGTCGGACAGAGGCCGCGATGATTACGTGGAATTTGCGCTTGACGAGTCCGTTGAGCCACCGCAGGTCGTCGGGCGAATCCGTCGAACCCGCGGCTCCCGCACGCTCGACGAGGAACGGCCGATCAAGCCGGGCACCCCGCCCGAGGCGCTGTCTGAAGAGGACGTGCTCACGTTTCTCCTCGACGCCCTCCAGCCGTGGCTGGAACGGTAGTCCGGGACCAGGTTTCGCTCCTGGCGATGGCGATATCCGTCGTGGTGTGTGCGTGTTGAGTCTTCGGCTCACGCGTCTTGAACAAGTCAATCAAGACCGGCACCTTTTCACCGCTTTCCGCGTAGACGGATGAGGAAGTATTAGCGAGGGAGTGGATGCGAAAGCTCATCGTCGCCGTGGCCGCACTCGCCTCCGCGTGGGCTGTCGCCGCACTCTATTTCGACGTTCGCATTGCCTGGATGCGGATTCCGGTCGCCTGCCTGTATGCGGGCACAGTCGGTGCGATTGTCTGGCGTACACGGGCCAGTCGCACGGGCATTGTGTTGTGGATGGGCAGTCTCACCGTGGTCATCGCATGGTGGTTGTCGCTCGCCCCCACGAATACGCGGGCCTGGCAACCGGACGTCGCTCAACTGCCGTGGGTGGAGAGACACGGCGATTCGGTCACCATTCATAACGTCCGCAATTTTGCCTATCGCACGGAGACCGACTACACCGAGCGGTGGGAGTCTCGGCACGTGAACCTTTCACAACTGCACGGCGTGGATCTGTTTCTCACCCACTTCGGCTCGCCCTGGATCGCGCATGCGACCGTCAGTTTTCAGTTCAGGGATGAAACGGGACGCGACAGCTTCGTGGCGATGTCCATCGAAGCACGAAAAACCGTCGGCCAGAGCTATTCCACGGTGCGTGGATTCTTCCGGCAATATGAACTCATCTATCTGGTGTCGGATGAACGCGACGTCGTGCGATTGCGAACGAACTTCCGACAAGGAGAGGATGTCCGGCTCTACCACACGCTCATGAATCCAGACGACGGACGCCGTCTATTCCTTCAGTATTTGCGCTGGATCGAAGACCTTCGCAGTCATCCACGCTGGTACAACGCGCTGACGGACAATTGCACCTCCAGCGTCACGACCTATCTCGCGAAGAACGATGTGGGTGGATTGTCGCGCTGGGACTGGCGCCTGTGGCTCAATGGCCTGGGCGACAAGATGCTGTACGACCATGGCGATTTGGCCACCGGAGGCCTCGCCTTTGAGGACTTGGCTCATCACGCGCTGATCAATGATGCGGCGAAGAAGTTAGGCGATGATCCCAACTTTTCGCGCGAGATCCGGCGGGGC
>Ga0326597_10010325_pt1 | contig 12457 bp, 9 predicted proteins | sample RVTome_12_FD_203789 | JGI IMG/M metagenome (GOLD analysis project Ga0326597, IMG submission 203789) | Soil microbial communities from uranium-contaminated site in the Upper Colorado River Basin, Wyoming, United States - RVT100D185 | ecosystem: Environmental > Terrestrial > Soil > Contaminated >... | reverse complement strand
GCCAAAGGCTGGTGGCAAGAACTTTCCCCGGTGGTGCGCGCGGCGATCGGTTACGCGGACGTGGTCGTGCAGAACATCTCCAGCATCGGTAAGACCCATATGCTGGACCTGATGCTCGACAAGAAGGTGCGCCGATTTCGCAACTACGCGAGCGACTTTGCCACCATGACTTCGGACTGGGCGCGCTTTCCGGTTGAGGTCCAGGACTACCTGGAATGTAAGATCAACACGATGCTTATCGAGGCCAAGACGTATCGGGTCGCCGCCGACGACGGCACCGATATTTCAGGCGAGATTGCGCCGCGCCTGGCAGCCTGGCGCAGGGACCTCAAACGCTCGGGAGGGATGAACGTTTCCTTTCCGCCGAGTGTGTTCCGCGCCTCCGAGTCGGAAAACGCCAACGGTGTCCTGATGGTCTATTCTACCTATCCCTGGGGCGCCCGGCGCGTCGGGCTGCCGGAAATTCGCTTTCAAACTCCGGTGAAGTTGGTCGTCGAAAACAATTACGTCGTGCATATCGAAGGAGGATGGGAAGCGGATCTGTACCGCAAACTCTTCGAAGAGCAAGCCGCCAGAATCGGCCGGCGCTCGTACTATGTGGATTCCTGGCATAGCGGGGCGAGCCCGCGCGCCTTTGTGCCTTTTGACCCGCGGGTGGACCCGGACCGCTTCGATCACCTGGCGCACAATCACGAGTGCTGGTTTCATTTCCACCTTGGAGGTCTGAGCCAAAAGGAAGGCTCCAAGAGCCAGGTTGTCGATCACATCAATGCGGTGTGCATGAATCCGACCGTGTACTTGGCGGGTCAGAAGGTTTGGGATAAGGGTCACCTGACCGCCTGGAACGATCCTGAGCTCCGGCAGATCGCTTCCAAGTATGGCGACCCTAACGTGCTGTTTGCGTCACGGTCAATCTGGGATTGAGGCCGGTATGAGGCATTCGTCGCCGGGCACTCGTTAACTGAAGGACTATCGATCATGAAAGCTGAAGCGAAACGGGAACCTCACCCCTATGTCCAGTACCTTAACGAAAAATACGGCACCTATAAACGCTACCTCGAGCATGAGGGATTGCCGGTCATCGAGGGACACTATGTCGAGGATCTTCGCACCCTGCCGCTCAAAGAATGGCCGCGCCGGGGCGGTTACGGGGCTTTTATCAACCTCTCGGAACAGAGCATCGATGATGCCTATGTCTGCGAGATTCCGCCGGGAAAGAGTCTCAAGCCGCAACGCCAGCTTTACGAGGAGCTAGTTTACGTCGTCTCCGGACTCGGCGCGACCACGATCCGCTTGGAAAATGGCCGCGAACAGATCTTCGAGTGGAAAGCGGGCAGTGTCTTTGCCATCCCGCTCAATTGCCCGCACCAACACTTCAACGCGGACGGGAGCAGCCCGGCCCGTTATGTTTCAGTGACCAGCGCGCCCTTGATGATGAATCTGTTCAATGACCAAGAGTTCATCTTCAACAACGACTTTCAATTCCGACGACGTTACGCCGGCGAGGAAGACTACTTCCGCCGGGAGAAGTTCATCGAGGGCGTCAAGGGCGGTCTGTGGGAGACCAATTTTATCGCCGACATCCGCGAGTTTATGACGCCGACGCGCCTCGTCGGCGAATGGCGCGGCAAGAAGATGAAGCACACCTATTTATGCATGGCCTCGAACGTGATGAAAACCCACGTCGCGCAGTTCGAGGTCGGAACCTATAAGAAGGCGCACCGCCACGGCCCAGGAGCCCATATTTATATTCTCAACGGCAGCGGTTATACGCTCATGTGGAGCCCGGGCGAACTCAAAAAAAAATATGATTGGCACGAAGGCAGCCTGCTCTCGCCGCCGGCTGGCTGGTATCATCAGCACTTCAACACCGGGCATGAACCGGTCCGGCATCTGGCGTTCCACCGGCCGGCGGTGATTAACTATGGCCGGTCGGAAACGCGCCACGAGATTCCCTACGAGGAAGAAGATTCGGACGTAAGAGAGCTATTTGAGGCCGAGTTGTTAAAGCAGGGAATTGCCTCCGAGATGTGACGGGAGCGGTGTTTAGAAGCCTAGCCAAATATAAATGACGAGGAGGTGCTTGATGCGCAGCTTCAACCATAAGATGTTGGCAATGGTGACTACGGGGCTGGTGGGAGCCTTTGCGTGCTTTGATTCTGCATGGTCTCAGACGATTGGCAAGAATCTCGATGAGATCACCCGGTTGGCGCTTAAAGAGGGGCAGGTTCGCTTCGCCAGCGCGCTCCGCGACGATGAGGTTGATTTGGTATTCAAAGGGTTCTTACAGAAGTACCCGAAGATCAAAGTCGAGGCGGACCGCGTGCGGGGATCGAACAGCAGAGAGAAGATGCTGGGCGAAGCCATAGCGGGCGTCGTCGAATACGACGTTGCCGATATTTCTTCGGAGTTGCAAGACAATTTCGTAAAGGCCGGCGCATTGGCGGGTCCGGTCCAATGGCGCAAGCTTTTTCCCAAAATCAATCAACGCCAGGTTAGCCCCGATAATTACTTCGTAGGTGTCGGATTTGGCGCTCATGTCATCGCCTACAATTCATCCTTGGTACCGAAGAACCGCATTCCAAAGAATTGGGACGATTGCCTGGATCCCTATTGGAAAGGCAAGTTCGTGGTCGATACCCGACCCAAGACCTTCGCCGGTCTGGCGCTCGCATGGGGCGAGGAAAAAACCCTTCACTACATCAAGCGGTTGAAAGACAACCGGCCGATCTGGAAGCGCGGACAGACGGAAGCGCTGAGTCAGTTGGCCGCAGGCGAGATCGCTATGATTTGCGGCTCGTACTATCAATCGCTCCAGCGGATTCTCTCACGCGATCCGACAGCCAAGCTCGCTGCGGCTTTCGCTTCGCCGGTGTCGGTGGGGATCGGCGAGGCACTGGCGGTTTTCAAAGGCGCCAAGAATCCGAACGCGGCCGTGCTCTTGACCGGTTGGCTTGCGTCACCGGAGGGTCAGAGCGGCTATGACAAGATCGGCCGCGGATCGCCGTTCACCGAGGGCGGGGAAAAGTGGAAGCTGATCAAGGCGGCCAATGCAAAAGTGGCGTTCCGCGGCTTCGAAGATAACGCCTCCGAAGAAGAGATCATCAAGAAAATCGTGGCGGTTTGGGGATTCACCGCGAAATAACCTCCGCTCCAGCGCGAATGAGTGAGAGTAGCCTATGAGCACCGCCGTCTTAACCGTTCCAAAACTTAAAAGTGGCAACCTGTGGAGCCAGATCAAGAATAATTTCATCTTGATCCTCGTCACGGCATTCCTGCTCTTAGTGATCCTTGTTCCTCTGGTGCGGCTGATCCTCAGTAGCTTTCAATTGGGTCACCCGGCGATGCCGGAGGGCTGGACCTTGCAAAACTACGTCGCCGCGTATTCTCTGCCCAAGTTCTACTCAGCTCTTGGAACTACCGTGGTTCTATCGGCGCTGGGAACCGTCATTACAATGACGATCGCCGTACTTTTCGCCTGGCTGATTGAGCGGACGGATATGCCGCTGCGGAATTTGGCCTGGATTCTGATCTTGATCCCGATGGCCATCCCGGGAGTATTATTCGCTCTCGGCTGGGCCCTGCTACTCTCGCCGAAGACTGGGACGGTTAATTTGTTGCTACGCGGGGCCTTGGAGCCGCTTGGCATTCACTTAACGCAGGGGCCGCTCAACATTTACTCCTTGGGCGGCTTGGTTTTTCTGGATGGTCTACGCGGGGTTACCACGATCTTTCTCATGGTCGTCGGCGCCTTTCGCATGATGGATCCGAGCCTGGAGGAAGCTGCGCGTGTATCAAAAGCCAGCTCTCACGGGACTTTTTTTCAGATTACGCTGCCGGTTCTGATGCCGGCAGTGCTCACGGCAGGGATGTACGAATTCGTTTCTAGCATGGAGTCTTTCGAGGCGCCGCTGGCCGTGGGACTGCCTGCGGGGATCTTTGTATTGAGCACTCTCATATACTTTACGGTGCGCTTGCAGGCGCCCGTCGACTACGGCCTGGGCTCGGTCTTCGGCGTCACCTACATGATCATCTTGCTGTTCCTACTGTGGGGCTATCGCCGCGCCGTTCGCTCCGCGGAGCGCTTCACGACCGTCACCGGCAAAGGCTACCGACCCCGAGTGATCTCGCTGGGGCGGTGGCGCTACGCTGCGCTCGGCATGTTTATCGTCTATTTCTTATTGACCGTGTTGGCGCCCTTTCTGATCCTTCTCTGGTCATCGCTGCTGCCCAGCTACCGGCCGCCTTCTTGGGAGGCAGTCTCGCTGCTTTCAATGGGTAACTACCTGGAGGTGATCTCCCGGCCGCATATCGCCTCGGTGGTCGGAAACACCTTGATGCTGATGATATTGGCAGCGACAGTGACCATGCTCCTGGCGTTCTTTGTATCCTGGATCGTGGTGCGGACAAAGATTCGCGGTCGGGCCGTGCTCGATGGGCTGTTGTTTCTGCCTCATTCCATTCCGGGCATCGTCATTGCGCTGGCGATGATCATGGCTTACCTTACGGCGCCCCTCAATTATCTGGGAATCTACGGCACCATCTGGATAATGGCGATGGGGTTGATCGTCAGCTACATCGCCTTCGGCACGAGACTGATGAACAGTTCCATCGGGCAAATTCACCAGGAGCTGGAGGAAGCGGCCTACGTATGCCGCGCCACTCCAACGCGAACTTTGCTCGTCATCACCCTGCCGTTGTTATTTCCGGCCTTCGCCGCCGGCTGGATCTGGGTTTCAGTTCATGCGTTAAGGGCGTTTTCCATCCCTTTGATGCTGTCGAGCAAGCGCAATGAGGTGTTTTCGGTGCTGATGTGGCAGTACTGGTCGGATGGAGATATTCCGCTAGCTTCCGCCTTAGGAGTCTTGCTGATCATTGCGCTTATTCCATTGACACTGCTGTTGCGCCGTTTCATCGTTAGGCTGAGCGGACAACAAGGCTAACGCGGAGAAAATCTTGGCCATTGAAAAATATATCGTTCCAAACCGATCGTTTTGCATATTCTGTGTCGGGCTTAGGAATGCTCGACATTTCGGTGCATAAATGATTTGCGTAATGATCCAGTCATGGAGGCGTAGGGGGATGAAACTATTTTGCTTGTTGGTTTTTGCGTTGTCAGCGACAAATGGGATAAGCACCCCAAGCATCGAGGCGGCGGCCGCGGGCGCTGGCTTGACGCAGGCCCAGAGGGAAGCCGAGTCGAAAGGCTATCGGTTTGATGCCAGCCGCGACAATATACTCGCCGGGGCGAAAAAAGAGGGCGGGTTGCGCGGCTTGCTCGGTTTCGACATAGCGACGATCAAAGCCTTGGCGGAGGGATTCCGGAAAAAATATCCGTTCATCAACGCGCATTTTGAGGAGCACGGAAACCCGGCGCAATCCCAGCGTTACCTCATGGAACTGCAGGCCGGTCGGACTTCCGATTGGGATATCGCCAACGTGCTTAATGAAGGTCAGCAAGAATATGCGCCCTATACCGAAAAGATCGATCTCCGAGCGATGGCCGAGCAGGGGGTGCTACAGATTGCGCCGAAGATGATCAACCCAGAGAGCCGCAACGTGATCGCGCTGTCATCTACCGTCGATGCGGTGGCGTACAACAAGAAGCTGCTGCCGCAGAATTTGGTGCCCAAGACTTGGGATGATTTTTTAAAACCAGAGCACAGCGGACGAAAATTTCTCGCCGACGTTCGCGCTAATAGTATCGCGGGTCTTATTCCGGCGATGGGGCTCGAATGGGTGGAAGCCTACGCGCGCAAACTCGCCGCCCAGCAGCCCATCTGGGTGCGCGGCCACACGCGCTATCTCAATGCCATGGTGGCGGGCGAATACCGCCTGTTTTTCGGGACCTATTATCATGGCGTCATGCGCATGAAAAAACGCGGAGCACAGGATCTCGAAGTTTTAACTCTCGAGCCGGTGCCGGTGCGCTTGACCGAGACCCACACGATCATCCGAGGCACGCACCGGCCAAATTCCGCCATGCTTTTTTTGGAATACGTCGCTAGCACCGAAGGGCAAAAAATAATGTGGGACGTGGAGCCATTTAAATCATCGATCTATTCCCCTGGGTCGAAAACCGAAGAACTGGCGCGCGGCAAGAAAATTTCGCTCGGCGACTGGGACCACGCGATGAAGCAGCAGGTCTACATGGAAAAACTCACCGCCGCCTACGGTTTCCCAAGGGCAGAGAAGCGCTAAGTCCCGGGAGAATCTGCCGCACCACCTTCGACCCTGAGAGCCTGACCGAATTTTTATGTCGGAACACGGATCCTCGCGAGAATTTACTTGATTTTATTTTTAATTGGAGGCATCGACTTAAGATAATCCGCGATCGCCAGGGCATCTTCACGACTCATGTTTCGGTAGCCGTGCGACGTCCCTTCGATCACGTCATACATGAGTCCGCGCACGTAATCCAAGTCAGGCTTCGTGCCCTTCCTTAGCAACTCGGCGATTTCTTCGCGATTCCAGGCGCCGATTCCTGTGTCCTTGTCGGGTGTAATGTTGGGGACGAGCTCGCCCAGGGGGCCGATATCTTTGCTCGCACCGGCCATATACAGCGCACGGTTTGGCACGCCGATGGAACTTCTCGGCGTGTGACAATCGCCGCAGATGGCGACATGATCAGCCAGGTATTGCCCTCGTTCGATACCCTGCTTGGTCGCTGTCGGGGGTGCGTTAAAAAGCTGCCCGAAGGCCTTCAGCCATGCCTCCGCGGCAACGCTTCTAAGCAGGGGAACAGACGTGCGTAATTCGGACGCCGGCTTTGTCACCGGCTTAAGAGTCCGCAAGAACGCAATCAACGATTTGAGATCGTCCCGCGCCATGCCCGAATACAGACCATAAGGCATGACCGGGAGGATTCGAATCCCGTCGCGACGAATCCCTTTGGTCATCGCTTCAGCGATCTGTTGGTCCGTCCAGCCACCCAGACCGGTCTCTTTGTCCGCGGTTAGGTTGGTGCTGTACACAGTGCCGAAAGGAATCGGGAAGGCTCGTCCTCCCGCATGCTGGGTGCCCTTGGGATCACTGTGGCAAGCACAACCGCCGGCGAGGGAGAACATATATTGGCCTTTGTTGACCAGGTCGGTGCTGTCCGTTTGCCCATGGGCCGCGACCGATACCAACAACCCGATACTTAGAGAAAGTAAAAAAAATATATGAGCAAAGCGGCGATGGCATCCCATGGGCAATCTCTTCGATACTCCGGCTCAATCAGTTGTTTAATGATTTCCTTAAGGGCTTATTGCGTTCTCAATAAAAACGCAATATTTTCAACGAATAAGATGGCACTGACGCTTGGTATAACTGTGCAACACACACCGAGACAAGCACGCCGATCGTTCGCACGACTCTTTAGTAGCGTCCGCAAAAGAATTTCCAGCATGAAAGTCGAGCCATCAGCACGGGCTTGCGGTTCACGGTCGGTGGCCGCTTAGCAGTCTACGGCTTCCAGGCGGCTCCTGAAAGGCGGCATCGGCGCAGGGCGACGATATTCAAGACTCCACGGGCATCGACGACGAACGGCACCACTGTTACGATGAACGTACTCGAGCTCCCTTTTATTAAATACCTCGGTCTTCGCATATCAGCCGACGGGACATTGTCTCTGGAAGTCTCTGATCACCATAAGAATCACCTCGGTACGGTCCATGCGACGGTGCTCTACGGCATCGCCGAAGCCTGCTCTGGACAGGCAGTCATCGATGAGTTTTTTAAACCGTATCCTAACGCGTTGGTGGTCATTCGCAGAGCCACCATTAAGTATCGATCCCCTGCTCGCGCGGATCTTTCGGCGCGCGTCAAAAAGACCGATCCTGCGCTCCCTAGCGTACGGAAGCGATTGCTGGCGAAAGGGGTCGGCAAGTGTGAGATTGAGGTCGAGATCAGGTCGGGGAATGACATAGTCGCGATCGCGACCTTCGAGTTTTTCATCAAGGTTGCCTAATCGTCGCCCCTGTTTGGGCTTTGCAGGGTGCATTGCCTTGATGGCTGGCCGCTTCATCGCTTTGGTCGCGCAGTCCGGCATTTATGTCCATGGCGATCGCCCCCGAGGCAAACCCGCATGAGGCCAAAGAGCAGCAATGGTGCTGACAATTTATGCTTCGCAGGGGTTGATTTCGCCAGCCGAAATGTTTTCAATGTTTGGGTCGATAGTCGCGGTCGCGGCCAGCCACTTGGCGGAATTAGGCCTCAAATCGCGATGGTTGCGTGGTCACCAAACTAATAATGAAGGCGAGAGGAGTCACCGTCCATGAGAGAAATTAGCGTCGCTGAAATATTCGCCAATTTCTCTAAAGATGGCATTTTAACCGAGATGATTGGCGCCAACGTCGAAGTCAACAACGTCGCCGCTGCCGACGATTGCAAACCAGGCGACCTGGTCTTTGTCGAAGCTGAAGCCTATGCAAAACTTGCTGCCGAACGAGGAGCATCGGCGGTGGTTTCCTTTCCCAAGCTGGTTGAGCACTTTGGCGGCACCCGGCCAATGACGATGCTGACCAGCCGCAATGTAAAGCTCGCTCGGGCACTCATTTGCCAAAAGTATTTCGACCGTGATCTGCGGCCGACAAGTCAACCCAGGATTCACCCTTCGGCAGTCATTGACGCGAGCGCGGTCGTTCCCAAGGACACCGTGATCGGAGCAGGCGCAATCATCGGGCCTCGGGTGATTCTCGGAAATCACTGCGTTCTGATGTCCCATGTAGTAGTCGAAGAGGATGCGATCATTGGGGACCGAACGGTAATTCATTCATCGGTCGTGGTCGGTTACGGATGCCGCATTGGCAGCCATGTCATTATTCGCGCCGGAACGATCATCGGCTCGGAAGGATTTGGTTTCGCCCAGGACGAGAAAAACAAACACCACCGGATCCCTCAGATGGGATTGGTCGTCATCGAAGACCGTGTCGTCATCGGAGCTAACTGTTGTATCGATCGCGGCGCGTTCCACGACACTCGTATCGGCTCAGGAACCATCACGGACAATTTATGTCACATCGCTCATAATGTTGAGATCGGCGAAGATTGTATACTCACTGCGATGACGTGCATCGCCGGCTCGACGCGGTTAGGTAACCGGGTGATTACCAGCGGTCAGACCGGGATCCTCGATCATGTCAACATCTCGGACGATACCGTCTTGTTGCACCGCGCCGGCGTAACCAAGGACATCAAGCGGCCTGGGATGTACGGCGGCGCGCCGATCCAACCGCTTAAGGAGTACATGAAAAATCAGGCCGTTGTTCGTCACTTGAGTGAAATGCGCGGCAAAGTCCTGGATCTCGAGAAAAGCTTGGCCGCCTTGCGGGCGGGGTCATAATTTGACTCATAATTTTATCTGACCAGCCAAACCATGACTATCAAGACTTGGTATTCGGAAAAGGAAGTGTTGCGCTATTGTCTTCATGATCCTCACACCATCCGGCGCCTGCCGGCCCCGCCTCTTCTGATGTTCGATCGCATTCCGCAGATCCATAAAGACGGCGGCGAATTTGGCAAAGGTTGGATCCTCGCGGAAAAAGACGTCCACTTCAACGAGTGGTTTTTTCTTTCTCATTTTCAGGGTGATCCTGTCATGCCTGGAATGCTTCAGGTCGACGCAATTCTGCAGTTAGCGGGATTTTTTCTGATGCACAGCGGCTTCGATGGACATGGCCGGGCCCTGCGTACAGGCAAGATTTCCTTCCGCGAGCAAGTCCGGCCGCACCACAAGAACGTGACTTACAAGCTGGATATCAAGAAAGTTGCCGCCAAGCCCGTGCCGATCGCCTTTGCCCAAGCGGTTTCTGAGGTGGATGGTAAGCTGTCGGTGCAGGTGGATGGCATCATGGTCGGACTGTTTGCCGACCTGAGGTATGAATACCCATGAGCCAGAGAAAAGTCGCAGTGACGGGATTTGGACTGATCAGCTCATTAGGGAGAGGAGCGCAGAAAAATCTCGTGGCTCTGCAGGCCGGATCGTCGGGCATTATCTCACGGCGTCCAGAATGGGCCGATCAGAAAATGCGTTCCCAGGTTTCGGGCCATGTCGAGGTCCAACCCCTGCGAGGGTTATTCGACCACAAGCAGAATCGTTTTCTCAGCGACGGAGCTTTGCTCGGCGCCGCGGCGATGATGGACGCCATCGAACACGCCGGGTTGTCCAAAGATCAAGTGGAAGATCCGATGACAGGTGTCGTCATGGGCACGGGCAGCGGATCGAGTATTCCCGACGCCGTCGCGTTGGGCGACCGCTTGCACAAACGCGGCGGCGCCAAAGTCGGCGCCTATCAGGTGCCGCTGATCATGGGCTCGTCCATCACGGCGAATCTGGGCAGTCTCTTTCACATCCACGGTCACTCCTACTCGGTCACATCGGCGTGCGCGACATCGGCGCATGCCTTGATGATGGGGCTCGATTTGATTCGCAGCGGTCGACAAGATCGCGTTTTTGTTGGCGGGGCGGAGGATATCAATCTTTTCTCGGCGTCAGCCTTCGACGGCATGAACGCGCTATCGTCGGCTTATAACCATGAGCCGACACGAGCGTCCCGGCCGCTGGACAAGGGGCGGGACGGTTTTGTTTTTTCGGGTGGTGCCGCTGTGCTGGTATTGGAGGAGCTAAAAACCGCGCAATCCAGGGGTGCGAAAATTTGCGCCGTTCTGCAAGGTGCCGCCGCGACCTGCGACGGCGATGACATGGTGGTTCCCAATCAAATTGGCGCCGAAGCGGCCATGAAGCTTGCCCTGCAAGATGCAGGCATCGCACCGGAGAAAATCGATTATATCAATCTCCATGGCACATCCACGCCAGTGGGAGATCTCGCCGAAGTCAAAGCAATTCTATCGGTATTCGGAGCAAAGGTTCCGCCCTTCTCATCGACGAAATCGATGACGGGACACGGACTCGGGGCAGCCGGCGCGCAGGAGGCGGTTTTCTGTATCCTGATGATGCAACATGGTTTCTTAGCTCCGAACATTAACTTGGAAGATCCCGAACCCTTGGTTGCAAAACTTCCCGTCGTGCGCGGCGCCGAAAAGTCGGAGTTGGCCTGGACGTTGAGCAATTCGTTTGGCTTCGGCGGCACAAACTGCAGCCTGATCCTGTCCCATCCGGACCGAAGCTTATAGAAATTTACCGGTTCATCCTGGCACCTCTCGACAAAGTCAAGCTATCAAAAGCAGACCCCCGCTTTCCCCTTGATTTCGAATGCGTTTAGGAAGAGAGGTCTAGGTGGTGTGTTTGCAACCGAGGGCCGAGCCCTTCCGACCGCGGTCAATGGCTCTGTGCCATGCAGGCCACCGCCCCATCCTCTCCAAGGGTAAAAATTCCACGCCCTCGGGCCTGCCGCGACCCTTGGCGTTTTGGTGCCCGCGCTCTTCAGTTTCGACCTTCGGTCGCATCTTAGTTGCTTAGTTAGGGTCTCCTCAATAACTCCGGAGTGCGCCTTGGTCGGCGACCCGAGTAGCAACGGGGCAATTGGGGTTAACTCGAAAATTCTTCTGTAAAGGCCTTCCGGCCGCTGCTGCTGCCGAACACGACCAGTTCGCTGTCCTCCGTCAGTCGAGTCGACTCCGCGGGGTTAGTGATCATGCGGCCGTTTTGCTGGAGACCGATCACATTAAGGCCGGTTCGCTCCGAGATATTGCTTTCACGCAAGGTCAGGCCGGTCAGAGATTTTGGCACTAAGACGCAGAACAATTCGAACCCTTCGCCAAGGATCAGTAACTCTCGGCTGTGCAGCTGAGCGAACACTTCTTCGATCCCCAGGGAAGCATAGCTGATCGCAAAGTCGGCGCCGGCCCGGTAAATGGCTTCGATATTTCTCTCATGGGTGATGCGGCTTATGATGCGCAGCTCGGGATTCAGACGCCGGCAATACACCGCGAGGTAGATGTTCATGGCGTCGTCGTTAGTGGTCAAGACAACCGACGGGGCTTCTTTCAATCCGGCGTCCATTAAGACCCGGCGGTCGGCAGCGTCGCCAAAAAATACTTTACCGGCACAATCGCCGATGCGCGAGCGCAACCCTTCGTTGCGTTCGACCAGGTTGACGGGAATACTTTGTTCGGTCAGGGCACGCGCCGCGGCCCGACCGACCTTGCCGCCTCCGATCACCAGCGCCGGGCTATAGTTGGTGTCATAAATCACCAGGATGGTGTCGAGCTCAAGCAATTGCGCCTGGGTGCCGACGACCACCGGCACGCTTTCATTGGTCAACACAGTGTCCGGACCTGCCGGTAATAGACGGCCGTGTTGCCACACCGCGATAATATTGATGCCGGCCGCTTTTTCCCGGCCGGTTTCGCCAATTTTTCTTCCCGCCAGGGGGGTGTTGTGAACCGCGAAGTCGGCAACCAGGAGATCGCGAATTTTGCCGATGACGTGGGATTGGGCGTGGCCGGCATTGACGCGACTGGCGAGCCGCGCCCCCAGTCTGTGATGTAACGGCAGTACATAGCTGCAGCCGCT
>Ga0326597_10010324_pt1 | contig 12458 bp, 9 predicted proteins | sample RVTome_12_FD_203789 | JGI IMG/M metagenome (GOLD analysis project Ga0326597, IMG submission 203789) | Soil microbial communities from uranium-contaminated site in the Upper Colorado River Basin, Wyoming, United States - RVT100D185 | ecosystem: Environmental > Terrestrial > Soil > Contaminated >... | reverse complement strand
GGTGAGGGGCGGCCATCGGCGTCTTGATCAAGCGACGATGCTCGATGTTTGAACCCCCTCACCCCCAACCCTCTCCCTGAGGGAGAGGGAGACAGCGGCGCCGATCATCAGCTTCGCAGCCAACCCGGAACGAAGCGTCCCCTCTCCCTGGGGGAGAGGGAGAAAGCGGCGCCGATCTTCAGCTTCGCAGCCGTCCCCGAACGAAGGGTCCCCTCTCCCAGCGGGAGAGGGACAGGGTGAGGGGCGGCCATCGGCGTCTTGATCAAGCGACGATGCTCGATGTTTGAACCCCCTCACCCCCAACCCTCTCCCCGAGGGGGAGAGGGGGAAAATCCTGCTTTTCCACAGGGAGGAGGAGATGACGGATCGGTTCCATGCGGAATCCACGGCCGTCACCAGCCAACGCCAATAGAGCAAAAAAACGGGGCGCACCAGGCGCCCCGAGTTTGAGAACGATCACAGTCGGCCTGGAATCAGCTGCCGCTGGAACGCAGGTTCTGCACGGTGAACTTGGTCGGCGGGTTCAGTTCCGGGTCGACCTGGCCCTTGAACTGCCCGGTGGTGCAGTGCATCGCCTGGACGTCCATCATGCCGAAGTTGTCGTCGATCGAAACGCCGGTACCCTTGTTCTTGGCCAGGTGATGGTCGGGGTGTGCCTGACCGATCATCCACGATTTCCACAGGTCGCCCTTGCGGTCATAGATGACCGTCCGTGGCAACGTGAAGGTCTGGGCGTCGACGTAGTGAATGCGCTTGCTGATCGGGTGGTTCGGATCGACCGGTTCGGCCTCGAGGACGTAGGTCTTGCGCAGCTGCCAGGTGATCTTGGGGAAGCAGCCGCCCTGGCCGGCGAAGTCGACGAACTGGTAACCCTCGGGGTCGTTGAATTCACCGGTCAGGGCCATGTCGTTGTGGTTGTAGAACGGCTGCAGGATGTTGGCGGTCCCCTTGTAGGTCCACTTCATGTCCGAGATGCGGCCGTTGTAGCCCTCGAAATCCTCGATCATCAGGTCGGCACCGAGGAACGAGTCGGTGATCTGCCCCGTGGCCAGGCGCCGGACGCGGCGCTGGAAGCCCAGGTAGAGCCAGGCGTTGTCACGCTTGAGATCATCCTCGTAGCGATGGATCAGCAGCTGGGTGTTCTTGACGTCGTACGGCTCCAGCACCTCCACGTAGATCGCGCGAAACAGGTCGGCCGGGTTCGGCTGGATCTCCGGAATCGGCTCCTGGTTGACGCGGTGCTTGTAGTTGAGGAAGTGGAAGTTGAACTTGATCTCACGTTCGATCTTGCCACTCTTCATGTCGCGGTAGCGCCAGTAGAACGGGTAGATCGCGGCGTTGTCGCCCCAGTTGTAGCCGTACTTGTAGTTCCAGGCCAGCTTCTCTCCGGCCCGCGGGTCGTTGGGGTCCGGCTCGCCGACAAAGGGGCGACCGGCGACAAAGTTGCTGATCTCACCCGGCGTGTCGCCGAGCTTGACCTCGTTGAGGTGGTCGACGGTGGCCTTGATGTAATTCGGGTGCAGATCGAACGAGGTCGTCTCCCCGACCGTCAGCTCGACCCAGCCGTCCTTGATGTGTTGGGCCATGGCCGGATCGACGATATGCTCGAACTGCCCGATGTTGCCCTGGTTGAGTACCAACCCGGGTTGCACCCCGGGCACTTCGGGCACGCCGTTGCGATAGGGGAAGAACGAGTTCTCGACGTCCTCCGGCGTAGCCGCCTGCGCTCCGCCGATGGCCAGGCCAAGGGCCAGCGCCGTGAGCGTTTTGTAATTGCAAATCATGTCTCTTTTCCTCCTGGAATCAGAAGCTGTAACGGACGTTGATCGAGACGAAGTCCTCTTCCTGGGCCATGCCGATCGGTCCGGCGCGAAAACGGCCGAGAGGCTCGAAGCCACCTAGACCTGCCGACTCGCCGGCCGGCTGACCCGGGGCCACCGCGGTGAAGGGATCGAACGGGTTGATCGAGCGCACGTCGTCGAATTTGCGCGCCCCGGTGCCGAACTTGATGTTGGCCTTGGCGGTCACCTTCAGGTTGTCGCTGACGATCCATTCGACACCCGGCTCGGCCACGGTCGCATCCGCCTTGAAGTCGTGGGCGAAAATGATCTGCGGGCTCAGGCGATCCCGCAGCCACCAGCCCTTGATCAGCAGAGTGGCGATGTAGTTGTCTTCCCAGTCAGGTATGCCGACCGGGCCGAGGGCGCGCTGCTCCAGCTCGTGATCGAGAATATGCTGACCGAAGAGCTGGGCCGAGAAGAGGATCGCCTTGGTGTCGTTGAGCGGACGAATCCAGGTACTGCGGTCGACGCCGACCACCCAGCGGAAGACATCCGATTCCGAGTAGAGATCGGGCCGCAGGGTATTGGCGAACTCCTCGCCCCGGGTGTACGCGCCCTCGACCCGGAACACCGACTTGAGCGAATCGACGTAAAAGTCGAGCGACCCGCCGAACAGGGTCAGGCGCGGGAAGACGATGTCGAAGGCCGGGATACCCGGGGCCACCACCTGGGTGCCGGTGAAGGGGTTGAAGACGGTAAAGGCGCCGCCACCGCCGCCGCGCAACGAGGGCAGCTGCGAGCGGTAGCTGAGGGCATTGAGCGAAAAGCCCACGTCCCGGTACACGCCCTCGACCTTGACCCCGACCTGGGTGTTGCTGAGGTTCCAGTCCGGCAGCTCCGCGCCGCGGATCCCGATCGAGCCCACCGGGAAGTCGGTGGCCAGTTCGCCAAAGGCGAAGTTGGACACCGTGCAGCCGTTGTCCCAGCAATTCTTCATGCCGCGGAAGAACGAACCGGCATCGAGGATCGAGTTCGGTGTCCCGCCCTGGCCGAGATTGTTCGGGCGGAACTTGTCGAAGTTCCATACCAGGGAGAAGTTCAGGTCATCGAAGGTCTCGGTGCTGCCCATCTGGTACTCGGCCTCGAGCATCCACATCGGGATGCGGATGTCCTCGAGTTCGTCGTAGATGTTGTTGCGCGAGAAATCGACCGGATTCAGCACATCGAGGACGCGGAACAGGTCGGTGCGACCCCAGACGATCTGCTGTTTGCCCAACTTGATCGCGACATTGTGACCGTTGTCGAGCATCTTGTCCGCCCGGACATAGGCCTCGCGGATGAAATCGGCGCGCTCGTTGAATTCGGGAAAGCGCAGGTCGCTGGTGTCGTAATCAAGGTAATCGCTGATGCAACCGCGGCCATCCTTGTCGCACGGCCGTTGCGGGACGCCGAAGGTGACGCCGCCACCGGGTTCGTGCAGACGCGAGCCGAGTACGAGCAGACCCTCATTGGGGTTATAATTCGCTGCATTGGGATCGGTCGAATTGAAGCCGAAAAAGGCCACCCCGTTACCGACCAACCCACCGCCGTGCGGCACCTGCAGTGACGGCGCCCCCGAGACCGGCCCACCGATGTTCTCGAGCAGAATGGGTGAACCCGCGTTCTTGCCAAAATCGTCATCGTTGAGGTCGTAGACGCCATCGTAGGTCGCCCGGAACGTCCCGTGGATGGAAATGTTGTCGAAAAAACCGTTGCTACCGAGATTCTTGTTGCCCTCGAGCTGAGCCGTATTGCGGAACTTGGTCAGTCCCACCCTGTTCCGGCTATGGCTATCGTTTTCGATAAAGCCGTGCCACTCGGCCGGTTCGTTGGCCTGAACCCCTGCCGTCACCAGTGCCGAGGCCATGACGGCCCATGCCAGATGGCGTGGTTGCCCCTGTCTGCTCGGCGATTGTTTAACTCCCCTCATGGATCTCTCCTCGTATTTATATGGTGGTCAATGCACCGCTGCCTGGAACTTTTCCCTGGTGCCTGGCGACCGCTACGGCGTCCCGCCGGTTCCTGCTCCCTGCGTTCCGCTCATGCTGTCGCAGCCTGCGACTCCTCCTCGTCGACGATCAGAATGCCTTCCTCGTCATATCGGACACGGGTGATGAATTCCGGTTTGAACACCATCACCCAGGACGGCACCAGGAAGATGGCCGCTCCGGCATTGAGGATCAGCATCACGCACAGCAGCAGTGCCGCATCGGCCTGGAAGCGCAGGTCCGACAGCAGCACCCACATGACGATGCCCGCGATCAGCGACACGGCGGTGAAACCGACGGCGACACCGGTGGTCTCGATGGTGCGGCGCACCGCCCCGCCCAGGTCGCGCCCCTTGCCGATCTCCTCGCGGATCCGGTCCATGATGTAGATCGAGTAGTCGATGCCGATGCCGATGCCGACGGCGATCACCGGCACTGTGTTGACGTTGATGCCGATGCCCTTGATGCCCATGTAGGCGTAGGTCAGCGTGGTCGCGAACGACATCGCCATGAACATCAGCCAACCGGCATGGAACGACCAGTAGAAGGCAGTGACGAAGGTGAAGATCAGGGCGAGCACCAGGGGGATGATCAGCATGTTGGTCTCGAATGACGCTTCGTTGATCGCCGCCGTAACACCGATCACACCACCCGCCAGATCAATGGTCAGACCGTCGACGTCGGCCGCCGGCGATTCGCTCCAGCTCTTGACCTGGTGGATGGCACGGCGGATGGTCTCGCCCTTGTGGTCCTTGTAGAAAAAGACCATGTTCGCGGACTGTTCGTCGGTGTCGATGAACTCGTTGAGCGCCCCGGGAATCGGGCTTGACGCCATGTAGGAGAACAGCAACCCGCCGACGTAGGCATCGGTATCGGGGATCTGGGCCCAGCGCGGATCGTTGTTGTGCAGGATCCGGTTCACCTGCTTGACCAGGTCCGGCACCCCCTTGGCACCGCCGAGGTCCGGGTCGTAGAGCATGTGCCGCTGGAAATCCTCCAGCGCGCGCAGCACCTCCGGTCGCTTGATCCCACCCTTACGGTCGGTCCGGGCGATGATGTAGAGCTCCTCGGAACCGGGAAACCGCGTATTGATCGCCTTCGACGACAGGTTGTAGTCGTGCTCCGGATAGAGGATCGGCGAGCCCGGTTCGGATTCACCGATCTGCACCCAGGAGGTGAGGTAGCTGCCGCCGGCCATCAGGCCGACGATGCTGAACAGGACCAGCAGGGCGCCGCGCCGGCTGCCGACCAGGTTGCCCAGTTGCGGCAGCCGCTTGCTGATACTCGAGAACTTGGACTCGGTGGCCCGCGGTTGCGGCAGGATGCTGAGCAGCACGGGCACGGTGATCAGGACGGTGACGACCACGCACAGCGCCCACAACGAGGCGTAGTAAGCCAGCTTGGTGTTGATCGGCACCGAGCCCAGGGCGATCAGCAGCAGGCCGATGGCGTCCGAGACCACGCCGAGTGACCCGGGGCGGAACAGGCTGTCGAAGGTGTTGCGGGCCGCTCGCGTGGCGTGTCGGGTCAGCGCCAGTTCACCGTAGTAGCGCTGCACCAGCTGGATGCCGTGCGACATCGCCCGGGCCGAGATCAGGAACGGCACCACCAGGGTCAGTGGATCGAGGTTGAAGCCGAGCAGCGACAGGATGCCGAGCCCCCAGATGGTCGACAGCAGGATGCCGAGCAGCGGCAGCAGGATGCCGTAGAGCCGGCGGAAATAGACCACCAGCAACGCCACCATGATCAGCAGCGTGTAGAGAAAGATCTGCAGGATCTGCTCGACGTAGGTGTAGACCCAGCCGACCAGCATCGGCTGGCCGGTGACATGGATCTTCACCCCGGGCCGCGCCTCCTGCTGGCGTAGCTGCTGCACCTGGGCAAACGTGGCCGGGTAATCGAGCTGCCCCTCGTTGAAGGTGGCGCGGATCAGCGCCGCCTTCAGGTCGGGCGACACCAGCAGGCCGTAGACGCGCGGGTTGGTGGTCACGTCGTTGCGGATGGCGGCCAGCTCGTCAGCGCCGAGGTCGGTATCCAGAGGGTCGTAGTGCGGTTGCGAGTTGATGCCGCCGGTCTCGCTGAGCCACACCTTGCGCGTGGTGCGGTGGGTCAGGCTGGTGACCAGGTTGTGGTTGACCCCGGGCAGGCTGTCGACCGCCTGGGTCACCCGGTGGATCAGGGCCAGGGTGTCGTTGCTGAAGATGTCGCCCTGCTCCACCTCGACGGCGACGATGATGTTGTTGGCGCCACCGAAGGTGTTGCGAATCTCGTTATGCAGCTTGATGTAGCGGTGTTCCTGCGGCAGCAGCTCGGCAAAATCCGAGTACATCTGCACCCCGGGGATCTGCCAGGCGAAGAACAGCGTCACCACGCCGATGGCGCCCAGGGTCAGGCGCGGCCGGTCGAAGATCAGGTCGTCGAAGCGGTGCAGCAGATGGTGGAACGCCCGGGTGAAGCGGTTCATGGCCTCAGCCCCAGGGTCTGGCCGGCGTAATTTTCCGCCGCGCCGTCAGACGGCAGCCGGAACAGGGCGCCCATGCCACCGGCCAGCATCAGGTCATGATGGTTGATCGGCGCCACACCGCGCAGGTAGGAGAAGGCGGGTAGCTCGTGTTCCTGGCGTACCCAGCGCGCCCCCTGCTGGCGCAGCAGGATGCCGAAATCTCCGGCCGCGTAGAGTTGTCCATCCTGCACGGCCAGCCCGTAGAGCGGCGATTCCGTCACCGTCTGCTGGCGTGTCCAGGACTGGCCGCCGTCGGCACTGTGCAGGATCTGGCCGTTGAGCCCGGCGATGTAGCCGTCGGTGCGGCTGGTGAACAGCGCCGCCAGCGGGTAGAACTCGCTCGGCAGCTCGCCGGCGCGCTCCCAGGTGCTGCCCTCGTCCTCGCTGGTGATGACGGTGCCGAACTCGCCGGTGATCACGGCGAAGCCGGGCTCGACGAACTGCACGGTGGACAGCATCAGGTCCTCGTCCAGCGACTGCTCCTGCCAGGTTTCGCCGCGGTCGGCGCTGGCGAGGATGGTGCTGAAACTACCGACCACCCAGAGCCCGTTGCGCGGATCGCAGGTCAGGGCCAGCGGGGTCTCGGTGGTGGCGATCGGGCGGGCCTCCCAGCTGTCGCCATGGTCCTGCGACAGCCAGAGGTTGCGGCGGATGTCCAGCGCGACCAGCGTCCGGTCGGGGCAGTGGGTGACGTCGATCAGCGATGGCCCGCCCGCGAGCTGTTGGCGTTGCCAGGTCGCGCCGCCGTCCTTGGAGTTCAGCACCACGCCGGCGCTGCCGACCGTGACCACGACCTGTCCGGTGTTGGTGATGGCCTGGAACTGGTCGAACCTGAGGACCGGCTTCGCCTGTTCCTGCGCCAACCGCTCCAGGTTAAGCGGCGCTTCACAACCCGACAGCGCGACCAGCGCGACCAGCGCGGTCAGGCCAACGACTACGCCCGATAAGCGAGTACCTAGTGACACGCAACAGCTCTCCTCTTGTCCTACCCTTTTTGGAGCCCCGGCCCTTGGTTTTCTGTCGGTTGACGGCGGCCTGCGGTCAGGTCTCGTCCGTCACCCTGAAGTGGGCGGTGGCCAGGCCGGAACGGATCCGGCCGCAAGTCCATGTGTGAAAAAGCGCGCCTCCTTTTGCACCCGGGCCTGCCGGCCCGCTGGCGGCACCCGTTCCTGCCGGGCTGCCGAATTTGTTGGCTCTCCACCTAACTGCAAGGGTTATGCCAGCGCCGCGACCTGCTGCCGGAAGGGGTTGATCATATTTTCCATCCAGCCCGGGTGGATGTGACTTTTTTCCATAACAATCCGAGATGTACGACCTGACAGTTGATCCGGTTCAGCGTCACCACGTGAGCCTGGCGAGTGGACGACCGGTCCGCGCCCCCTTGCGGAAAATGATGATTTTTCACATTGCCCGGGAGCTGGGTGGGTATTTGATCAATCGGCACCCGACCCCCGGCAAGCCGGGTCAAAAGGGAAACTGGCGCTGGCCCATCTGGATGGTCACCCACTTCAGCTCGGTCATCTCCTCCATCGACCAGCGGCCGCCCTCGCGGCCCATGCCGCTCTCCTTGATCCCGCCGAAGGGCGCGTGCGGCTCGTCGTAGCAGGTGCTGCCGTTGACGTGGACCATGCCGGCCTCGAGTCCCAGCGCCAGTTCCAGCGCCTTCTGCAGGTCGTTGGTGATGACCGCCGACGACAGGCCGTAGGCGGAGTCGTTGGCCAGGCGCAGAGCCTCATGGTGATCGGCGGCCGCGATCAGCGAGACCACCGGGCCGAAACTCTCCTCGTGGAAGACGCGCATCTCCGGCGTCACTCCGGCGAGCACGGTTGGCTGGTAGAAGGCGCCCTCTGAGGTGCCGCCACAGAGCAGGCGCGCCCCCTTGGCGACCGCGTCGCTGACGTGGCCGTCGATGTAGGCGCACTGGTCGGTGCGGATCAGGGGGCCGATGACGGTATGCGGGTCACGTGGGTCGCCGACCTGCAACGTACCCACCTTGGCGACGAAGCGTTCACAGAACGGCTCGAACAGCGCCGCGCCGACGATCACCTTGGAGTTGGCCATGCACACCTGGCCCTGGTGCAGGAAGATGCCGAAGCAGGCCGCGGCGACGGCATAGTCGAGGTCGGCGTCGTCGAGGATGATCAGCGGCGACTTGCCCCCCATCTCGAGGGTGATCTTTTTCAGGTTGCGGGCCGCCTTGACGGCGAGCTCCCGGCCGACCGCGGTCGAGCCGGTGAAGGTGATCATGCGCACCCGCGGATCGTCGACCAGGGCCGGGCCGACCACCTCGCCCCGCCCCGGGACGACGTTGAGCACGCCGGGCGGCAGGCCGGCGGCGTGGAGGATCTCGGCGATCTTCAGGCCGACGACCGCGGTCTCCTCGGCCGGCTTGAGCACGAAGGTGTTGCCGGCGGCCAGCGCCAGCGCCACCTTTTTCATCGCCAGCAGGAAGGGGAAATTGAACGGGGCGATGCCGCCGATCACGCCGAGCGGCCGGCGGATCGACAGCGACAGCAGGCCGGGGCTGTCGGCCGGCAGGGTCTCGCCGAAAATACGCCGGCACTCGCCGGCGGCGCTGCGCAGCAGGTTGACGACGAAACCGGACTCGAACATCGCCTTGCCGAAGGTCGAGCCCGCTTCGTCGATCAACACGTCGGCGATCTCGGGAATCCGCCCCTCGAGCAGGTTGGCGGCCTTGAGCAGGACGGCCTCGCGCTGGCTGGCCAGGGTCGCGCCCCAGGCCACGCGCGCCGCGTCGGCGGCGGCGATCGCCCGTTGCATGTCGCCCGGACCACCGAAATGGACCCTGGCGTAGAGCTCGCCGGTGGCCGGGTTGCGGTCCTCGAACAGTTCGCCATCCTCGGCGGTGCTCCACTCGCCGTTGATGAAGAGCCGGTATTCGGTGATCTCACGGGTCGCTGTGTCCATCTCGGGTCCTCCCCGCTGCTCGCGGTCAGATGTGAATGCCGGACTTGCCGGGCGCGATGATGCCGTTCGGGTCGAGCGCCCGCTTCAGCCGCCGGTCGACGTCTCGCTTGACCGGGCCGTAGGTGTTGGCGACCTTGTCCATGAAGGCGGTGTTGGTGCGGTAGTTGCCGTAGCCGGCGGCGGTGAACTCGGCCAGGAGTTCGTCGAAGCAGGCGTAGGCGCTCTGCATCTGCACCGGGTCGGTGCGGTCGAACAGCACGTCGATGATGTGGTGCATGTCGCGCCAACCGACGATGAACTCGCCGACGTAATCCAGCCCGTGCTTCTTCAGGATCCGCTGGGCCATCTCCATCTGCTTCAGCGTCTCGCTGCCGCGCGACTGGGAGACCGGCGCAAACCAGAGCGAACCGCCACCGCCGCGCCAGTTGTAGAGGCCGAACTCCTGCAGGTTCATGTTGCCGCGCATCAGGTCGGCGCGATAACGGAAGACCGGCGAGTGGCCGACCTCGTTCTCGGTCAGGATCTCGCCGCCGGACGCCTTGAATGCCCCCTCGACGATCTTCCAGTTGACCTCGATCTGCTCCGGGGTGCCGTACAGCGCGGCGTAGACGTTCCAGTAGCCGAGATCGTGCTCCTTCATGATCCGCGCCACGGCCGCCTCGTCGATCTGCCCGGCGCCCTGGTAATAGTCGCTGCGCCGCACGAACACGCCGGCCTCCCAGAGCACGCCGGCGATGACCACTGCGTTGGGAATGATCATGGCGATGCGCAGCGGCCGGATGGTCTCGACGATCCGCTCGATGTCGGTCCGTTGCGGATAGCGCACCACGAACGGCTTGTAGGCGGGCGGCGCCGGCATCAGCCACATGCCAAGCTTGGTGACGATGCCGTAATTCGACTGGGTGAAGATGCCGTCCAGCGAGGGGCCGTAACCCCACTTGAACACCTGCCAGGTGTTGGAGTTGGGGATCGACCCCATGCCGGTCCGCAACACCTGGCCGTCGGCCAGCACCACCTCCATGCCGCACGAAAAGAGGAAATGTTCGCCGTACGGGGTGTAGCCGACGCCGCGGTCAACGGTGTTGCCGAGCGGACCGGCGATGGCCGACGGCGCCGGGCACGACAACCACAGCGGCAGGTTGCGCTCCTGGATGTAGTCGTAGAGCTGCTGGTAGGTGACGCCCGGCTCGACCAGCGCGGTGCACAGTTCCGGGTCGACCTCGAGGATGCGATTCATCCGCCGCAGGTCGAGCACCACCTGGCCGGGCGTTGCCGGGGCCGCCGATCCGTAACCCAGGTTGCGCCCGGTCGAGATCGGCCAGACCGGCACCCTGTAGCGGTTGCAGACGGCGACGATGCGCTGGATCTGTTCGACGTCCTGCGGCAGGATCGCCGCCGACGGCGCGTGTTGGGCATCCGCGACCGGCAGCATGATCTTGGTGTACGGCGCCAGCACGGCGGCGTCGGTGATGACGTGCTCTTCGCCGAGGATGGTGCGGAACTCCGCAATCGCCCGGCCGAACTGCTCGGCGCTGACCCCCTGGGGCAGGGCGAGGTATGGACTGCTCATCGGGACATTCCCTCCTGCTGGGTTCAGGCCGGTAGCTGCAGCACGAAGCTGGCGTAATGGCGGGTCGGCTGGTCATCGGTAGGCGGCAGGCCAGGCCTGCGGGCGAGGGGAGGTGACGGTTTCCAGGTGCCGACGGCCACCCGGGCCAGCAGGTGGCCGGTGACCGCGGCCCAGTGGCCGGTCGGCTGGTCGCGCGGCACGGTCGTCGGCACCGGGACCGTGGCGACGCCGAGGGCGTGTTCCTCCACCAGGGCCGCCGGCACCCCTCGCTGCAGCAGCGCGGCGATGCCGTAGCTGGCCGGGGTGGTCAGCAACCGGTGCCGTGACGCGCCGTCGGCGATGGGGCCGGCATCGCTGTGCTCGCCGGCACATGGCACCGCCACACCGGCCGAGCGCAGCAACTCGAACAGCAATGGGGCATGCGCCCCTTCGATCACGCCGACGACGCAGCGACCGCGTGCGCTCTGCAGCCCACGTTGCAGGTTCTGCGGCCGGGCCAGGTCACTACGGTCCAGCTGCAGACGCTCTGCGGCGGCCACACCCACGCTTCCCAGCACCGCCTGGACCGCGCCGAAGAATTCCTGGTCGACCAGGGTGCCCGTGCGCAGCAGCAACGGCGACTCACCCGGACGCACCGCCGGCGACATCACGCCGACGCTTGCCCACGCCGGTCGCTGCATCACGGCCAGGGTGCCGCAGGCGACCAGTCCCTTGAGAAAATCACGCCGCCCGAGGCTCATGGCTTGCCACCCGTGCTGGCCGGCGCCGGGCTGGTCATGATGTAGCGTCCGACCGCGAGCAGGTCGTCATCGTCCAGGTCGCCGGGGCGGAACGGGGGCATGGCGCGAAAGCCCTGGCGGACGCGCAGCTGGATGTACTCGGGCGGCAACTGGCGCCCCTTGATCACCGGACCGATGCCGGTGTCGTGGCACATGCCGCAGATCTTCTGGTAGACATGGGCGCCGTCACGCCACTGCCCGGCCGCCTGGGCCCAGGCCGAGGCCGGAACCATCAGCCCGGCCACCAGCCCCCAGACGCAGGCACGCATGACCTTGTGGACTTGCTGCATCAACCCTCCTCCTGTTCAGGGCCCGTTGCGGGTCCGGTCTGCCTGGCGGCTCATCTGCGCGCATCGCACGCCGCAGTGGCCGCTCTCTTGCCCAGGGGTTAGTGCATCAGCCATGCCATGATGTTAACTACCAGTTTTTATTGTCTTTGTTGTCAGTGGTCCGAAATTGTTCTGCCTCCATCTTTTATGACCTGATAACGCTGCAGCGCAGCAATTGATTAAATGATCAAGTCACGTCACGGATCGCTGTCACCAGTATCCAGGCAGGCCGGCAGAGTGAGGTCGTGTCAGTCCGACGCGAGGGCGGCTGTCGGGCTGAAGCCCGACCTACAAGAACACCAGGTCGATCTTCGTGGGTCGGACTTCAGTCCGACGCGGCCTGGATGCCGGGCTGAAGCCCGACCTACAAGAGCGGTTCCCGCGTAGGGTGGACAAGTGCAGCGTATCCACCGCCTGGACCTCCCCCGAATTGGTGGACACCTGAGATAGGGCGACAATGCCCCACGGAGGTGTCCCATGACGAGAAAGCGACGCGGATTCAGTGACGAGTACAAGGCCGAGGTGGTCAAGCTGGTCAAGG
>Ga0326597_10010323_pt1 | contig 12458 bp, 9 predicted proteins | sample RVTome_12_FD_203789 | JGI IMG/M metagenome (GOLD analysis project Ga0326597, IMG submission 203789) | Soil microbial communities from uranium-contaminated site in the Upper Colorado River Basin, Wyoming, United States - RVT100D185 | ecosystem: Environmental > Terrestrial > Soil > Contaminated >... | reverse complement strand
ACACCATGATTCACGAGGACATGAAGCGTTTCTTCGACGGCTACCCTTCGACCGCGCATCCCATGGCGATCCTCTCGGCGATGGTCTGTTCGCTTTCGAGTTATTACCCGCAGGCTCTCGAACGCCAAAGCGGCCCGGACCTGGACCTGACCATCATCCGTCTGCTGGCCAAGATGCCCACCATCGCCGCCTTCTCCTATAAGAAATCGGTGGGCCAGCCCTTTGCCTATCCTCAAAATTCCCTGCACTACTGCGCCAATTTCATGCGCATGTTGTTCGCCGTGCCGCCGGAAGAATTTGACGTCGACGAAGAAGTGGGGCGGGCCCTCGATCTGCTGTTGATCCTGCATGCCGACCATGAACAGAATTGCAGCACGTCCACTGTGCGGCTGGTGGGCAGCAGCCAGGCCAATTTGTTTGCCTCCATCGCCGCCGGGATTTGCGCGCTGTGGGGGCGTCTCCACGGCGGGGCCAACCAGGAAGTGATGGAGATGCTGCGGCTGATCCATGAAGACGGCAACAACGTGGACAAGTACATCGAGAAGGCCAAGGACAAAAAGTCTACGTTCCGCCTGATGGGTTTTGGCCATCGCGTCTATAAAAACTTTGATCCCCGCGCCAAGATTATTAAGAAGGCCTGCGATACCGTCCTCAACAAGATGGGAATCCATGACCCGCTGCTGGACATCGCCAAGAGGCTCGAAGAGCATGCTTTGTCCGACGATTACTTCATTCAGCACAAGCTCTATCCCAACGTGGACTTCTACAGCGGCATCATCTATAAAGCCATCGGCATCCCCATCAACATGTTCACCGTCATGTTCGCCATCGGACGCCTGCCAGGATGGATTGCGAATTGGAAAGAGATGATGGAGTCGCCCAACACCAAGATCGGCCGCCCGCGCCAAGTCTATACCGGGCCGACACTCACCAATTACGTTCCGGTGGAGTCGCGCACCGCATAGCCGGCGCGAGAACTGCTTACGAAGGAAACAATCGGGGTGATCTATTGGGAAGGAAGTGTCTCGGCGAAGGGCACGCGCACCGGAAAATCGGTCCAGTCCGCGGGTACTTGGAGATGACCGGCTACGCCGGGCCGTTGCCATGGGGACTTTATACAGTGACGTGTGAGGAGTGATGAGTGGGCGGCAAAGTGCGCTTTAATTTCCGGCTCTAACCACTAACAATTATCCATTGTTTTCTAGTCGTCGCCGCCGGTGGCGGAGATAGGCTCGCCGATCGACTTGGTAGCGGCCTGAGCGGCGCGGCGGTCGCTGCGCTCTTCGGCGATGGCGTAGAGCGTCGGGACGAACAGCAGCGTGATGGCCGTGGAAGTGATCAGGCCGCCGATGACGACACGCGCCATAGGGGCCTGTACTTCGCCGCCCTCTCCGATGCCGAAGGCCATTGGCAGCAGACCCAGGATAGTCGCTGAAGTGGTCATCAGGATGGGACGCAGTCGAATGCGGCCGGCCTGGGTGACCGCTTCAAACACGTGCAGCTTGTCGCGGCGGCGCAGAATGTTGGTGTAATCCACCAGCAGAATGGCGTTGCTCACGGCAATTCCGGCCAGCATGATAACGCCCAAAAAAGCCTGAATGGAGAGGTTGGTGTTGGTGATTAGAAGCGTCACAGCCACTCCCACAGCCCCGAGCGGAATCGAGAACATGATGATTAGAGGATCGCGCCAGGATTCGTACTGCGCGGCCATAATCATGTAGACCAGGAGCACCGCCAGCAGCAGGGCGAAGAGCAGTTGGCGGAACGACTCCTGCTGCTCCTCGTACTCGCCGCCGTAAATGATGGAAAATCCGCCGTTGACCGGAAGCGCGGCGCGGATAGGGTTGACCCGCGCTTCAATGTCGCGCATCACCGAGCCGAGATCGCGTCCGAAGAAATTTGCCGAGACGGTGATGATTCGCTCGCGGTCCTGGCGGTCAATGGCCACAGGCCCTTCCTGGCGATTCTTGCTGATGAGCCCGCCCACCGGAATCGTGCCGCCGAGCGGTGTCGAGACCGGAATCAGGTCCACATTGGCGAGCTGGTTGCGGTCGTTTTCTTGCAGCCGCACAACGATGTTGTACTCCTTGCCATTCTCGCGGAACAGTCCCGCCTGGCGTCCCGCAACGGCGGTCTGGAGCACGTCGCCGAGCGAGCTGACGTTGAGCCCGAACAGGGCTGCCTTGATGCGATCCGGCCGGATCAGCATTTCGGGAATGCCTTCATCCCGGCTGACCCGAACCGCGGTGATGCCAGGAATCTGCTGGATCTCATTCTGCACGCGTTGCGCCAGGGTATTGGCGTAGTCAATATCGTAGCCGCGTATCTCCAGCGAAGCCCGTTCGTCGCCGCCGCCGCCGCCGCGCAGGAAATTCATTGAGCCGCCGGAAGGGTTCGACCGGACGCGGACACCCGGCTCAATGTTGAGGGACTCATTCAGGCGTGCGGCAATCTCCTGCGTGGAGCGGGTGCGATTCTCGCGATCCACGAGGCGTAACTGGATCTGCGCACGGCTCCCCCCAGGGTTGTAAGGGCCGCCACCACCTCCGACCTGGACGACGATATTGTCAATCTCCGGAACCTCTCTCTTGATAATTTCTTCCATGCGCCGGGCGACGGCATCGGTTTGTTCGAGGCGCATCCCCGACGCCAGATCCAGATTGATGTTTACTTGGCTCTCATCGGTTTCCGGCGCGAGTTCCACGCCGATGTAAGGAATGAACAGGAGCGTGACGGCAAAGCTCGCCGCCGCGCCGGCCACCACCGTCTTGCGGTGATGGAGCGCCCAGCCCAATGCCCGCTGGTATTGCCCGTCGAGCTTTTCCAACCCGTCGCCCATGCCATGCACGATGAAATACAGCCAGGGATGCAGATCCGCCGAGGGGGGCTCCACTTGCAGATACTTCGAGCACAAGACCGGGATCAGCGTGAGCGCGACGAGCAGCGAGCAGAACAGCGCGAAGGCCACGGTGTACGCGAGCTGGCTGAACAGCACGCTGGTAATGCCGCTCAAGAATGCGATGGGAACAAAAACGATGATTGTGGTCAGCGTCGAGGCGATGATGGCCGTCCCGACCTCCTGGGTGCCGATGAGGGCGGCATCCTTCTTGGATTTGCCCGCCTCGCGATGACGGAAAGTGCTTTCGAGCACAACGATGGCATCGTCTACGAGCCGCCCTACCCCCAGCGCCAAGCCCCCGAGCGTCACGGTGTTGAGCGTGAAACCGGAAAAATAGAGCAGCGCAAAAGTAGCAATCAATGAGATGGGAATCGAAAGCGAGACGATCAGCGTGCTGCGAATATTCCGCAGGAACACGAGCAGGATTAGGATCGCCAGCGCTCCGCCAATCAGGGCATGCTCCTTAACCGTCCCTATGGAGCGCTCAATGAAGCGCGATGTGTCATTCAAGACCCTGACATTAACTTGCGGGAAATCCTGGTTGATGCGCTCCACCTCGTCTTGAATGCCGCGCGCCACGGCGACGGTGTTGGAACCCGACTGCTTCTGAATGTTCATGCGCACTCCGGGCTGCCCGTTGATGCGTACCAACTGACGGACTTCTTCCGCGCCGTCTTCGATCGTGGCCACATCGCGCAAATAAACGGGAACGCCCTGGCGTATCGTGAGCACCAAATTGCGAATCTGATTCAGGTCTTGGAACTGGCCTTGCGTTCGGAGCGTCAGGTCGAATCCACCCTCTTCGACGCTGCCCGCAGGACTGTTGGCGTTTTCCTGCCGCATCAGGTTCACCACTTGGTTCACGGGCAGGTCCAGGGCGCGAAGCTTTTCGAGCGCGAGATTGACGTGAATCTCCCGCCGTACCCCGCCGAATACGCTGACCTGGCCGACGCCGGGCACCCGTTCAATGCGGTACTGGATCTGATCTTCGGCGAACTCGCGCAGCAGGCGGGGCTCCATGTCCCCGGAGACCGACAAGAACATGATGGGAAACTGGTTCACATCAAACTTAAAAATCTGGGGGGTGTCGGCGTCGTCCGGCAATTGATTCCGGACGCGGTCGAGACGCGTGCGCAGCTCATTGGCGGCTTCATCCAGGTCGGTTCCCCATTCGAAGGAGACGGTGACGCGGCTCTGATCCTCGCCGGAGTTTGAATTAACTTCCTCGACGCCCGGGGCGCTGCCCACGGCGTTTTCAATGCGGCGGGTGATGAGCTGCTCCACCTCTTCCGGAGCGGCTCCCTCATAGCGGGTGTTGACGGAGATGCGCGGAATCTCGATGTCCGGCATCAGATCGATTGGCAGGCGCTCGAAGGAGATGGTTCCGAGCAGGATGGCGATCGCGCAGCAGATATAGACTGTAACCGAGCGGCGAATGGCAATTTCCGGCAGACTCATGAGCGGTCCTCCGATGCCACCGACGAGGCGTTCTTTCGTTGCACCTCAACGGCAGCGCCATCCTGCAAGCCCTGGGATCCACGCGTAACGATGGTGGTCCCCGCCTTCAGCCCCGAAACGACTTCCACGCCGGCGTCGGTACTGATCCCGGTCTCAATCTGCTGGAAGCGCACCCGGTCACCCTCCAGGACATTCACGCCGGTCTGCTGCCCGCGCATGACAACGGCGTCCCGCGGAATCACCACGGAGCGGTGCTCCGAGCCCATCTCCATCTGGATGCGAGCGGACATTTCCGACTTCAGTTTATTACCAGGATTGGCGATCTCTACCTGGACCGAACCACTGCGAGTGGCGGCGTCCAGCACCGGCGCGATGCGGGCCACCTTCCCGACATACGTCTGGCCTCCCAGCGCGTCGATGGCCACAATCGCCCGGTTGCCAACATTCAAATTGGCAAGGTGCTCTTCGGGAACCTTCACTTCGGTAATCATCGAATCGAGATCCAGAACGTTCACGATCGGAGAATTGGCATTCACCAAGGCGCCGGGATCGGCGTAGCGGCGCCCCACCCAGCCGCTCATCGGCGCCACGACCTTGGTCTGCTGCTGGCGAATCTTCAGCTCGGCCAAATCGGCCTGCGCCTGTCGCATCTGGGCCTGGGAAAGCACCGATTGTGATTCCACAACGCGGACGCGGGTTTCCAGCGAATCCTGCGACTGGACCGAAACCAGCCCCTCGGAGAACAATTGCGCCCCGCGAGCCTGATCCGCTTTGGCATTGGCCAGCTCCGCCTGGCGCTGCGATATGGTGGCATTGGCAACGGCGAGCGTGGCCTCGGCTCGCAGCACCTGCTGCTCCACCTCATCGCCCTCGAGCTCGGCAAGCAACTGCCCTTCCTTCACGGAATCTCCTACATCGACCAGCAGACGCTTGATCCTTCCGGTGACTTTAGGGACGACCTCCACCTGTTGCCTTGGCCTGAGCGCGCCCACCAGAGAAAGCCGCTCACGGACGGCGCTTTCCGCCGCGATTCCAACTTCAACCAGAGGCGGCCGGTTGCTGCCGAAGTTGCCTCCGAATCCTCCAGCTCCGCCCTGTCCGCCCGGGCCTCCCCCTTGTCCACCCCGTTGCGCGTTTTGGCCCCCGCCGCCTCCCTGCCACTGGCCGGAAGGACCGACGCCAACCTGTGGCCCGGCGGCTTCGGCAGGCCCGCCCTGGCGCGCCTGGTAGAAACGAAAAGCAAGCAAGCCTCCAACAGAAAGGGCAATAACCACAGCCAAAATGATTCCCTTGGTACTAGACTTCGACAAACCGGTTACCTTTCTCCCGACCCGTATGGATGAGTTTTGAGTCCGAGATCTATATATGTATTATACTTCCAGATGCCCAGCGGCATAGCCCTACAAGTCTTAGACGGGCTGGCTGCCACTTCCGTTACCGCAAAGTGCTGAGCCGAAGCTTCCTCGATTTTCCTCTATACCTTGACCCCTGCGCTGTGAAATGATAATTTCCTGCCGTCATGAGCCAGAGCACATTCCTATCTCCCGAACTTGAGCGGAGTTTCCGAAAGCCACCCGTTCAGCCCGAAAGACCGGACCGGGGCGTTTTCCCCTCCCAACGAATTTCGGAATTCATAGACAAGAACCTGCTGAGCGCTTCAGTTCCTATCGAAGCTAACCAGATCCAACCCGCGAGTCTAGACTTGCGACTTGGTCCCGTGGCCTACCGCGTCCGCGCAAGCTTTCTACCGCGAGAATCCGGCACCGTTGCTGTCAAAATTCGCGAATTAGGGATGACCGAAATTGATCTGAGGGCCGGTGCCGTTTTCGAAAAGCGTTGTGTATACATCGTGCCACTGCTGGAAGAGTGGCACTTGCCTAATGATGTTTCCGGCAAAGCCAATCCCAAGAGCACCACGGGGAGACTCGACATATTCACGCGCTTAATCACGGACTATGGAACCGAGTTTGAAGAAGTCCCACAAGGCTATGCAGGAACGCTTTATGCGGAGGTTGTGCCGAGGACCTTCAGTGTCCAGGTGCGAGAGGGAATGAGCTTGAATCAAGTTCGCTTCATCAGGGGAAAACCGCGCCGAGTGCGGGAAGATTCGGCTCTCGAAAGAAGGAATGATATAGTTCCGCTCGCTTTCACACCTGACGACAGGCCAGCGGATTCCATTAGATCAATCTCGATTGATCTCATCGGCGCTGACTCTGAAATCGTTGGATACAGAGCGAAGCCACACGCGCCGCTGATCGATCTCGCACTGGTGAATCACTACGACCCCAGCGAATTCTGGGAGCCGATTCTGAGCACGCGTAGAATCATCCTCAACCCTGACGACTTCTATATCCTCGTCTCAAAGCAGAAGGTCTGGATTCCCCCCGACTGGGCGGCCGAGATGGTTGCTCAAGATTCCGCTTTTGGTGAGTTCCGCAGCCACTATGCGGGCTTCTTCGACCCAGGCTTTGGATACAATGTTGAAAAGGGGCGGGGAACCCGCGCAGTGTTGGAGGTGCGCTCTCACGAAGTTCCGTTTGTGTTGGAAGATGGCCAGGATGTCGGACGACTTGAATATGAGCGGTTACTGGAAGCGCCGGAGAAAATTTATGGTCCCAAGATCGGCTCGTCTTACCAGTCCCAGGGACTCTCCCTCAGCAAACAATTCAGAAAAATCAGTGACAAGTGACAAGTGGCGAGTGACAAGTGGCGAGTGACAAGCAGCGAGGTGCTTTTGCTACGCAGACTTTTCCGTGGCACTCGGCACTGGTAGCTTGTCCCTCGTCACTTCTTCCTGTCGAGCACCAGGACGCCGGCTGAGGCGTAGTCAGCTTGGGATACCTCGACGAAGGTTACGGTAACTCCCTCCTTGGCCGTGCCCGCCTCCTCCACCATCGTCTGCGTGATGCGCTCGACGATCTTGCGCTTCTGCTCCGGCGTGCGCCCCTGGAGCAAGGTGATCTGAATATGCGGCATGATAATACCTCCAATTGACTGGCGATTGACTCGATGAGAGCCATTTACTATAACATGGAGCCAAAAAGAGCCAAAAATCCCCTTATAAACCCGATAAAAAATAATTGGAAAATAACTGTTTACAATCTTTGGAATCTATGGCAAAGTGTATCTCAAGGATGGTTGAAAACCATCAAGGAGGCAACTCTAAGAGAAGCTCAGCCATCACAACCACACATACTGACTAGACTTGACCAAAAGCCATCCGCCCCGGATGGCGCGTCCATTGGGCCGAAGACGCTAACATTGCCCACCCAAAGCGGTTAGCAATCTTCGGCCCGATTTTTATTTGCGGCATGATTTCAGTGAGAGATGTTCCAACTATCCTATGGATTGCAATGACTTAAAAGATGATCCGGCGGGAAGGCCGGAGACACCTCAAACCCAGCCTGCTCGTGTGCTCGCAGCGGTCTCCGATTTGATCTTCGTATCCAAGATATCCGCCGCTGCCCGGCAGGCGGGCTGCACGATAGAGTATTTTCGCGATCCGGAAAAGCTGATGCAAGCAGCATCGGGCCAGCCCTGCACCGTGATTGTGGATTTGAATGGGATTGGACTCGACCCCATCGCTCTCATCGCAAGCTTGAAGTCCGATGCGACAACGCGCCCTGCGCAGATCATCGCCTACCTGTCGCACGTCCAGCATGAATTGAGGCGGGAAGCCGAAAAGGCCGGCGCCGATCTGGTGCTGCCTCGTTCCGAGTTCTCGCAAAATCTCTTGGAAATACTCCGCCAGCGCTCCTGCCACCTGTAAATTAGTGCGCGAAAAAGAAGCAGCCGGGCACGCCGCCCGGAGCAGTCACGAAAACCGCGCCATCGGTCACGCGAACCTTCTGCGTCGGCAACGGCGATACGCTCCCAGACTCCGTCGCCTCCATCGTAGCGTTCAAGTCCACGATTGCGCCGTCGCTTACGGAGTTTTCCGGAGAGAATCGGCGATGGCGCGGACCAGCGCGGGAATGGTGTATTGGCGCGGCTCGATGGCCACCTTCAGGCCGTGCTCGCGGACGGTACGGCTGGTAATCGGGCCGATGGAAGCAATCTGCACATCTCGTAAACGCACGGCAGTCTCCTCCGATGGAAGCAGGCGGAAGAGGTTGGATACGGCCGACGAACTGGTGAAGACAATCACGGTTGGTTTGTGCCTCTCGAAGATGACCCGCGCGCGCTCGATGGATTCCGGGGGCAGGACGCTGCGGTAGGCTTCGACCACATCAACCGTCGCTCCGCGCTTGCGCAGTGCATCCGGCAGCAGGTCTCGCGCCACCCGCGCGCGGGGAATCAGCACCCGCCGCCCGCGCAGCGGCGTTTTCGCCAAAGCCTTCACGACACCTTCGGCGACATACTTCGTCGGCATGACATCCACCGTCAGACAATACTTGCGCAACTCCGCCGCCGTAGCCGGGCCGATGGCGCAAAGCTTCGCCGCGCTCATGCTGCGAACATCGTTTCCTGTCGCCGCCATTCGCCCTAAAAATTTCCTGACGCCGTTGGCGCTGGTGAAGATGACCCACTTGTAGCGCCGCAGATTGCGAATGGCTTTGTCGAGCGGCGACCAGTCCTCCGGATCTTCGATGGCGATGGCGGGCAGCTCGAGCGTCTCCGCCCCCAGCGCGCGCAACGGCGCAACGAGTTCATCGGCTTGCTCTCGCGGGCGAGTAATCAGGACGCGCTGGCCGAACAGCGGGAGCCGCTCGAACCATTGCAACTTCTCCCGCAGCCGGATGACATCACCCACTACGGTCAGCGCCGGAGGCTTTACGCCAGCAGCCCGCGCCCGCTCGACAATCGTCGCAAGCGTCCCGGTTACCGTCTGTTGCTCGCCCTTCGTTCCCCAGCGAATGACGGCGACGGGCGTAGAGAAGGGCCGCCCGGCGCGGATCAGGTTTTCGGCAATTTGCGGAAGCGTCTTCACGCCCATGAAGAACACCAGCGTGGAGGCACCATGTGCGATCTTCTCCCAGTCCACATCCGGGCCGCGTGGCTTTCCCGGGTCTTCGTGCCCGGTGACGAACAGCACGCTCGAAGAAAGATGGCGGTGGGTGAGCGGGATTCCGGCATAAGCAGGAACAGCGGTTCCGGCGCTGACACCGGGAACCACCTCCCACGGAATTCCGGACGCGGCGAGGTGCTCGGCCTCTTCCCCGCCGCGAGCGAACACGAACGGATCCCCACCCTTCAGCCGGCAGACGGTCTTCCCCTGGCGCGCTCTTTCCACCAGCAACTGATTGATGGCTTCCTGCGACATGCGCTCTTCGGCGTGGAAACCGACGTAGATCCGCTCCGCCTCCGGCCGGGTGTGCAGCAGCAGTTCCGTGTTGGCCAGATAGTCGTAGAGAACAACATCGGCAATCTTCAGAATTGCGTCGCCTTTCAGCGTGAGCAACCCTGGATCGCCGGGTCCGGCCCCGACGAGATAGACCTTTCCAACCCTTTTTTCGGAAGCGTCTTTCACCATGTCATGGTACAACATTCCAGGCGCTGTGGCCCGGTGGCGTAGCCGCGGCCTGGTCTGCGGTTTAGCTGTGGTTTAGGTGTGCGGGCGGTAAAGAATAACGCGAACCTTCTCCAGCGTGACGAGGCCGCCGCCGACCATCTCATCGAGACGCGGCAGAATCTGCTCGACCCGGTCGGAGTACTCCACGACCTCAACAACGATGGGGAGGTCCTGCGAAAGCCGAAGGATTTTATTCGTGTGCACGCGGCTCGACGAGCCGTAACCGGCGACACCGCGCAGCACGGTTGCGCCGGAAAAACTCTCCCGGCGGAACATCTCCAACAGCGCTTCGTAGAGGGGCTTGCCCTCCCACTTGTCCCTTTCTCCGATGTGAATCCGCATCAAAGTGCGTTCGCCTTCGAACCGCTCATGTTCCATATTGCCTCCAAGACGCATCCGGTTAGATCAATTCCGCCAGCTTCATTCCGACGGCGACGGCAATCAGCCCGCCGATGACACTGAGCCCGACGTACAACGATGCGGATGTCCACTCGCCATCTTCCAACATGCGCAAAGTCTCATAGCTGAACGCGGAAAAGGTGGTGAACGCCCCGAGCAACCCGATGGTCAGCGCCACGCGCCACTCCGGCGGAAACCACAGATGCTCCAGCGCCAGCCGATTCAGTCCGCCGATCAGCAAGCATCCCAGGAGATTCACAACCAGCGTGCCGGTGGGAAATGTCGCGCCGGTTCGATCCTGAACCAAGCCTTGCAGGCCGTAACGCGAAAGCGTGCCGAGCACGCCGAATACCGCCAAAAGAATTAGCTGCATGGCATCTCCATAACAAAAAACTCCTGGAAACCGTTCGGTCCCAGGAGTCATCAGTCCCGGCCAGCCGGAACGGTTTTGGCGAACTCCATCGCCCATCAAATTGAGAGAGGAATTCTATCAGCAGGACCAAAAGAATGGAAGGGGTAGACGGATGCGGGCAGAGTCAATTGGCCCGCAGCGCTTCGATGTGCGCCGCAGCGCACTCGGCGAGACCGTCGAGCCGATACCCGCCTTCGAGCACCGAAACGATGCGGCCGCGGCACATCTCTTTTGCAAGATTCACGATCAATCTGGTGATCGCCGCGAAGCCCTCCGGCGTCACGTCGAAGCAGCCGAGCAGGTCGCCGCGCATGGCGTCAAAGCCGGCACTGATCAAAATAAAATCAGGGCGAAACTTCCGCGCCGCGGGAACGAGATGAGTTTCGAGTCCTTGGTAGATTTGCGCATCGCTGCAGCCAACAGGCAGCGGCACGTTGAGCGTGGCCCCCAGGCCTGCGCCAACTCCCCGATCCTCAGGCGCACCCGTTCCTGGATACGCGCCGTAGTGATGCGTGCTGAAATAAAAGACCGATGGGTCAGCGTAGAAAATATCCTGCGTCCCGTTGCCGTGGTGATAGTCCCAATCGACAATCAGAGCCTTACTGATACCGAAAGTTCTTTGAACATACCGGGCGGCGATGGCCACGTTGTTGAAGATGCAGAAGCCCATGGCGCGGTCTGAGGTGGCGTGATGCCCCGGCGGCCGCACGGCGCAAAATGCGTTACGGAGTGTGCCCTCCATTACCGCATCCACCGCGGAGAGAACTCCGCCGGCAGCGAGATGCGCCACTTCGAGCGAGTCGCGGGAAATGATGGTGTCGCCGGTACTCAGCTGCTTCAGCCCCATCTTCAGCCCCATGATGTCCCGCGCCTCCCGTTCGACGAGTGCAAGGTATGCTTCATCGTGGACCAGTGTCAGTTCCTGCCTTGTCGCCTTCCTTGGCGCCACAGACACGAGAGAGGAAAACCACGGTGCCTGCTGGATCCGGTCACGAATCGACGTGAGCCGTTCGGGACACTCAGGATGCCCGGTGCGCCCCGGCAGGTGGCGCAGATACGCGTCATCTGATAGCAAACCTGTGGGCTTGTTCATCGTGCTCCCCAAATATTAGACCATTTTCACAATTGGTAAATACCCAACATACTTTGATGATGTCATTCCGAGGGCCGCAGTTTGGCCCGAGGAACCTGCTGTTGTTTGAGTTGCCAGGGAAAGCAGGTGCCTCACGGAGTTTATCCTGAGCGAGGTCAACAACAGATTCTTCGCTACGCTCAGAATGACAGCGAAGGGCTTGGGATGACATCACAGTATGGTCTACAACAATTGTGACAATGGGCTAATAGATTGCCGCTGGAGGCTTCGCTTCGACCTCGATGCTGGCTCTCCCCACCTGAACTCGATCAATCGAGTAAGGCATGCGGAAAGGGCTGTCGAGTGCGAGAGTGGGAAAGCGCGGCCGTAGATAGGTATCAATCAGGAAATCGACAAGCATTCGCGGCAGCGGCACGCCGTCGAGCTCGACTGTTTGAAGGTCAAACTGGCCCGTGCCGCCTACGGCGGAAAACCCGCCCTCGACCGCGAGTGTATGCACTCCGAAGAACAGGTAATCCATCATTCCACCGGGGGAGCGGCGTGCGGCTCTGAGTTTTTCAAAGTCCACTTCGCAGGTCCCTTGCAAGTGGCCGGGCGTAAAGCGCACGTTGATCTTGGACACCCCGCGCGGATACCGCGAGGCGAGCTCGTAAAATAAGTATGAGTTGACCTCTGCCTCGGTAAA
>Ga0326597_10010322_pt1 | contig 12459 bp, 12 predicted proteins | sample RVTome_12_FD_203789 | JGI IMG/M metagenome (GOLD analysis project Ga0326597, IMG submission 203789) | Soil microbial communities from uranium-contaminated site in the Upper Colorado River Basin, Wyoming, United States - RVT100D185 | ecosystem: Environmental > Terrestrial > Soil > Contaminated >... | reverse complement strand
ACATGGTGATCAGGCGGACATGCAGGCGCGCGCCGGCGATCCCCCGCTCGCGCCCGCGCCAGATCGACATGAGCTGCCAGGCGATCATCGCCATCATCGCCAGAACCAGCGCGGCATTGGCGCCGAGGAGCGCGACAACCAGGTTCTCGTCGGGAACAAACCGGGTCTGGCCGGTCAGAATGAGATAGGTCGCCAGTGCCAGCGCAACCGCCACCGCAACCACCGAAATGCCCAGGGCGAACTGCATTCGCGGGGCCCGTGGCCGGTCGGGCGGCGCGGACTGGGCGGTGATCTGTTCCGACAGCGCGGACATCCATCCTTCCTTGAACGACACTCGGTCGGGCGCGGGGGCAAAATCGTGCCCGCGCAGCGGTGACTTATAATGGGCTTGCGGTCAATCTGCGCCGCGTTGCTGATGCTAATCAACAACAATGTGGCGAATCTGCGACAGTCCGCCTGCCGGCGATCGGCCGCTCACAGCTTGGGCGTTCTGATGATCCGAACGTCGAGCTCGCGGATCTTCTTGCGCAGGGTGTTCCGGTTGAGGCCGAGAAGCTCGGCCGCCTTGACCTGATTGCCGCGGGTTGCCGCCAGGGCATGGGCAATGAGCGGGCGTTCCACCTCGCGGATGATGCGCCCGTGCAGGCCTGGCGGCGGCAGTTCGTCGCGAAACTGGCCGAAATAGCCGCTGAGATGACCCTCGACTCGCTCGGCCAGACTCGCATCAGGCATTTCCTGGCGGCCCGCGAGTGCCCCCGGCATGTCGGCGAGATCGGCCGCAACGATTTCCTCGGTGATAATCTCCTGGGGATAGAGCGCGGTGAGCCGGCGGATCAGGTTCTCCAGCTCGCGCACGTTGCCGGGCCAGTCATGGGCCCGCAGCCGGGCGAGCGCCGCGGCGCTGATCTCCTTGCTGGCCAGGCCCTGCCCGGCGGCCTGGCGCAGGAACAGGCGCACGAGATCGGGAATGTCCTCCAGCCGTTCGCGCAGCGGCGGAATCCGGATCGGGACCACGTTCAGCCGGTAGAACAGGTCCTCGCGGAACAGCCCCTGGTTGATCTGGTGCGCGAGCTGGCGATGGGTGGCGGCGATGATGCGGACATTGCTCTTGATCGCGGTCGAGCCGCCGACGGTGGTGTACTCGCCTTCCTGCAAGACCCGCAGCAGCCGGGTCTGGGCCTCGAGCGGCATGTCGCCGATCTCGTCGAGAAACAGGGTTCCGCCCTCGGCCTGCTCGAACCGGCCGGCGGCGCGCGAGGTGGCGCCGGTGAACGCGCCGCGTTCGTGGCCGAACAGCTCGGCCTCGATCAGATCGCGCGGCACGGCGGCCATGTTGATCGCGACGAACGGGCCATTGCGGCGGGTGCCGAAATTGTGCAGGGCGCGGGCGACGAGTTCCTTGCCGGTCCCAGACTCGCCGGTGATCATCACCGTCAGGTCGGTCTGGGTAAGCCGCGCTAGAACCCGGTAGATCTCCTGCATCGCCGGTGAGCGGCCGACGAGCGGCAGATGCTCGCCATCATCGGTGGGAGCGGCGCGCGGGCGCCGCACGTCCCGTGGCTCGGCCAGGGCGCGCCCGACGATGCCGGTCAGCTCGTTGAGGTCGAAGGGTTTGGGCAGATACTCGTAGGCGCCATGCTCGGCCGCCGATATCGCCGTCATCAGCGTGTTCTTGGCGCTCATTACGATGACGGGCAGCGTCGGGCGCAGCTTGCGAATGCGCGGCAGAAGCTCGAACGCGCTCTCGTCGGGCATCACCACGTCGGTGATGACGACATCGCCCTCGCCCTTGGAGATCCAGCTCCACAGGGTCGCCGCGTTTCCGGTCAGGCGGACCGAATAGCCGGCCCTCGACAGCGCCTGGTTCAGCACGGTGCGGATCGCGCTGTCATCGTCGGCAACCAGAATCTGACCACCCGGCATCGTCCATTCACTCCTGTGGCGGCATCACGCGGCAGGCCGGCATCAGGATGCGGAACCGGGTGCCGCGCGCGCCGGCTTCGCACTCGATCACGCCGCCATGGTCGCCGACGATCTTGGCAACGAGCGCCAGGCCGAGGCCCGAGCCCCCTGCCCGGCCGGACACGAACGGCTCGAACATGTGCGGAATGAGCTCTTCGGGCACGCCCGGTCCGTTGTCGGCGACGGTGAATTCGAGCGGCAGATTGGTGCGGTCGCGAAGGCCCGGAACCGAGAGCCGCATGCCGGGCAGATAGGCCGTCTTGAGCGTGATCTCGCCCCTCGTGGTGTAACCCTCGAGCGCCTCGGCGGCATTCTTGACCAGATTCAGGAACACCTGAATCAACTGGTCGTGATCGCCGGGCACCGGCGGCAGGGAGGGGTCGTAGTCCTCGATGAAATGCACATTGCGGGCGACGCCGGCCTGGGCGATCCGCCTGGCGCGGTCGAGAACCGTGTGGATGTTCACCGGATGGCGCTCGGGCGGGCGGTCGTTGGCGAACAGCTCCATGCGGTCGACCAGCTTGCAGATCCGGTCGGCCTCCTCGCAGATGAGCTGGGTCAGCGCCTGGTCGTCGCCGGACACCGTGGCGGAGAGAAGCTGGGCGGCGCCGCGAATGCCGGACAGCGGATTCTTGACCTCGTGGGCGAGCATGGCCGACAGGCCGGCGACCGAGCGGGCGGCGCCGCGATGGGAGAGCTGGCGGTCGATCCGCGAGGCGATCGAGCGCTCCTGCAGGACGACCATCACCGCTCCGGGGCGATCGGTGACCGGGGCGGCGTGGATGTCGACGAGCTGGGGCCGGGCGGACTGCGGCAGGCTGAGGTCGACGGCATATTCGTTGACCGCGCCGCCGCGCTCGCGCACCTGCGCGATCAAGGCCCTCAGCGGGCTCGAAAACGGAATGAATTCATCGATGCCGTGGCGGCGCAGATAGGCGCTGCTGACGCAGAAGAAATTCTCCGCCGCATCGTTGGCGAGCACGATCGTGTCGTCGGGCGCGATCATGATGACCGGATGCCACAGGCCCCTGAGGACCGCTTCGGCATCGCTGTCCCCGACCTGGCGGAGCGGACTGTCGCCGATGCCGGTCATGCCGCGGCGCGCTCGCCGAGGTGGTCGTAGAACCGGCCGAGATGGCCAATGACCCGCAGCGGCTCGGTCTCGGTGCAGATCGCGCCGCGCCACGATCGCACCGCCGCGATCCGTCCCGCGTGGCGATCGATCGCCCAGGAGAGGTGCTTGCGCGCGCATCTGACGCCCAACTCGCTGCCGTAATGGACGAGCATCGCTTCGTAATGTTCGCGGACGATCTCGAACTCGGCCCCGGGGTCGGGATCGACCGGCGGGGCCGCGGTCGAAAGGTAGCGGGCGACCTGGGCCGGGAACCACGGCCGGCCCCGGGCGCCGCGCCCGATCATCACCGCATCGGCGCCGGTGATCCGCACGATCTCGGCGGCATCCTCGATCGTGTTGACATCGCCATTGGCAACCACGGGAACGGAGAGCGCGCGCTTGACCTCGGCGATGGCGTGCCAGTCGGCCCTGCCCGCGTAGAACTGGCATCTGGTGCGGCCGTGGACGGTAATCATGGCGGCGCCGGCGGCCTCGGCGCGGCGTGCGAGGTCCGGCGCGTTGCGGCTGGCGTCGCACCAGCCAAGGCGCATCTTGACGCTCACCGGCAGATCGACCGCGCCGACCACGGCCTCGATCAGGCTCAGCGCGCGCTCCGGCTCGCGCATCAGCGCGGCGCCCGAGAGCCCGCCCGTGACCTTCTTGGCCGGGCAGCCCATATTGATGTCGATGATGTCGGCGCCGAGGTCGGCCGCGATGCGCGCGCCCTCGGCCATCAATTCGGGCTCGCGTCCGGCGAGCTGGATGATCAGTGGGTCGCGTCCATCGCCGTTGCCGTGGCATACGGCACGGCGCAGAGCTTCGGCCCGCCCGAGCGTGAGATCACGGCTCGCGATCATCTCGCACACGACCGCGGGCGCGCCGAGCGCGCGGGCCAGCGCACGGAATGGCTGATCGGTGATGCCGGACATGGGGGCGAGCAGGACGCGCCCGTCGATCGCAACCGGACCGACCATCAATCGCTGGGTGGATGCCGTCACGCTTTGCCTAGAAATTAGTCACAAATGAAAACTGCCTTAGTTCATAGCACAGGCAGCGCCGCGATGGCACCGGTTTTTTGCCGCGACGAGACCGCTTGACCGGCATCGCAATCGGTGCGAGCCACGGGACGGGACGGTGGATTGCGGCCCGAAGACGGGGAGCGGACGTGGCCAGGGACCGCGAGGACATGACGGCGGCGCTGATCGTGGCGGCGGGCCGCGGAACCCGTGCCGGAGCGGGCGGCGGCCCGGCCAAGCAATATGCGCGGATCGGCGCGCGCACGGTCGTTGGCGAGGCGCTTGCGGCATTTGCCCGGCATCCGCGCATCGATGCGGTGGCCGCTGTCATCGCGTCCGGCGACGAGGTGCACTATCGCTGCGCCATTGATGACCTCGCCGAAACCGAGCGCGCGCGACTCACCGGGCCCGTGACCGGCGGCGCGACACGGCAGATTTCGGTCGCGAACGGGCTCGAGGCGATCACGGGGCTCGCGCCGGCCCGCGTCCTGATCCATGACGCGGCGCGGCCATTCGTCACCCGGGACCTGATCGACCGGGTGATCGACGCCCTGGGCGCGTGCGACGGCGCCGTGCCCGTCGTCGCCGTCACCGACACGCTGAAACGCATCGACGGCGCCCGCGTCGGCGAAACCGTCGCGCGCGCCGGGATCGCCGCCGCCCAGACCCCGCAGGGATTTGGCTTCGCCGCGATCCTCGATGCCCATCGCCGGGCGGCGGCGCAAGGCCGGTCCGACTTCACCGACGATGCCGCGGTCGGCGAATGGGCCGGGGTCGGGATCGCGGCCGTCGAGGGCGATCCGGGTAATGTCAAGATCACGACCGCGGCCGATCTTGCCCGGGCGCGCGAGCGCGCCGGCGCCCGAAACGGGGCCGCACGGACCCGGGTGGGCATGGGCTTCGACGTCCATGCGTTCGGGCCGGGAGACGGCGTGCGGCTCTGCGGCATCGCCATCGCCCATGATCGCGGCCTCAAGGGCCATTCCGACGCCGATGTCGCGCTTCATGCGGTGTGCGACGCGCTTTATGGCGCGGTCGGTGCAGGCGATATCGGCCATCATTTCCCGCCGGTCGAGGCACGGTGGAAGGGAGCCGACTCGGCGCTCTTCGTCGGGCATGCGCGCGCCGAGGTCGCGGCCGCCGGAGCGACAATCGTCCATGTCGACGTCACCATCATCTGCGAGCGGCCGAAGGTCGGGCCGCACCGCGCGGCGATGGTGGAGCGGCTGGCCGCGCTTCTCGGTGTCGGCGCCGGCTCGGTGTCGGTGAAGGCGACGACCACCGAGGGACTCGGCTTCGCCGGCCGCGGCGAGGGAATCGCGGCCCAGGCGGTGGCGACGGTGGCGATGAGGGAGGATCGGGGTCCATGAGCGGGCAAACCTTTTCAGCCGAACTGATCGCGCTGGCGGGCGCGGTGCTCGATGCCTGCCGGTCCCGGCGCATCATGCTCGCCACCGCCGAGTCCTGCACCGGCGGGCTGATCGTGGGCTCGCTCACCGAGATCGCCGGCTCATCGGATGTGGTCGATCGCGGATTCGTCACCTATTCGAACGAGGCCAAGATGGAGATGCTGGGGGTGGCGCAAGACCTCATCGCGCGCAACGGCGCTGTCAGCGAGGAGGTTGCGCGCGCCATGGCCGAGGGCGCACTCAGCCACTCGCGCGCCGGCATCTCGGTTTCGGTCACCGGCGTCGCCGGCCCCGGCGGCGGAACGGCGGCAAAGCCCGTCGGCCTCGTCCACATGGCGGCGGCGCGGGCGGGGCGGCCCACGCTTCACCGCGAATGCCGCTTTGGCGATATCGGGCGCGGGCCCATCCGCACCCGGACCGTCGAGGCCGCGCTCAGGCTGGTGCTGGACGCCGTGTGAAAGCCGCCGGCGCGAGCGCGGCGGCGCGGCTTTCGAATGCATCGACGAAGCGCAGGAAGACATGATCGAACAGCGGGCCGACGATGACGCCGAGGCGCCGGCTCTTGAGCGCGAACTCGATCCGGAAATCGACCTCGCAGGCGCCGTCGGAAAGCCGCCGGAATCGCCAGGCATTGAGGAGTTCGGTGAACGGTCCGTCGATGAAGTCGACGTCGATCGCGAGCGCCGGCCGGTCAAGCTTGACCCGGCAGGTGAAGCGTTCGGTGACCAGCCGGTGGCCGATCCTCATCTCCGCGACCAGACTCGAGACCGGAGCCGGAGCCGCGCGGCGCAGAACCCGGATCGCCCGGCAGCCGGGCACGAATTCGGGATAGCGTTCGATGTCGGCGACAAGGTCGAACATGTGATCGGCATCGTGGGCGATGCGGCGCGTGATCCTCTGGCTGGGCATTCCTGATTAACTGCCTTCAGCGCCCCCCGGCGGCGAGGCGGCGGGCCTTCAGCCGCGCGAAATCCTCGTCGGCATGGTAGGACGAGCGGGTCAGCGGGCTCGCGGACACGAGCGCGAATCCCTTGGCGGCGGCAACCATCGCGAGGCCCTCGAACTCCTGCGGCGGAACGAACCGGGCGACCGGCGCATGGCGCCGCGTCGGTTGCAGATACTGGCCGATGGTGAGGAAATCGACATCGGCCGAGCGCAGATCGTCCATCACCTGCAGAACCTCGCTGCGGGCCTCGCCGAGCCCGACCATGATTCCGGACTTGGTGAAGACCTTGCCGTCGAGCTCCTTGGCCCGTTGCAGCAGCCTGAGCGAATGGAAGTAGCGCGCGCCGGGCCTGATTTCGAGATAGCGCGCGGGAACGGTTTCGAGATTGTGGTTGAAGACATCCGGGCCCGCTTCGATCACCACGTTGAGGGCGCCGTCCTTCCTCAGGAAATCGGGCGTCAGCACCTCGATGGTGGTGCCGGGCGCGGCGTTGCGGATGGCGCCGATCACGGCGGCGAAATGGGCCGCGCCGCCGTCGCCCAGATCGTCGCGGTCGACCGAGGTGACGACCACGTGGCGGAGCGCGAGCTCGGCGACGGCCGCCGCGACCCGCGCCGGCTCGCCCGGGTCGAGCGGCTTGGGGAGCCCGGTCCGGACATTGCAGAAGGCGCAGGCCCGCGTGCAGGTGTCGCCCATGATCATCATGGTCGCGTGGCGCTTCGACCAGCACTCGCCGATATTGGGACAGCCCGCCTCCTCGCACACCGTGACCAGGCCGTTGTCGCGGATGATCCTGCCGGTCTCGCGCCAGACCGGCGATCCCGGCGCCCTGACCCTGATCCAGGGCGGCTTGCGCAGAAGCGGCGTCTCCGGGCGCCCTGCCTTTTCCGGATGGCGCGGCCTCACCTCGGCCGTGTCGAGAAGAACCACCATGCCTCGCTCAGCCTGAATTCCTCAGCGGCCGATTGTGGCCGATCGGCCTTAACGGAACCTGCGCCACAGGAAGATACATAGGATCGCCCCCAGCGTCGCGACAATGAGCTGGGCCGGCAACCCGTAGGCGGCCAGGCCGATCAGCCGCGAGAGAAAGCCTCCGACGAAGGCACCGACGACCCCGACGATGAGCACGAACACGAGATCATCCCGGCCGCCCATGATGCGGCTTGCGATAAAGCCCGCGATGCCGCCGATGACGAGAAACAGGATCAGTTCCATGTGATCGCCCCTTCAAACCCCTGCCCGCTCAGAAATGAAGCGTGCGGCCATAGGCGTCAAGCACGGACTCGTGCATCGTCTCCGAAAGGGTCGGGTGCGGAAACACGGTGCGCATGAGGTCCTGCTCGGTCCCTTCCATGGTCTTGGCGATGGCGTAGCCCTGGATGAGCTCGGTGACCTCGGCGCCGATCATGTGGGCGCCGAGAAGCTCGCCGGTCGCGGCGTCGAACACGGTCTTGACCAGCCCCTCGGGCTCGCCGAGCGCGATCGCCTTGCCGTTGCCGATGAACGGAAAGCGGCCGACTCTGACCTCGTAGCCGGCTTCCTTCGCTTTGGCCTCGGTGAGGCCGACGGACGCGATCTGCGGGCTCGAATAGGTGCAGCCGGGAATGTTCGCCGTTTGCATCGGATGGACGGTGCCGACACCAGCGATCTTCTCGACGCAGATCACCCCCTCATGCATTGCCTTGTGGGCGAGCCACGGCGGGCCGGTGACATCGCCGATCGCATAGATGCCGGGCGCGTCGGTGCGGCTCCATTCATCGGCCTTGATATGGCCGCGCTCGACGATGACGCCCGCCTCCTCGAGGCCGAGATTCTCGACATTGCCGGTAATGCCGATGGCGAGGATGACGCGCTCGGCGGTCACTTCCTGCATCCTGCCGTCCTTGGTCTTCACCGTTGCGGCAACGCCGCCCTTGGCCTGCTTCGTCGCCTCCACCGTCGCGCCGGTGACCAGCGTCATGCCCTGTTTCTCGAATGCCCTGGCGGCAAGGCCGGAAATCTCCTCGTCCTCGACGGGGAGGATCCGGTCGACCATCTCGACCACCGTGACCTCGGCGCCGAGGGTGCGGTAGAAGCTCGCGAACTCGATCCCGATCGCGCCCGACCCGATCACCAGCAGCGATTTGGGCATCGACTCGGGCACCATGGCGTGCCTGTAGGTCCAGATCTGCTTGCCGTCGGCTTTCAGATGCGGCAGCTCGCGGGCCCTCGCCCCGGTGGCGACGATGATGTGCGGCGCCTCGAAGGTCCCGACATCCTTGCCGTCCTTGGTGACCGTCACCTCGCCCTTGCCGGCGAGCCGTGCCTCGCCGTCGACGACCGTTACCTTGTTCTTCTTCAACAGATGCCCGACCCCGCGCGAGAGCTGGCCGGCAACCTTGCGCGAGCGCGCGACCAACTTTTCGAGGTCGAAGCGGACATTGTCGGCGGCGAGGCCATAGTTCTGCGCGCTCGCCATCAGGTGAAACACCTCGGCGGTGCGGAGCAGCGCCTTGGTCGGGATGCAGCCCCAGTTGAGGCAGATGCCGCCCAGATGCTCGCGTTCGATCACGGCCGTCCTCAGCCCGAGCTGGCTCGCCCGGATCGCGGTCACGTAGCCGCCGGGCCCGGCGCCGATGATCACAACGTCGAAAGATTGACTGGCCATGCTGGGCTCGCTCTCCATCTGTCAAATTCGCAACGCCGCGCGCGCGGGCGCGTCCGGTCACAATGGCCGGACCATCAAGATCCAATCATACACTTCGGGCGCGCCGTCAAAGGCATGGAACGGGCGGCGCGCGACCTCGCGAAAGCCGCGATCCTCGTAGAGGCGGCGGGCGGCCTCATTGGTATCCTCGACGATCAGCGACACGCCGCGAGCGTTCACGGCGCGGGCGATTTCCCCGGCCCTGCCGATGAGGGCGGTTCCGACGCCGAGGCGGCGGAAGCGGGCGAAGGCGGCCAGCACATTCACATACCAGGTCGAGGGCGCAAGGGCCTCGAGCTCGACCAGCGGCCGGACCACGGGATCGAGCTTGCCGAGATCGACCACGGGCGCACGCGCGGGCAGGAGATAGCCGGTCAGCATGCCGGCGACCTCGCCGTCCAGCTCGGCGATCGTCGCCTTCTTCCAGGAAAAGTCGGCCTCCTCGCGCAGGGCCCGCATGTAGCCGACCTCCAGCGCCGACACGGCCTCGCCGCGGCGCACCGCCGTGGTCCAGAAATGGAGCGGCAGACCATGGCCGGCGATATCGACCAGGAGCACCATGGCTGGCGCATCGCGCGTGGTCGCGGCGCGCAGGGTAATGTCTGCGCTCATGCGCCGGTCTCGTCCGGCGCGGGAGGCCAGGCCCGGCTCCAGCGGTCGTGGAGGAAGGCGGCGAGCGAGGCCGGCACAGCCATGAAATAGGCGAGAAACGGTTCGGGGCCGTCCGGGAGGAAGCAGTCGTGCGAGCACAGCGCGAACGCAGCCATGGTTGCGAGCACGGCCGCGGTCAGCGGCGCCAGCCAGCCGAGTCGCCTCCGCCGGCTCTGGCGCCAGAAGCCCCAGACGGGAAGCCAGATCGCGAGCGCGAACAGGAGCATCGCCGCCGGCAGGGCAATGACGAGCGCGCCGCCCGCCGGACCCAGATCGCGGTCCATGACGTCGACCAGGAAACGGCCATAGATCACGCCCGTTGGCAGTGCAAACGGCAGCCAGACGAGGAACACCAGAACCTCTCTCAAAGCGGCATTCATGGCCTCTCCGGTGGGCCGCGCAGACATCGACGGGATTGTCGCAGCAACCGGGATTGCGATCCCAATTGTCATCCCAAAGCCCGGGCGAGCCCGGAAAAGCGAGCATTTGCAGGTTGCGAGGCCCTGCTTTCGGGGTCCGGGGCCGGTTGCACGATGTGTTGGGCCGTGGGTCCTGGATAGCTCGCCTTTCCCGCCAAATCAAAGATTTGGGGAAAACCGGCTTCCGGGATGACACAGTGAAATCGGCACATTTGGTGCAAAGCCTAAGCAGAGATTCCCAGGCCATCCAACGGATGCTGGGCCCATGGTGTGTTGAATCCCGGCGTTCTCGTCTCCCATCTGTTGGCCAGCCTGCACAAACCTGCCTAGAGCAACATGCGCACCGGGTCTTCGACGAAGCCCTTGAACGCCTGGAGGAACCGGGCGCCAACCGCGCCGTCGACAGCCCGGTGATCGCAGGTAAGCGTGATCGACATGACGGTCGCGATCTGGACCGCGCCATCCCGCACCACCGCCCGCTCGACGCCGGCGCCGACCGACATGATCGCGCCCTGGGGCTGGTTGACGACCGAGGCGAAGCTCGTGACGCCGTACATGCCGAGATTGGAGACCGAGAAGGTTCCGCCCTGGTATTCCTGCGGCTGGAGCTTGCGCGCCTTCGCGCGCTGGGCGAGGTTCCTCACCTCGGCGGAGATGACGGACAGCCCCTTGGTCTCGGCCTGCCAGATGATCGGGGTAATGAGTCCGCCGTCGATGGCCACGGCGACGCCGATATCGGCGTGGCGATGGCGCAGGATCGCATCGCCCGCCCAGCTCGCGTTGGCATCCGGCACCTTCATCAGCGCCAGCGCCGAAGCCTTCAAGATGAAGTCGTTGACCGATATCCTGTAGGCGCCATCGCCCTCCGGGCTCGCGGCATTGAGCTCGGCCCTGAGCTTCAACAGTGCATCGAGCTCGCACTCGATGGTGAGCGGAAAGTGCGGCACTTCGGCGAACGACTGGGTCAGCCGGCGGGCGATCATTTTGCGCATGTTGTCGGCCGGCAGCTCCTCGTAGGAGCCTTCCGGGTAGATGCTGCGCGGATCGACGGCGGGCGCCGGCGCCGCGGCCGGCATGGCGGCCGGGGCCGCGTGGCCCCGCGCGCCGACACCCAAGGCCAGCGCCTGTTCGATGTCGCGCTTGACGATGCGGCCGCGCGGGCCGGAACCCGAGATCTCCCTGACGTCGAGCCCGTTCTGCGCCGCCATGCGCCGCGCCAGCGGCGAGATCGGGACGCCGAGCGGGTAGCCCGGGCCGCCGCCCTCGCCACCGGCGCGCTCGGCGCGGACCGGGGCGGGTGCCGGCGCCGGCCTCGACGCCTCGGTGGCATCGCCGCTCGCAGCTTGCGCCGGCGCGGGTGCCGCGGCTTGGACGCCGGGCTTGGCGGGCGCCTTCGAGGCGGCGCCGACATCGAACGCATCGAGCGCGCTTGCGTCCTCGCCCTCTTCGAGCAGGAGCGCGATCGGCTGGTTGACCGGCACCGCCTCGGCACCCTCCTGGATCAGAATGCGGCCGAGGGTTCCCTCATCGACCGCCTCGACCTCCATCGTCGCCTTGTCGGTCTCGATCTCGGCGATCACGTCGCCGGGTGAAATGGAATCACCCTCTGATTTCAGCCATTTGGCGAGCGTTCCCGACTCCATGGTCGGCGACAGCGCGGGCATGAGAATGGGTGTCGGCACCGGCTCAGTCCTCACGCATACGCGACGGCCCTGGCCGCCTCGACCACCTCGGCCGCCGAGGGCAGCGCCATCGCCTCGAGATTGGCGGCATACGGCATCGGCACGTCCTTGCCGGTGACCCGGGCGACCGGGGCGTCGAGCCAGTCGAACGCCTGTTCCATCACCATGGCGGCGATTTCCGCGCCCACCCCCGATTGCGGCCAGCCCTGCTCGACGACGACGCAGCGATTGGTCTTTTTCACCGATGATACAACGGTTTGGGTGTCGAGCGGGCGCAGGGTCCTGAGATCGATGACCTCGGCATCGATGCCCTCGCCGGCCAGCAGCTCGGCCGCTTCCATGGCGAAAACCATGGCGTGGGAGAACGAGACGATGGTGACGCCCGAGCCCTCGCGCACCACCCGCGCCTTGCCGATCGGGAGGACGAAGTCGTCGAGCACCGGCACTTCGAAGCTCGCGCCGTACAGCACCTCGTTTTCGAGGAAGATCACCGGGTTCGGATCGCGGATCGCGGCCTTCAAGAGGCCCTTGGCGTCGGCCGCCGTCCACGGCGCGATCACGATCAGCCCCGGGA
>Ga0326597_10010321_pt1 | contig 12460 bp, 10 predicted proteins | sample RVTome_12_FD_203789 | JGI IMG/M metagenome (GOLD analysis project Ga0326597, IMG submission 203789) | Soil microbial communities from uranium-contaminated site in the Upper Colorado River Basin, Wyoming, United States - RVT100D185 | ecosystem: Environmental > Terrestrial > Soil > Contaminated >... | reverse complement strand
TCTTCGCCTGGCCCGGCGCCCGCTTGGCGATCGAAATATAGGCGTGGAAACGGCAGTTGCCGGACACCGGCATGCAAACGTTTTTCACCGTGGACACGGTTTGGCGAACGGCTTTGATGAGCGCCGCCTCGCGCGGCACCGCGCCCATCAGCTTATGCTCCGTGTAGCCGGCGTGGACGTCCTGGAAAATATAGTTCTTGCGGTGCGTGATCGCGGTGACTTCGATTACCGGGCGCTCGTCTTGAGACACCGCGTGGCCAGTAAACTCGCCGAAAGGCCCTTCGGTGCGCCGCACATGAGGAAGAATATTCCCCTCGATGATCATCTCCGCGTCGGCCGGCACTGGAATCGGCACCGTCCGCGCCTTGACCAACCGCAGCGGTTCGCCCATCATGCCGCCGATGACCGCGTACTCGTCCTCCGTTGCCGGCGTGAACGCCTGCGCGCCTAAAGAGAAAAGTGGATGAACGCCGATCACGATGGCAACAGGCAACGGCTGGTTACGCCGCTCCAGCTTATTGTGCAGCGTCCAGAGATGGCGCCCGACGGCCATAAAAATGCGTAGCTCGCGTTTACCCGCCATCATCAACCGGTTGTAGCTCGTGTTGCGCACGCCGGTGTCCGGATCGACGGCAACGACGATGCCCGCCGTTACATAAGGCGCGGCGTTGACGTCGTAGTGGGTCAACAAAGGCGCTTGAGCGAGATCGACATCGTCCCCGGTTTGAATCACCTCGTGCACCGGCGCATTGATCATCTCAACCGGCGGGATCGGCTTCCCCTGTCGTTCACTGAATTTTGCCGCCAGCTCCTCCGGTTTGCATTCCAGGGCCATCGCCATCAAGCGACGGCTCGCCTGAGCGTTGATGACCACCGGGGTGTCAGTCCCCTGGACCTTTTCACAGTAAAGAAGCGGAAACTGTTTCCGCTTCTCCAACTGGGTGAGTAGCGCCGTGATCTCGTAGCGGGCAGAGATAGATTGACTGACTCGCGCGATCTCTTCCGGAGCGTTGGTTTCCAGTTCGGTAATGAAACTGCGGAGATCTTTAGTCATGCACGCACCCGTCCACTCAAATGGATGCCGCCGGCTACGCGACTATAGTCCGTACAGCGCCCTTGGGTTGTCATCGAGAATTTTTTTCTTGATCGGCTCCGCCACCGCGTCATTAGCACGGAAAATATCGATAGCGTCCACTTCGCTCGACGCGTCGGTGTGGCCGTAGTCGGTGCCGATGACCAGATTGTCTTCGCCGGCATATCTCAGGATAAAATCGAAGTCGTCGTTGGTTTCCGTGGTAACGTAGATGTTGAATTCCTTGAATGGAAGCTTCGGAAACCCTTTCGTTCCCGACCGGCGCATCGCTTCTTTCACCACCCACGGCACCCACTGAGCCGACGCTTCGACGAATGCCCAGCGCAGATGGGGAAACTGTTTGGGTACCTCGCTCATCATCAACGACAAACAGGTGATCACGGTGGGAATGCGGAATTGCGCGAAACCGCCCATCTTGTCGTAGCGCGGCTTGAATTGCTCCAAGAGCTGCGGGCTGCCGTTGGCGATGTGGACGGCGACGGCAATGCCGAGGCGAGTCGCTTCTTCGTAAATCGGATAGAAATAGGGATCGACGAGATGCTTGTCGTCTTCGAACGGACGCAGACTCACCGCCACGGCGCCGTTTTCTCTGGCAAAGCGCATCTGCTGCACGGCTTCGCTGAGCGTCATCGCGGGCACGACGCAGGACCAGCGCAAGCGGTTTTTCCCCTGTTTCCAGATGTCGGCCATCCAGCGGTTCCAGGACTTGCACAGCGCGATTTCGGCTTCAGCCTTGTCGGCGACCCGGGCGATCCACATGGTATTAAAAAGCATCTGGACGTCGATGCCGAGCTTGTCCATGTGCGCCAAGCGCAGCTCGACATCGCGCAGCTCGCGAGCCTCGGGCGCAGTTTTCAATTCCCGCCCCGTTTCCTTCGAAAGGGCGATCAGTTCCTGCTCGTTGAGTGTCGGCGGACGGAAGCCGACGGATTTACCCTCGACGAACCAGTATTGCATGCTGGGGTTGTCCGCCGATTGAAAGAGCTGCGGTCGAAACTTTTTCTCCGACTCATCCAGATAATCCCAAGTGTGCTCGGTCTCGACGACATGGGCGTCTGCATCGACAATCATGGCGGACTCCTCTATTGAGAAAGCGATTACTCGAAACGCGCGGCAGCAAAGCTTCCCCATGTCCTTTTTAGTTTAAACCGGCGGTCAGCGTCAATAGGACTCGGCGATCGCAAAGCGCATCGGATTATCCGTCCGATTGAACAAGGAGGCGAAATCCTATATTGGATGGCAGAGTATTCCCCCGCGACGAGAGTTCGCGAGTGGCCAAAATGAAAGTCATCCAAATCCCCCTGCTCCGCGACAATTACGGCTATTTGATTGTCTGCTCGAAAACCAACAGCGCGGCGATCGTCGATCCGTCGGAAACGGAGCCGGTATTGGCCCGCGTGGCGCAGGAAAAAACCACGCTAAAAACAATCCTCAACACCCACCACCACCGCGACCACACCGGCGGCAACGAAGGATTGTTGGCGCGTCACCAACTGGAAGTGTGCGGCCACAAGAGCGATCAAGGGCGAATCTTCGGTCTCACCCGCGGCGTCGATCAGGGTGATGAAATCGCCGTCGGGGAGCTGCGCGGTAAGGTGCTTTTTATTCCCGGCCATACCACGGGCCACGTCGCCTATCTGTTCGGCAACAATCTGTTTTGCGGCGACACCCTGTTTACCGCTGGTTGCGGCCGCATCTTTGAAGGAACGCCGGAGCAAATGCACGCGTCGCTCAAGAAGCTAATGGCACTGCCGGACGATACCAAAGTCTACTGCGGCCATGAGTATACGGAAAACAATCTGCGTTTCGCCATGACCATCGAGCCGACGAACGACAAGCTGGTATCCAGATTCGAGCGCGTGCACGAATTGCGCGCGCGTGGCCTGTCGACGGTTCCGGCGACGATGGAGGAAGAAAAGCATACCAATCCGTTTCTGCGCTGGGACAGTAAAGAGATTCAAGCGAACCTGAAGGCCGGCGCGCCCGATCTCAAGGGCGATCCGGTCGCGATTTTCGCCCGCATCCGAAAACTGAAAGATGCCTTTTAACGTCATTATTCTGGATGGTTCACCCGGGGGGAATTGGCCACGCCAAGACGCCAAGAACGCCAAGTGAAGGGCCACGGTCCGTCATCCCGAGCGAATGCGAGGGATCTGAGTTAGATTTCTCCCTTCGGTCGAAATGACAAAGTGCGGCCTTTACGTCCCTTCATACAGGTCTCAGAGCATGCTTCCTGTCCTTCGTGGTAACAACTCATTTCTCGTTTTCGCAGACGCAAAGGATCACACCGTATGAACGATCTCGGCTACAAAGGATTCCGCCAGGACGAGCTGGAGTATCAATACAACCCGCGGGTTTCAGTGCCGGAGTTTCCCGAGCTGTCTAAGCTGCGATCTGCGCAATCGCGCAAGGTGCGGGAGAGCGCCAAATCGTGCCTCGACGTGCCCTACGGCAAATCGCCACGGGAAAAATTGGACATCTACGCCGCCAACGAGTCTGGCGGCCCGGTGTTTGTTTATCTTCACGGTGGCTACTGGCGCGGCGGCAGCAAAGAAGACAATTGCAACTTTGCGCCGACGTTTACGGCCCGCGGCGCGACAGTCGTCCTCATCGAATACGATCTCTGCCCGCAGGTCACGGTGAGCGACATCGTCGGCGAGACGCGCTCGGCCATTGCGTGGATCTATCGCAACATCGCGCACTATGGCGGTGATCCGGGGAAAATTCACCTTGCTGGCGCTTCGGCGGGCGGCCACCTGACGGCGATGGCACTGGCGAACGACTGGGAAAGGCAAGATCTGCCGCGCGACATCATCAAAGGCGCCCTCGTCATGTCGGGCGTCTACGATCTCGACATGGTGATGCGCATCAGCGTGCAGGAAGAAGTGCGATTAACACCTGATCTCGTGCGCGATAATAATCCGTTCCTGCATCCGCCGCTGGCGCGCTGTCCTATCCTCGTCGCGGTCGGCGGCGCGGAGCCCAAAGGCTGGCAGCAGATGTCGGAGGATTATTTCAATTACTGCAAAGCGCGCGGCCTGAGCGTCCAATACCTCGTCGTCCCCGGCGCCAACCATTACACGGTGCCGGAACAGTTTTTAGATGCAAGCAGTTCGCTGACACAGGCGGCGTTGAAGCAGATGATGCTGTAACGCGCAGCGCGAACACCTCGCTCAGGACATTCGTCGCGGCCCTTTCTAGTTTCAAGGAAACTCTCCCATGCCCTACTGCTATCCTCCGGACCCGAACACCCATAAGCCGCGCTTCACTCCGCCGCCCAATTCCTGCGACACGCACTTCCACGTCTTCGGGCCGCCGGAACAATTCCCCTTCGTCTCGACGCATGAGTACACGCCGCCGGCGGCGCCGCTGGAGCATTATTTAAAAATGATCAAGGTCATCGGCGTCGAACGCGCCGTCGTGGTCCAGCCCAGCGTTCACGGCCTCGACAACTCGGCGACGCTCGACGCAATCAAGAATTCCGGCGGGCGCTTTCGCGGCGTGGCGCGCATCGACGACCAGACGCCGAAAAGCGAATTGCAACGCTTGCACGACGGTGGCGTGCGCGGTGTCCGTTTCAACCTCCTCGACCGGCCGCGCGGCAACGTCAGGCTCAATGTGCTAGATCGCTGCGTGGAACATATCGTTGAATTCGGCTGGTCGGTGGATTTACACATCGACACGAAAAAGCTCCTCGAAGAGGAAAAACGCATCCGGGCGATGCCGATCCCAGTGGTCATCGACCATATCGCACGCATCAAACCTCCCGAAGGCTTAGACCAGCCCGCTTTTCAATTGCTGCTGGATCTCATGAACGAGAAACATGTCTGGGTAAAAGTGAGTGGCGCAGACAAAATCTGCAATACGAAAGTCCATTCCTACTTCGGGCTTCCGTTCGTCGAAGTGATCCCCTTCGCCCGGGCCGTAATCGCCGTCGCGCCGGACCGCGTTATCTGGGGCACCGACTGGCCCCACTCCAACAATTTTGCTCCCGGCCACACGCCGAACGATGGGGATTTAGTGGACTTGCTCGCCGCTTTCGCGCCGGACCAAGCCGTGCGAACGAAAATCCTCGTCGACAATCCGGCGGCCTTATACGGTTTTCAATGATGCGTCGGCGCTTTCGAGGGTTCTCCATGACCGCGAAAATCATGATCGCCATGGCCGCTCTACTCGCGCTCAGCTCTCCGGCTGCGCCGCTGGACAGAATTCGCATCGCGGTGTCGAATCCGAACATGCCGAATCTGACCGTGGCGGTGGCGCACAAGAAAGGTTTCTTCAAGGATGAAAATCTCGACGCCGAGATCATCCGCATGAATCCCAATGTCGCGATCACCGCGCTGGCCACCGGCGATATCGACTACTGCCAGCTCTTCGGCGCGGTGGTCGGTGGCGCCATTGCCGGGCTGCCGGTGCGCATCGTCGCCGGTTATCTCGACAACTGGCCGATGACGCTGATCGCGCAGCCGGAATTCAAATCGCTCAAGGATCTCAAAGGGAAAACGCTGGGCATCAGCAGCTTCGGCGCGACGCCGGATCTCGGCGCGCGCCTGATGCTCAAACAGGCCGGCATCGATGCCGAGAAGGAAATCAAAGTGCTAGCCCTCGGGTCCGATGCGGCGCGCCTCACCGCGCTCAAACAGCGCGTCGTTGATGTGATCGTGATTTCACCCCCGGCGGACGCGCAGATGGAAAAGCAAGGCTACAGGATTCTGGCGCGCGCCTACGAGCTATTCAGCTTCCCCTACCTCGGACTCGGCACCCACATGAGAAAAATAAAAGAGAAACCCGACGAAATCCGTCGGGCGATCAAAGCGACGATTCGCGCCAACCGGTTCATCCGCGATAACCGCGACGAGGCGGTGCGCACGCTGGTCGATTGGGGCAAGGTCGAGCGGGACTTTGCCTACGCGTCTTACGATGCACTGAGAAATTTATTTAACGCCGACGGAGCCGTGCTCGAGGATGGGCTCAAGCTCGTCATCGATCAAGCGCGCCGTGGCGCCAAAATCACGCGCGAGGTATCGCCGAGCGAAGTTGTCGACTTGAGCTTTCTCCGCGAGGCGCAGGCCGAGCTAGGAATCAAAGCGCGGTGATACAATCAATGATTCATTGGACACATTATTGATCTCTGTCGATTCAATCCTGTTCTCTCCCCTTTGACGGGGAGAGTTAGAGTGGGGGTGAAACGGCCGCTATGAACGCGCAGTACCGGACTAACACCCCCATCTTAATCTTCCCCCGTCAAAGGGGGAAGAAAGGATTCGTTGTGGCGAGATGGAACCACAAAGGTGACTAACTGACGAGGAGCACTGGAAATGATTGTCGATTGGCATGCCCACGTTTATCCGCCGGAACTGGCCAAGGAGCGGCGCTGGGGCGGCACGACGCCGCTGACCATTGATAATTTGCTCGAAGCCCACGAGCGGGCGGGGATCGATCTCTGCGTTGTCAGCAACACCATTCACTATCTGCGCGACAAGAACGCCGAAGACTCTCTTGCGTATCTACGCCGGTGGAACGATTACGGCGCGGAGATGCAACAACAATATCCCGGGCGGATCGTGGTCTTTACCAGCACCCTGCCCTGCGGCGGCACGTTGTTCATGAAAGAGCTGGAGAGAGCGATTGTGCAAAACGGCCTCAAGGGCGTGCTCATCAACTCGAGCCACCAGGGCGCGTATCCCGACGACGACGAAGCGAAACCTTTTTTAGAGCTGGTCACGAGCCTCGGGATTCCGGTCATGATGCACGCTCCTTCCGTCGGCTTCGGTGAAGAGCGCATGCGAGATTACCGCTTGGCCTCCAGCATCGGCCGGCCCTTCGACGAGTGCCTGGCCATCGCGCGCATGATCGTGCGCGGCGTCTTCGAGCGCTTCGCCAAAATGAAATTCGTCGGCTGCCACCTCGGCGGCGGCATCTGCGAAGTGATCGGCCGCATGGACTACGCCTATGAGCTCGGCGACCAGGCGTCCGGCCTGGGATCATACGAGCCGATGCTGATCACCAAACGGCCGAGCGATTATTTGACAACACTTTACATGGATACGGTCTGCTACCATCCCCCGGCGCTCGCCTGCGCCTACCAGACCGTGGGTGCCAAACAGCTACTTTTCGGCAGTGACGCCCCGCCGCTCTTACCGCTGCTCCCTCGCGCCAAGCGCATCATTGAAGAATTCCCGTTGACCGACGAGGAGCGGGCGGATATCTTTGGACGAAATGCGTTGAAGCTTTTAGAGAAAGGGTGAGAATAGGCGACACTTGTCCCCTTATTGAACGGCTTGAACGTTTTGAACTTTTTGAACGATTGGAACTTCCTACTTCGGAGAATGTAATGCCACTATCCTACGAAGATCTCATCGCACCGACGATCGTGAAGCAAGTTTCCAAGAGCGTCGCCTACTGCCGCTGCACGCGCTCCAAGAACCTGCCCTTTTGCGACGGCTCCCACGCGGTCACGAGCATCAGGCCGCATATCCTCGAATTCGACGAGCCCACGACCATCGCCATCTGTCGCTGCTGGAAGTCGAAGGACCACCCGTACTGTGACGGCACCCACGGACGTTTGGTCAAACCCAAAGAGCGCCCTCCGCGCGCCCCCGTATGAACGTTTTGAACGATTTGAACGGCTTGAACGACTTGAACTGTTTTACTTATAGGAGGCTGTCATGGTCGAAATGAAAAATCCCATCAAAGAAGCCGACGCTCACCCGGAGATCAATCACTTGAGTCTCTGGAGAACCGATCTCGCTTATTTCTGGGTGATCAATTGCGACGCGAGAATTCAGGACGACATGCACTACCACGAGAACGACGACCACATATTCATGCTGCTCGAAGGCGAGTGCACGATTCGCACGCCGCACAAGGAATTCGTTATGAAACAATTCGATACGGTGCTGCTCAAATCTGGCGAAGCCTACCAGCTATGCAATACCGGCAAAGGCAGAATGCTGCTTCTGGGCGCCGGCAATGCCGGTGTCGGCGGCAAGCCGCGCACGCGCGTGCCTAAGATTCCCAGCCGAATTCCGGTGACGGAACCCGTCGTCGCGTAACGCCGCTCAAACCGGCGGTAGGCGCTGCGCGGCGGCTCGTTGCGACCGCCTTCGGGCGTTCGCCGCGAGCAGGCTGCTCGCGGCCAGCGTGCACACGATCGCGCAAATCGCAAAGGTCCAACTGACGCCGATGGCGGATGCTGAGAAGCCCATGAAGACGCTTCCCAGCGACCATAAGCCGCGGTCCATGAAAAATAGACTCAAAACCCGTCCCAAGAGATTCGGCGGCGTTTCCAACTGGATCGCGGTGTTGGACAAGGCGCGCTCGGCGATCTGACAGAAGCCGACTCCGGCGAGAAACAAAAGGGACAAGACGAAAAAGTGCGAGAACGCGAACAGAGCAAGTGAAAGCGCGAAGCCCAAGACGGCGACGCAGATCCAGCGAATTCCCACGCGCATATTCTTCACCGACGCCAGAGTCAGCGCCGCCAAGGTCGCGCCGAAACCCGGCGCGGACATGAGGACACCGAAACCGGTCGGACCGACGTGCAAAATGTTGGTCGCAAAGATCGGCAAAAACCGGTTGTAGGGCGCGCCGAACATCGCCATGACGTAAGAAATAGAGATGATGTGAAGGATGCGCCGGCTTCCCCGAACATAGAGAAAGCCTTCCCTGATGTCCGCCCCGATGCTTTGTCGATCCTTTTTCCGCTCCCATGGCGGCAATTCCATCATTTGAAGGTTGACGATGAGCGCGAGAAAGCTCAGCGCGTTGACCAGAAAGCAGTCGGCGATCCCGATGTATGCGATGATAATTCCGCCGGTGGTCGGCCCGAGAATCTTCGAGAAATTGAATACCGACGATTGCAGGCCGATGGCGTTGAGCAGATCCTCTCGCGGCACCAAACTGTTGACCAGGGACTGGCGCGCGGTTTGATTAATCGTGTTGACGATGCCCAAGAAAAAAGACAGGACGACGATGTGCCAAAAAGCGATCACCTGAAACCACACCGCCAGCCAGAAGATGAACGCCTGAATCATCGCCAGCGTTTGCGTGATAATCAGCACCCGCCGCCGGTCGAAACGGTCCGCGATCGCGCCCCCCAGCGCGCCGACCAACAAGCGCGGCATGCTGTCGAAAAAAGCCACGATGCCGATGGCCATCGGCGAACGCGTCAACTCCCACACGAGCCAGCTCTGGGCGACGTTCTGCATGAAGTCTCCCGAGCTCGATATCAATGCGCCTTCCAGGAGCAGACGGAAATTACGATGTCTCAGAGAGCGGAGCGTTCGCAATGTCCAGAGGCTTTGCACGTGAGTTCGCGGCAACGATGGATCTACGGCACAGTGTTACGGCAAACGGGCGCGCAAGGCAAAATCCTGGATTCGATCGGCGCGCGCAGAGCGTGAGTTACTTGAGCAGATAGCCGAACTTCTCCTGCGCTTTGCGCGCGACTTCCGGACTGGGCGCGTTGACGCGCGGGAACTTGTCTTTCCAATCGTAGGGCCGCGTCGCGTCGACGACCATGCGGGAGTTGGTGAGATCGTGCACCTTGCGTTGCTCCGGAGTTAAACGCGGATCGGCCGGGCTGGTGCGCATGCGGCGCAAGATGTCGATCGACGTATCGGGATCGCAGCGCGTCACCATCGCCCACATCAGCTGATCGAAGTTCGACACGTCGATGTCGTCATCGACGACGATGACCATTTTGCAGCCGTACACGGAAGCGCCGCAGCTCGCCGCCACCACGCCCGCTTGCTTGGCATGCCCGGCGTAGCGCTGCTTGATGGCGAGACCGTGAAGCATGCGCGAGGCGCCGATCTCATGGCACCAGACCTGGGTGACGTCGGGAATGCCGGCCTGCTGCAGCTCATACTTGATCATCGCCGAGCGCATGATCGCCCGATAGCGCGCCATCTCGTCGGAGCCGCCGCCGATGGGCGGAACGCCGAGGATGATCGGATCGTTGCGATGATAGATCGCTGCGATCTCGAGCACCGGCTGCGCGCTTTCTTCCGAAGCATAATAACCGGTCCACTCACCGAAGGGCCCCTCGTTTCGACGGTTATCGTTGTTCAGGAATCCTTCAAGGACGATCTCGGCGTTGGCCGGAAAGGGCAGGCCCGTCACTTTGCCCCGGACTAATTCCACCGGCTTCCCGCGCATGCCGCCGACGATGTCGTATTCGCAAACGCCGTAGGGGTGCTCGGTTCCCGCCATGAAAAAAAACAGCGGGTCGCCGCCGACGACCAGCGCCAGGGGCATCTTCTGCCCGCGGCTGAAATATTTCTGCCGGTGCATGTGGCCATGCTTCCCCGGCACCATGAGCAGGCTCACGCTCTTGCGATCCTGAACCATCGCGCGGTAGCAGCCGGCGTTGATCCATTTTTCGTCCGGGTCCATGGTCACGGAATAGCAGCCGGTGCCAAGGTAACGCCCGCCGTCGTTCACGTGCCAGACGGGCGTGGGAAACATCTCGACGTCGATTTTGTCGCCGCTAAGCGTGTTCTCGAAAACCGGCCCGCCATCGACGATCACCGAGGGAAGATGATTTTGCTTCTGCTGGTAGTGATGGAAATATGCCTGGCTGATTTCCTGCTTGGTGAGGCCCTGAGGAAAACCGAGCGTCATGGCGCGCCGCTTGCCGGCAAAAACGTTGACAAGCACGCGGAAGCCTTTCCGGCAGCCCGGCACTTCATCGAAAATCACCGCCGGCCCGTCGTCGGCCGGCACGATCACATCCGAAGCCAACCCGATGTCTTCCTGCCAGGACGCGCCGACAACGGTCTTTAGTTCATCGAGCTTCTCCGCTTCCCGCATCCACTCGCGCAGATCGGTAAAAGGGATATGCGGTTGAATCTTTGAACTGTCGAACATAAGGGCTCCTTATCTGGTAATCAATGCTGGCTAACCTAGCACAAGCGAGTAGGGAATAAAATTGCAACCATCGCGTCGGCCGGCCGCCCGTCAACCCAGTCCGGCGGCCGGTGGGAAATTCCATCGACGCTTCGAGCTTCTCGCCGCCGGATCATCTCGTGGCGACCATATCGTGCGATCGACGCAGCACGACTCAACGGCAAAGTGCGTCAGCTTTGAATCCGAGCGCTTTATATGTCTTGAGGCGGCGAGCGTGCATTCTACTGAGAACCGGCACCTTTGCGTCTAAATAGTCATACACCAGCACACTGTCTTTGCCTCGATGAGTCCGCAACGTTCTGCCGACATACTGAACAATTTTCCCCTTGAATGAAACCGGGAAAGCGAGAAAAAGGGTATCGATTCTCGGACAGTCGAATCCCTCGCCTAAGTATTGTCCTGTAGCGATCACAAGTAGCTCGTTTTGCGGAGAAGTATTCTCGATCGCCTCCAATATCGATGATCGTTCTCTTTTGCCTACTGCACCGCTCAAAACAAAAGGGACCTTCCCTTTTTGCATCAATCTTTCGGCCAGTGATCGGCAATGTTCCGTCCGCTGAGTGAGAATCAAGCACTGACGTCCGTCGTTCAAGGCCCGTATGACATCCTCTTCAATCAATAAATTCCGCGGCTCGTCCCTAACCAAGTTACGAAAAATGTCCTGAATAGTCGCTTGCTCCTCGGTTGGAACCACGAAAGGGGTCTCTCGAACATTCAATCTTAGAGAAAAATCCGCTGGAACATCCTTCATTTCGCAACGTATGGGCCCGCACTGCATGGTAATAATACTTTGCAGACCGTCGCGGCGGTAAGGTGTCGCTGTGAGCCCTAAAAAATAGCGGGCCGGCGCCCTTTTGATCGAGCTTTCGAAAGTAAACGCAGGCAAATGATGGCATTCATCCACAACGATGAATCCATAGTTTGCAAAGAAAGCTTCAAGGTCGTCGATGCTTCTCAGGCTCTGGATCATGGCCAAATCAATGATCCCACTGCGCCGCTGTCTCCCACCTCCTACCTGACCGATTTCGCGTGAGGTAAGACCCAGCAACTCCATCAACCGCATTCGCCACTGCTCTAAGATTGGTTTGCGATGGGCCAAGATCAGTGTCGGCAGATTTCGTTTGACCGCTAAAAAGCAACCCATGACCGTTTTCCCGGCTCCTGGCGGAGCCACCAAAACTCCCATCTCGTGTGCGAGCAAGTTTTTGACTGCACCCTCCTGTGATTGCGTCAATGAACCTCGGAACTGAAAAGATAATTTTTCGAGATTGGGCCGCTCGTCAACGATCGAAAGCTCGCTGCCGGCCTCTTTGGCTATCTGTCGAATCTCTTCCAAAATTCCTCTAGGCAGGTGGAGGTGGTAGATGTCTTCCTCGTAGCACTTGACGAGCCTCGGGATTTGAAAGGTGGAAAGCCGCAACTTCTGACGCTCGTAAAATTTGGGATTATGGAAAG
>Ga0326597_10010320_pt1 | contig 12463 bp, 10 predicted proteins | sample RVTome_12_FD_203789 | JGI IMG/M metagenome (GOLD analysis project Ga0326597, IMG submission 203789) | Soil microbial communities from uranium-contaminated site in the Upper Colorado River Basin, Wyoming, United States - RVT100D185 | ecosystem: Environmental > Terrestrial > Soil > Contaminated >... | reverse complement strand
GCGGGCGCTCATCCATATGTCGGGTCTGCGCCTGTGCACGATGGCCCAATGGGAGATCCGGCGCCTCTTCCAGCTCATCCGCCACGAGGTCTTCGCGGTCTCACCGTTCCTCGGGTCGTTCCTCGCGCCGAAGTGCGTGCCGCTCGGCTACTGCGACGAGTTCAACAACCGCGACGGCCACTGTCCCATCCGCCCGCACAAGGACCAGGTCCTCGCGGCCTGGGCCGAGAAGGCGGCGGCCGCGAAGGCGGCGGGCCGGGAGTTGCCGGTCAGCTGAGCGGGTCGCGCGGAGCGGCCTACGGCCCCGCCGCCAGCGCAGGCGCGAGAGCGGCCTGGATCGCCTCGTCGAGTCGGGCGCCGGTCGGCTGGCCCCGGAGCACGGTCACGGCGTGGCTCCCGGCCGTCTCCTCCCAGCTGAGCGCGAACCCGGGCGACGTCAGGACGACCGGCTTCTCCGGGTGGATCTCGCGGATATTCTCGATGAGCGTCCGATCACCCTCCACGTCGCCGCTGGCAAAGGTGTCGTAGACGAGCACATCGGCGCTCTCGGCGAGATCGCACGGCTGCCCGGCGAGGACCGGGCAGCGGTTGCGACTGGGCCCGCTGCACTCGACCACCTCGTAGCCGAAGCGACGAAGGGAATCTGCCTCCTGGTCAGCCAGGTCGAGGTCGTGATGGACGACCAGGACGCGAGTCATCTCACACCTCCGCACGGTGCGCGTCGTCCGGTCCGGGTGGGCCGGTCATCGGAGCAGTGTGGCCACGTCGCTCGGCGTCGACCGAGTGGCGAACGTCATGCCCCTGCGGGCCGTGTGGCCCTACATGCGAGCCCCGGTCGGCGCCGCGGTCAGGCCGCCGCCAGGTCCGCCACGAAGCGACGGATCAGGCGGGCCAGGCGCGGTCCGGCGACCCGGCCGGCGGCCAGCACCTCCTCGTGCGTCAGCGGCTCGCCGGAGTAGCCAGCCCCCGCGTTCGTGACCAGGGAAACGCCGCATACCTCGAGGCCGACCCAGCGCGCGGCGATGCACTCCAGAACGGTGGACATGCCCACCGCCTGGCCGCCCAGCGACGCCAGCATCCGCACCTCGGCGGGGGTTTCGTAGTTGGGCCCGGTCAGACCGACGTAGACACCTTCGGCGAGTGCGATGCCTTCCGCGGCGGCGGCGGCGTGGAGGCGCTCGCGCAGCCTCGGGCTCCAGGCGTCGGTCAGGTCCGGGAAGCGCGGTCCGAGTTCCTCGGCGTTCGGTCCCAGGAGCGGACTGCGGCCGGTCAGATTGATGTGATCGCGCATGACCATGAGCGTCCCGGGTCCGAACGAGGGATCGAGCCCACCGGCGGTGTTGGTCAGGACGACGACCCGCGCACCGAGCCGCCTGAACAGCAGGACCGGCTGGATGACCAGGCCCGGGTCGTTGCCCTCGTACAGGTGGAAGCGACCCTGGAGCATGACCACGGGCCGGCCGTTCAGCACGCCGAGCAGCAGACGGCCGACGTGTCCCGGCGCCGTCGCGGCGGGCCACCCGGGCAGCTCGTCGAACGGGATCGCGACCGGGTCCACCAGCTCGGCTGCCAGGTCCCCGAGACCCGAGCCGAGGACGATCCCCACCTCGGGCACGAGTCCCGTCCGGGTGCGCACGGCCGCCTCGAGCGCTGCCAGGCGCGGGGGCTGGTCGGCCGGCGGAAGCGGTCGCGTGGGGTCGACCGGGATCGACGGGCGGGACATGCGGCGACCTCCATTGCGGATCGGGGGTCGACGGTCGAGGCCGCAGGCTTCGCGGGCCCGACGGAAGTATCGACACCGGGATGCCGATCACGTCCCGTCGGGCTCGGCCACGCGGGTAAACCGTGGTGAGACGGCGACCCGGCATGGCAACGAAGCGCCCGAAGCGACCGGCGGCGGAACGGAGGTCCTTGATGCGATCTCGGGTCCTTCGATCCTGTCGGCCCCTTCGGGCAAGACCTACGGTACGGGCCGTCGGGCGGGCGGGTCAACGCGGTTATCCACGAAGTCCCGGGGCGATCCGCCTGAGCCATCCACGACTTGCCGGCCGCTGTGGACAGCCTGTGGAGAAGCCGCTCGCGGTCGGGGTCAGCCGCCCATCGCGAACATCTCGATCTTCGGCAGCGTCGAAGTCGCGGCGGAGCGCAGCTCGGAGTAGCGATCGCCCCGGCGCGCCCACACCCCCTCGATGAAGGCGGTCAGGTCCGCGCCGCTGACGTCCGAACGCAGGAGCGCCCGCAGGTCGTGACCGTCGACCGCGAAGAGGCAGGTATATAACCTGCCCTCGGCCGAGATGCGCGCTCGCGTGCAGTCGCGACAGAAGGGCTGGGTGACCGACGAGATGACCCCGAACTCGCCTCCCCCGTCGAGGTACCGCCAGCGCTCGGCGACCTCGCCCGGGTACGACGGGTCAGCCGGCTCGACCGGCCAGGCCGAAGCGATCGTCTCGATCAGCTTCGCCGCAGGCACCACCTCGTCCAGCCGCCAGCCGTTCGAATGGCCGACGTCCATGTACTCGATGAACCGCAGGATGACGCCGGTCTCGCGCGCCCACGTCGCCATCGGCAGCACGCTGGACTCGTTGACCCCCCGCCGGACGACCATGTTGACCTTGACCGGCGCAAGGCCGGCGTCCATCGCGGCGTCGATCCCGTCAAGCACGCGCGCGACCGGGAACTCGATCCCATTCATCGCCCCGAAGACCGCGTCGTCGAGGGAATCGAGGCTGACCGTGACCCGCCGGAGCCCGGCCGCGGCCAGCGGCCCCGCGAGCCCGCGCAGGGCGGAACCATTGGTCGTGAGGGTGAGGTCGACCGGACCTCCGTCCGGTCGCCGGATGGTGGACAGCATCGCGATGAGGTCCGGCAGGTCGCGACGGACGAGCGGTTCGCCACCGGTGATGCGCAGCTTCTCGACGCCGAGCGAGACGAAGACCCGGGCCAGTCGCGCGATCTCCTCGAAGGTCAGGACCTGGTCGCGCGGCAGGAACTCGTAGTCCCGCCCGAAGACCTCCCTCGGCATGCAATACGTACACCGGAAGTTGCAGCGGTCGGTCACCGAGATGCGCAGATCCCGCATCGCGCGACCGAGCGTATCGGTCGGGCGAGGGCGGTCATCGAAGGGCGTCGACGCATCCATCCGCGCCATGGTAGCCGGGAACGGCGAGACACCCGTCCCCTCCCGAGGATCGCGGCGCGAGACGGTGCCGGCGAAGGCGGCGCCGAGCACCGGAGTGAGCGCAGCTCAGGCTGCGTGAGCGAGGAGCGCAGTGCGCCAACGCACGCCCGCGCCGTCGTCCTGCCCAGCGTGGCGCCGGACGGTGCCGGCGAAGGCGGCGCCGAGCACCGGAGCGAGCGCAGCTCAGGCTGCGTGAGCGAGGAGCGCAGTGCGCCAACGCACGCCCGCGCCGTCCCGCGCCACGCCGACCTGACCGCCACCTAACCCAACCGCCGGTACCACCGGCGTGGACCACTGGTACCACTAGCCAACTGCACCTCACCGACCCCCGCTGCCACGATGCGCTCAGCCGTGGACGTCGGATCCACCCGCCTGACGTTCCCCAGTACGAGGATCGAACACCCATGTCCCAGACCGACACGCGACCAGGCTTCCGGCTTCCATGGACGGGCGAACGGAGCGACCCCGGGCAGCCGGGCGCAGCGCCGACCGAAGATCCTCATGCCGAGCAGACGGCCGAGCCGATCGCCGAGCCGATCGCCGCCCAGTCTGACGAGGGTGTCGTCGCGATCGATCCCACACCGGCCGAGGAGCTCGTGACACACGACATGACCGACGCGACCGCCACCTCCGTTGCCCGCCGGCCGACCAAGTTCATGGCCGATCTCAGCCGGGCGATGCAGGCCGCGGCCGAGGCATCGCGCGATGAGACCATGACCCGCTTCGGTACCGATGCGAAGGTCGCCGTCGATGAGATCCGCACGGGTTCCGCCGACGAGGCTGCGGCGCTCCGACGCCGGGCCGACGATGACGTCTCCGCCGTCCGCGAGTGGTCCAAGGCCGAGATCGCCCGGATCCGCGAAGAGACCGACGCCCGTATCGTGTCGCGCAAGGCGGCGCTCGACGGTGAGATGGACGCCTTCGCGGCGATCATCGAGGCGCGCGTCGAGCGCGTGAACGCCACGGTGGCCGAGTTCGAAACCGAGATGGCGGACTTCTTCGAGCGCCTCCTGGCCGAGCAGGATCCGACCCGCATCGCGACGATGGCCCAGGCGATGCCCGACCCGCCCGACCTGAGCGCGATCGCCGCAGCGGTCACCGAGCCGACCCCGCGGTCCGAGCCGGCCGCAGAGCCACTTCCCGTGGAGCCCGCGCCCGAGCCGGACTCCGCCGCGGATGCCGAGCTCGCCGTCACGGCGGAGACCCCGGTCGAAGCCGAGGCCGCCACGATCGAGGCCGCCACGGTCGAGGCCGCCACGGTCGATCCCGAAACCACCGCCCAGCCTGAGCCCGATTTCGCCGCCGCCGAAGCCGAGGCCGCGACGTTCACCGGGGATCTCGATGCCGACGATGGACTGAAGTCCCTGGCGGCTGACCGGGACGTCGCACCCTCGGCCGAGCAGCCCCCGATCGACAGCCTCGACGGGCGTCATCCGAACGGCGACCGCGTGACGAGCCGGGTCGTCGTCCTCGGGCTGGTCAGCGTCGCCAGCATCGCCACCTTCAAGCGCAGCCTCGGTCGCGTCTCCGGGGTCTCGGCCATCGGCGTCGCCTCCGGTCCCGATGGTGAGTTCGTGTTCACCGTCAGTCACGATGCAGGCCTCGCCCTGGGAGCGGCGATCGGCGCGCTGCCGGGCTTCGGGGCCAAGATCACCGCTGAGACGGCCGACGGCCTCGAGATCGCCGCACACGACCCCGACGCCGGCGACTGACCCGGCCGGCCCCAACGCCTCGAGGAGTCCATCCGTGGCCCGTCCCGCCGTCATCGTCGCCCTTCCGCCAAGCGAGGCCATCCCGGTCTCGACGGAGCTGCTCAAGGCCGGCTTCGAGGTCATGGAGGTCGAGGATCCGCGCGAACTCGAGCAGGCGCTCGAGGTGCGCCAGGACGTCGCCCTGGCCATCCTCGATGGCGAGGGCGATCCCGAGGAGGCGCGCGGTTATGAGGCGGCCCTGCGCGATGCCGGACGACCGATCGCCTCGCTGACGGTGGTCTCGCCCCGGGCACTCGAGCATCTCACCGCGCTGGACGCAGCCGAGACCATGAACGAGTACTTCACACGGCCCTACTCGGCCGATTCCATCCGCTGGCGAGTCGAGGCCATGTGCATCCGCCGCGAGACGGTGGACGACGGCAGCGGCCCGATCCTCCAGGGTGGCGATTTCGGATCCGGTGCCTGGAATGGCCGGGCGACCACGATCGCGGTCTTCAACCCCAAGGGCGGTGTCGGCAAGACGACCGTCGCCACGAACCTCGCGGCGGCGCTGCAGACCCGCAAGGGCAAGTCCGTGCTGCTCATCGACGCGGACACGGTCACCGGCCACGTGATCTCGTCGCTCGGCATCGACGGGGTGCGCACGGTCGCCGACAGCTGGCGCGACGAGGCCGAGGGCGGACCGGCGGAGTCCCTGATGGATATCGCCGCGGCGCACGCCTCGGGGATGCGCGTCGTCGCGCTCACGGATTCACCACTCCACACCGATGTCCTCGATCCAGCCCGGTTGGCTGGGGCGATCAAGGCGGCCCGCCCGCGCGTCGACTTCATCGTGATCGACCTGCACCCGTCGTACAGCGCGTTGAACCAGGCGATCTTCACCGAGGCCGACCGGATCCTTGTGCCGGTGACCCCGGACGTGCCCGCCATCCGCGCGGCCGTGCAACTGCGCGATGTCGCCCGGGGCCTGGGCTGTCGCGAACGTCTGGCCATGGTCGTCAACCGCGCCAACAGCGGCGTGACCGTCGAGGACATGGAGACCACCGTCGGGATGCCTGCCCTCGCACTGATCCGATCCGGCGGGATGCTGTTCGTCCGCGCCGCCAACGAGGGGCGAACGGTCATCGACATGTTCCCGAAGGAGAAGATCAGCGGCGACTTCGACACCCTTGCCGATCGGGTGCTCGGGACGCCGCAGGCCGCACCCGTCGCCCGTGCGGGCTTCCGGGTGCTGCCCAGGGCCAAGCAGCCGGCACGAGCCTGATACGGACGGTGCCGGGCAGTATCAGCGGGTGCGATCCGTCCAGTTGGTGCCGCCCATGGACGACCCGGGCAGTTTTTCGTGGCGCTCGCCGGTCCGCACGTCGACCTGGTCCACCCCGCGCAGATACTGACGGTTGACGAGGATCGTGGGGCTCGGGCCGGACCCGATCGACTGATCGCCGATCGTCGCGGTAGCGTCGACGATCGGAACGAACATGTCCGATGAGCGCTGCAGCAGCGAGTCGGGTTCCGACCCCGGATAGAGGTAGACCGTCCCGACGACCCGGTACGGCGGGGCCTCGAGGGCGACCTCGTAGGACACCTTGTGGACCCGGTGCGCCGTGCGCTCCTCGTCGCTCATCTCGGGCAGCGAGTCGTCACCCGTCAGGACGACGACCAGGTCGTACGGATCGACGGACTTCAGGCCGGGCGCCGGCGCGAGCGGCTCAGACCCATCGGCGGGGGCCCAGTTCATGTCGGCGATCGAGATCGGCTCGCGTTTGTTGAGCGCGTCCGAGAGCCGACCGTCGATGACCATCCGGCCGACCAGGTGCCAATCCTCGGTCAGCCCCTCGAATGGGATCCCCTCGGGCCTGGCCTTGCCAGTCGGCGACGACAGGTGACCCGCTGCCGACGGGGCCCTCTTCCGCTTCAGGAAGTCGAACGGCACGTCACTCCTCCGCCGCGCCCGAATTCTCACGGATCGTGTCGACGACGGCGGCGTCCGCGAGGGTCGTCGTGTCGCCGAGGACTCGCCCCTCGGCGATGTCGCGCAGCAGCCGGCGCATGATCTTCCCGGAGCGGGTCTTCGGCAGGTCCGGGACGAACATGAGGAACTTCGGACGGGCGATCGGCCCGATGACATAGGCCACGTGTTCGCGCAGCTGGATCGCCAGCGCGTCGGATGGCTCCTGGTCCGCCTTGAGGATGACGAATGCGAAGATCGCCTGCCCGCTGATGTCGTCCTTCTTGCCGACGACGGCGGCCTCGGCCACGGACTTGTGATCGACGAGCGCCGATTCGACCTCGGTCGTCGAGATCCGGTGGCCGGCGATGTTCATCACGTCGTCGACGCGGCCGAGCAGCCACAGGTAGCCGTCCGCATCGCGCTTGGCGCCATCGCCGGTGAAGTACATCCCCGGGAAGCGGCTCCAGTACGTCTCGCGATACCGATCCGGGTCACCGTAGATGCCCCGCAGCATGGCCGGCCACGGACGCTTGAGGACGAGGTAGCCACCGCCCCCGAGCGGCACCGAGTTGCCCTCGGCGTCGACCACGTCGGCAGCGATACCCGGGAACGGGAAGGTCGCCGACCCCGGTTTCGTGGTGGTCACCCCAGGGAGTGGCGTGATGAGGATCTGGCCGGTCTCGGTCTGCCACCACGTGTCGACGACCGGCGCCCGTCCGCCGCCGATGTGTTCGCGGTACCACAACCACGCCTCCGGGTTGATCGGCTCACCGACCGAGCCGAGGACCCGGAGCGTCGATAGGTCGTGCTTCGCCGGCCACGCATCGCCCTGCTTCATGAACGCCCTGATCGCGGTCGGCGCGCAGTACAGGATGGAGACCTTGTAGTCCTCGACGATCTGCCACCAGCGATCCCACGCCGGCGTGTCCGGCGCGCCCTCGTACAGGATCCCCGTCGTCGCGTTCGCCAACGGGCCATAGACGATGTAGCTGTGGCCGGTCACCCAGCCGATGTCGGCGGCGCACCAGTACACGTCGTCCGGCTTGACGTCGAAGATCGCCTCGTGGCTGAACGACGTGCCGACGAGGTAGCCCCCGGTCGTGTGCAGGATGCCCTTGGGCTTGGCGGTCGTCCCCGAGGTGTAGAGCAGGTACAGCATGTGCTCCGAATCGACCGCGACCGGGGGGCAGTCCTCGGACTGGCGCTCGACGATGTCGTGCCACCAGTGGTCGCGCCCCTCGACCATGTGGACCGCGTGGCCGGTCCGGTTGACCACGATCGACGCCTCGATCGTGGGGGTGTCCGCGAGCGCCTCGTCGGCGTGGTGCTTGAGACCGACCTTCTTGCCGCGGCGGTACCCGCCGTCGGCGGTGATGAGGACCTTCGCACCGCAGTCGTTGATCCGGCCGGACAGGGATTCCGCACTGAAACCGCCGAAGACGACGGTGTGCGGCGCCCCGATCCGGGCGCACGCGAGCATCGCGATCGGGAGCTCCGGGATCATCGGCATATAGATCGCGACCCGGTCACCGGTCTCGACGCCGAGCTCGCGCAGCGCGTTGGCCGCCTTGGCCACCTCGCGCTGGAGGTCGCGGAAGGTGAGCGTGCGCGTGTCGCCAGGCTCGCCGATCCAGTGGTAGGCGACCTTGTCACCCAGGCCGCGTTCCACGTGCCGGTCGACGCAGTTGTAGGCGACGTTCAGCTGCCCACCGGTGAACCACTTGGCGAACGGGAGGTCCCACTCGAGGGTCGTCGTGAACGGCGTGGACCAGTCGATCCGCTCGTTGGCTCGCTTAGCCCAGAAGGCCTCGAAGTCTGCCTCGGCCTCCTCGTACAGGGCCGCAGTCGCGGTCGCCCTGGCCGCGAACGCCGGGTCCGGCGGGAAGATCCGCGATTCGGCGAGGAGGTTCTCGATCTCGGGCGACGGATGGGGCGGCTCGACGCTCACGGGACTCCTCGTGTTCGAAGTCGTCTGGCCCGGCCATCCTACCGCTACACGGAGCGTGGCGAACAGTTCGGTCGGCGTTCAGGCGCCCCATCCGTGCGTTGCCCGGTCCGCGCGTTCGCTCACGCACCCTGGGGTGCGCTCGCTCGCGTGCTCCCTGGCGCCTTCGGCTGGAACGTCTGAACGCCGACACGGCAGTTCGGAGGGGCGGTCTATTCGGTCCCCTCGGCCAGGTCGTTCTCATCGGGTGCCGGGCCGACTTCGAGCACACCGACCGGCTCGGAGACCGCGACGTCGCCGAGCGGACGGGAGATCTCGATGCCGTTCGCCTTGAACGCCTCGAGGAGGCGCTTGCGGAAGTCGCTCGCGGCGGACCACTGGTCGGCCGCCCGCACCGTTCCAAGGATCTTGAGGGTCACGCCGGACTCGGCCAGGTCGGCGATCCGTTCGACACGTGGGGCATCGAGGACACGCCGCTTCCAGACCGGATCGCCGGCCATCGCGCGCCCGACGCCGTCGACGACCTCGATCGCCCGGTCGATGTCGGTCCCGTGGGCGACCGTCACGTCCTGGTTGATGCGCGACCAGACGCGGGTCAGGTTCGACGCGACCTTGATCTCGCCGTTCGGGACGATGTGGACGACGCCATCGAGGTCGCGCAGGGTCGTCCGCCGGAGCGTGAAATCCTCGACCGTTCCCTCCACGCCGGCGATGCGCACGACGTCGCCCCGCGCGAACTGGTTCTCGACGAGGATGAGGGATCCGTTGAGGTAGTCACGGACCAGGAACTGGGCACCGAACCCGATGGCGATGCCGGCTACGCCGAGTCCCGCCACGGCCGGCCCGATGTCGAGCCCGATCTGGCCGAGGATCATCAACCCGGCGATGACCACGATGAAGAACTGGAGCGTGTTGGCGCCGAGCGCGTCGAGCGTATCCATCCGCTTCCTGAGCTCGACCGCGCTCAGTTCCTGGGCTGTCCCCTCGGTCGCCTCCCGATCGAGTAGCGTCTTGACGACACCGTGGACGAACAGGCGCGCGAGGCGCAGCGCGATATAGGCCGCGATGATGATCAGGAGGACGGGCAGGACCTCACGGGTCACGAACGCGACGATGTCGCTCCACGGTTGCTGGTCGAGATCGGGCATCGGCGCACAGCCTACCGCGCCGGCGGGACGTCAGGCGGCGCCCGGGACGTCAGGCGGCGGCGCCGCCGAGTCGGACGGAGATGGCGGCCGCCGCCTCTCGTGCCTGCGCCGCCAGCTCGGGGATCCGTCGCGGCGTCAGTCGGAACGCCGGACCCCAGATGTCGACGGCCGCGATGACGTTGCCGCGCGCGTCGTGGACCGGTGCGGCCACCGCGTTGAGCCCGAGTTCGTACTCACCGATCGCGGTGGCGTAGCCGCGGCGTCGGATGCGCGCGAGTTCCTCGAGGAGCGGCTCGAGCTCCACGATCGTCCGTTCCGTGTAGCTGACCAGACCGCGTCGGACGATGCGCAGGACCTCGCGCTCGGCCAGCGACGACAACAGGACCTTGCCGGACGCGACGCAGTGGAGCGGCGTCGCACGGCCGGTCCAGTCGCCGACGGCGACGAGGTTGGGGCCGTCGACCTGAGCGACGGCGAGCATCATGTCGCCATCGAGGATGCCGAGACCGGTCGTCTCGTGCGTCAACCGGGCCAGGCGCTCCAGTTCCGGGAGCGCGATGCCACGCAGGTCCAGCGTCCGCTCGGCCCGCTCGGCGAGGCGGATCACAACGAGACCCAGCCGGTACTTGCCGGTCTCGCCGTCCTGCTCGACGAGTCCGCGTCGCTGGAGCGTGGCGAGCAGTCGCGACGCGGTCGACTTGTGGAGCCCGAGCCGGCGCGCGAGCTCGGTCACCCCGGCCTCGCCCTGGCTCTCACCGAGGGCGAGCAGGAGCGCGGCTGCCCGATCGACCGAACGGACCGCGTTGCCGTCGAGGACCATGGCTTGTCCCTGTCCCTTGATTCGGATCAGTCGTCGCCGGGCGCCGACATGCCGCCGTGCGGCCGCGGCCCCTTGGCACCGTGGACGCGAGCCTCGAGTGCCGCGTCGAGTGAATCCGAGAAGATCGAGACGACCCGATCGACCGTGTCGCCCCCCGCGTGCGCCTCGCACATGAACCACGGTTCACGCGAGTCCGGTTCCGGCATCGCGCCGAGGGCGTGCATCCCGACGGCGATCGCGTCGTACAGCGCGTGGTCCGTGTTCGCCCAGTCGCGATACTCGGTCGGTTCGGTGTCCGTGAACATGATCCCGAACATGGATGGGTGCCCGGTGAAGACGTACGGCAGGCCCTTCGCGTCCAGCACTGTCCGCAGACCGGCCTGGACGCGCCGGCCCGTCTCGTGGACGGTGTCCAGGGCGTTCGTCTCCTTGAGGATGGTCAGCGTCTGGACCGCGGCCGCGGCGGCGATCCGGTTGCCCGCGTACGTGCCCCCATGGCTGACCTTGTCGGGGAGGACGCTCATGACCTCCTCGCGACCGCCGAACGCCGCGGCCGGGTAGCCGTTGCCCATCGCCTTGGCGTACGTGGCCAGGTCCGGCGTGATGCCGAAGAACTCCGCTGCGCCACCGCGCGCGAAGCGGAACCCGGTCTTCACCTCGTCGAAGATCAGCAGGATCCCGAACTCCTCGGTCAGCGCGCGCATCGCCTGATGGAAGCCCGCCTTCGGGAGGATGCCCTGGGCATTCCCGAGGACCGGTTCGACGATGATCGCGGCGATCTCGTCGCCGCGCGCCTCGAAGAGACGGCGGAGGGCGTCGATGTGGTTGTAGCGCGCCGGGATGATCGTGTCGGCCACCGCGTCCGGGATGCCGCGGCCCCAGGTGAGCCGCACGGGCGCGTCGGCATCGCCCAGGTCGCTGACGTTGTCCGGCGCGACACTGATCAGCGCGTAGTCGTGGACGCCGTGGTACTGGCCCTCGAACTTCACGATCTTGTCGCGGCCGGTGTAGGCCCGGGCGATGCGCATGGCGTGCATCGTCGCCTCCGTGCCCGAGACGGTCATACGGGCCTTGTCGATCCAGCCGGTCAGTTCCTTGACCAGCTCCATCGCCCGGACTTCGTCCTCCGAGGTGAGCGAGAAGCTGACGCCCGTTCGCATGCGCTCGTTGACGTAGTCGTCGACACGTTCGTCGGCGTGCCCGAGGATGACCGGCCCGTAGCCCATCCGCAGGTCGATGTACTCGTTGCCATCGATGTCCCAGACCGTGCAGCCCTTGCCGCGATCGATGTAGATCGTGTCGTCGCCCCACGCCCGGAAGTTCGAATCGGTCCCGCCGGGGAGCGTCCGGAGTGCGCGCTGGTACATCGCGGTCTGTGCCTCGCGCCGGAGCGCGGGGGTCGGGCGGGCGGCGGGCTCGGTGGCCATGAGGGTCCTCTGTGTGGGTTTGGCGGCCCGGTCCGCGGAACGGTCGTTGCGCATGGTGGGACGCAGGCGCCGCCATCGTGCCACGGCATGCTCGTGCCGTCAACGCGATTCTCGTCTCAATCAGGCCTCGGCGGCACGAATCGCGTCTTCGTCGTTAACGATCAGCACGGGAAACGCGCCGATGCATGGCCGGCGCGCCCGCCGCGTCAGACCGGGCTTGCCAACCAGTTCGGGAGTTCGCGGCTGAGCGTGGCCAGCGGCAGCGAACCGTGGCCCAGCAGC
>Ga0326597_10010319_pt1 | contig 12464 bp, 10 predicted proteins | sample RVTome_12_FD_203789 | JGI IMG/M metagenome (GOLD analysis project Ga0326597, IMG submission 203789) | Soil microbial communities from uranium-contaminated site in the Upper Colorado River Basin, Wyoming, United States - RVT100D185 | ecosystem: Environmental > Terrestrial > Soil > Contaminated >... | reverse complement strand
CTGCCTCGAATCCTGAAATCGGCGGGTCGGCACTGGGACTACAGGGCGGGAGAGAATTGAGGGGCCCCGCAGGGCCCCTCGAGAATCACAGAGCTAGAACAGCCAGCGCCCTCCGAAGCGAACCACTCGAGGCCCGTAGACGTTCAGCGGCGCCTGGAAGACGTCTTCGCCGGTATTGACGTTGTAGTTCGTGATCACGTTGGAATTGAGCAGGTTGAAGACGTCGAAGATGAACTCGACGCGATTCCGGCCGACGTCGAAGAACTTGCTCACCCGGAAGTCGACGTTGTTGATCGCAGGGAAGCGGAACGTCTCCCGGGGCTCGGCAAATATCGTGACGTTGCCTTGATTGAAGGCGTCGCCGTTCGCATCCGCGGTTAGGGTCAGGATGCGGCCATAGGGAGTTCCCGTCTGGTGCTTGAACGTGCCAGCTACGGTCACATCGATTCTCGGAATCTCGTAGCTTCCAACCATACGGACCGAGTGTGTCCGGTCGAAGAAGTCCGCCTCTCCGTTGTTGTTGATGGCCGCGTTGGGGCTGAGGTACGCGGCGGTCCCCCCCGGTGAGAACCCGATGCCTCCCGCGCCTTCTTCTTCTCCGCCGTACTCGCCGTTGGTGATTGCGGTCCTCTCCAGAGTGGCAGCGCTGAGCGCGTAAGAGCCAAGGAACTGCCAGGCGTCCGCGAATCGTTTCTGGAGCACGATCTCGAGCCCCTTGAAGTCCCCGTCGAATCCCTCGGGGTTGGTCTCGGTCAATTGATCGGAGAACGCAGCCCTGCGGTTGAAGACCGACACCGTTTGATCGTCGCCGGTGCCCGCGACGCCGTCGCGACCCGGATCGATCGCCGGGACGGAAGTCCAGGCGATGTCGTCCGGAGCGCCGGTGTTCACCAGCGCCACGAGATTGGTCTTCTTCCGATAGGCGAAGTTGACGGAGAGTCGCGTCTCGCGAGCGAGCTCGTTGTCCACGCCCACGATGAACTCGTCCGTTCGCGGCTGCCCGAGATCCGGGTCCACCTGGTTCGTGGTGCCGCCGGACGTGGACAGCAGATCGCCCTCCTCACCGTCCTGGTAGATGGTGTCGCCGTTCGTATCGTTCCAAACGTGGAATTGTCCCGCGCCCCCGTTCTGGTTGACGATTCCGATGAACCCGGTGCTCACCACGTGATGGTAGCGGCCGTAAGAGGCTTTCAGAGCGTGTCTCCCATTCCCGGTGAGGTCGAAGATCACTCCGGCTCGCGGTGCAAGGCTGTTCCAGCTGATGACGTCCTGCTGAGAAAAGTCCTGGGCGGGGAAGTACGTACCCGCGGGCGCCCCCTGGGCGGGTGTGAACCCGCGGGTCGCAGCGAAACGCAGGCCGAGGTTCAGAGTCGTCCGGTCGTTGAGCGTCCAGCTATCCTGGGCGTAGATGTTGGTTTCGTGGAACCGGTTCGCGGCGGTGAAATTGCTTTTTCGAAAGTCCACGAACGCGGGAGCGCCGCTGACGGTGTAAGTAGCCAGGTCCCGCACGTAGAACTCCACGAACTCCTCGCCCGCGTTCTGATACTCCGCTCCGAACTTGAGCTGGTGGTTCCCGTTCCAATCGCTCACGAATCTCGTGACGGCTCCGTTGATGGAGAGTCGATCGCGCGTCTGGTCAAAATAGCCGAATGCCTGGGCTCGGGAGTAGGCGCCGGTGCCCAGGTCGTAGTTTCCGGCCTCGACCGCCTCCGGCTGCGGAAGCAGGGGAAACGCGATGGAGGAGTAGCTCACGCGGGCGTCGAGCAGAGTATCGTCGCTGATGGTCGAATGCCACGTCCCCTGGGCTATGTCGAAGATGTCGTCCTCGATCCAGGTCGAGGTGGGATCCAAGACGCCGATCTCCGTGCCGCGCAACGGCTTCAGATACGTCTGACGGGTGAAGAACCCCGTTACCTGGTTTCGCTGGTCGATCTGCCAGCTCACGCTTCCGAGCCCGCTGAAGATGTCGGTGTTCTCGCCCTCGGGAAAGTTCACCACATTGCGGTGGATGCGCCAGTCGCGCCAGCTCGTGTAGAAGCGGAGCTTGTCCTTGATGATCGGACCGCCGAGCTGCGCCGTGAAATCACTGAACAGGTTGATGGAGCTTCCCCGGGTAACGCCCTGGTCCTGCAACTCCTGATCGATGTTGTCGCTCGCGAGGCTGCTGTTCTCATAGTAATACGAGGCTCCTCCCGCAAAGGTATCCCCTCCGCTCTTTATGACCACGTTGAGGTAGACGCCGGGCGTCCCGATCTCCGCCGAGTGAGAGCCGGTCGAGACCTGAACCTCTTCGAAACTGTCGTAGTCGAAGTAGTACATGGTCGCGCCCGTGGCCGCGGGGTCGGTGGTGACGACGCCGTTCACGCTGTAGGTGTTCTGGTGCCACGTCGTGCCCTTCGACGAAAAGACCGCCTGGAGGCCGCCCTCGGATCCTCCGACGTCCTCGCGGTTCAGAACGAGCTGCGGCGCCTGGGTCTGAAGGATCGCCCAGATGTCTCGAGCCGTCGGGATCTCCTGCAAGAGTGCCTGATCGAGGTTCGTGGCTACGTTCGTGCTTCGGACGTCGACCGCGGGAGTTTCTCCGACGACCGTCACCGTCTCCTCGACGCCGGCGACGTCCAGGCTCGCGTCGATGGTCGTCGTTCTTCCGACGGAAACGACGACCCCCTGACGGACAAGCGTCTGGAAGCTCGAAATCGCGTAAGTGAGGTCGTACGTTCCCGGCAGCAGGTTCACGAAGACATAGCTGCCGGTCGAGTCCGTGGTCTGGGTTTGGGGAGTGATGAGGAGCGGGCCGGCGACGGTGACGCTGACCCCGGGCAGGACAGCGCCCGTATTGTCCACGACCTTGCCGTCGATGCTTCCCCTCTGGGTCTGTGCGAAGGCCCCGCTGAGTCCCAGGGCGAGAGTGAACGAGAAGGTGGTAAGAAACGATTTGTACATAAGAAGAGATCCTCCTGAACTGAGATCTCACGTGCATCCCTCGTGCCGTCCTGGCCTTAGGGCCAGAAACCGGTAAGTAATTGATACGAAAGATCGTAACTTGTAATAGGGCAATCGCGGACGCGCGATTTGATTCGAGTTTTTGGAACCTGATACGAGTTCTTGGATGAGACCCGCCCAACGTTCCTGTTGACTTTCCACAGGAGGAGGTGGCATCTTCCTGTGGTCTGTCAACAAGGGAGGCGAAAAAGCGATGAGCCCGAGAGACTCCGAAGTCCCCTACGGAACCCTGGACCTGATGGTGTTGCGGACCCTCGAATCCCTCGGCCCGCTCCACGGATATGGAATCGCCCGCCGTATCGAGCAGGCCGCCCGTGGTGCCCTCGCGCTCAACCAGGGGACGATCTATCCCGCGCTCCTCAGACTGCAGCAGAAGGGATGGATCGCGAGTGCCTGGGGTACGAGCGAGAACAACCGGCGAGCGCGTTTCTACTCGATCACCCGCTCGGGCCGGAAACAGCTCGAGGACGAGTCGAAGAGTTGGGGCCGCTCCGTAGCGATGGTCAATCGCATCCTGGAGGACGAGTCGTGACCCAACTCCGCGTCCTTCTCTGGCGCGTTCTCGAACCGCTCCTGAGGCGCAAGCGTGAGCGGGAGCTTGCGGAAGAGATCGAAGCCCACCTCGTGCTTCTAACAGAGGAGCACCTCCGCCGCGGCCTTTCCCTCGAAGCCGCTCGGGCCGCCGCGAGACGGGATTTCGGCGGCGTCGAGAAGGTCAAGGAGGCTCATCGGGATCTGAGGGGCCTCCCGTTCACCGACACGTTCCACCAGGACCTCCGGTTCGCCGTCCGCCTCCTCGTGAAGGACCGCTGGTTGACGGCGGTCGCCGCCGCCGCTCTCGCCCTCGGCATCGGCGCGAGTAACACGGTTTTCACCTTTGTGAACGCCGCGCAGCTCCGCGGTCTTCCCGTGGACGAGCCGGAACGTGTTCTGGCCGTTCACCGAATGGATACGAGCGGACGACCGGGCGGCGTGTCCTACACCGAGCTCGAAACCCTCCGTGCCGAGGCGACGACACTCGAAGGGATCGCCGGTTACCAGCGTTCGGCGTCGACGGTAACGGACGAGGGTCTCGCGCCCGAGCAGATTCGATCGCTCTACGTAGCCGCGAATGCGTTTCGCCTTCTTCGCGTGGTGCCATCCCTAGGTCGCGACTTTCTCCCGGAGGACGACCGGCTCGGGGCCACGCCCGTCGTCATTCTGGGCGAGAGCGTCTTCCGGATCCGCTACGGCGGTGACCGAAAGGTTCTCGGCCGCACCATCCGGGTGAACGGGGTCGAGACGAACGTCATTGGCGTCATGCCCGAAGGATTCCAGTTCGACTACTTCGCCGATCTCTGGCAGCCGCTCGCGGCCATGCCCGGGCTCACGACCGACAAACGTGACGCTCCGCAGCTCCGCGCCTTCGGACGACTCGCCGATGGAGCCGAGCTTTCCGAAGCCCGCGCCGAGATCGAGGGGATCGACGGACGCCGGGATCGCGAGCGTCCCGAGAGCTACCGCGAGAGCCGGCTCACCGCGGCGCCGTTCAACGGTACGATCTCGGACAATCCCATCATGCCGGCGCTCCTCGGCTCGGTCGGATTCCTGCTCCTCATCGCCTGTGCCAACGTCGCGAACCTCCTCCTCGCCCGCGGCACTCACCGCGCGCGAGAGATCGGGATCCGGACCGCCATCGGGGCGACCCGCTATCGAATCCTGAGACAGTTGGTCGTCGAAAGCGCGCTCCTCGCCGGGCTGGCGGGCGTCGCGGGCTTCGGCCTCTCGCTTCTCGGAGTGCGGCTCTTCTCGAACGCCGTCGCGGACATCGCGAAACCATACTGGATCCACTGGTCGATGGACGGGCGCGTGTTCCTGTTCTTCGCCGCCGTCTGTGTCGCTACCGGCATCTTGTTCGGACTGGCTCCGGCGCTCCACCTTTCGAAGACGAACATGGTGTCTTTGAAATCGGGAGCCGCGATCGGAGCTCGCCGCTGGACGAGGGGGCTTCTGACCGTGGAGCTCGCGCTCACCCTGGCGCTCCTCGCCGGGGCGGGCTTGATGCTGCGCAGTTTTCTCACTCTGTACCGCTTGGACGACGTCGTCGATACGACAAACATGACCACGATGGCGCTGCGCCTGCCGGGTGCGAAGTATCCGGCGCCCCGCGACTGGAACGTTTTCTTCCGGCGTCTGGAAGAGCGGCTCGCCGGAATCCCCCCGATCTCCTCCGCCACGACGGCGAGCACGTTTCCCTACGCCGGGGCCGCCGCGCGGAAGCTCGTTCTCGACGGCGCGGACCGGAGCCCGTCTACGGTCTCCTATCTCACCGTCGGCTCGCGGTACTTCGATACTCTCGGACTTCGACTCGTCCGCGGCCGCGATTTCACCGATATCGACGGCACCGCTGGACAGGAGGCGGTCGTGAACGAGCTCCTGGTGGCGGCACACTTTCCGACTGAGGACGCCATCGGGAAGCGAATCGGCCTGACCGAGGACACGACTGCTCCGTCCTGGTTCACCATCGTCGGAATAGCCCCCGACGTTCGCCAGCGCAATCTCGCGGGGCCCGATCCGACCGTGTACGTACCCTCCCGGACGAATCCCCAACCGTTCGCCATGCTTCTCGTTCGAGGCGCGCCCGGAACCGAGGCGGTGATTCCCATCGTGCGGGAAGAGGTTCGAGCCCTGGACCCCGAGCTTCCACTCTACGGAATCATGCCGATGGATCAGTTGCTCTCGCAATCGAGGTGGCCGTACCGCGTGTTCGGCGTCATGCTCGCGGCCTTCGCTTCCATTGCGCTCGCCTTGTCCGCCATCGGACTCTACGCGGTGGTCGCTCACTCCGTGAGCCAGCGGGTTCAGGAGATCGGGGTCCGCATGGCGCTCGGCGCCGAAGCTCGACAGGTCTCCTGGCTCGTCACCCGCACGACCGCCCTACCCCTGTTCGCCAGCCTGGTTCTCGGGCTCGCCGCCGCTTTGGGGGTGGGGAAGCTCCTCCAAAGCATGCTCGTGCAAACGAGTCCGACGGATACGACGACACTCCTCGCCATCGTCGTTCTGCTGCTCGTCGTCTCCTCGGTTGCCTGCTGGGTGCCGGCGCGTCGCGCGACCCGTCTCGATCCCGTGGCCGCCCTACGCCACGAGTAGCGCCCGGCGGTGATAGCATCTCTCGAGAACAGATGGCTTCCCCCTACGACATCGGGCTCGAGAAAACCCCGGCGAACTTCCAGCCGCTGACGCCCCTCCCCTTTCTTTCGCGGGCGGCAGCCGTCTACCCCGAGCACACGGCGGTCGTTCACGGCGATCGCACTTACAGCTATCGCGAGCTCTACCGTCGCTCTCGCCGACTCGCGAGCGCTCTCGTTCGACGAGGGGTCGGCCGCGGCGACACAGTGAGCATCATGGCCCCGAACATCCCCGAGATGCTCGAAGCCCACTACGGCGTCCCCATGACGGGGGCGGTGCTGAACGCTCTCAACGTTCGACTCGACGCCGAAGCCATCGGTTTCATCCTCGAGCACGGCGAGGCCAAGGTCCTCCTCACCGATCGAGAATTCAGTCCCACCATCCGGAAGGCTCTCGCCGGGATTGCGAGGAAGCCTCTGGTCGTGGACATCGATGACCCTCTCGCTGCGGAGGGCGAGCTCCTGGGAGAAATCGACTATGAATCTTTCCTCGAGGATGGCGACCCGGAGCACCCCTGGAAGCTTCCCGAAGACGAGTGGGAAGCCATCTCCCTCAATTACACCTCGGGAACGACGGGAAACCCCAAAGGCGTCGTCTACCATCATCGCGGCGCGTACCTGCTCGCGGCGGGGAACCTTCTCGCCTGGAACATGCCGGCCCACCCCGTCTATCTCTGGACCCTCCCGATGTTCCATTGCAACGGCTGGTGCTTCCCGTGGTCTCTCAGCATCAACGCGGGAACCCATGTCTGCATGAGGAAGATCTCCTCGGAAACGATTCACGAGGCCATTCGCCGGCATCGAGTCACCCACCTCTGCGGCGCTCCCATCGTGATGCGCATGATCGCCGACGCCGTGGCGCAGAAGGGCCGGCCCTCAGACGACATCGTCGAAGTCGCGACCGCGGCCGCTCCCCCGCCCGCGGCGGTCATCGGCGCCATGGAGGAAGCGGGATTTCGCGTCACCCATCTCTATGGGCTCACGGAGACCTACGGACCGGCGGTCGTGAGCTCCTGGCACCGCGAATGGGACGAGCTGCCTCTCGCCGACCGCGCGGTGAAAAAAGCGCGTCAGGGAGTCCGCTATCCGGTGCTCGAGGATCTGATGGTCGCGAATCCCACGACCCTCGAGCCGGTGCCCGCGGACGGCGAGACGATGGGAGAAGTCTTCTTTCGCGGGAACGTGGTGATGAAGGGTTATCTGAAGAACGCCGCGGCAACGGATCAGGCGTTCGCGGGCGGTTGGTTCCACTCGGGGGACCTGGGTGTGGTCCACGAAGACGGCTACCTCGAGCTCAAGGACCGCTCGAAAGACATCATCATCTCGGGAGGCGAGAACATTTCCACGATCGAGGTCGAAGCGGTGCTCTACAAGCATCCCGCAGTCCAGGAAGCGGCGGTGGTCGCCTGCCCCGACGAGAAGTGGGGCGAGACCCCCTGCGCCTTCGTGAGCTTGAAACCCGGCTCCCCGCCCCTCGACGCGGCGGAAATCATCGACTTCTGCCGGCGGCACCTCGCGCACTACAAGGTCCCGAAGTCGGTGGTGTTCGGAGAGCTCCCCAAGACCTCCACGGGGAAAGTGCAGAAATTCGTCCTGCGGGAGCGAGCTCGCAGTCTGTAGTTATTTCTTCTTCGCCGACTCGTTGAATTTCCGGAGGTTGTTCTCGTTCTCGAAGTAGAACACCCGCTTGTAGGAGTCGGCGCCGATGACCGCCGTGGCTTTATCGACTTCCTTGCCGCTCACCGGATCGACGGCCACGCGCAGGGAGACCTCCTGGGCCAGGCGCTCCTTGCACATCTCACAGCAGCCGTAATAGTCCTTGCCGTCCACTTGGACGTGAACCTGCTTCTTGTCGTAGAAGGCATCGTTCACCATGCAGACGTAGGCGGCATCCACCACCTCCATGGCCTCTTTGTCCTCGGAGGCGAGCCCGGGGAGCGCGAGAGCCAGAAGTGCCACTGCGGGAATCCACATGCGCTGAGTCATCGATTTTCTCTCCTCGTCACACATCTATTATAGCCGCGTTCAAGGCCTCTCCGGAAACAGACCGCGCAGCTTCTCGTTGAGAAAGCCGGACACTTCCTTCACCGTCGGAAGCCGCAAGGCCTCCTGGGCGACCTCCCTGGCCTCCTTCGCCGAAAGGTGGCGGATGATGTTCTTTACCGTGGGTATCGAGACCGGGTTCATGGAGAGCTCGTCGAGGCCGAAGCCCACGAGAAGCGCTACCAACACCGGGTCCGCCGCCATCTCGCCGCACATGCCCACCTTGATCCCGGCGGCGTGAGCCGAGTCGATCACGAAGCGCAAGGTGCGCAGCATCGCCGGGTGTAGAGGCTCGTAGAGGTAGGAGACTTGATCGTTTCCACGGTCGACCCCGATCAGGTACTGGATGAGGTCGTTGGTCCCGATGCTGAAAAACGCGGCCTCCCGGGCCAGCAGGTCCGCGGTCGCGGCGGCGGAGGGGACCTCGAGCGTGACCCCGCAGGGAAGGTCGGCGCCGAAGGGGATCTGCTCGCGCTGAAGCTCCTCCCTCGCTTCCGCGACCACGGCGAGCGCCTCGCGAAGCTCACCGACGCCGCTCACCATGGGGAACATCACCTTCACGTTCCCATGCGCCCGCGCGCGCAGGAGTGCCCGGAGCTGCTCCTTGAACAGGTCGCGGCGCTTCAGGAGGAGACGGATGGCCCGAAGCCCGAGGGCCGGGTTCGCTTCCGACTGCCCCACCTCTTCGCCCAATTGCTCCGGCGAGAGATCGAACGCGCGCACGATGACCGACCAGGGTTTCATCTGTTCGGCCATGCTTCGGTACACGCGATACTGCTCTTCCTCGCTCGAGAACTGCCCCCGGTTGCGCGTGAGAAACCACTCGGAGCGGAAAAGACCGATGCCCTCGGCCCCCTGGGTTTTGGCGGTGGCGCATTCCTCGGGAAATTCCACGTTCGCCTGGAGCACGATGCGGTAGCCGTCCCGCGTCTCCGCAGGCAGCTCCCGGAGGTGCTCGAGCTTCTGCTTGACGAGCTTCTGGCGACGCCTGCGGGCGCGGTAATCCCGGAGCGTCGCCCGATCGGGATTCACCACCACGATGCCTTCGCCCCCGTCCAGGATCAAGGGCGCTCCGTGGTCCACCTTCGACGTCAAGTCCCGGACTCCCACGACACAGGGAATACCGAGCGAGCGAGCGATGATCGCGGTGTGGTAGGTCCGGCTTCCCGCCTCCATCGCGAGCCCCGCCATGTGCTCCCAATCGAGCTGCGCGGTATCGGAGGGGCGGACGTTCTCCGAGAGGAGAATGTATTTTCGCTCGACCTTCTCGAGGCTTCGATGGGGCGCCCCCGCGAGGTTACGTATCAGCCGGCCGATGACGTCGTAGACGTCGCTCCGGCGCGCGCGGAAATAGTCGTCCTCGAGATCGTCGAAGACCGACGAGAGCTCGTCGAGGGTGAGCTGCGCCGCCCATTCGGCGTTGACCCGCTCCCGCCGAATGACCTCCTCGATCCTGCCGGCGACCAGCGGGTCGTCGAGCATGAGGGTGTGCGCGTCGAAGATGTAACCGTGGTCCTCGCCGAGCGCATCGACGGTGCGCCCCCGGATCTCCTGGATCTGGCGCCGGGTGAGGTCCCTGGCGGCCTCGAGCCTTGCCACTTCCTCCGCGACTTCGGCTCTGAGGAGCGGAACCCGGAAGATCGGGGTCTCCTGGTGCTGAAAGACGAGCGCCCGGGCGATGACGATGCCGGGTGCCACCCCAATCCCGTGGAGCACCAGGGGTCGCGGGGTCGCTCGTCCAGCGGACTGCGGGGACGGCGCGCTCACACTCACGAAGTCTCCCCCTCGAGGTCGACGTCTTCGCCGAGGCCGCCGGCTACGAGGCTCGCGAGGGCGTCGACGGCTTCGTTCTCGTCCTCGCCCGAAGCGGCGATGACGATCTCCGTCCCCGAAGTGGCAGAGAGGAACAGGATGCCCAGGATGCTCTTGCCGTCGGTGGTGGTGCCGTCCTTGGTGATCATCACCTTGGAGCGAAAGCGCGTCGCGGCGCGGACGAAGCGAGCGGCGGCCCGCGCGTGGAGACCGAGGACGTTCACGACCTGGACTCGCTTCTCAGCCACCGGTCCGCTCTTTCCTGTCTTGCACCTGGCTCGCGAGCAAATCGCTCGCGAGGTAGACGTTCTCCTTGCCTTCACGCATCGCCTGGGCAGCGACGGCGCGAAGGTCGTCCCCCACTTCTTCCTCGCGCAAGCTCGCGAGACGGATCAGCATGGGAAGGTTCACCCCCGTCACCACCTCGACTTTGCCCTTTTCCAGGAATGCGAGGCTCAAGTTCGAGGGCGTTCCCCCGAACATGTCGGTGAGCACCACCGTGCCTTTCCCCGACTCCACCCGGGAGATGGCCAACTCGATCTCCCGCTCGGCGTCCTCGGGGCTTTCCTGCCAGCCCATGGAGACCGAGGTGACGTTGGGGATATCGCCGATGATCATCTCCGCTGCGGCGACGAGCTCCCGCGCGAGCTGTCCGTGAGTGACCACCACGATTCCGATCATCGGTCCAGAATCCCGGAAAACAACGCAAAGGCGCAAAGGCGCAAAGGCGCAAAGAAGAAAATACCGCTCCCTTCTTCTTTGTGTCCTTGCGTCTTTGCGTCTTTGCGTTGGATTCTTGTCTTTTCTTCAGTCATTTTCGTTGTCTCGGTGACTCACCTTGACCCGGTATCGTCCCGCTCGCAAACGCTCCCCGAGCTGGTTCGCGATCACCACGGAGCGGTGTTTACCTCCGGTGCAGCCCACGGCGATCGTCAGGTTGGCTTTCCCTTCCGTAACGTAGTGCGGCATGAGGTAGCCGAGGAAGTCGTCGAGCCGATCCAGGAGCTCCTTGGTCTCGGGTTTCGTCAACAGGAACTTCTCGACCGCGGGATCGTTCCCATCCTTTTCGCGCAGCTCGCTCTCGAAGTAGGGATTCGGCAGGAACCGGACATCGAACATCAGATCGGCCCCCGGAGGGACGCCATACTTGTAGCCGAAGGAGAGCACGTGAACTGCGGGTCCGGCTAGGGGTCGCTCCTCCACCACCTGCTCCATCACGTAGCGCCGAAGCTCGTGAACCGTCATGTCCGAAGTATCGACCACTTTGTCCGCGAGCTGACGAATGGGCGCGAGATCCCGCTCTTCAGCCTTGACCGCCTCCGCCATGGACCCCTCCCGCTCCTGGAGCGGGTGGGGCCGGCGGCTCTCGCTGAAGCGGCGGACCAGGATCTCGTTTCGCGCTTCGAGAAAGACGAGAGTCGTGGGAAAGCCCCTTTCCTGGAGCCTCCGGTGGGCGTCGGGAAAGTCCTTGAGGAACCCCCGCTCGCGAATGTCCGCGGCGATCGCGACCCGATCGATGTTCTCGCCGCCCTGAGCCGTTAGCTCGGCGAAAGAGAGGATTAGCTTCGCCGGAAGGTTATCGACGCAAAAGAAGCCCGCGTCCTCGAGGGCTTTCATCGCCAGCGTCTTTCCCGACCCGGAGAGTCCGGTGATGAAAATGAACCGCGCTCCCTTGCGCTCGGGCATGGCTACCGTTCGGGGTCGATGAGTCCGAAGTTCCCGTCCGGACGCCGGTAGAGCACGTTCGTCCGATCGTTCGCGGCATTGCGAAAGACCACGAACTCTCCTCTCTGCTCCTCGATGGCGAGGACCGCTTCCTCGACGCTAAGAGGCTTGATCAGGAATCGGCGGCTGTCGATGATCCTCGGCGGTGTCGCCGGCGAGTCGCCGTCGGCGGCGATGAGGTTGAACGTTCCCTTGGCCTCGGTGGTCTTCACCGCACGCCGCTTCCGGTCGATACGTTTCTCGTGCTTCTTCTTCGCCTGTCCGGTGATCTTGTCGAGGGCGAGCTGCACCGAGGTCTTGAGATCGTCGGAGGCCTCCTTGGCCGAGAGATACAGCTTGCCCCGGCTGTGCACGTTCAGCTCCGCCATCTGCCTGTACTTTTCCGACCACAGCGTCAGGTGAACGTCGGTGATGCCGTCGATGTACTTCTCGAGCTTCGGCACCCGGGAATTGACGAAGGATCTGAGGGAATCGTGGACCTCGATTTGCCGCGCGGTAATCTGGATTTTCAAGGTTAAGCTCTCAATCCGATGCCGCCTTCGGTCAGGAGGCGAAGGGGCTGCTGTAAAGGTTCTTTCGTTGATTGGAGGGAGGGATGCGCAGCTCTTCGCGGTATTTGGCGATGGTGCGGCGCGCGAGGACCAGACCGTCCTCCTCCAGGATCTTCACGATCTTGGAATCCGAAAGGGGCCTCTTGGGATTCTCCTCCTCCAC
>Ga0326597_10010318_pt1 | contig 12464 bp, 9 predicted proteins | sample RVTome_12_FD_203789 | JGI IMG/M metagenome (GOLD analysis project Ga0326597, IMG submission 203789) | Soil microbial communities from uranium-contaminated site in the Upper Colorado River Basin, Wyoming, United States - RVT100D185 | ecosystem: Environmental > Terrestrial > Soil > Contaminated >... | reverse complement strand
CACCATCCGCACATTCTGCCGCTGTACGACTCCGGCGAGGCCGGAGGCTTCCTCTATTACGAGATGCCATTTGTTGAAGGCGAGTCGTTGCGCAACCGGCTGGAGCGGGAGACGCAGCTGCCGCTCGAGGACGCGCTCCAGATCACCCGCGAGGTAGCCGATGCGCTGAGCTACGCCCATAGCCGCGACGTGGTACACCGGGACATCAAGCCGGAAAACATCCTGCTCGAGTCGGGGCACGCGACCGTGGCCGATTTCGGGATTGCGCGGGCGATCACGGCGGCGGGAGGAGACAAGCTGACCGCGACGGGGCTGACGGTGGGGACGCCGGCCTACATGAGTCCGGAACAGGGAACGGGCGCCTCGTATATCGACGGCCGCAGCGACGTCTACAGCCTCGGCTGCGTCCTCTACGAAATGCTCGCCGGGACGCCGCCGTTCACCGGCCCGAGCGCCCAGGCCATCCTGGCCCGGCACTCCATGGATCCGGTGCCGTCGCTCCGAACGGTACGCGCCGCCGTGCCGGAGCCAGTCGAACAGGCGATTGCGAAGGCCATGGGCAAGGTGCCGGCCGATCGCTTCGCGACGGTGACGCAGTTTGCCGAGGCGCTCGCCAGGCCGACGGTGCCATCGAGGCGAGTGGTGCCCTGGCCGCGTCTCAGGTGGGTGGCGGCCGCGCTGGCCGTGATTGTGGTCGGGGCCGCGGTGTGGCTGCGCGCCCGCGCCCGCGGGAGCCCGGTGGTCCCGGCGGCGTCGGTGATCGCGGTGCTCCCGCCGGCCCCGATCGCCGCGGATACGGCGCTCGCGCGGTTGGGCCAGAACCTGGTCATCACGCTGAGCGCCAACCTGAACGGCGTGGGCGACCTCCGCGTCATCGACGCGCTCACCGTGCTGGCCCAGACGCAGGGGAGGACGGCGGACTACACGCTCGACGAGGCCGCGGCGTTGGGACGGCGACTCGGCGCCAGCGGTATCGTTTCCGGGACGCTGGCTCGCGATGGTCCGAACGTGCGGTTGGACCTGGGTCTCTACGCCACGGCCGGGGCGGCGCCCGTTGCTCGAGCGTTCGTCACTGCTTCCCCTGACGACATCAATGCCCTGACGGACTCGGCGACCTGGGCGCTGCTGCGTCAGGTGTGGCGGTCGGGAGCGCCGCCCAGCCCAAGCCTCGCGGCGCTGACGACCCGCTCGGTCCCGGCCCTGCGGGCGTTCCTCGAGGGCGAGCGAGCCATCGTGGAAGGTCGATGGCAGGATGCGGAGCGGGCGTTCGCCCGGGCAGTGCAAGAGGACTCAACGTTCTGGCTGGCGCATTGGCGATACGCTTATACCAAGGGCTGGCAACTCGAACAGCCGGACAGCGCCAGCTTAGCCGTCGCCTCGGCGCACCTGAGCGATCTGCCCGAGCGCGAGCGGCTGCTGACGGAGGTGTGGCTGGCGCCTCCCACGCTGGAGCACTTCGATGAGGCACGCCAGCTCACGGAGCGCTTCCCGGACTACTGGCCCGGGTGGCTCGAATACGCCGACAGGCTCTTCCATAGGGGGCCGCTGCTGGGTCATGATATTCGCGAAAGCAGGCCGGCATTCGAGCGGCTGTTGCAGTTGAATCCTCGGCTGGTCCCTGCCTGGGAGCATCTCCAGTGGGTCGGCCTAATCCTCGAGGACACCTCACTCGTCGCGGCGTCGCTCAGTCGAATCGCTGCCCTCACAACTGAGGACACAGGGGCCAGTGCCAATCCCTTCCGCCTGATTCTCAGCATGATCCTGCAGCTCGCGCGCGGCAAACCGTTCGAGGGCCCGCTGGCGGACAGCGTCCTGAACCGGGCCCTCGCACTTCGCGATGCGGGGCCTCAGTCATGGTCCAGCATGGACTACTCGACGGCCGGGCGACCGGCGGCGCAAGTGGAGTTCAGCTGGCGGGTGCTCCGGCGTGGGGCCCTTCCCCAAACGGCCGCGTTCCACCGCAAGGGGCTCGCGCTGGCCTGGGCTAATCGGGGGAACTGGGATTCGGCACTGACGGCGATTGACCGCTACGCGGAGCGCGCACGAACTGACCTCAGCGGACTCACCCCCGAGGATATCGGGAATACCGGGGCCTCGCCCGACCTAGCCATGCTGGACCGGTACCGGATCGCGGTGGTCGGCGCATGGCTCGGCGCGCTGGATCCGGCACTGGCTTCCGAGCGACGACCGTCGGCCGCGGAGGCGGTGCCCCGGATACTGTCGCCCCGGCGGGAAGCAGAACTCCTCTGGCTCGACGGCGTTCTGGCGGCGGCCCGGGGGGACATGGATGGTATTCAGGAGGCGCGCCGACAGCTCGCCAAGAGCGATACCATGTGGACCTCGCCCTCCAATCGCTCCCTCGCGGCCTTCGCGCTCGCGCTGGCCGGCCATCGGCGCGAGGCCGGGGACTCCATGGCGGCGCTGTCCTGGGAGTGGTGGAAGTTTCTGGGAGCGCCATACTTCACGGGAATCAACCGCTTGGCGGCGGCCCGCTGGCTTGCCGCCGAAGGAGACCTGGAGCGGGCGGCCCGCCTTCTCCCGTGGCATCAGGCGTCGATCATATCTGCGGTGTTCGCCCACGGCTACGCTGTGCTCGACGGAGTGTCCTACCTGGAAATGGCTCGGGTCGAGACGGCGCGCGGTGACCGGGAGCTGGCGCGCGAGTACTACCAGCGGTTCCTCCAGCGGTACGACGCGCCGTCGGTGAGGATGCAGCATCTGGTTGACGAAGCGCGGGCGGCGCTCGCGCGGTTGGAGGCTCGGACGCAGGTGGAGCAGGGACGGAAGCCCTGACCGACCTCCCGCCGCCGGGCACTCGAGCGATCACGCCTTGACGGGTGATGCTCCGTTCATGCATACTGATGCATATGCGTACGACACTTAACATCGACGCCGACTTGTTGGCCGAGGCGGAACGGCTCACCCAGATCCGGGAGAAGACGGCCCTGGTGCGTGCGGGGCTCGAAGCGTTGATCGCCCGAGAGAGTGCGAAGCGGCTGGCGACCCTGGGGGGGAGTGAGCCCAGGTTCCGCGCCGGGCGGAGGCGGCGACCGCGCGCGCGCTCCTCGGCGTGATCCTGGTCGATACCTCGGTGTGGGTGGATCACCTCCGTCGGGGGAACGACGCACTCGCGGCGCTGCTGCACGAGGAGCGGGTGCTGTGTCATCCGTTCGTGGTGGGGGAATTGGCGTGCGGCCGCCTGCACCGTCGTGCCGAACTCCTCGACCTGCTCGGCCGGCTACCGGCGGCGCCACTGGTGAGCCACGGCGAGACCCTCGCGTTCGTCGAGGGGCGCCGACTGATGGGCCGGGGCCTAGGTTGGGTGGACGTCCACCTGTTGGCATCGGCGTCCCTGGCGCGGCGGCCGTTGTGGACGCTGGACCGGAGCCTAGCGGCTACCGCTGGAACCATCAAGATGGCGTGGCGGCCGTAGGCGGTACTTGAGCGCCGTCGCGGCGCAGCTCCGGGCCGCCCTCAGCGGTCGCCATACCGTCGAGCGCGAGCTGGGCCACGGCGGGATGGCAGTCGTCTTCCTCGCCCACGACGTGAAGCATCACCGCCGAGTCGCCATCAAGGTCCTCCGCCCGGAGCTCGCCGCCGCCCTCGGCGCGGAGCGGTCTCTGCGCGCGTTCACTATCGCCGCGCAGTTGCACCATCCTCACATCCTGCCGCTGTACGACTCGGGCGAGGCCGCAGGCTTCCTCGCGCAGCGGATTCCCTCCTCAGTGGGCCAGCCGGGCGGCCACGTCGTTGAGCCAGCGGTCCGCCCACACGAGCTGGGAAGCGCCCTGCGCCCCGGCCCGCCGCGGGGTGACGAAGACGAACGCGCGCCCGTCGGGCGTCACATCGTAGGACTGATGGAACCCGGCCACAACGAAGTTCGACGCATCGAACAACGACGTGCGTCCGGCGGCGGCGAACGTCGGCACCGGAAGGACCTGAACGGCGTTCAGGCGGAGATCGCCGTCGAGGTAGAAGAGCTCACGTCCGTCGCGGGACCAGCGCGGCTCGCTGCCACCGCCGTTGGAGACCTGCCACCGCCCTCCCTGGGCGTCGGGGAAGGGCCGCACGTACACCTCGTTGATCCCCGACTCGTTCGACGTATACGCCAGCCAGCGTCCATCGGGTGACAGCGCCGGATGCAGCTCGGTGAACGGGCTCGCCGCCACCGGCACCGGCCTGCTATCACCGCTCGTGCGCACCGCCAGGATGTCGCCCGCGCCGGCCTGGCCGTTGTCGGTGCGCACGAGGATCCAGCGGCCGTCGCGCGACCACTCGCCCTCCTGGATCAGGCGGTCCAGGCGAACCAGCGGCCGGTCTTGACCGCCGCCGTCGGCGGGCCGGCCGTACACGGCGCTCGTGTTGTTGCTGTCCCGGACGTAGGCCACGGTCCGACCGTCGGGGGACCAGAAGGGCCGGCGGTCCTGCCCGCCGAAGGTCAACCGCGTGGATGGCCCGCGATCCAGCTGCTTGATCCAGATGTTCAGCGCCCCACCCGAGCCGAGTCCGACGGCGAGCCGGCGCCCGTCGGGGGAGAGCGCCATCGAGTTGAATTCCCCATGCCACGCGGTGTCGATCTGCGTGATTGCACCGTCGCGACGCACACGGACCATCGCGTTGTCGGTCGAGCCGCCGGCGCCATGCGCGTACACGAGGGATCCGGACCGCGACCAGGCCAGGAGTGCGAACCCGCTGTTGACCGACACCTGCACTCCTTCGAGCACCGGCACCGTCGCGCCGGTGATCGCGAAGCGTCCAAGGTTGAAGGGCGCCACCAGGGCGACCCCATCGCGTCGCACGTACAAGAGATACCCGGTGGGCAGATACCAGGCCTGGGCCACGTCGTCGAGCAACAGCTTTTCCTTCCCCGTGCGCAGATCCAGCACGTGGATGCTCATGGTCACACAGCTGGACCCGCACACCTGAAACAGCACGCCGCGTGCTCCCGGCAGAGCGACCGGTTGCCCGATTCCCCCACCGGCGAGCGCGGCATTGCTCAGGACGACCGTACCCGGGCCCCCAGCGGCACTTACCCGTCGCAGCTCCAAGAGACTCGGTGGCACGTACACGAGCGTGCCGTCGTCGAGCCACGCGGCGCCCCCGAAGCCTCCGGCGGCCGAATCTGCCAGTGTGACGCTCGCTCCTCCCGAGGCGCGAACCTTTTTCAGGTGCCCGTCGGCGACGTAGGCCACCCACGCGCCGTCGGGCGAGAAGACCGGGTGTTGGGCTCGCTCGGTGCCGTTGATCGGCGTGGGGGTCAGCTCGCCCCGCTGCTTGATCCAGAGACGGCCGTTCTGGCGGTCGTCCTTGAAAACGAACATGGACCCGTCGGGAGACAGCGCCATGGCCGGGACCTGGGTGCTGAGCGTGACGCTGTCGCCGAGGGTGATGTACTGCCAGGTGGGAGGTTGCCGCGCTGCGCGCTGCACGCGGAACCATCCCCAGGCCGCGAGTCCGAGAGCAACGAGGGCTGCGCCGGCCGCCAGCCAGAAATAGCCGCGCCGCACCGTCGACACCGGTCCCCGGGCCGTGACGGGCGCTCGAGTCGTGGGAAGGGTCAAGTCCGGCCGCGCCAGCGCCTCGGCGAACTGCGCCGCGCTGGCGAACCGGTCGGCCGGAAGCTTTTCGAGCGCCCGGTTCACCGCCGCCTCGACATGCGGCGGGATCGAGTGCCGCTGCAGCGTGAGGCTGCGGGGTTGCTCCATCATGACCCGCGCCACGATCGCCTGCGCCGTCGGCCCCGTGAACGGCGGCTCGCCGCTCAGCATCTCGTAGACGACGCACCCCAGCGCGTACACGTCGCTCTTCGCGGTGATCTCGCGCTCGCCCATCGCCTGCTCGGGACTCATGTAGTGGGGCGTGCCCAGCGACATCCCGGTTTCGGTCAGGCGCGAGCCGCTGTCGGAGCGGGAGGCGGCGAGCGCGATGCCGAAATCCGCCACCAGCGCCGACCCGTCGTGCAACAGAATGTTTTCCGGTTTGATGTCGCGGTGGATCACGCCGTGGCGGTGCGCGTAGTCCAGCGCGCCCGCGACCTCGGTCGCGATGCGGAGCGCGTCTTCGAGGGGGAGCTGATGCTCACGTGTGAGGCGCTGCCGCAGCGACTCCCCTTCGACGTACGGCATGACGTAGTAAACGAGGCCGTCGGCCTCACCCGAGTCGTGCAGTCCCAGGATGTGGGGGTGCTGGAGGTTGGCGGTGAGGCGGATTTCCTTGAGAAAGCGCTCGCCCCCCAGGATCGCGGCCAGCTCGGGGCGGAGCACCTTGAGCGCCACGGGCCGATCGTGGCGCACGTCATGGGCGAGATACACGGTAGCCATACCGCCGGCGCCGAGCTCGCGCTCGATCGTGTAGCGATCGGTGAGGGCGGTGGTGAGACGTGTCAATGCGTCGGTCATGGTGGGTTACAAGATGGGACGGCCGTGGAGTTCTGGCGAGGCGGGCGACGCCGGGCGGTCAGCAGCCGCGGACTCCCTTCCCCTTGGACGTGAAGAAACGATACCCCGTCAGGCGCTGGCGGCATACCCACTCTCCACAAACGGCGTTTCGTGCACCGTCGCCGGCTTCCGCTTCGACAACACCAGCCACCACTCGCGGATCGACACCACGAGCAACAACGCCACGACCGACATGAAGAACAGGGCGACCACTGTGTTGAGGTGATCGTTGAAGACGAGCCGGGGTGCGTCGGAGTCGGTCGACCCCGCGAGCGAGGCGGCGTGGGCCAGGAACCCGAGCCTCGGGTCGGTGGAAAACACCTTCTGCCAACCCGCCGTCATCGTCACGGTCACGAGCCAGGCAAGCGGGGCGAGGGTGACCCACGCATACCGGGCGCGGCCCATCTTGATGAGAATCGTAGTCGCGACGCACAACGCGACCGCGGCGAGCAGCTGATTGGAGATCCCGAACAGCGGCCAGAGCGAGTTGATCCCGCCGAGCGGGTCGATGACGCCCTGATACAGGAAGTAGCCCCAGCCGGCCACGATCAGCGCGCTCGAGGCGATAATGCTCGGGTACCACGAGGTTTCGCCGAATCTGGGCCAGACGTGCCCGAGGACCTCCTGCAGCATGAAGCGCCCGACCCGGGTCCCGGTGTCGATCGTAGTAAGGATGAACAACGCCTCGAACATGATGGCGAAATGGTACCAGAGGGCGGTGGCCGTCTTCCCGCCCAGAACGCTCGTGAGCCCCGAGAAGATGTGCGCCATGCCGACGGCAAGGCTCGGCGCGCCGCCCGTACGCGCGACGAGCGTCTGCTCGCCCATCTGCGCGGCGAGCGCTTGCATCTGATCCGGCGTCACCACGAAGCCGGCGCTGTTCAGGATGTCCGCCGCCCCGGCCAGTCCTGCGGGGGTGGTGTTCATGGCGTAGTACACGCCCGGCTCGAGCGTACACGCCGCGATCATCGCCATCACCCCGACGAACGACTCCATCAGCATCCCGCCGTAGCCGATCATGCGGGCATCCGGCTCGCGGGCCAGCATCTTGGGCGTCGTCCCGGAGGCCACGAGCGAGTGAAACCCCGAGATCGCGCCGCAGGCGATCGTGATGAACGCGAACGGGAACAGCTTCCCGGCGAAGACCGGTCCCTCGCCCAGCGTCGCGAAGGGGGTGAGCGCCGGCATCCGGAGCGGCGGCAGAATGATCAGGATCGCGACCGCCAGGATCACGATCGTCGAGATCTTGAGGAACGTCGAGAGGTAGTCGCGCGGGCACAGCAGCATCCACACCGGCAGCACCGACGCGATGAAGCCGTAGGCGATCATCATCCAGGTGATGGTCGTTCCGGTGTGGGTGAACGCCGGCCCGAGCGTCGGGTGGGCGGCGACCCACCCGCCGGCGACCAGCGCGGAGAGCAGCAGCACGGCGCCGGCCGCCGACGCCTCGCCGACTTTTCCCGGCCGCCACACCTTCATCCACCAGCCCATCAGCAGCGCGATCGGGACGGTGCAGGCGATGGTGAACAGCCCCCACGGCGAGGCGCGCAGCGCGTTCACCACGATCAGCGCCAGCACGGCGAGCAGGATGATCATGATGCAGAGCACGGCGATCATCGCCGTCATGCCCGCCACCGGGTTGATCTCTTCCTTCGCCATCTGGCCGAGCGACTTGCCGTTGCGTCGGATCGAGCAGCACAGGATGGTGAAGTCCTGCACCGCTCCCCCGACCACCACGCCGATCACGAGCCACAGCGTCCCCGGCAGGAACCCGAACTGGGCGGCGAGCACCGGGCCGACCAGTGGTCCCGCCCCCGCGATCGCCGCGAAGTGATGTCCGAACAGCACCCACCGGTTGGTCGGGACGAAGTCGCGCCCGTTGCTGAGCCGCTCGGCAGGGGTGGCCCGGCGGGGGTCCAGCTCGAACACGCTCCTCGCGATGAACCGGGAGTAGAAGCGGTACGCGACCGTGTAGGTGCACACGGCGGCGATCACCAGCCACGCGGCGCTGATGGTCTCACCGCGGGAGAGCGCGAGTACGCCGAAGGCGGTTGCGCCCAGGGCGGACACGCTTCCCCAGGTCAGGATGCGAGCGACGCGAGGCATAGCCTCAAGTTACGCCTCGACTTGCAGGGGTTCAAATTGGCCGGTAGGTTCGACGCACTTGGCACAGCACCCCTGGTCCATGGCCGCGCGACAGGGACCGTCCCCGACGGGGGCGGCCGTGGCGCAGGAGCGGCCCGATCCGCGGCTCGCGGGTGAGAGCCTCTCCGGGCGCATCGCCGTCGTCAGCGGGGGGGCGACGGGGCTGGGACGCGCGATCTGCCTCGAGCTGGCCCAGCGCGGCACGGCCATCGCCTTCAACTACGTCAACCTCCCGGGGCGCGACGTCTCGGCGCAGGCCCTGCTCACCGAAACCGCCATCAAGGCGCACGGCGTCGCGGTGTACTCCGAGCATTGCGACGTCCGCCGGGTCGATGAGGTCGATCACTTCGTCGCCGAAGCGCGCGAGCGATTGGGGGGAGTGCACCTGTTGGTCAACAACGCCGGCGTGACGCACGACGGGGCCCTGTGGCGGCTCACGCCCGAGGCGTGGCAGGAGGTGCTCGACACCAACGTCACCGGCGCGTTCAACTGCATGCATGCGGTCGCCCCCCATCTGCGCGCGCAGCGCTACGGGAAGATCGTGAACATCTCGAGCCACCAGGCGTTCCGTCCCGGGTTCGGCATCGCGAATTACGCGGCCAGCAAGGCGGCGCTGATCGGCCTTACCAAGGCGGCGGCGGTGGACCTGGGCTCGTCCAACATCAACGTCAACGCCGTGGCACCAGGGTTCGTGAAAACCGAGCTGCTCACCAAGCTGCCGCGCGAGATCCTCGAGCGCGCCGAGCACGAGTCGGTGCTGGGTCGCGTCGCCGAGCCCGAAGATGTGGCGCGGGTCGTCGCATTCCTGTGCAGCGAAGCGGCGCGGCACATCACCGGACAGACGATCCTGGTGGACGGCGGGCTCACGCTCAGTTCTTGAATTCGCCGCGGCGCCGTCCGATATTCCGTGCGTGACTAATTCATTGAAAAACAAAAGCTTAGTGCGCAATGCGTGGCCCGTGGCGGCGGTAGTCCTGATGGCCGGCTGCGGCGGGAAGGCGGCGGCGCCGCGGGAGCCGGCCCCCGCGCCCACCGCACCGCTGCCCACCGCCGGGCTCGCGAGCAACCGGGTGCCGATCCTGCCGTTCACGCTCGTCGTTGCCGAGGACGCGCTCGGGTGGGAGCAGGTGCTGAACGATCGCCAGGCGGTGCTGGCAGCGGCCGACAGCGTGCTCGGGGGTTTGCTCGAGGTGCGGGCTCCAGAGGTGAGCTGGGTCCGCCCCGACGAGGTGCGGCGGCAGGCGCGGCGCTCACCCACCTTCGGGTCGAATCCGGACCAAATGGCGACCGCCCTGCTGCGAGACGAGCGGCTCGTGCAAGTGCCCGACCCGCTGCGGAGCGAGCTGCGCACGCTGGTCGCGCTGGCGGGTGCGCGATACGCGCTCGTCCCGGCGGCGCTGGTGTACCTGCGCGTCACCCCGGACACGGCTCGGGCTTCTGCCGCGGCGGTGGCGCGGGCGGAGTTGAGCGTCGTGCTGGTGGACGCGCGGCTGGGCCGGGTCGGGTGGCGCACGGTCGCGCGTGGGGAAGGGAACGATCCCTGGACCGCTCTGACACGGGCGGTGAAGGCGCTGACGCCGGGACTGCCGTGACGCGCGAGGCCACGCTCATCGCGGGCGATGGCATCGGGCCCGAGATCATGCAGGCCACGCTCCAGGTGTTCGACGCCCTCGGCGTGCGGTTCGATTGGGATGAGCAATACGGCGGGATGAGCGCGGTCGAGAAGGCGGGTACCCCGCTGCCCAATGCCACGCTCGACTCGATCCGCCGCACCCGGCTGGCACTCAAGGGCCCGCTCACGACCCCGGTGGGCGGCGGGTATCGCTCGGTGAACGTGGCATTGCGGATGGAGTTCGACCTCTACGCCAACGTCCGGCCCGCGAAGACCATCGTGCCGGGCGGCCGGTACGAGGGCGTGGATCTCGTCCTCGTCCGCGAGAATACCGAGGGGTTGTACGTCGGCCTGGACCACACCTTCCGGGTGGGCGACGATCCGAAGGCGGTGGCGCAGGCGACGTCGGTCGTGACGCGGGACGGCTGCCTGCGGATCTGCCGCTTCGCGTTCGAGTATGCGAAGCAGCACGGTCGCCGGCGGGTCACCATCGTGCACAAGGCGAACATCCTCAAGGCGACCTCCGGGCTGTTCCTCGAGACGGGACGCCGGGTGGCGCGGGAGTACGAGGGCGTGATCGCCTGCGAAGAAAAGATCGTGGACAATACGGCGATGCAGCTGGTGCTCAACCCGCAGCAATTCGACGTGATCGTGACGACGAACCTGTTCGGCGACATCCTTTCGGACGAGGCGGCGGGGCTGGTCGGCGGGCTGGGTTTGGCGCCGGGGGCGAACATCGGGACCAAGGCCGCGATCTTCGAAGCGGTGCACGGCTCGGCGCCGGACATCGCCGGGCGGGGGATCGCGAACCCCACGGCGCTGCTGCTGGCGGCGGCCATGATGCTCGATCACGTGGAAGAGCGCGAGGCGGCGGGCCGGCTGCGCCGGGCGATCGAGACCGTGATCGTGCAGGACCAGGTTCGCACGCGGGACATTGGGGGCAGTGCTTCGACCGCCGAATTTGCGCGGGCCGTTGCCCGTCGGGCCTAGCCACGCCTGCGCCAAGTGCGGGGAGATGGTCCCCGGCCTCGCGGTGGGGGGAATCTGCTCCGACTGCTGGCGCGGGGTGGTGCGTCGCGCGGCGCGGATCGCCCGCTGGGTGGCGATGGGAACCACGCTGCCGTTGGCGGTCTATATGACGATGACACTCCCGCCGCAGCGGACCGCCCGGCTGGTCGGACTCGTGAGTGTGCTCGTCTGGTATGTTCTGACATCTCTCATTGCGCGACGCGTCGCTCGGGAGTGGCTCAAATGAAACTGAAGCGCTCAGTCATCAGTTATCAGTCGTCAGCGCTGTCGATTCTCTTCGGCCTGCTTGGCGCGGTGCCAGCCACGGTGGTAGGGCAGACCTCCCTGTCCATCTACAGCGACGGGCGTGTCGTGGTGCGCACGACGCTGCCGCAGGAACTGCAACGGGGGCGCAACCTGCTCACCCTGCCAATCGAGGGGCTCGACCCGGCGACGCTCTTCTCACCGGACACGGCGGTCACGGTGACGAGCGCCACGGTGCGGTACCCGAGCGCGCAGCACGGCGCGCTGGCGCGGGCCGTCGGCCAGACGCTCGCGTTCGTGCGCGGGAAAGGGGATACGATTCGGGCGACGGTGGTGCGGGTCGAGCCGCCGCAGTACCGGCTCGCGGACGGCCGCCTGCTCCTGGCGCTGCCGGGCGAGCCGCTGTTTCCGCCCGAGCTGGTCCGCACGGCGCCCGAGGCATCGCTGGCGCTCGAGGCGGCGCGCGGGCGGCCCAACACCCAGCTCGCCTACGTGACCCAGGGGGTCACCTGGGAGGCGACCTACCAGGCGGTGCTCGGCGTGGCGGGCGCCGCGGCGACGATCGGTGGCGCGGCGACGGTGACGTCGCAGGCGCTGCGGACCGATTCGGCCGAGATCCAGCTCGTGGCGGGGACGATCAATCGCGCGCGTACGGAGCAATCCAAGGGGTTCGCGGTGGGGGTGATGGCGGCGCGCGCCGCCATGGAAGCGCCGATGCCCGAGGAGCAGGCGGTCGGTGAAACCCATGTGTACTCGCTCCCGGCGAAACTGTCGCTCGAGCCCGGGGTTCCGGTCGCGACCGCGCTCTTCCCTCGCGCTACGACGGGGGTGACGCAGGAGTTCGTCGTTCCCGGCGTGTTGCCGTGGCGCGGTTGGCCCGGACAAGTGTCGGAGGAGGCGAACCAGGTTCCGGTGCAGGTGTGGTACACGTTCAACCGCGGCCGCGGCACGCCGTTCGGCGACCGCCCGCTGCCGGGCGGCACGATGCAGCTGTATCA
>Ga0326597_10010317_pt1 | contig 12464 bp, 10 predicted proteins | sample RVTome_12_FD_203789 | JGI IMG/M metagenome (GOLD analysis project Ga0326597, IMG submission 203789) | Soil microbial communities from uranium-contaminated site in the Upper Colorado River Basin, Wyoming, United States - RVT100D185 | ecosystem: Environmental > Terrestrial > Soil > Contaminated >... | reverse complement strand
AATGGCAGCAGGCCGAACTGGATCTGCCGGGCGACCTCCAGGTCGCCCTTGAGGCCCAGCTTGTCGCGCAGCTCCAGGGTGAGCACGAAGAACAGCGCCGTCGACGAGAGGAGGAGCCACGTCCCCCCGGTCATGACCGGCGCGAGCGTGAACGGCCCGACGTCGAGGATGTGCAGCCCGAACGCGAGCCACCCGAAGGCGAGGGCGATCACGGCACCGGCAAACAGCACCCGCCGCCAGGGGCTGAGGCGGTAGGCGACGGCCAGGAACAACCGCCACGCCGTCCGGGTCTGACGAACGTGCCAGGGCCTGCCGGCGAGGTCGTCGACGCTGACCTCGCGGGTCAGGAACCGGAAGGTGTCCTGGGTCTCGCGTTGGAGGAGGTCGCGGAGGCCTTCGGGCGTGACGTCGCGGGTGAACAGATCGCGCAGCCCCTGCCAGTAGCCCTCGGTGAGGGCGGGGCGGGGCGGTCGCGGCGGGGGTCGCGTGCCGTAGCGCGCGGCGAAGCCCTCGAATCGCTCGCGCGATCGATCGGCGAGGGCGCTGAGCTCATCGAAACGGCTCCTGCTCATGGCAGCAGCAGGGACTGCTCCAGGGCCCGGGCGGAGAGGACCTGGAGGCGCGTGCGCTCCTCGGCGGGCAGCTCTCGCACGCCCGCCTTGACGACCTCACGCAGGGCCTCCAGGTAGGGGGCGGGGACCGGACTCCCATCCTTCACCCTCTCCAGGATCCGCGCGAGCCGCTCGCGCTGCTCCTCGGGCACGGGCGCCCAGATCTTCTCGTAGATCAGCCTCATCTCCTCCGCCTCGGCGGGGCTCATGGCGTCGATCCCGCGGCTGACGCCGTGAAGGGCGTCGACCGACACACCCTCGAGGCTCTCGCCCTCGGCCATTCGCTTCCCTATGAGAAGACGCAGAGACTCGATCGGAAGTTCCGGTACCTCGACGGAAAGGCGCTCGGCGGCCTCGTCGACGCGGGCGGCCAGCTTGCCCGACGGCGCGATCCCCCGCAGCAGTTCCTCGAAGGCCGTCACGAACGAGTCGCCCACGGACGAAGGCGCCCAGGCGTCGAGCGAGTAGTAGTCGTACCCGTCGGCCCAGACGGCGAGCGCGCCCTGGAGCCGCTGGCCGTCTTCGTCCCACGCCGTGCGCGCGTAGCGCCCCCTCCCCCGTCCCAGCTGGGCGTCGGCCCGCCCCACCTCGCGCTGCGAGGGGCGCGACGGAAGCAGCTCCTGGAGAAACCGATCGATCGCCTTGTCGAGATCACCCTTGATCTCGGGATCGGTCTCGACACGCACCGCGCCGAAGGCGGTCCGTGCCGGGTTCGCGAGGCGCAGGCGCGCCCCCCGCGTGACGACGAAGGGGTTGTCCTCGCGCAACGCGACCCAACCCGGCGGCAGGTCGACCACGAAACCGAGGTTGTCGTCTCCGACCCGGCGGTCGGCGAGCGCCTGTCGCTCGACGGCGGCGATCGCGCGACGCCGCTCGATGAAGGGCCGCAGGACCGCGAGCAGCCCGGCGAGGAGGACGAGGACGAGGACGACGCCGCCCGCCAGCAGAGTCAGGGTCCGCGTCCGGCCCGTCCACAGCTCGCCGAGAGGTCGCGGGCGCCGGAGGCCGCGCGGCGCGGGTTCGGGCGGCCGCGTTTCCGGGGACTTCTCCTCCTCGAAGGGCTGCGGCGCGGACGGCCGGACCCCGGAGGCGCCCGGGGAACCGGGCGCGGGCGCCACCGCCGCCCGACGCGACCCCGGATCCGTACCGCGCGCCAGGGTCGCCTCGGTCGGCGTCGCGGTCTGGTGGACTGCGGCGGAGGGGCCGGCCGCGGGACGGCTCGGCGCGACCGAACGCGTCGGCTCGGCGGCTTTGGCGGGACCGGCGGGTCTCGCGGGTCTGGCCGGGCTGACGGGACGGGCAGGGCTCGCGGGAGCGATCGGGTCTCGAGGAATCGCGGAAGATCGGGCCGGTGACGGCGCGGGGACCGGCTCCGCCGGAGGAAACGCGCCTTTGGCCACTCCCGGACCAGTCGCGGCGGTGGGGTCGCTCGGCGATGCGGTGCGGGGCGAGGGACCCGAACCGGCCGGTTCGGGCACGACCGCGTCGACGGTCAGCCATTCCGGCGCCCCGTCGGGCCAGACCAGCGCGTCTTTGGGAATCCGGCCCTCGCGGTGCCACGCCTCGAGGGTGGCGCGGTCGACGGGGCCGTACTCGGTGCCGTCGGGAAAGTGCAGGAGGTAGGTGTCGGCCATCGGCTCAGTAGACCCAGACGAGATCGTAGCGGAGAACGTTGACCCCGCCACGGGCGGGCGCGAGGGCAACCTCTACGAAGCGATCGGGATCGATCTCCGTCGCCCGGGCGAGGTCCTCGACCTCGCGGCGGAGCGCCTCGAGCCGGGCCTCGGCCTTGTCCTCGAGACGGTTCTTCGTCAGCACGGAGCTGACGCCCGTTGGCGTGCGCCGGCGCCCGAAGAGCAGGCCCACGTTCTTCAGCACCGCCTCGCCGACGGCGAGCCACTTCTCCTGCTTCCGACCCGCGACCTCCTGCTCCAGGATGGCAAGGTCGGACTTCTTCTTGTCGAGGCGGGCGCGGACCTTCCCCATCGCCCCGCTGGTGCCCCCGTCGCGGAGGCGACGCGCCAGGTCCTCGCGGCCCTCGCCGGGTTCCGAGCTCTCGCCAGATGCCGGATCCTGGAAGACGGTGACGGCGAGCTTGTCGGGGAGTCGCGCCTTGAGGGCCCGGGCGATCTCGCGATCGGCTCCCGACGCGAGCCATCCGGGCAGCGCGCCGTAGCGCAGGGACGGCGGCACCGCCGTCGCCACCTCCCGCTCGTCGACCGCGAACGGCTCGGCCTCGAGCGCCTCGGCGGCCGTCTCCCCGGTCAGCGGCCACGCCTGCACGGCGACCCTCTCGTCCGCACCCTGGTAACGGGCGGCGTGCTTGACGAGCAGGTGCAGCTCGGCGATCGCTCCCCCGTACTTCGGCAGGTAACGATGCTCGAAGGGAGGCGGCAGCACCGGTCTTGCCTCGTCCGCGGAAGCGGCGGACGGCGGCTTCTCCGCGGCGCCAGGCGAGGTGCCGATGCTGGGCCAGTCGCGCAGGCGAGAGACCTCTTCGCGCGTGAGCGGGCCGCGCAAGTAGGACATGGCCCATCTCGACTGGAGCAGCGCCGGGACCTTTCGGTGGACATCGTGGAGCAGGAAGACGCGCTTCTTCGTGGCGTCGAGCATGCGGTCGACGGTCTTGCCGTCGAGACCCACTCCGGTGAGGCCCTCGGTCAGACGCTCGCGATCCTGGCGAGCCTGGAGGGTTCCCACGATCCAGGTCCCCATGTTGGAGAGGCCCTTGTAGTCGAGGTCCACGGGATTCTGGGTGGCGAGGACCACCCCCACCCCCTGGGCCCGGGTCTGCTTGAGGAGGGTGAGGAGGGGCTTCTTCGTGGGCGGGTTCGCCGGGTGGGGTGGGACGTAGCCGTAGATCTCGTCCATGTAGACGAGCGCCCGCAGCTCGCCGGTGCCCCCCTGGCGCCGCATCCAGGTCTTCACCTTGTCGACGACGAGGGCGGTCACGAAGAGCCGCTCGGCGTCGCTGAGGTGCGCGGTGTACACGACGGACAGGCGGGGCCGGCCGTCGGGGGAGCGCAGCAGACGTTCCACGTCGAGCGGCGCCCCCTCCCGCCAGTTCTCGAAGCTCGGAGACGCGAGGAGGTTGTTGAGGCCCAGCATGAGGGCCTGGCGGTCCTGGCGCGGGTACACGGTCTCGACGGGCAGCGCCCCCAGCTCCTCGAAGGGAGGCTCGGCCACCGACGCGATGAGCGCCTCGAGGCTGAACCCGCGGCCGGCGCGCCAGCCGTGTTCGATGAGGTTGGAGAGAAGGATGGCTTCGCGCGACTGGAGCGGATCGGCGTCGTGGCCGACGAGCCCGAGCAGGCCCGCCACGAGCCCCCCGATCTCGTCGCGCAGCTCCTCCTCGGCCTCGTCGAAGGGGACGGGCGGAGGGGCGAGCGACCCCAGGACGTCGAGGGGCACCCCGGCGTTCGAGCCGGGGGTGTAGACCACCGGCTCGTGGGCGGCCTTGAGCGCCGCGATGTCGGCCGGTCCGAGTCCCCAGTCCGCGAGACCACGCGTCCAGGTCGTCGCGGTGTCGGCGGCGGCCGCGGCGACCGTCTTGCCCTCGCGGCGCGCGGCCTCGGCGTCGATCCAAGGCTCGAACGCGGCGGCATCGAGCCGCTCGAAGAGGAGCAGGAGGTTCGTGAGGTCGCCCTTGGGGTCGATCGCAAGGACAGGGACGCCTTGGCGCAGGAGCTCCTCGAGGAGCACGACGGCGAGGCCCGTCTTCCCGGAGCCTGTCATCCCGACGATGAGGCCGTGGGTGAGCAGGTCGGACCGATCGAGGCGCAGGGGGTCGCCGGGAGCCTCGCTCCCCGGGTTCACTTGACGGCCGAGATAGAGGTCCTCGCTCACGGTGCTCCTTCCCCTCGCGTGCCGAGTATAGCGCCGCCCCTCGACCGACCCCAGCCTCGCGTGGGGCTTCCGTGAGCGCCCGCCGCGGCGGGGGCGCCGCGCAGGCTCAGTCCAGGCTCAGGATCACCGCACCGCGGGGAGCGTCTCCGCCCTCGCGCCACGCCGTGGCGAGGGCCTGCGCCTCGGGGCGGAAGGACACCGGGAACCACCCGACCATGGCCGCCTCGTAGTTGTCGAGGGCGAACGCTCGACGATCGATGCCGACCCGGCCCCAGACGTGGTGGAGGGGATTCACCGCCATCGCGACGGGCGGCGCCTGTGGCTGGACGAGGATGCGTCCCTCGGGCAGGTGGCCGTTTCTCTCGACCACCGCGCTCACCACCCGACCCCAGAGCCGATACTGCGCCGCCCTCTGGGCCAGGGCCCCGACGAGGAGGATGACGAGACCGGCTCGGAACAGCCCGCGCGCGGGCAGGCCGGCCGACGAGGCCCAGGGGAGCGGCAGCAGGAGGGCGGCCAGCACGAGGCGGTCGGTCAGGAAGGCCCCGCCCCCGGCCGCCCAGGGCATGACGACGAAGGCGAGAAGCGCCCCGGCGGCGCCGATCGCGAGCCAACGGCCACCTCCCCCTTCGGCCCCGTCATCCTCTCCGAAACCCGCTTTCCCATTGCCCCTCGGGCGCGTGGCGCGCGCCGCGAGCAGACCCAGGCTCAGCAACACGAGCGCCATCCCGATGCGACGGTCGGACACGGCGTAGGCCTCCCAGTAGAGGCCGGTGGGCAGCTCGGCGAGCCGGCTCCAACCCGGCGCCGGACCCGTGCGGAACTCGGGACGGGATCTCTCGCTTCCCCTCGCCCCGTGAACGGCCAGCAGAAGGGCCAGGGGCACGAGGGGAACGAGGGCGCGGGTGAGCGCGCGCCGCGCGGGGAGCCCGCCGCGCCAGCGCCCAACGCAGAGCAGCACCCAGAAGGCGACAGCGAAGACCGCCCCGGCGAGATGAACGAAGAAGAGCAGCGCGAAGGCCGTCGCGAGCGCCAACGTGGCCCACCGGTGGCGCCGGCCGCCGGGAGCGGTGACGAGGGGCATCCCCAGAGCGCACACCATCAGGGCGAGGCCGAAGCTCGCGAGGAACCCGGTGAAGCCCGCGGCGAGGAGCCACCCGTGGGCGAGGATGCCCGCGCTGGCGCCGACCACGACCGGGTCGCCCCGCACGCGCCACGCCAGGAGCGCGGCGCCTGTCACCAGGAGCGCCACGATCGCGCTCAGGTCGATCTTCTCCGCGACCGCGGGGGGAGACACGAGGAGGAGCGGCACCAGGGGTCCAACGCTCCCCCAGTTCGGGACGAGGAGGTTGACCTCGACGAGGCGCCTCGCGTCGAGATCGGGGTCGTCGAGGTGCAGGAGGAGCCAGGCGTTGTAGAGATGGGCCGGGCCGTCGGTCGTGGGCACGACCGGCGTGAGCCACAGGGGCACGACGGAGGCGACCGCGATCGCGACGGTGAGCATCCACGCTCGCCGTGAAGACGGGGGCGAGCCGGTATCGGGGGCCGTCACCGGGCCTTTCCGCGAGGGGCGGCCGCTCCCTCCGCCTCCGCGATCCAGCCGCGACGCAGCCGCTCGGGAGGCACACTCGACAGATACGGCTTGATGTCCAGAAGCGGTGTGCCGTCCAGCATGTCGACGCCGCGGACGTGCAGGCGGGGCCCGTCGCGACGCAGGAGCTCGACCACGGTCAGACCGATGGGGTTGGGTCGCCGGGGAAGCCGCGAGGCGAAGACGCCGTGGGGCCCTCGCTCGTCGAGCGGCACGTGGGCCACGAGCTGGACGTCTTCCGAGCGATGAAAGACCCAGATCACGTAGAGGTGCGAGAACCCCTCGATGTCCTGGAGCCCCGCCTCGAGATCGGGGAGGACCTCGAGCGTTCCCAGGGCGCGGTGCTCGGCCCCCCGCCCCTTCGGGATCTGCGCGGCCGCCCGGAACGGGCTCCGCACGAACCCGATCGGCTTCATCGAAAACGTCGCGACCTCGGACTCTGGTTGGCTCATCGGCTCCCGCACTCGTGCCGCCATTCTATCGGTGCGTCGGGGGATCGAGAACGAGACGGTCCGTTCTCACGGCTGCCACAGGCGCAGCACGTCCTCGGCGGGCTTGGTCCAGGGCTCGTACCCGGTGTCGCCCGCTCCCGGGCGCGGGACGGCCCACGACCACCAGAACAGCCCCTTCATCCACGCCGTCTCGGCGCTCCACACCTGGTACGCCGCCTCGTAGCACTCGGCCTGCTCCGCAGGGTCGGGTCCCATCGACGCCTGCCAGTCCCACGGCGCCCGGTTCGTGCCGTCGGCGCTGCGGTAGCCGATCTCGGTGAAGACGAGCGGCTTGCCGTGGGCGGCCTGGAGGTTCCGGTAGGCGGCGACCATGTCGTGCCCCTCGCGGTTGCGGCGCCAGCCGGCGACGAGCTCGGCGCGCGTGGGGTCCGTCTTGCCGGTGAGCGGCGTGTAGACGTCGAGGCCGAGCAGGTCGAGCTCGGGCCAGAACGATACGCTCGTGAACTCGTCGGCGGGAGTGTTCGCGTTCGCGGCGTAGACGAGGAGGCCGGGGTAGACCGCACGTACGCGGGCGATGAGGGTCGACCAGGCGCCCGCGTACCGCGAGTCGGTCATCGTCACGAGCTCCGTCCCCACGCACAGCATCTCCACGTTCTTCTCGCGGGCGATCGTGGCGTAGTGCTCCATGAACGCGGCGTAGCTCTCGAACCAGGCGCCGGGGTCGCCGGGGCCGATCTGGCCGCGCCACGCCCCGTCGAGGGGATCCACGTGCGGCTTGAGCATCACCTCGAGACCGGCGGCGTGCATCTGGTCGATGGCCCGCCGGACGCCGTCGTCGGTCGGCGTGCGCTGCACGTCGGGCGAGACGGCGCTCGCCGTCCGCGACTCCATGTACCAGGTGGCGAGCAGGCCCGCCCAGTTGGCGCCGGTGGCGGCGAGGGCGCCGCGTGAGGTGCTCGCGTCGGGCGAGGCGTACTGGTCGTGCCACCACGAGACGTGCGTGAGGCCGCTGTACGCGAAGGTTCCCCCCGGACGAGGCGTCGCTGCGGGTGAGGGTGAGGGAGTGGGAGCGGACGGACTCGACGACGAGCCCCCACAGCCCCCGAGCGTGACCGCGAGCGCTACGGCCAGTTCCATCCGGCCCCGGGGGGCGACGACCTTCATCGGAGTCCCGTGTGGGTGAGACAGGAGGTCGGAACCCAGAGGGTGTCCCCCGGGCCGAGTCCGCCCGCGCCGACGTCACGGCCCGCGGAGCACGTGTCCGAAGCACGGCACCCGGATGCGCACCCCACCAGCTCCCCCACTCGCAGCCGGTGGCGCGTGGCGTCGCGCGCCACCACCGTCCCGCAGTATCCACTTCCCTGCCAGACACGGACGCACACCACGTCCCCCACCGACTTGCCGGAGCCCCGGGCCCCCCGCGCGCGCAGGAGTCGGGCCACCTGGGTCCGCCCCCCTTCCTCGGCCACGTCGAGAGGGGTCGCCCGCGCCCGGTCGCGCAAGTCGGCGGAGGCGCCGGCGTCGAGGAGCGCCCGGGTCGCCTCGAGCGCTCCCGCCTGCGCCACCTCGTGCAGGGCAGTCCAGCCCGAGCGGGTGGCCGCGTCGGGGGAGGCGCCGCCCCGGAGCAGCGCGCGGACGGCGCCCGTCTGCCCCGAGGCGGCGGCGAGCAGCAGGGCGGGACGACCGTCACCCCCTCGCGCGTTCGGGTCGGCGCCCCCGGCGATGAGGGCGGCGAGGCGCGCTCCGTCGCCGCGCGTGGCCGCGGCCAGCAGCGCCCGCGACGCATCGTCCCCGGCCCCGAGCCGCGGCGACGGGAGCCACGCGACCACGACGAGCAGGAGACGGATCGTCCACCTCACGGGGCCCTCCTCGGGCAGGGGCCTAGCCCAGGTTCTGCGCGGCGAACTCCCAGTTGACGAGCTTGTCGAGCACGGCGTCCACGTAGGCGGGCCGCTTGTTCTGGTAGTCGAGGTAGTACGCGTGCTCCCACACGTCGATCGTCAGGAGCGGCGTTTTGCCCGCGGTGAGCGGGGTGTCGGCGTCTTTGGTCTGCTCGACCTTGAGCTGGCCCCGGTCGAGGACGACCCAGGCCCAGCCGCTGCCGAACTGGCCGACCGCCGCCTTCGCCAACGCGCTCTTGAACGAGGCGAAGTCTCCGAAGTCCGACTGGATCCGATCGAGAAGCATGCCGGTGGGCTGGCCACCAGCGTTCGGGTGGAGGCTCTTCCAGTAGAAGGAGTGGTTCCAGACCTGGGCGGCGTTGTTGAAGAGGCCCTTCTTGTCGGGCTGGCCGTGGGTGGCCTTGATGATGTCGACGAGCGATGCTTTCGCGAGATCGGTCCCCTCGATCAGCTTGTTCGTCTTGTCGACGTAGCCCTTGTGGTGTTTCCCGTAGTGGAAAGAGAGCGTTTGAGCCGAGATGTGAGGGGCGAGGTCGCTCTCGCCGAACGGAAGGGCAGGAAGTTCGATGCTCATGTCACCTCTTTCAGGATGCGCGAGGAGGGGTGCGGGTGTGCGTGCCCAGCTCGCGGCGCCCACCTCTGAAGCGGGGGCGGCGGCTCGTGCCGACGTCACCCACCACACTACCGCGATCTCCCCGTCGGCAAAAGCCCGGCACCGCGGTCGCTCCCCGGAAGCGCTTGATTTCGGAACCGGGCACGCATAGCCTTGCCTCACGCTCTGGTTGGCGTTTCTTCCAGACTATCAACACGCGAAGGGCTGAGGAAGGAGGCGGAAGCTGTGGAATTTCTGAGTCCGGTCGTGCGCTGGCTCCACATCCTGGCGGGGGTCATGTGGATCGGGATGCTGTACTTCTTCAACTTCGTCAACGGGGCGGTCGCCGCCACCCTGGACGGGGACACGAAGAAGAAGCTCGTGCCCGAGCTGATGCCGCGGGCCCTGTACTGGTTCCGGTGGGGCGCGGCCTGGACGTGGATCACCGGCGTCCTGCTGCTCGCGATCGTCTTCTATCACGGCGGGCTGACCTTCGAGCCCGACTACGGGTGGGGCCTCGCCGGCGGCCTGATGATCGCCGTGACGTTCCTCGCCGTGTTCCTTTACGACGCGCTGCACAAGAGCGCGCTCGGAAAGGACGCGAAGACCTTCGCCATCGTCGGCTTCGTGATCACGGCGGTGGTGCTGTTCCTGATGGCGCGGTGGGCGGGCTTCAGCTACCGGGCGTTCAACATTCACATCGCCACGCTGTTCGGCACGATCATGGCCTTCAACGTCTGGTTCCGGATCTGGCCCGCGCAGCAGAAGATCATCGCCGCGATCAAGGCCGGCAACGCACCCGACGGCGGCCTCGTCGCGCTGGCGGGGACGCGCTCCCGCCACAACACCTACCTGTCGATGCCGCTCTTCTGGGGCATGATCAACCAGCACACGACCTATTTCTCGGGGGCCAACCTCGGCATCCCCTCGGAGTGGTCGTTCGTCGTGTTCCTCGTGGTGACCCTGGTGGGCTGGCACATCGTGTGGCAGTTCTACAAGCTCTCGGGGAAGGTGAAGGGCTTCTGATCGGGACCGGCGGTACGGCGGAGCAGGCGCGGTGGCCACGGGAAGGTCCAGGATGCCGCCGCGCCTGACCCGCGCCTTTGCCGAGGCCGAGGACGTCCGCGACGAGCTCGCCTCCTTCCGGGAGGAGTTCGTGCTCCCGCGAGGAGTGGTCTACCTCGACGGAAACTCGCTGGGGCCCCTGCCGAAAGCCACGGTCGAGCGCGTCCGCGCGGTGACCGAGCGCGAGTGGGGGCGGGATCTCGTCCGCAGCTGGAACGACCACGGCTGGATCGACATGCCGGAGCGGGTGGCGGGCAAGGTCGCGCCCCTCGTCGGCGCCGGGCCCGACGAGGTGGCGGTCGCCGACTCGACCTCGATCAACCTGTTCAAGCTTCTCGCGGGCGCGCTGCGGCTCCGCCCCCGCCGGAGGGTGATCCTCTCGGAGTCCGCCAACTTCCCCACCGACCTCTACGCGGCGGCGGGGCTGGTGGAGCTGCTCGGGGGCCTCGAGCTGCGGCTCGTGGAGCGGAGCGCGATCGCGGCGGCGCTGGACGAGACGGTGGCCGTGCTCCTGCTCACCCACGTGGACTTCCGCACCGGCGAGATGCACGACTTGAAGGCGTTGACCGCGGCGGCACACGACGCGGGAGCCCTCGTGCTGTGGGACCTGGCGCACAGCGCGGGGGCGGTGCCCGTCGACCTCGACGGCGACGGCGTGGACCTCGCCGTCGGCTGCGGCTACAAGTACCTCAACGGGGGGCCGGGCGCCCCCGCTTTCGCATTCGTGGCCGAGCGGCTGCAGGCGGGCTTTGCTCCTCCCCTCCGGGGCTGGATGGGCCACGCCGAGCCCTTCGCGTTCGAGGTCGGGTACCGTCCGGCGGCGGGGCTTAGACGGCTCCAGTGCGGCACGCCCCCGGTGCTGAGCCTGGCCGCCCTCGAGTGCGGCGTCGAAGTCGTGGCCCGAGCGGGCATCGACCGGCTCCGGCGCAAGTCGGTGGCCCTCTCCGACTTCTTCATCCGGCTCGTCGAGCAGGAATGCGCGGGCGCCGGGCTGACCCTCGCGTCCCCGCGAGAGGCCGCCCGTCGCGGCAGCCAGGTGTCCTTCCGACATCCCGAAGGCTACGCGATCGTCCAGGCGCTTCTCGGGCGTGGCGTCATCGCCGACTTCCGCGCTCCCGACGTCCTTCGGTTCGGCCTCGCTCCCGCCTACCTGCGCTTCGCCGACGTCTGGGACGCCGTCCTGGCCTTGCGCGACGTGATGGAGTCGCGAGCGTGGGACGAGCGGGCGCTCAAGGTCCGGAGTCGGGTGACGTGAGCCCGCGGCTCCGGGGGGCCGCGTCCCCGGCGCGCGCGGCGAGAACGAGCAGCGACCGCCGAGGTCCCGGGGTGCTCGCCGCTCTGGTGGTCGTCCCCCTGTTCCTCACGCTGGCGGGAACGGCGTCCCCCCAGTCGCTCATGACCAGCCGCGACCTCCTGGCCCTGCCCCAACCGCCGGCCGATCACACCGTAGCGTACGGGCCCGGCCCCTGGCGGTTCGGCGAGCTGAGCCTCCCGAAGGGGCCCGGCCCCCACCCCGTCGTGGTCTTCATCCACGGAGGATGCTGGCACACGCCGTGGGCACTCGACCACGCGCGCAGCCTCTGCTCCGCCTTCGTAGGAGAGGGGCTCGCGGTCTGGAACCTCGAGTACCGCCGCCTGGGCGACGACGGCGGCGGTTGGCCCGGCACCTTCGAAGACGTGGCCGCCGGCGCGGACCGCCTGCGCGTCCTCGCCGGGCGCTTCCCCCTGGATCTTGGCCAGGTGGTCGCCGTCGGCCACTCCGCCGGAGGACACCTCGCTTTGTGGCTGGCCGGCCGGCACCGGCTCCCCGTGGGCTCGCCGCTGCGGGGCGGCGACCCGCTTCCCTTGAAAGGGGTCGTCTCGCTCGCCGGCATCCCCAACCTTCGGGACGGCGCACGCCGGCAGGTGTGCGGCCATGCGATCGAGCGCCTCCTCGGCGCGCCGTCCCCGGGGTGGGAGGAGCGGATGGCCCTCGCCTCGCCCGCCGAGCTGCTGCCCCTGGGGGCGAGGCAGCGCCAGGTGTGCGGGGACAAGGACGCCATCGTTCCTCCCGATCTCGCGATCGCCTACGAGGCAGTGGCGCAGATGAAGGGCGACGACGTGACGAGCGTCGTCGTCGCCGGCGCCGGCCACTTCGAGCTCGTCAACCCGGCGAGCGTCGCCTGGCCGGCGGTGCGCGCCGCGGTGCGATCGCTCCTCGGCCTGCCGGTCGCGGCGCCCGTCGAGACCCGCTGAACGAAGCGATCCGCCCTCGTGCGCTTCGCGTGGTGACGCTGTTCGAGTCGCCCCGCCTGGCAGTCCGTGGTGGAAGTGCTCCGCGAGCGAGGCCGAGAGATTTTTCGTCAGATCAAGGCGCCGAACCGCAGGAATACCGGGAGTATTTCAAGGTTTGGCAACGCAGAGCTG
>Ga0326597_10010316_pt1 | contig 12464 bp, 13 predicted proteins | sample RVTome_12_FD_203789 | JGI IMG/M metagenome (GOLD analysis project Ga0326597, IMG submission 203789) | Soil microbial communities from uranium-contaminated site in the Upper Colorado River Basin, Wyoming, United States - RVT100D185 | ecosystem: Environmental > Terrestrial > Soil > Contaminated >... | reverse complement strand
ACCGGGCGGAGGGGATCGAGATCCCGTTCCCGCAACGCACCGTTCACCTGCGGACACCCGACGCGCGCAGCCTCACGCCCTAGGCCTCCCGAGGCTTGCCTTCGAGAACCTCTCGAACCGTTGCGAGCAAGTCCGCCAGCTCGAAGGGCTTTGCCAGGCTCTCGGCGACGGTCTGGGTACGGTCTGAGGGGTGCGATTGGGGCGCATTTCGGGGCCTGCGTGCCGATGTGCCGCGCGCTAAGTGACGACGTGGCTTGCGGGGCGCCGGCGTCCGGACATCCTTCTTATCAACGGGTCGCAGGTTCGAGTCCTGCCTCGGGAGCTGGCGTACGCTAGATTCGTGACCTATGGCTGAACGGCGCCGGACCCCCCGCAAAAAGAAGTCCCGCCCCCGGGCCCCCGCCGGCCCCATCGGCGAAGCGCTCACCGTCTCACTGCTGCAGTCCACGATCGAGTCCACGACCGACGGAATTCTCGTGGTGGACACCCAGGGGAAGGTCGTGCTCCACAACCGGCGGTTCGCCGAGTTGTGGCGTCTCCCCGCGGCGCTCCTCGCCACGCAAGACGACGACCGTCTCATCGCGCACGTGCTGGATCAGCTCGTCCGCCCGGAGCAGTTCGTCGACAAAGTCCGCGACGTATACGCCCATCCCAACGCGGACAGCTTCGACGTTCTCGAGTTCAAGGACGGCCGTATCTTCGAGCGCTACTCCATTCCTCAGCGGGCGGACGGCGTGGCGGTGGGACGGGTGTGGAGCTTCCGCGACGTGACCGAGCGAGCGCGCGCCGAGGCCACGATCACGGAGCGGGAGACGCTACTCCGGACGATCATCGAGTCCTCCCCCGAGTGCGTGAAGCTGCTCACTCCCGGCGGCATCCTGCTACAGATGAATCGGGCCGGGCTCCTCATGCTCGATGCCGACGACCCCGGTCAGGTCGTCGGCCAGGCGGTGAGCGACATCGTGGCGCCGGAGCACCGGGCGGCGTTTCGCGCGCTCCTCGCCCGCGTCGCGGGGGGCACGGCGGGGCGGCTCGAGTTCGAGGTGACGACGCTGAAGGGCGCGCGCCGCTGGCTCGAGACACAAATGGTGCCGCTCCGGCGCGACGGCGGGGGCAGCGTGGACACGCTGCTGGCCTTGACTCACGATGTCACGCAGCGCCGCCGCGCCGAGCAGGTGCAGCAGGCGACCTACCGCATCTCGGAGGCCGCCCTCACCGCCGAGAATCTCCGCGCGCTCCTCGCCGACGTGCACCGCGTCGTCGGCGAGCTGATGCCCGCGAACAACTTCTACGTCGCGCTGTACGACGAGGCGACCGAGACGCTGAGCTTCCCGTATTTCATCGACGAGGCCGACCCGGAGCACGACGTGCGGCCCCGCTCGCTGCTGCGCGGCATGACGGAGTACGTGCTGCGCACCGGCGACCCGTTACTCGCGACCCCGGACGTGTACGACGACCTGGTGGCGCGGGGCGAGGTCGAGCTGATCGGCGCGCCCTCGATCGACTGGGTCGGGGCGCCGTTGATCGTGAAGGACCGTACCATCGGCGTGGTCGCGGCCCAGAGCTATTCGGAGGGCGTGCGCTACGGCCCGGACGACAAGGAGATCCTGATTTTCGTCTCGTCCCAGATCGCGATGGCGGTCGAGCGCAAGCGCGCCGAGGATGCGTTGCGCCAGCAGACCGAGTTATTGCGGCAGGCGGAGCAGGCGCTGCGCCAGAGCGTAGAGCGCTACCGCACCTTCATCGAGCAGAGCTCCGAGGGCGTGTCGCGGCTCGAGTTCGACCCGCCGGTCGCCGTGACGCTCCCCGAAGACGCGCAAGTGGACGCCATGTACGCCAGCGCCACCGTGGTCGAGTGCAACGACGCGATGGCCCGCATGTACGGATTCACCGAGGCGCGCGAGCTGGTGGGTGCGCGGCTCGCCGACCTCCACGACCAGGGCGACCCCGCGAACCGGGAACAGATGCGCAGCTTCATCCGCGCGGGTTACCGCCTGGCCGACTCGGAGACGCGGGAGCATGACCGCGCGGGCCGGCGGCGCGTCTTCTTGAACAATGTCGTGGGCTTCATCGAGGACGGGCACCTGGTGCGCGTCTGGGGCACCCAGCGCGACGTGTCCGACCAGCGGCGCCTGGAGGAGCAGTTCCGCCAGGCGCAGAAGATGGAAGCCGTAGGGCAGCTGGCGGGCGGCATCGCCCACGACTTCAACAACCTGCTCACCGCGATTCTCGGCAACACGCAGCTCTTGTTGCGGGACCTGCCCCCGGGGGACGCCATGCGCGGCGACGTGGAGGAGATCCGCAAGGCGTCGGAGCGCGCCGCGGCGCTCACCCGCCAGCTCCTCGCCTACAGCCGCCGCCAGATGCTGCAGCCCGAGATCTTGGACCTGAACGTCGTGGTCGCCGACATGGACCGGATGCTGCGGCGCCTCATCGGCGAGCACATCGCCTTCGTGAGCGTTCCGGCACCCGACCTGGGCCGGGTGCGGGCCGACCCGAGCCAGATCGAGCAGGTCCTCGTGAATCTCGTCCTGAACGCCCGTGACGCGATGCCCGAGGGCGGCCGGCTCACGATCGAGACCGCGAACGTGGATCTCGACGCGAGCTACGCCAAGGAGCACCTCGGCGCGGCCACCGGAGCCTATACGATGCTCGCGGTGACCGACACGGGGACGGGGATGGACGCCACCGTCCGCGCCCACCTGTTCGAGCCGTTCTTCACGACCAAGGAAGTGGGCAAGGGCACGGGATTGGGCCTGGCAACGGTGTATGGCATCGTCAATCAGAGCGGCGGGCACATCTCGGTCTACACCGAGCTCGGCCGGGGAAGCAGCTTCAAGGTGTACCTGCCGCGCATCGATCGGCCAGCGCACCCGCCGGCGCCGGTCCCCGTCCGCCCCGCCGCGGCGCGGGGCTCGGAGACGGTGCTCGTCGTCGAGGACGAGCCCGCCGTGCTGGCGCTGACCGGCCGCGTCCTCGAGGCCGAGGGCTACACGATCCTGTGCGCGTCCGACGGCGCTGACGCCCTGCGGCTCGTCGAGCGGCACGGGGGCGAGATCCACCTCTTGCTAACCGACGTCGTGATGCCCGGGATGAGCGGGCGCGAGCTGGCCGAGCAGATGGCCGTCCGCCGGGCCGGCATCCGCATCCTGTACATGTCGGGCTACCCGGGGGACGCCGCCGTGCACCACGGCACCCTCGTCCAGGGCAGCGCCTTCCTCCAGAAGCCGTTCACGCCCGAGGGGCTGTCCCGCAGGGTGCGCGACGTCCTGGACGCCTGAGGCTGTATCTCGCAAGTGCGCGCTCACTTAATACGGTATCGTATTGATGTGTAAGTACTTAACATGGCGCAAGGCCATGTGAGGGATCGTAAGCTACTTACCCAAAATAAGTTACGGCGCACCAGGCCCCAAACGCCGGCCCTCCCCGCTAGATTTGCCGATGCCTTTACACCCCCTGTTCGGGCATGACGCCGTCCAAAACCGGCTGGCGGCCGCCTTGGCCTCTGGGCGGTTGCCGCAGGCACTGCTGCTCGAGGGCCCCCGCGGGGTAGGCAAGCAGCGCCTCGCGCTGTGGTTGGCGCAGGGTCTCGTCTGCGAGCAGGGAGGGTGTGGCGACTGCCGGTCCTGTCACCTAGTCGCCACGCTCCAGCACCCGGACGTGCACTGGTTCGTCCCGCTGGAGCTGAGCAAGAAAGGCGCGGATGCCGACAAGCAGGTGGATCTCGTCGCCGAGGCGCTGGGCGAAGAGATGGCGGCCCGTCGCGAGCAGCCGATGTACCAGACTCCGGGCGGCCTGGCGAGCCACGGCATTGCGGCGGTGCGCCTGTTGCTACGGCGCCTCGCGCTGACGCCGGCCATGGGACGACGTAAGGTGTTCATCGTGGGCGATGCCGAGCGGCTGATTCCCCAACGCGGCATGGAAGACGCCGCCAACGCCCTGCTCAAGGCGCTCGAAGAGCCGCCGGCCGACACGGTCGTGGTGCTTACGGCGGCAGATCCTGAAGCGCTGCTGCCCACGATCCTGTCCCGCGTTGTGCGTGTCCGGGTCGCACGACTCCCCGACAGTGTCGTGACAGATTTCGCGCAGCAAGTGCTCGGAATGAGTGGCAAAGCGGAACTGGCTCAACGAGTTAGCGCGGCCGAGGGGTGCATTGGCAGGCTCCTTGCCACGGAGGGGGACTCGGGAGCGGGGAGCCGACGCGCCGCGGACCTCCTGGAGGCCGCGCAGCAAGGTGCCACCGCGCGCTATGCCTTGGCCCTCAGTCAGGTGCCGTTTCAGGCGCGGGGCGGTTTCACCGAGATGCTGGACGCGCTGGCAGGCCGCCTGCGCGCCGAGGCGAAGAGCGGCGGCGACACGCAGAAACTGATCGCGGCGATCGCCCGCGTCATGGACGCGCGCGAGCTCGCCCAGGGAAATGTGAACCCGCAGCTGGTCACCGCCGTATTGGCGGAGGACCTGGTGGGACGTTCATGAGGCTTTCACACCTCGATCAGGCGGGCCGGGCGAGAATGGTCAACGTGGGTGGCAAGCCGATCAGCGTGCGGACGGCGGTGGCAGCGGGGGCGATCCGGATGTCGAGCGAGGCGTTCCAGCTGGTGGCCGATCAGGCCGTGGCCAAGGGCGACGTGCTGGCGGTGAGCGAAGTGGCCGGGACGCTGGCGGCGAAACGGACGGCGGACCTGATCCCGCTCTGCCACCCGTTGGGGCTCGACCACGTGGAGGTCGACGCGAGCCTCGACGCCGGACTGCCGGGCGTGCGGGTCCGGGCGGCGGTGCAAGCGGTGGGCCGGACCGGTGTCGAGATGGAGGCGCTGACCGCAGTGTCGGTCGCGCTGCTCACCGTCTACGACATGGTGAAGGCCGCGGACGCGGCGATGGTGATCGCGGACGTGCACGTAGTGGAGAAGAAAAAGGCGCCGCTCGACGCTTGAGCGCGACTTGATGGTCGCACCGCAGTTTGGTGCGGGCAGATACGCTTTACAAGAGAGGGGTATGCATACGAGAACTCAAGGTCTGATGCTGCGGGGCGGGATGATTCTGGTGGGCGCCCTGCTGGTGAGTACGGTCGGTGGGTGGGCCCGCGGCGTTTCGGCAGATACCGAGCGCGTGCCGGCCTCCGGCCCCGAGCTGTTGGGCGAGCTGCGCGCGTTGCGCCAGCAGCTCGACGCGAAGCAGGGCGAGCTGGAAGTCGCCCGGCTACAGCTCGACCGCGCCAACGCCATCATCCAGTATTCGGCGCACTACCGGATCCCCGCCGATCTCGCGACCGCGATCTACGACGTGGCGCTGAGCGAGGGGATCGACCCGGGGCTGGCGTTCCGGCTGGTCAAGGTCGAGTCGGCGTTCACCCAGCGGGCCAAGAGCCGGGCCGGCGCCATCGGCTTCACGCAGGTGCTGCCCAGCACGGCACGCCTGTACGAGCCGGGCCTGACCACCGAGCAGCTGTTCGACCGCGACACGAATCTGCGGATCGGTTTCCGCTATCTGCGGGACCTGCTCGACCGCTACCCGACGAACATGTCCCTGGCGCTGCTGGCGTACAACCGGGGGCCGGCCAAGGTCGAGGAGCTGCTGGGGGCGGGGCGCGACCCGCAGAATGGATACTCGACGTCCGTGATGAAGGGGTTCAGACACCGGTAAGAGCAGGCGCATGTAGGGGCACGGCATGCCGTGCCCCTACGTGCGTGTTGGCCTCTTATTTTGGTATTCTCAGCCAGTCCCCCGGCCGGATCACGCTCCCCATCGTCATCCCGTTCGCATTCAGCAGCGCCGTCAGGCCGACGCCGTAGCGGCGCGCGATGGCGCTGGGCGTCTCGCCGGCCACGACCCGGTGGCGGCCCGCCGCGCTGCCCGCCCCGATGCGGCGGTAGCGGGGCTCGGGCGGCGTGCTCCACGCCGACGCGGGCACGACCCGTCCGCTCATCGGCACGATGATGCGCTGGCCGATGCGCAGCGCGTTGGGCCGCAGGCTGGGGTTGGCGCCGCGCAGCATCGTCACGCTCACGCGGTAACGCTGGGCGATCCCGGAGAGGGTCTGCCCCTCGGCCACGTAGTGGTCCACGAAGGTGATGCGCTCGTTGATCGGCAGGTCGGCGAGGCGCTCCGCCACCCGCGCCCCCGTCCCCCGCGGCACCCGCACGAGGGCGCTGCGGCCCGGCGGCGTAATGCCGCGGACGAAATGGGGATTCAACTCGAGCAGCGCCGCGATGGTGGTGTCAGCCAGCCGCGCCAGCACGTCGAGCCCCGTCGCGTCTGGCACGGTGACTTCATCGAACACCAGGGGCGGGAGGGGCGCGATCTCGGTGAAGCCGTAGCGCCCCGGCTGTTTGGCGATGAGCGCCGCCGCGATCAGTTTGGGCACGTAGTCGCGGGTCTCGCGCCGCAGGTAGCGGCGCTCGGCGATCTGGAAGAACGTCTGATCGCTGATCGAGTCCGGCTCGCCTGGGAGCCGGCGGATGCCGCGCTCGATGCGCCCGGCGCCGGCGTTGTAGGCGGCCGCCGCGAGGTACACGCTGCCCAGACGCTGCACCAGATCTCCCAGGTGATTCACCGCGGCGTCGGTCGCCTTGAAGGGATCGCGCCGCTCGTCCACCCACGGATCGATTTGCAGACCGTACATCCGGCCGGTGCTCGCGATGAACTGCCACATCCCCACCGCGCGGGCGCGGCTCACCGCCGTGTTCGACAGGCCGCTCTCGATGAGGGTGAGGTAGACGAGGTCCTCGGGCAGGCCCCGCGCCCGGAGCCGCTCGCGGATCATCCCCTCGTAGCGCCCGAGCCGCGACAGCCAGATCTGGAACCGATCGCGCGCGTCCAGCTGGAAGAACTCGAGGTACTCGAGCACGCGGCGGTTGGCCGAGAAGCTCTCGACGTCGATGTCGAACATCGCGCCCGCGTCGTCGGTCGCGCCGAGGATCGTCCGGCCTTCGGCGCCGAACAACCGCTCCGCCTCCCGTTGCACGTCCTCGCCCCGCACGGCCGTGTCGAGGCGGGCGGCCGGAGGCACCACGGGCGCGGGAGCCGCGCCGGACGGCTGCGCGCGGCCGTGCAGACTGTCGAGCGCCGACTGATCGGCGGCGGAATCGCGCGCCGCGCCTGCCATGGCGGCGCCGATCTGGCCCAGCGCTGTCGTGTCGGCGGCCGGCGCGACCGCCGTCCCTCCCCCTCCCCCTCCCCCTCCCAATCCACCGCCGAACGTGCGTGCGCCGGCGGAGGCGCAGCCGGTGGCGAGCACGGCGGCGCCCATCATCCAGATCCACCCCGTCGCCGGTCGCGTCATCGTGTCGCCAGATAGTTCCCGAGTAACCGGTTCGTCGCGTTCAGCACCGCCAGCGCCGCGCCGCGCGGCGGATCGCTCTCCGTCAGGCACGAGCCCACGAGGCGCGTGGCTTCGTCGGGCGCGCGCGCCGACAGCGACACGATCACCACCGTCGCATCGAAGGCGCGCACCGCCTTCACGCCCAGCAGCTCGAACGTCAGCTTCGTGTCCACCGACCGCTCCAGCGCCTGCACCGCCGCGGCCGCGCAGCAGCGCAGCTCGCCCGTCTGCGACGTCACCCCGTCCGATACCCCCTCGAACCGCCGCCCGTCCGCCCACCCCAGCACGACCGTGGCCCGGCAGCGGCCGTTGGGCAGCCGCTGAAAACCGAATTCCTGGAACCGGACCCGTCCCTCACCCACGCGCGTGCCTCAATCGAAACGAACCTCGATCTGATGTTTGAGCCCCGTGTCCTGCGGCGCCTCCACCACGTCCACCTCGAGCCGCGGACGCCCCTGCGCATCGCGCTCCGCCGAGATGACGAGAATCAGGCCGCTCTCGAACTCCATCTTCACGTGACGCACGTCGGACCGCACCGTCAGGTCCCTCACCGTCTCGCCGCGGAGGCGGGCGACCGCGCCCACGATGCGCCGCAGGTCCTGGAGATCCACCGTGCTCACGCGAGGCGCTCGGCCAACACCTGCGACAGCGCGGCGTCGGGAATGCGCTCGGCCTGGATGAACAGCGACGATTTCGACGTGGCCTCCAGTGGGTACGGCGTCCAGAACGATTGCCGCCGGCTCGGTTCGGAGGCGGCGCGGAACGCCAGCACGAGCTGCCACGCCGCCGTGTTCGCACGCCGCTCGGCTACGGCGTCCACATGCCAAACCTGGTCACCGTGCGCGATCACTCGCCATGGCATAGCTCACCTCGGCAGGGGCCACCCAAAAGGGCTCCCAATATGTTGCTAAGTTCAAGTCCCGTCAATAGTTGAGCGCCCAGTTAGGAGCCCGAGCACTCGTGCATCCTGCAACGTCTCGACTTCGCGCAGCGGGCGCAGGAGGTGCGGGGCGACGCGCGCGCCCGCCGCGCGCGCCTTGAGCTGGGCCAGGACCGCCGGGCTCGACCATTGCACGCCCCGGAACAGCGCCGGTTGCGGCTCCCGCAGGCCGATCAAGTATACGCCGCCCGCCGGCGTCGGTCCGAGGACGAGGCCGCAGGCGTCGAGCGCCGCGAACGCCTCAGTGACATGGCGGCGCTCGATGCCGGGGCAATCGGTGCCGATGATGACGGCGCGCCGAGCGCCGTCGGCGAAATGGCGCGCGAACGCTTGCACCATCCGCTCGCCGAGACCGCCGCTCCCCTGAGGCCTCAGCTCGACGCGCCCGACGCCGTCCAGCCACTCGCGCACGAAGGCGCCCTCGGTGGACGGCGCGAACCAGGTGATCGTGCGGTAACCGGAGCCCGCGACGCTCGCGATGATGCGGCGACCGACCTGCCAGTACAGCTCCGCGGCCGTGGATGGCCCGACGTCTTCGGCGAGCCGCGTCATGACGCGGCCGGGGATGGGAGCCTGGGCGAAGATGCCGAGGGCGCGCACTCCGCGGGGCTTAGTCGCCCCTCGTCACGTAGGCCCGGAACCGCGCGGCCAGGTCCTTGGTGACCGGGCCCGCGACGCCCGACCCGATGGACCGGCCGTCGAGCTTCGAGACGCCCACGACCTCCGCGGCGGTGCCGGTGAGGAAGACTTCGTCGGCGGTATACAGGTCGTAGCGGTTGAGGGGCAGCTCTTCGGTGGCGTAGCCGGCGTCGCGGGCGAGCTCGATCACGGTATCGCGCGTGACGCCGCGCAGAATGCCGGAATACGGCGGCGGCGTGCGCACCAAGCTGCGCGTCACTGCGAACAGATTCATCCCGCTCGCCTCCGCCACGTGTCCCCCCGAGTCGAGCATGATGACCTCGTCCACCGCGGCCGCGATGCCTTCGAGCTTCGCGAGGATGTGCGTGAGATAATTGAGCGACTTGACGCGGGGGGAGAGGCTTTCTCGATGGTTGATGGGCGTCGCGGCGGTGATGGCGGTGAGCCCCTGCTCGTATCGGTCGGCGGGCCACAGTCGGATCGTGTCGGTGATGCAGATGATGGAGGCCTTCGGGCACTTGCGGGGGTCGAGCCCGAGGTCACCCACCCCGCGCGTCACGACGAGCCGGATGTAGGCTTCCTTGAGCCCACTGCGAGCCACCCCCTCCTCGACGACCCGGGCCATCTCCGGCTTGCCGAGAGGGACCTCGAGCCAGATCGCCTTGGCGGACGCGTACAGCCGGTCCACGTGGTCGGCGAGCCGGAAGACCCGGCCGCCGTAGGCCCGGATCCCCTCGAAGACCCCGTCGCCGTAGAGCAGGCCGTGGTCGAACACGGAGACGACCGCTGTGCCGCGGTCGTACCACTTGCCGTCGATCCAAACAGTGGAGGGCATCGGACCAATTTGGCCCCGATGCCCTCCGCTGACAACCTCCGGCTCAGGTGCCCTCGTTGTCGTCGTCGTGGCCGTCCCGGTCGTTATCCCGGAAGGCGTCGATCGAGACCCGGATGTTGTCCCGCACGAGGTTCTCGTTCAGGCCGCCCTTGTTCGCCGTGGCGGGGTCCACCAGCGCGGTCCCGTTCACGAACCACCGGGCGATGTCCAGCCGCAGGGTCACGTTGGTCGCCGACCCTTCCACCACCGTGATGGGCGGATCGAGCGCGATCTCCTGCTGTTCGTTCAGGTCGGTGGTGTACGTGAAGTCGGTACGGGTCCCGGCCTTGCTGAACGTGCCCGTCACGCGGATCGATACGCCCGCGAAGGCGGGATGCGCCGCGATAAAGGCGGCGTCACCCAGGTCGTCGGGCTTGTGGATTTCGAACTCGAGCTCATTGTACATCGCGGCGGGAGCGTCGACCGTGACCTCGGTCTCCGTGGCCGTGGCGCCGAGCGGCAGGCTCACGAGCACCGGCCCGGTCTCGAACTTTTCGCAATCATCGTTGTCCGTGATGTCATCGCACTGCGCGGTCTCTACCCGCTCGAGCTCGATTTCGCGCACCACGAGCTCCACGCTGCGGAGAATGATCGTGTCGTTGCCGAGGACAATGACGGTGCTGTCGCCCGCCGTGGTGACCTGCGGCGCCGCCGAGACGGCCCACGGGGCGGACGCGGCGAGCGGGGCGCCAACGGGCCGAGCGGTGGATAGCGCGAGGCTCACCGCCCCGGTCGTACTGTCCGAACAAGCGGCTGCCGCGAACATCACCAGAGGGATGCCGAGCGGTAACAGGCGCGTCCTCATAAAGCCTCCACACGTAAAAGGGTTCGGAGCCGTGAAGGGCAAGACGCGTACCTGGCGCGCCGACGGCGATGTGATTGCGGCACTGCGGGATAGCGAGTGTGAAGGGAATCTCGGCGTGCACCACGGCGCTGCAGCGCTGGCTCGAAACGAAGCAGCTACGCGAGCAATGTGACGAGGGCGTCGATCTCCTCCACCGCGCCCAGCCGGCGGTAGATCGCGAGGGCGCGCTGCCACGCCGCGCGCGCCCCGGCCCGGTCTCCCGCCGCCTCGAGGGCGTTCCCCAAATCACGTTCGGTGGCGGACAGCACCTCGGCAGTGCCCTGCGCGCCCGCAAGCTCCGCCGCCTGTTTGAGCAGCCGCACCGCGCCCGTGAGATCGCCGCGGGCGCGGGCCACGCCCGCCCGCACGCGCCATACCTCGGCCCGGCCACTCGAGAACTGCACCCGCCCGTACGCTTGCTCGGCAGCCTGCAGCTCCGCTTCCGCCAGCGCGCCATCGCCCATCGCCAGGTGGATTTCCGCCCGCCCCGTGAGCACCAGACCCACCAGGCTGTCGTCCTTGACCTGTTGGCTGAGCCGGACGGCCTGCTCGGCCGCCGCGAGCGCGTGGTGGAAGTCGCCCAGGTGCCGCCGGCTGATGCCGATGTTGTGATGGGTTTCCGCCAGTCCGCGCAGCAGCCCCGCCCGCTGATACGCCGCGAGCGCCGGCTGATAGCTGGCGAGCGCTGCCTTGGGATTGCCGCGCAGGAACGCGATGATCCCGAGATTGTTGAAGCAACGGGCCTCGGCGGCCGGGTCCTGAAGGGTGCGCGCCATCTCGAGCGCCGCAGCGAAATGCTGTTCGGCCTCGTCCAGATGCCCCCGGTTGAGCGCGATCGCGGCCTGATAGTGCCGCGCGCGCAGCTCGGCATGCTGCTCGCCGCGCGCCCGCGCCGACTCGAACGCGGCCGCTGCCCACCGCTCCGCCTCGGCATAGGCCCCGAGCCGCCCGTGCGCCTGGGCCGCGTGCAGCGCGATCGGCGTCCGGCCGGCCGCCGCCCCGGCCGGGAGCCCGGCCAGCCGCTCCAGCACTTCCTGGTAGCGGCCAGCGGCCGCGAGCCCGTCGAGGGCCCGCAGCAGTGCCGATTCGTCCGCGAGCGAGGGCATCACCACGCCACGGCGTGCTCCGTGAACGACAGGATATTCGCGTCGAGCTCGTCGAGGTCCTCAAACTTGACAGCCCCAATGCGGAACCACAGCGCGCCCGGGCCGCTGCGCTCCCAGAGATCGAGAATGCCCTCGATCCGGACGTCCTCGGAGTCTTCGACGCCGTCCGCGTTGAAGTCGTGCTGGCCGTTGAGGTACTTGATCTTGAGGCGCGCAGGGTGATCGGGAGAGAACCGCAACCCAGACGGCTCGAAGTCGTAGTGAAACCGCGCCGGGTCGACCACGGTCACCGTGATGAGAATGGAGTCGCCGGGCAGGAACGCGGTGCCGTTCGGCTTCCGATACAGGCCGTCCCCCGGCACCTCGAAGCGCAGGTACTCCTCGCCGGTGTCTCCGGGCACGGCCGCCTGATAGTTGAGGCGTACCTCCCGCCCGTCGCCGACCTTCGCCCAGAAGCTCGCCGTCGTCGTGAGCAGGGGCGGCGCCAATGTGTCTTGCCGCACGATGGTGAGCTGCGCGTGCGGCACTCCCACAGGACCGGTATTGTCCCCACAGCCCAGCAGGACCAGCACCAGGGCACCGGCCATGACGGTCATACGTCGCATGGAATACACCTCTCAGATGAGGATTACTGGGTCCCCACTCGCATATCCCAGGCCCCCGGCAAGTCATTGCCGGACGGCCACATGGCCGAGTAGGCGCTGGAGCGCCGTGGGGCAGCTGACTCACTCCGCTTCAGG
>Ga0326597_10010315_pt1 | contig 12465 bp, 10 predicted proteins | sample RVTome_12_FD_203789 | JGI IMG/M metagenome (GOLD analysis project Ga0326597, IMG submission 203789) | Soil microbial communities from uranium-contaminated site in the Upper Colorado River Basin, Wyoming, United States - RVT100D185 | ecosystem: Environmental > Terrestrial > Soil > Contaminated >... | reverse complement strand
TGAAGAAAATAACAGGACACGCAAAGACACACAGGTAATCATCGGTCTGCTCTCAACTACTCAATCAATCGCCCGATTCAGTGCGTGCGCTTTACACTTTCAGAGGGTAGAGCGGGAAATTTGTTTGTGCGCCAAGTGAGCGCGACCCTCCGCTCACATAGCGGAGCTCCCCCAATCCTCCCGCGTAATCTCTTGATTCTACGGTCGTTTTTCGGAGCGGATCGGCTCTGACGCCCGGCTGGGCACGATGCTTGCCCAAACGCTGGCCAGCCGCAAGAAGGTGTCGTGTGGAAAACAGGACCGCAGGACTGGGGGCCTAGATGGTTTGGCGAATCGGTGATGGCTGGGGGCGCGCCTCTCGTGCTGGATGCCCGAATGGGCGGATGGTCAGGGTAGCGTCGGTTGCCATCTTCCTGCTGCTCTTCCTGCGTGTTTCGGTCGCTGCAGCGGGCCAGGTGAGCCTAGCCTGGGACCCCAATACCGAGCCGAACCTCTCCGGGTACAAGGTCTACGTCGGCGAAGCCAGCGGGGTCTACCTTTCCAACGTGGACGCCGGCAATAGCAGCACCTACACCGTCACCGGCCTCGTTGAAGGGCGCGTCTATTACTTCGTGGTGACCGCCTATGACTCGGGCGGCAACCAGAGTCTCTTTTCCAACGAGGTCAGCGCCCTCGTCGCCGCGCCACCCGACCTGACACCGCCCGCAGTCTCGATCTCGGCGCCGGGTGGCGGGGCGACGGTGGCGCGCCAGGTCACTGTTACCGCGAACGCGATCGACAACGTAGGCGTCACCCAAGTCGAATTTCTGGTTGGCGGCGCGCTCGTGGCGGCCGACTCGGTCGCCCCGTACGCGGTCATGTGGGACACGAGCACCGGTCTCAATGGCTCGTACACGATCACCGCCGTGGCCCGCGACCTCGCGGGCAACGCGACGATTTCAGCCACGGTAAACGTCACCGTCGCGAACGAGCACGAGCTCGTCGTCGGCCTGGGGTCGTTCCCGGGCCAGGGCGGCTGGATCGCGCTCGGCGGCAGCCAGACGAACGCGTTCGCCACGCGATTCTGGAATCAACTGGGAGGGGCTCCCTATATCGCCAGCAACGGCGAGCTCCACACGGCCACGGGCGATGTGGACGGCGATGGTCTGAATGAGGTCATCGTGGGCTTTGGTGCAGGCGGCGATGGCTGGATTGCGATCCTCGATGACCCCGCGCACGGCTACCAGTGGCTCGGGTGGCTCAGAGTCGCCTGGCCCAGCTACAACGCCGCCCACGGGGCCGTTTTCCCGGCCGTGGGCGATCTGGATGGGGACGGCCGCGCGGAGATCATCGCCGGCCTTGGCGCAGGGAGCCAAGGGTACATCCAGATTTTCGATGATGCCGTCGCGGGCTACACGCACCTCGGCTGGCGGCAGGTGACGTGGAGCGAATACAACGCCTCCAACGGTGAAACGCATCCGGCCGTGGCCGACGTCGACGGCGACGGGCGCGCCGAGATCGTTTTGGGTCTCGGTAACGGCGGTCAAGGCTTCGTCGAGGTGCGCAATGGCGCCCCGAGCTTCGGTCACCGCTCGTGGCTGCAGGTGGCCTTTACACAATACAACCTGGCCAACGGGGCGACGTTTCCGGCGGCGGGCGATGTCGACGGGGACGGCCGGGCGGAAATCGTCGTGGGCCTTGGTCAGGGCGGTGAGGGGTGGCTGCAAGTCTTCGAGGACGCGACGGCGAACCACGCTCATCTGCGCTGGCTGCAGGTCGCCTGGCCGGAATACAACGCCGCGGTGGGCGAGACACATCCCGCGGTGGGAACCCTGGATGCCGACAGCCGCGCGGAGATCGTCGTCGGCTTGGGCCGGTTCACCTCGGGTCAAGGCGGCTGGTTTGAAGTCCTCGATGATGCGACGACCGGCTATCAATGGCTGTCCTGGCAACGAGTAGGCCTGAGTGCATTCGAACAGGACGGCGGCGGGACCTTCCCGTCGGTGGCAGAGCAGCGGCGATGACTTGGCCTCTTGTCTCTTGGCCGAATGGGCATCGGAGACGCCAACCGGCGCTGGCCCCCTCTGCACATCGGTGCAGAGGAATCGTGCCCCTCACTCAAGCCGCTCGGCTGAGCGGACGATACTCTCTGCAGAGATCGCCCGCCGAGTACTCGCTCCCCAAGCAGTACGCATGAGCGTTCTGGGCACTCCTGTGAAACACGCCGGCAATCGAGTCGAAGTGCGCGGTAGCACGGTTCAGGTCATCGACTTGGACGTGCCGCTCGAAGAGCTGGCGGCGTACTTGCGGGAGATTCCGACAGAGAAACGCGCGCTCGCGTTCGTGCACGCCGTCAAAGTGGGCCTGACCGAGATACTGGCCCGTCGACAGCGCTCGGACAACGGCAGCCTGCCGGTTCCTACCGACGGCGCATCAACCCGACCAGACCCGGCCGAGTGGACGGCACACGATGGCCCGGAAGGGGCCACTCCTGGCGACGAGCCGATCCTCGAGTCCAGACGACTGCGCTCGGATGAACCCTCGAGTGCACCGCGAGTAGACGCCGGCGCCGAACGATCGGGCGAGAATCGGGCGGAGCTGGGCAGGACGCGGCCAGAGTCCGACGGGTGGCTGAGACGCCTCGACGAAGAGTTTGACGGCATCGATGGGCGCCAGGCAATCGATGCCCGGAATCTGGCCGCTGGAGTTGAGGTTCGGCTTCGTTCGGCGTGACACCAGCTCCGTACGCTGGCAGCCCAGGACTGGCTTCGCTTCGAGGACAGTCCGGATGCACGCTGGGCGGACCGCCAGTCGCCAACCCGTCTACGCCGAACTGTAAGTCACAGGGCGAAGCTCTACTCAAATGACACGACTCATCGCCGTCAGGCTCTGGCTCTTCTGGCCGCTTTCCGCCCTCGTGCTCACGGCGTGCGCATGGCAGGACGCGGAACGGTCCCGCCTGAGTCCGGTGTACGACTCGAAAACCGGACTGTTGACGAAGTTGAGCTATGACGCGAACGGCAACGGCCGCATCGACACCTGGACGCACATGCACGGCACGCGTCTCCTCCGCGTCGAGGCAGACACCGATGAAGACAGCCGGATCGATCGATGGGAATACTACGGACCGGATGGCGAGTTGGCGAAAGTCGGCCTCTCTCGGTTCGACGATGGCGTGGTGGATACGTGGGCAGTCCGAGGGCCGCAGGGCGAGCTATCGCGCATCGAAACTTCGAGTCGGCGCGATGGCCGAGTGGATCGCACCGAGTTTTTCGCGAAGCGCGCGCTCGCCCGTGTGGAAGAAGACACCGACCGCGATGGCAAGACTGATAAGTGGGAGATTTACGAGAACTCAGCTCTTGCCATTCTCGCCCTCGATACGCAGCAACGCGGAGTGCCAGACCGGCGCCTCATCTACCGCGCCGACGGCAGCCTCGATCGCGTGGAGACTGACTCCGACGGCGACGGTATGTTCGAGCCGGTCAATGAGGGGGTGAGTCGGTGACAGCACCCAAGAGTCCGGATGGCTTCGCGCGGACGCGTCCAAGCACAGGAGGAAGCTCGATGAATCGTCTGGTATCGCATCTCGCCGTGATGGCGCTGCTCTTCGCGAGCTTCCCGCTGATCGCCGCCGCGACTCGCGGCCAGGAGACGGGACAGGTTTCTGGATGGGCTTTCGCCGGCGACAGGCCGGTCCCAAATGCACTGGTGCGCCTGCGCAGCATCGGGGACGGGCACCTGGCGGCGAGCACGACGTGCGACGACGCCGGCAATTTTGCGTTCGTCGCCGTGTCCGAAGGCACCTATGTGGTCGAGCTGATCAGCCCTGCGGGCGCGATCCTCGGCACCAGCGCCCCCTTCACTCTGGCGGGCCACGTGACCGCCGTGAGCGGCGTGACCGTGGGCATCAGCCCGACGGCCGCAGCGGCCGCCGGGCTGTTGACTGGCACAAGTGAGGGACGGTTGTCCAGGGTAGGCGGCTTCTTCTACTTGTTGCGGGAGCCGTTCACGAGTGCGCTGGGCGTCACGGTGGTTGCGGCCGCGGCCGCCAGTGGCGTCGCCGGCGTTGTTGCCGCCCGGGACGATACGAGCGCCTCACGCTAGGGCAGTCCGAATGCTTGCTCGCCGGCTTGTTATCGCTCATGGGTCGTAGAGGCGGCTTCGCCGTTCTCTTCCTGCTCGCTCTCGGGGCATCACTGCGCGCGCAACCGCCGACCGACTACGTGGTCGGCGCGCAGGACGTCCTGACGATCACCGTCTGGAACCAAACCGATCTGTCGGGCAAGTTCGCCGTCGAGGCCGACGGCACTTTCACGTTTCCGCTGATTGGCCGCGTGAAAGCCGGCGGTCTGACGCTGCGTGACGTCGAGCTCGAGCTCAAGAAGCGTCTCGCGGACGGCTTCTTTCGCAGCCCCCAGGTCAGCGTCGCGATCGAACAGTACCGCAGCCAGCGGATCTTCGTCGTCGGCGAGGTTCGCCAGCCGGGGACCTATCCTCTCACCGGTGATATGACGCTCATCGAGGCGCTCGCGCGCGCCGGCTCGACCACCGAGAACGCAAGCGGCGAAGCCCTCGTCGTGCGCCAGTCGCAGGGGTCGACGTCAGAGAAGCCGCTGCTGCCGGACGAGACGCCTGGAGCCGAGGTCACGCGCGTCGACATCAAGGAGCTCCAGAGCGGTTCCCTGGCCCGGAATGTGGTGCTGAGGGACGGGGACACGATTTTTCTGCCACGGGCGGAAGCGGTCTACGTGTTCGGCCAGGTGAAGAATCCGGGCGCGTATCCGATCCAGAAGGACACCACCGTCCTGCAGGCGCTGTCGCTGGCGGGCGGGGTGACCGATCACGGATCGACCGCGCGCGTCAAGATCATTCGTCTGGTCAGCGGTCAAGAGATCGAGATTCGAGCCAAACTGAACGACATCGTCCGCCCCAATGACACGCTCATGGTTCCAGAGAGGTTTTTCTGATGTCCGAGGGACTTGGGTTACTGCCGCAAGGTTCGCGGCCTGCCTCCGAGGGTCGCCCCGAGCCGCGCCCGGTGGTCCTGGGCTTCACTCCAGCTTTGGACGAACGGCGCGACTCGCGGTCGGCGGCGGAAGACTCCCCTCCAGCTCCTCGACGCCGAGAGGGGGGAATGCCGATCGAGGCCTTGGCTTCGAGCATCTCCGACGAGGCTCATGTCGTCGATTACCTGCGCGTCCTGTCGAAGCGCCGCTGGACTGCCATCTCCGTGTTCCTGGTGGTCTTCGGGTCGGTCACGATCTACACCTTTACGGCGACGCCAATCTACGAGGCAACGGTCCGTTTGCTCATCGAGACCGAGAATCCCAACGTCGTTTCCTTCCAGGAAGTCATCGACCAGAACAAGTCGACCAACGATTATTACCAGACGCAGTACCGGATCCTCGAGAGTCGTGCGCTGGCCAAGCGAACGCTCGAGAGCGAAAAGCTCTGGTCGCATCCGGAACTCGCCGAGACAAGCACGGCCGGCCCAGTGACCGGCGCGCTCCGTGCGTCCGTGCAATTCGTGGTCAGCCTGGTCGGTGGCGAAAAGGCTCTCAATCGGTCGGAGGAGACAGGCGCGCAGGCGCGGACAATCGATCGGTTTCTCGAGAATCTGGTCGTCGCGCCAGTGCGGAACAGCCGGCTGGTCGACATCAGGTACCGATCGCCGGGTCCGGGCCTGGCCGCGCAGGTGGCCAATGCTCACGCCGCGGCGTACATCGAGCAGCACATGGAGTTCAAGTTCGTGGCGACCAGGGAGGCCTCCGACTGGCTCGCGGCGCGAATGGCCGAGCAGCGCAAGCACCTCGAGAACAGCGAGATGGCGCTGCAGCAATACAGGGAGCAGAACGACGCCGTCTCGCTCGAAGAGCGGCAGAACATCGTCGTGCAGCGCCTGGCAGATTTGAACGCCGCCGTCACAAGGGCTCGGACGACCCGTTTCGAAAAGCAGGCGTACGCCGACCAACTCCGCAACATCAAGAACAACCAGGCCGCCCTCGATACGTTCCCAGCGATCCTGTCGAACGCCTTCATCCAGCAACTCAAGGGGGACTTGGCGAGCCTGCAGCGGCAGCAGGCGCAGCTCGGGGAGGAGCTCGGCGAGCGGCATCCGGAAATGATCAAGCTCCGATCCGCTCTCCGGATCGCCCAGACCAAGCTGGAAGGTGAGGTTGGGAAGGTTGTGCGGTCGATCGAGAACGAACACCAGGCGGCGCTGGCGCACGAGCGGAGTCTGGTGAACGCGCTGGAACAACAGAAGGTCGAGGCGCTCGCGCTCAGTGGCAAGGGAATCGAGTACGGCGTTCTGCAACGGGACTCCGCCAGCAACCAGGAATTGTTTGAGGGGCTGCTCCAGCGCGCGAAGCAAACGGAGCTGTCAGGGGAACTGAAGACCAGCAATATCCGGGTCGTCGATCCGGCAGACGTGCCCGACAAACCAGCGCGCCCCAGACCGGTCACGAACCTGCTGCTCGCGGTGCTCGGCGGCGGCGTGCTCGCGGTCGGCTTGGCGTTCTTCTTTGAGCACGTCGACAATCGGATCAAGTCTCCCGAGGAGATCAGGGCGCACCTGGGCCTGCCATTCTTGGGCATGGTGCCCGCGCTCTCCAACGCGAAGGCCGAGCCCGAGTTTCCGCTGCTGAACCAGGGAGCCCCGGTCGGCTTCGGCGAGGCGTTTCGAGCGATCCGTACGAACGTGCTCTTCTCTTCTGCCGATGAAGGGTGCCGGTCGCTTGTGATTACGAGCACAGGTCCGGGCGAGGGAAAGAGTGTCGTGGCGGCCAACCTGGCAATCGCGCTCGCGCAAACCGGCCAGCGTGTCTTGCTCTTCGATGTTGACCTGCGCAGGCCGCGTGTGCACGAGATCTTCGGTTTGAGAGCACAGCCCGGGTTGTCGAACCTGATGGTGGGCCAAGCGAAGGCCAGTGAGGCGGTTCGCAAGAGCGCGATTCCCGGCCTGTGGCTGCTGCCAGCCGGCCGCATCCCGCCCAACCCGGCCGAACTGCTCGGTTCCCAGCGCTTCAGGGATTGCCTGGCCACGCTGCGAGGGCATTTCGACTGGATCGTGCTCGACTCGCCGCCGGTGATGGCAGTCACCGACCCGTCTATCGTCGCGCATGGGGCGAACGGCGTCCTGTTCGTGGTCGGCGCCGAGATGACTCCCCGCAATGCGGCGCAGGCCGCGCTGCAGCAGCTCGAGGCCGCGAATGCGCGGTTCGTGGGAGCGGTTCTGAATCGAGTCGACCTGCAGCGCAACTCGTACTATTACTCGCAGTACTATCGGCGGGAGTACGTCGACTACTACACGCCCTCGGCGAGAGCCGCGAGGGCATGACCCACCGCATGTTCCCGCCTCGCGTCGGTCCCCATCCGCCATGGGTGAAGGGGTATCCGGCCGAATGATCATCGCGGCCACTGCCGGACACGACAGCCCGAAACTGAGCATCTTGCTGGGCGGCACGACCGCGTGCCAGCTTCTCGTCTCGGTCGGCATGCAGTGGTTCGCGATCGCGACCCTTGGTGCAGGAATTCAGACCGATGCGCTGCTGGCTGGGATGACGTTACCGCTTCTGTGCATCACGCTCGGGGTCGAGAGCCTCACCTTCGTCCTCACCCCCATGCTCGCCACGCTGTCCGAGGCCGACCGCCGCCGTCAGGCCTGGCAACTGCTCCTCGCCGTGGGAGCGATTTCCGTCGTGGCGGCCGGTACGCTCGCGCTGGCCGCTCCGTTGCTGATTCCCGTCCTCGTCCCCGGGTTCGGGCCCGAAGCCCGAGCCCTCACGCTCACGCTGACGCGAGTACAGCTCTGCTCAGTGGGGGGAGCGGCCTGCTACGCGGTCCTGGCGGGCCTCTGCCACGCCCGCGGCCAGTTCCTGAGAGCCGCCCTGGCGGCGTTGGTCTGCCTCGCCGCGGCCTGGGCCGTTCTGATTTGGCGCCTTCACGCCGACGGCGTCCTGTTGGCTGCCTGGATGCAGGTCCTCGTGTATGTCGGACCCCCATTGCTGCTGATACAAGCGGCCGGGCGACCTAGAACCGGACCGGCGTGGCCTCCCGAACTCGCGCAGGTGTGGCGCCGGCTTCGCCCGGTCTTCTTGACGGCTGGCTACTGCCGAAGTGGCTTCGTCGTCGACAGGTGCCTGGCATCGCTCACGGGTCCAGGGGGCCTCGTGATCCTGGATCTAGGGCAGCGGCTGCAGGGCGCCGCGGCCCGGATCATGAACGAGGCACTGGTGACTCCTCATGTGCCGACGCTCGCGAGGATCGCGGCCACCCGCCAGTGGGACAGCTTCAGGGCAGTGTATGAACGTCAAAGGCGGCGTGTGGCCGTCGTGGCGAGCGGACTCGCCGCGGTCATCGTGGTTGCCAGCGTCGCGGGGCGGCCGTGGCTTGGGGTCCTGCTTCCGAATGCCCCGATCGGCGACACGCTTCACAGGCTGGTACCCGTGCTCGGCTGCCTCTCCGGCATCGCCGCAACGGCAAGCCTCACTCACGGCCTGACGGCTGCGTTCTACGCGATGGGCGACACCGACACGCCCTCCCGCATCGGTGCCTCGATGCACACGGTCGGGCTCGCCGCGAAGGTGATTGGCGCAGTGAGCGGCGGTTTGCCAGGGATTGCGCTTGGGATCACGGCCTCCCACGTCTGCAACTGGCTGGTCCTCGAATACGCGTGGGCGTCCACGTTTGCCACGTCACGCCCAACTCCGTCGGCTTGATCTCGAACGAAGCAGATACCGGTGTGGTAGTGGTCACCGGCGCAACCGGCCGCCTCGGCCGATCCGTATGCGCGGCCTTCCAAGATACGGGGTATCGCGTGGCGGCTGTCACGCGAGGGCCCGGCGACGGGTTGGAAGCCGCCGAAGTCCTCACCGCGCCTGACCTGGAGCATCTGCCCGATCCGCCCGCGCGCCCGCTCGCAGTCGTCCATTTGGCGGCCGAGACCAACCACGCATCTCACGTATTCGATGTCAACGTCAGGGGGTCTGCCGCGACACTCGACTGGGCGGTCCGTCATCGCGCCACTCAGTTCATCTACATGAGCAGCGTGGGGGTTTACGGTCCGACGTGCCAGGGTGTCGTCACGCCGGCGACGACGCGGCGCCCCGCAAACGCTTACGAGCGATCGAAGACCGATGCGGAACAGCACGTCTTGGGAATCGGGTCGAGGGGGGCGATCGCGGTGACCGTGCTCCAGCCGAGCAATGTGTTCGGAACGGGTCCCGAATGGGCCAGGCCCTTGCTCGGTTTCATGCGCTGCATCAGTCGGGGCCGGTTCAGATATGTGGGTCGGCAGGAGGCCTACCTGAACTACGTCGACGTCCGCGACGTTGCGCGGGCGTGCGTCGCCGCACTGCGACCCGAGGCGCACGGTCGGACCTTCATCCTGAACGATCCGGTTCCCTTGTCCAGGGTCGTGGAGATCGTCGCTCACGCAACGGGCGTCGAGTCGCCGCGCAATCGGCTGCCATACGCGATTGCCTGGCCGATCGCGGCGACTCTAAGCGGCCTGGCGGCGGTCTCGCGCTGGCGCGTGCCGCTCGACCTGGATCGTCTTCGTGTCTTGACGAATCGGACGAGGTATGACGGCTCCGATATCCGGGTCAGGCTGGGGTTTCCCTACCCGATTGGCACCCAGCGCGGCATCTGTGATCTCGCGCACCAATATCGGGCGCGGTCCCTGCTCTGATGCGAATCCTCTATGCCGGCAACATTCAGAGCGTTCACCTGCGTCGTTGGGTGGACGCGGCAGTCGGAGCCGGCGACGAGGTGGCGGTCTGCTCGTTTGAGGCCGGCAGCTGCGCGGCACGGCTCGACGTGCTGCGGACGTTTGGTCTCGGAAGGGCGGCTTATCTCCTCGGCGTGCCTCAATTGAAACGCGTCGTGCGGCAGTTCCGTCCTGACATCGTGCACGCGCACTACCTGACCAGCTATGGAGCGGTTGCCGCACTCGCCAACCTGCACCCACTGTTGGTGACGGCGTGGGGATCGGACCTCTTGCCCGTGTCGTCAACGTCCGCCGTCCATCGATGGGCGGCGCGCCTGGCGGTCCAGAGCGCCGATCTGGTGACGGTGGTAGCCGACCATATGAAGGTGTCCGCGGTGACGCTCGGTGCAAACCCGGACCGACTCGAAACGGTTGGGTTCGGCACGGATCTTCGCCTCTTCAGACCCAGATCCGGGCCTCTGTCTCCGGCACATCGCGCGCCCATGGTGATCTGCACGCGGAACTTCCACGACGTCTACCGAGTCGATACGCTGATTGCCGCCCTCGGCTATCTGAGGCAGGAGGGACGGCCGTTTGACTGCCGGCTGATCGGGGACGGCCCGCGAAAACGACCGCTCCAGACCGCCGCACGGCGTTCAGGCGTGGCTCCCGCCGTGACGTTTCTCGGTCCTCGCAGGCCCAGCGAGATCGCAAGCGAGCTGGCGGCGGCCGACGTGTTCGTCTCGCCCGCCATCTCGGATGGCGCCAACGTCTCACTGACCGAAGCGCTCGCGTGCGGCGCCTTCCCGATTGCGACAGACATTCCCGCGAACCGCCAATGGATCGAACCGGGAGTGACGGGCCTGCTCTTTCCGCCTGGCGATGCTCGCGCCTTGGCGCGTGCGTTGGTGACAGCGTTCGATTCGCCCGATCTTCGGGCGCGCGCGCGCCAGAAGAACCTGGAGGTGGTGGGACAGAGAGCAAATTGGGAGCGCCAGGTTGCACAGATGCGCGGCTTGTATTGCCGAACGCTCGACGCCCGCAGTGGCCGGATGGCAGGATGAATTACTACATCCTGTTGGGAGCAGCCACGGCCGTGATCGGCTGGCTGACGTGGCGAATCTGGCGCAAGACGCGTGAGCTCTCGTTCGTCGCCGGCTTCCTCCTCATCTACTACTGGACGCTCTACGGGGGGTGGTCGATCGTGACCGATCACCTCAGCGGGAGAGCGACGGCCCGCTACTATTACCTCTACGATAAGTTGTTTCCGATCGAGCTCGATCAGCACTACTTCCTCGCGCTCCTCCTGTATGCGTTGTTCGCAATCACGGTCGCCCTCACGGCGCTCCTGGTCGTGAAGGATCCGGGGGAGGCGGTCCCGCGCACCGGGCCGTTGGTAATCTCCCATGCTGTGGTCATCGGCATCTGTGCCGTGGCCGCTCTCCTCAGCTACGCAATCGTTCGAGAGTCGATCCAGACATCGCTGGCGCTCGGCCAGTCCGCGTACGCCTCGACGCGAAGCGGAGATGCCGGGCCGCTGTTCACATTGCACCAGGTGCTGAATCGAGTGGCGGTCCTGCCGTTGGCCCTCGGGTTGGCCGTCGTCGCATCCGGCAAGAGCCCGAAATGGATCGCCGGCCGTGGCAGCCGGCTCCATCTGGTGAGCTACCTCGTGGTCTTGGCAGGCATGTACGGCTACTGCGTCATGCTCGGCAACAAGAACGAACTGTTTGCCGGACTGCTGACCGGAACGCTCTTCTACCTCGTCAACGCCAGGCGGCCGCGTATCTGGCTGCTGACGAGCGGCTGCGCCCTGAGCCTGGCCATGATCGGGGTGGTCGATTGGCTGAGAGGAGTGCCCATCGACAGTGTGTTGGAGGAACTCACTTGGAGCGAGCTGGGGACGGCGCTGATCAACGTCGGTTCCAGCAACGAGGCCTTCGGATCACACTTTTCGTTATATGGCGTGCTGCGGTTCGAGGTACCGCCCACCTATGGCTCGAGCCTGATCAGCTTGGCGGCGTCCATCGTGCCTCGGCTGTTCTGGCCCGATCGCCCGCCGGATATCTACCCCTATTACGCCGACAGCGTTCAGGCCGTCAGCGGCCAGGGCTACACGCTTCATCACGCAACCGGGTGGTACCTCAATTTCGGCGTGGCGGGGGTGGTGTTGGGCGCAGTGACGTGGGGCTGGGTGTGGGCCTCTCTCTTCAATCGATTCTACAGGCCGCACTCTGTCCAGGTGACCAGACGATTCTTCACGATCCTGGCGCCCTGGGTGTTTGTGGCCGGCATCCCAAGTTTGATCAGGAGCGGCATTGAGGGATACAAGGGACTGGCGGTTGATTCGTTGCTCGTTCCGACCCTCACTCTGGCGCTGACCCACGGCGCGGTCGCGTCTCTGACGCGGATCGCGCGGCCCGCGTCGGCAGGGCGCCGTCGCATTCCACTGGGACCGGCCGCCGCCGCGGGGCGCGCGCTCGGTAGCGGCTCGTGAGAACCTGGCTGGTCACGATCGGCGAACCTCTCCCACTGACGCCGGATGTCCAGCGCATGCGCTCGGCGATGCTGGCAGAGACGCTGCTCTCACGGGGTCATCTCGTCACTTGGTGGGCTAGCACATTTGATCATTTCTCGAAAACCGCGATCTTTGGGACCGACGCGGACTTCGATGTTCGACCGGGGTACCGTGTGCGCGCCCTCAGGGGTTGCCGTTATCAGCGCAATGTCTCCCTTGCCCGGTATGTCGATCATGGCCTCATCGCCAGAAAGTTTCG
>Ga0326597_10010313_pt1 | contig 12465 bp, 11 predicted proteins | sample RVTome_12_FD_203789 | JGI IMG/M metagenome (GOLD analysis project Ga0326597, IMG submission 203789) | Soil microbial communities from uranium-contaminated site in the Upper Colorado River Basin, Wyoming, United States - RVT100D185 | ecosystem: Environmental > Terrestrial > Soil > Contaminated >... | reverse complement strand
CGCGCGTCTATTCGCTCCAAAGAGTGCCACTGCACGAACGAGATCTTCCTGTGGCCAAGCATCACTTTCCAGCCGGTCCAATTGGCGCGAGCCATGGTTGGAGCGCGAGTCTGGGAAAGGGTGAAGCCCCTCCCCGAGAACGAGCGAGCCGACTGGCGAAGCCCAGCTGGAGGGATTGAGTTACCCGTCATACAGGCCAAATGAATCGAATCGAGAAAGACCGCTCTCCGATGCGCTCGGACGGACATCTATCTCGTCACGGCGCTGAAATCTCCACGTTCTGGGGGGCGGAGCCGCGCCCAAACTGCTCTTGCGGCACGTGAGTGCTGCCGACAATCGCCCGCCAAACGGTCGTGGGATCTGAAAGGCGCGACTTGGGTTGCAACAAGAACCGCCACGGGTTCTTGCCGCCTCTTTCGCCCATACCAAGCCACGCCCTCGGATGGCCTAACGACTCCATCAGACCTTCCTAATCCATCGAAGAACTCTGAATCGCGTACGACGACCGGTGATTTCGGAAGCGCGATACCGGATCGCCTTCGCGCGGACTCAGTTTTCGCGGAGGAGTCCGTTTCAGATCAGAGGCGCGCCTGGCACAAAGCCCGAGTAGAATCCAAACGACGCCACTGATGTCCGTCCTCAAGAGAAGAGTCAGACTCAAGCTGGCGACGAACCCGCCCATGAGACCACAAGCAGCACCTAATCCAAGACCACGAGTCAAAAGGTCTGGGTCGCTTCGGTAAGTCTTCAAAGACCGAGCACCCAAGCCTGCCAATAGGCAGCAGAAGACGACGAGACCTTGAATACCGAACTCCACACTCACCAAGACGATTTCGTTGTGCGCGGCCCTACCTTCTCCGGTGTAGGGGTTGAGGACCGCCGGATCGTCACTATAGACCCCGACAGCCGGCCCAAATCGCCCCAGACCCACTCCGAAGGGATGGTGCGAAAGGACTGAAAGTCCTGCCCGCCAGATACGCACTCGCCGCGCGAACGTTCCACCGGATTCGGCTTCGGCATCGACGGTTTCGAATCGGTCCGAAAACCTTTCTGGCATCCATACCTGATAGCTCAAGATGATCACCAGCACTGCTACAAACAGAATTCGATTCTTCACTAGTAACACCAGTAGAAAAGTTGCGCCAAGCGCCACGACACCGCCGCGTGAATTGGTTCCCATTATCGCTACACAGCCAACGGCCACGGCGATCACGAACCACCTTCGACGCGGATCGGAACGGAGCGCCAGAGAAACGCCGAGATATACGCAGGTATAGGTGGCGAGGAAAGCGCCTGTGGCGTTTCTCGTTTCCATGTGGCCCGTGACATTACCGCTCTGGAAAAGGAATTCCAGGAGGCAGAAAAGAGTCTCGGCCCCGACGCCACACAAACAGCCCCAGAAGGCTCTCTGAACCGCCCTCAGGCTGTCGGCCATTTTGATGGCGGCAACGCAAACGAAGAGAATCGAGATTTTGTCCTTGAAGAGTACAAAGAGCTCCCGAGTGAAGCTACCCAACAAACCACCTTGAAGGTATGCGACCAAAACCACTAGAGCAAGCAGAGAAAGAGCGAGAGGTACCCGCGGTCTACCTTGGCCGAGCGGTGGTGTTGGCGTCCGCAGTATTCCCCATGCCAAGGCAACCATGACAAGTGTGTGCACGTTGACGAACGGAATCCCAGCGTTTGGAAGGTATTGGTTGAAGGGGAGCAGCACGCCGGCTCCGGCAAGTGCGTTGGACCGGTCTCTTGCCGAGAACGTCAAATACGCAACTGCGATCGTCAGAAAGACTAGGACGCCCATGCGACTGTCAGGCCAAAACCGTCCGGCGCGTTCGGCTCCCAACGTGCATGCTCATGAGCCAGCGCCCGCCTCATCGTCTTGGGAAGGACCGCCTCGGTGTAGATAGAGGTACCCCTTGAAATGTCCACGCTCCTCTTGGGTCAGGCCAAGGAACCAGATGCCCAATGCGAGAGGCAGCGCCGATAGCGCCAAGACCAGCAGCAACTCCACGCGCGTCTCGCTCGTGAAGAACCGGCTCACAACCAAGAAGCAGACGGTGAACGGAATCGCGGCGGTCAAGGCCTGGAACATACTCATTCTCAGTTCCCCCCACTTCAAGTCGAGGGTCCGAACCATGTATGTCGGGACAACGAACCCCGAAACGATCAACTCAGGGATCGAGATTCCCAGCGCTACTCCGAGCAAGCCGAGTCCACCGAGTTCTGCCAGCACGTATCCCAACACAACACTAATGAGCGCTTGAACCAGTGTAACCCGGCCGAAAAACCGAGCTTGACCGAGGCCTGACAGAACGACAAAGCCGCTGGTGTTCACGGCTCGAAGCATCTGCGGGATGGTCATTACCGACAGCACCGAGGCGCTCTGCGCGGAAAACTCCCCGCCGACCCAGACCTTCAAGATGTTCTCACCCCAGAACATGAACAACACGGATGACGGGGCGGCGATCATGAGCGAATACTTCGTTGCCAACACATAGATTCTGGTGATCATCAACCGCCGGCCCTCGCTGTCGAGCATGGTGGTCGCCGGCTTCAACGGCTGTGCCGCCTGGTGCACGGCTTGGCTCAGCATGATCAACAACGTGAACGGGATGACGAACACGGTCACCGCTGCCGGTCCATAGAGGAGCCCGATCAGGATCTTGCCTGATTGCAGCACGATGACTTGGCTCGCGGTATACATGAGCGTGTTCAAACTGTAGTTCATCAGCCCTGGCAACATCGGCCATGCGAGATGATGGCGATCGATGGCAAGCTTTGGATAAAGCCGGTAAGCAAACGGGACTACGACCATCGTCGCGCCGAGGTCGGCTAAGACGGAAATCCCAGCCAACGTCACAATCCCAAATCCAAGGCCGAACGCCACGACGATGCACGCGGCTCGAAGCAGCTGGCTCGCGACATTTACGCCGGCGAGGATGTCCCACCGCTCGAGGCTCCCTAGGAGTCCCTTGTAGACACTAAGCGGAATCTGAACGGTGATACCAACAGCGAGCAGAGCGACCACGATCCGCACGGGCGTTTTGAGCGGATGAGCCACGTGGAACCAGACTGGAAGTTTCCACGTTAGAAGGAGGCCGAAGGCGAGCGCCAACACAGCCCCTACGCAGTAGAAGGCGAACACCGTGCTCAGAACGGTGTTGACACCTTCATCATCTTTCCTCGTCAGCAATTGTGGAACGCGGTACGTGACCGCGGAGTTGAGCCCGAGGGCGAGTAATCCGGTGTAGGCCAGGAGTGACCCCGTTAAAGCCCAGATCCCGTAGACTTCCTGACCGAGATGGTTCAGCATGAACGGCGTGAGAAATATCGTTATCAACACGCCGACGGGACGCGGCCCAGAGCTGACCAGAGCACTCGCGAACAGTCGTCTACCTCGGTCCATTCCCGTTGACTCGAATCAGCCTTCGTTCCGACGGAACCGCAGACCGGGAGCCAGGCCCGCTGGCGTTATCAGGTGAAGGCTGCCGCTCGCGGCATCGCCCAACGGCTCGCCGATCGCGATCTCTGTTGTCACTTCTAAGCAGTGGGACGTCTGATCGACAGGATGACCTTGACGGTCCTCCAAATGATGTCCGCGTCCTTCGCCCATCCTCGAGTCTCCAAATACTTCAAGTCCTTGGCCAGCTTGTTTCGAAGTTGGTGTTCTACGTAGAAGGCTTCGACCTCGTCTACCGCGTCCAGGACATCCGCCTGCTCCGTGGTGAAGTGGATCTGCCCCGGCCCCGTGAGTCCGGGCTTGAAAGACAGGATCCACCGTTCCTCCGGCGTGTAGTGACGAATCATCTCTGGCACTTCGGCTCGGGGACCCACGAGCGTCATGTCGCCTCGAAGCACGTTCCAAAGCTGGGGGAGCTCATCGACTTTTGTCCTTCGTAGCAAGTGTCCCAGTCTGGTTACGCGGGGATCCCGGTTGCCCGAAATCTTCGGTCCCATGCGGTCCGCTCCGGCGACCATCGAACGAAACTTGAGCATTTCGAACGGGACCTCGTCCTTTCCTACGCGTTCTTGACGGTAGAGCACCGGTCCTCGGCTATCGAGCTTGATCGCGAGCGCGATGAGAACAAACAGCGGTGAGAGCGCGAGCAGGGATCCGCCCGTAACGACGATGTCCGCGAGCCGCCGCTGCCAGCCCTCGTCCTGTTTGTCAATGAGCTCCATTCCCCGTGGCTCGCGCCGCGCTAGTCTCTTGCGGCTCCAACGGAAAACGGAAGAGACATGAGACCCGCCAGAAAACCGGCTCCGTAGGACATGTGGATGAGCCAACAGGTGAAGAGAACACTGGGAAGCCGAACAAGAGAAACTCCCTCGTACAGGGACGAAACCGCTCCCGTCGTGAGATAGGCGCCGAGCAGTCCGACGGGTAACCACCACGTGTTGCCCCCGAGCGTGATACTCAAGAGCAGGGTGGCGACAAGCACCATTAGGAAACCGGCGGGAACAAGGTGCCGGAACTGAAGAAGGCTAGGATGCTTGCGATATACCAGTACTTTCCACCAACCGTATTGAGCGTATTGGCTGACGAGCTTCCGGAGCGTCGCGCGAGTCGTGTAGGCTGCCCATATCTTCGGAGTGAAATAGACGCGGCCACCTTTCGAACGAAGCCGATAGTTCAGCTCGTCGTCTTGATTTCGGACGAAGCGCTCATCATAGAGACCGAGCGCCAGCAGGACACGCTTGGGGTAGGCGCCCAGATAAACAGTGTCCATATACTGAGGCTCGCCGCGCCCGTGGAAGCGTTGCCCGCCCATGCCAAATGCCGTCGAGGTCGCGCAGGCGATGATGCTCCCCCAGTACGAGTCGCCCTCTGCAACCATGGAGCCGCCCACGCACTCCGCGCCGCTTTCTCGGAAGGCATGGAGGACCTGGCGAATGTAATCGTGAGGAATAAGGCAGTGGCCATCGACGCGTACGATGAAATCTCCCGTCGCTTCACGGATGCCGATATTCATCGCCGGTGAGACAGTGCCGTGCGGATTGTCTAGAAGCCGGACTCGCGGATCGCGCGACGCGACCTCCTCTACGATTTTTCGCGTGCGATCGGTGGACATGCCGTCGACGACGAGAAGCTCGAACGGCGTTTCGACGTCCTGCTTCAGAACTGCTTCCAGACAACGCCCGATTTGGCGCTCTTCCTGCCTGCATGGGACCACCACGGTTACGGGGGGTTTCCCCTGTGCGAGATCCTGAATCCAGCGGCCGTCTGTCGCTGTGGTCTCGTCTCGATCGACGACGCTAGTCGGCATGTCTAGCGCAAGGACCGGATGACGTGAAACGGCTCGGCGGCGTCGACGCCGACAACGCTCCCCCAGGTTTCAGCCCGAGCCTTCAGCGACTCCGGCGAGCGTGGGTGAGGCGCCTTCCGAACCTCGTTTTCGTAGCAGCGGAAAGCTTCGATCTTCGCTTCCAGGGTCTTCGTAATATCCACGAAGACCGCGGGCTGAAACGCGCCCTGAATCGCAGGCGTCCCCCACTCGGTAGATGAGGCGGTCTCGAAGACGAGAAACTCACGAACCGACTCCGCGGCATAGGGCCGCGTCGCGACCTGGACGGCGCGAAAGAGCAGGTTGTGGTCATGGTTCACATCACCACCGAAATGGGTGTAGACGGTTTCAGGTCTGAATGACTTGACGAAGTCTTCCACTTTGGCGATCACGTCCACCAGCGGGACGGTGTCGAGGTGCTGATCGGGAAGGTTTCCAAAGCGAACTTCCTTGATCCTCAGGATCTCGGATGCCCGGCGCGCCTGCTCTGCCAGCCGCGCCCCGTGTTCGTTTTCGTAACGCATGGTGACGCCTTCGCAGGCGATCAGCACCCGGACTTCGTCACCGTGGTCGGTGTGCCGGCGGATGGTACCCCCGACACCAAGGATTTCGTCGTCGGGGTGAGCGGCGACAACCAGAACTCTCACGATTCCTCCGGCTCTGATCGCCGGCCCTCGGGCGGCAGCCAAGACAGAGCAAAGTCGAGGCCATACATTTCGCGCTCTCCCTCGACCTGAACGCGTTCGATGCGCAGATCCCCGTCTGAAGTCGAGACGAAGAGAGTCGGCGGAGCCCCATCGAGTCGCCACCACCCGGGGAGCACGTCGGAGTCGGCGTTGCCTCTCGCGGGGCCGGGCGAGGCCTTCCAGACCCATACGCGCTTCCCCCTAAGCCTCGTAAATGCACCGGGATAAGGATGGGTCAGCGCGCGGATCCAGTCATGGAGCTCGCGCCTCGTCCGCTTCCAATCGATGAGACCATCCTCCGGGCGTCTGCGCGCCATGACCGTGGCCTTCGAGTGGTCCTGCAGCTTTCGGGGCATGCGCCCCTGATGGATAATCGGCATGACCTCGCGCAGCATCTCTTCTTCGCTTCGGGCGACTTTCTCGTAGATTGTCGCACACGTGTCGTCGTCCTCGATGGGAAAGCGCCGCTGGGCGACGATGTCTCCGGTGTCCACACCCTCGTCGAGGAGTATCATCGTGTTGCCTGTCTCCTGCTCTCCGTTGATGATCGCCCAATTGACCGGAGCGCGACCACGGTAGCGCGGCAAAAGCGACGCGTGAAATCCGATACAGCCGATTGAGGGAGTTTCCAGGATGGGCCGACGCAGTAGCTGCGTCCATCCCACGCAGAAAACCAGATCCGGTTCCAGACGGCGGATCGTCTCGACTGGCCCGGAGTCGTTGATGTTTCGGACGGAATGGAGTGGGATCCCGTGTTGCTCGGCCAAATCCTCCCAGGGGACCGCTCCGGAAACCTGCCGGGCACCTTCGGGGTCGAGCGTAAAGATGGCGTCCACCCTCTCACCGATGTCCAGAAGTGTTTCGAGGCTCCGACGTCCTTCGGCAACGCATCCGATGAAGGCGATCCTCACTGGCTTCACGGTGGCTCCCTCAGAAGAAGGCGCCGCACGGTATCGAGCAGGCGCTCCACCGAAGAATCGGGCATGGCCGGATAAAACGGCAAAGAGATCGCCTGATCGTAGGCGCGCTCTGCCTCAGGGTACATACTGCGACGGTAGCCCATCGCTTGATAGTAGGGATGCAAATGAACCGGAATGAAGTGCACGCTCGGAAAAATCCTCTCCTCCTGCAGAGCCTCGATGAAAGCCTCACGCGACCATGACGTACGTTGCGAATCCAGACGGATGATGAACAAGTGAAGCGCGGACCGGCGTTTCTCATCCTCCGCCGGGGGGAGGATGACGGGGCAATCCGCGAGAGCTTCCCGGTAAAGCTGGTCGTGGCGCCGACGGATTCCGTACATCTGGTCCAGTTTTTTGAGTTGTACGAGTCCTATTGCCGACTGAACATCACCGAGGTTGTACTTGTACCCGTTCTCGACGACCTCGTAGTACCACCGGCCTCCCTTGGTGTAGCGCTTCCATGCATCTCCGGATATTCCGTGGAGCCGAAGCACCTTGATGCGTTCAGCGAGTGCGGGGTCGTTCGTCGTGATCATCCCACCCTCACCGGTCGTTAGGTTCTTGGTCGCATAGAACGAGAACGCCGTCAAAGTGGAAATGGACCCGATTCGGCGACCGTCGTAATCACTCGGCAGGGCGTGAGCTGCGTCTTCGACCAGAGTGAGCCCGTGCTGCTCCGCTGTGGATCGGAGGGACTCCATCTCGCAAGGATAGCCGGCCATGTGAACCGGCAGAATCGCTTTGGTCTTGGGCGTGACCGCCCGGGCAACCGCATCGGGAGCGATATTGAGAGTCCTCGGATCGATATCCACGAACACCGGCCTGGCATGCAGGTACAAGATCGCCTCGGAGACAGCCACGAAAGTGTAGGGGGTAGTAATGACCTCGTCGCCCTCCCTCACTCCCGCGACCCGAAGCGCGAGATGCAGGGCCGCCGTTCCCGACGCGACGGTCACCGCGTGGCGGGCCCCAACGTACGCTGCGAATTCTTCCTCGAACTTGAGGGATAGGGGTCCCGTCGTGAGCCACCCGTCGCGCAAGGCATTCGCGACGGCCTCGATCTCTTGCTCGCCCAGCATTGGGACGTGAAACGGAATATCCGTCATCGTGAACGAATCAGCGTAACCAACCAGGTAAACTCATGCCCCGGGTGGCGCCCCCTGCGCGCGAGCATAACCCAGATTGTACGGGGTTCCCAGTACGCGACACACCGCGCGCCGACGACAGCCGCCTTCCTCGTCCCGGCGCGCTACTGCCCTCGCCTTGACAACCGACGATCTCTCAGCTAAAAACGCTCTTACTGGTCCCGAATTGTGGGGCTCTGGCGCTAATTGGGTCGGAGTGGGAGAGGAGGGGCCCTGGAAGCTTCCCCGGCCTGTCCCTTGCCAATCACGTTTCGGAGGCCATGATAAGTATCGCATGCTGGCGGAGTCGTTTACGATAATCACCGTGGAGTTTGGGAGGTGGGGTGGCTGTGCCAGATGAAGGCGGACTGACTTTTGGGCTGGAAACGGTTACCGACGCACTGAACCGCCGCAAATGGTTGGTTTTGACCGTCTTCCTCTGTTTTTCGACCCTCGGGTTCAGCGGCGTCTCTCACCTGCCCGAGATTTATCGCGCCAGCTCCATGGTGATCATCGAGAATCAGTGGATTCCGGTCCAGCTCGTCCGCTCCACCGTCACCAGCAGCGTGGAATCGAGGCTTCAAACGATCACCGAGGAGATTCTGAGCCGTTCGAGGCTCCAGGAGTACATCGAGCGCTTCGACCTGTATCGCGAAAGCAGAGGTCAAGGTGTTTCGACAGAGGCCTTGTCCTCGAGAATGCGTGGAGACATAGACTTCGTAATCCATAGAGATGGAGGCAACCGCACTAACGCCGTGGCGTTCACCGTTGGTTACCGTGGGCCGGACCCTGAAAGAGTGGCCGAGGTAACCAACTTCCTGGCCTCGCTGTATGTCGGAGAGAGCGTTAAGCTTCGTGAGGAGCAAGCGGAAGGTATTTCGGACTTTCTCGCGGCTCAGCTCGAGGAAGTAAGGACGACCCTTGACGAGCACGAGACGACGTTGACCCGATTCAAAGAGCGCCACCTGGGCGAACTGCCACACCAGCAGGAGGCCAATCTGGCGTCGATGGACCAACTCAATTCGCAGTTCGAGGCCAACGAGAAGAACCAAGTCGAAGTTTCGGCGCGTCGCCAGTCTGCAGTAAAGGAATTGGCCACGCTTCAAGGGATTACGACCGATGGGACGGACCCCGGTGGTGCGCGGCTCGCCGAGATGAAACTACAACTCGCCCAGCTTCGAGCGATGTACACCGAGAAACACCCAGACGTGGTCCGATTGAAAGACGACGTGGCCCTCCTCGAGCGCACCATGTCCCGTGGGGGCGGTGCTTCCTCGCAAGATTTGCAGGCGTCCGATCTTCCGATCGACCCAGTGGTGGCTCAGTTGGAAGCCGCCATCACTGAGGCGGACCGGCGGTTGGGCGTCCTGCAAACTGAAGCTGAGCGACTGCGAGAGAGAGCCGAAATGTATCAGGAGCGTCTGGACAACGCGCCCCGCGTCGAACAACAGTACCAGTTGCTGTCTCGTGACTATGAGACGACCTTGGCGCTGTACCGGTCTTTGTTGGATCGTGAGAACGAGGCGCAGCTTGCGGAAAGCATGGAGCGCGGCCAAAAGGGAGAGCAGATGAAAATCGTCGAATCCGCGGTTGTCCCGGGACAGCCCGCCGCACCGGACCGACCGCTGCTCTACTTGATCACGATCGGGCTTTCGCTCGGACTTGCAGCCGGCGCTGTCATGCTAGCAGAGATGCTTGACTCATCCTACCACTCGGTCGACGAGCTTCGGCTCACGGGAATCAGCATCGTGGGAAGCATTCCTCGGATCGTTACCGACGCGGATCGCAGGCGCAGCAAATGGGCATTCATCTTGGAAGCCGCCTGTCTCCTGCTGGTTTTAGCCGCGCTCGCGACCGGCGCGTTCCTGTTTGCCGACGGCAATTTCGAACTGACGTCGCGGCTAGCGCTCTAGCGGCGCAAACGGCAACGAAATACGCAGGTAGCATGTGCCGTGAAGAACTTGTCGGGAGGGAGGTAAGCCGCGCGCTGCGCTGACCTGGGTTTCAAGCCGGCCAGGGAGCCGCTATTACTCCTTCTTCAATAGGGCTCGCGCATCTCTCCGCGAACGTAGCTGAAAACCGGCTATTCGCGCGCCTTCGCCACGTGGTTGCGGCTCCGTCCCGCCATATGGCCCACCATCCAAGTCGGATTTCTCGCGTGACTGTTCCCGCGGATAAGGGGCTACGGGAGAGTCGGACGAAGCGGCCTGCAAAAAGCCGCCTCGCTCCATTGCCTCGACGAGCAAATCGAGTTTCTGTTCGATGGCGCTCAGGCGCTGCTCAAGCGGCGAGGAGTCCGGCACAGGGTGTGGCCCCGGCGACGGCTCGTCGATCTCGAGCTCGTCCGAGACCTCCTGGATCGCACTCTCGTCGAGGACCCGTGCATCCTCTGCGTATCCATAAACAAGAGCTCGATCACAAATGAGGTTGACCAATCGAGGAATACCGCGCGAAAGGCCCTGGATCTTGACCACTGCTCCCGGTGTGAATAGGTCAGGGTTGTTCGACCCTGCAATCTGCAGCCGTAGTCTGATATAGGCACGGGTATGCGCTAAGCTCAAAGGCTTCACATAGGTGCGGACGGAAACCCTTTGGCCTAGGGCCTCCATCGATGGCGTGCTCAGCCTGGATTGGAGAGAGGGCTGGCCCGCCAAGATCAATTGCACGAGCTTCTGATTCTGGAACTCGAGATTGGTGAGATAGTGGAGCTCTCGGAGCTGCCTGTCCGTTAGCGATTGGGCCTCATCGACGAGCACCACGACGGTCCGGCCCGCCAGCAAGATTTCCTGAAAGTAGTGCTTGAGAATTGCGGGCGCACGCTCATCCGTAGCGGGAAGCCCCAGTTCGTTAGCCACGTAGCTCAGCAGCGAGCTGTCCGTGACCGAGACGTCCGAGACCATGATCGCGCACAAGTCTGAGCCGAAGGTTCTAATCAAGTTCCTCAGAAGCGTCGTCTTCCCGGTTCCGGGCTCTCCCACCAGCAGCGCCAGACCTTGACGCTCCTCGATCGAATAGCACAGGTCGTTTGTAGCCTCCTGATGAGCCGCAGGATAGTAAAAGGATAGGTTGTGGGCCATCGCGAACGGCTTGTCGCCTAGACCATAGTGCTGGAAATACATCGCGAACTCAGCTCTACTTCTAGCTCTTATTTCTAGCTCTTATCCTAATTCCAGCTCTTATCCTAACTCAAGTTCCCCCAGACAGAAAATTCATGCGTAATGCCTAACGATGTTAGCGAACACCTAAAACCAGCCAGCCAGCAACACATCAAACCGGCCACATCGGGTAGGGGTCATCGAGGATTCTTCCTTCCGCGAGGAGGGAAGGACGCCTCGGGAAACTACCTGAAAGTGGATAAGAAGCAGTAAGTTATCTCGTTATTGCAGCTGGGCTGGTCCTACCGTCGGATCGAGTTGGAGGCGGGAGCTCGCCGGGAGACGGTTTCACGGTACGACCAGCTGAGGCGTCCAGAACCGGACCACGGTGTTCCCCGACTCGGGCGAGGAGTCGGGCGAGATTTCCTAGGGTTTCGAGGGTCCGGGAGAGTCAAACCCGGCCAGTATTCCTCCACCGCCTTGAGTTGGGAGGTCTTTTCCACACTGACTCGACGGCTCCACCGGGTCAGCGACCAACCGCTCACCCCGAGCTCCGACGCCGCCGTCTCCGCACTCGCACCTCGCTTCATCTGCTCCCTCAGGTACGCCACCGCCTCAGCACGTAAGTCTCTTGAGTATCGTCGCCGTCTTCCCGAACGCCCACGGTTTCCAGCCGAGCTTGTTTCCGAAATCGCCGAACCCTTGCGTCCATTGTCGGTTTTCATAACCTAGGGACCCCCGCCGGCTGAGTTTTTCAGAACCTTTCCCCCCCTCCGGATAGGTTTTTTCAAAACCTTTCCCCCCTCTAGGGGGAGGTTTTTCAGAACCTTTCCCCCCCTCCCGTGACCTTTCGGCTAAGACTCCTTCGGCCTGCACGGCCAGGAGGAGTGAATGGCGTTTCGCGAGGTCACGATGTTGGAAGTCACCGAAGTCGTTCGGATGTGGCTGAGTCGGATGGGCAAGAAACAGATTGCCCGGCAGCTCGGTCTCGATGTGAAGACGGTCCGCCGATATGTGAAGGCCGCCGCGGAGTGCGGGTTCAGGCAGGAGCAGGGCCCCGCGGCGCTCACCGAGGAGTTCACGGCCTCGTTGATGGAGAGCCTTGAACCTGAAGGCGGCCGGCACCGGGGAGGCGGTTGGAGCTTGTGCGAGAAGCACCGAGATTTCATTCGCAGCCGATTGAAGGTGAAGTGGACCCCGTTTTTTGGACCACGGGTTAAGGTGGTGGGAGGAGTCTGCTCTTTCATCAAGGAGCAGAGAAAAAGTGAACGGAAAACGCACGAAACACAGCCCGGCCTTCAAGGCGAAGGTTG
>Ga0326597_10010312_pt1 | contig 12465 bp, 9 predicted proteins | sample RVTome_12_FD_203789 | JGI IMG/M metagenome (GOLD analysis project Ga0326597, IMG submission 203789) | Soil microbial communities from uranium-contaminated site in the Upper Colorado River Basin, Wyoming, United States - RVT100D185 | ecosystem: Environmental > Terrestrial > Soil > Contaminated >... | reverse complement strand
GAGGGCGTCGATGATCTCGCCGGAGCACTATTCGACCTCGGCGTCTCCTCGCATCAGCTCGACGTGGGGGAGCGAGGGTTCTCCTACCGGCGCCAGGGACCTCTCGACATGCGCATGGGCCCTGACGCGGGATGGACGGCCGACGAGGTGGTCAACCGATGGAACGAGGAGGAGATCGCTCGGATCATCCGCGAGTACGGAGAAGAGCGCTTCGCGAGGCGCATCGCCCGCGCCATCGTCGGTGCCCGCCCCATCCGCGACACGACGCACCTCGCCGACGTGGTCGCCGGGGCGGTGCCGCCTGGACGCCGAGACCGGCCCCACCCAGCCCGCCGAACTTTTCAAGCCATCCGAATCGCGGTCAACGACGAGCTGGCGGCACTTACCGAGGGGCTCGAGCTCGCCGTGCGGCTGCTGCGATCTGAGGGGAGGCTCATTGTGATCTCGTATCACTCGCTCGAAGACCGGATCGTCAAGCAACGCTTCGCCGCCGGGGCGCGCGACTGCATCTGCCCACCGGAGCTCCCGGTGTGCGTGTGTGATCGAATCACAGAGCTGCGTATCCTCACCCGCCGTCCTGAGACCCCGTCCCTGTCCGAGATCGAAGACAACCCGCGAGCCCGGAGCGCCCGGCTTCGTGTGGCGGAGCGGATCTGATGGTTGCCCGCAGCGCACCGGTGGGCTTCCCGCTGCCTCGAGCCCGGGACTTCCATGTGGTCATCGGGCCGTCGACACGCCGTCGCCGCGTCGGTGGATGGATCGGACTGGCGATCGTCGTGTCGGCGTCGTTCCTTCTCCTGGTGTCGTCGCGGATCGCTCTCGACAGGAGCGCGTTCGTCATCGACGACCTCCGGGTTCGGATCGCCGCCGAGGAGTCGCGGTATTGGGAGCTGCGGCTCCGGGTGACCGAGCTCCAGTCGCCCGAGCGGATCGCGGGATTGGCAGAGGACATGGGGATGGTGTTCCCCGAGGAGATCTTCACGATTGAGGTGCCCGGCCTGGGTGATCCCGGGCCGGGCATCGAGGCCCGTTGGATCGACCTCAAGGCACTGCTGAGCGCCCGGGCGGAGCCATGACAGACGGCCATCGGCCGTGAGCCCGATTCCGGCCGAGGGCTGAAGGACTGAGGGCCTCGGAGTGGAGGGCCGACCGGCGTCTGTTGGCCGCCGCCGGCGGCGAAGACGGACCTGAGCCGGATTTCCGGCCGAGGGCCGAGGGCCTCTCTGAGATCGGCTTGGGAAGATTGAGGTGAGGAGGACCGATGGAGGAGCGGCCGCGCCGCGTCACGAGCAACCGCCGCCTGGTGGCGGTCGGGGTCGTGCTGGTCCTCGCCTGGACCACGGTCGGTTTTCGCCTCACGGTCGTCCAGGGAGCCCGGGCCGACGAGTTTGCCGAGCGGGGACTCGATCAGCGTCTGGAACGGAGGACCCTGCCCGCGGACCGCGGCACCATCTTCGACCGGGATGGGCGGGAACTGGCGGTGACCATCGACTCCGTGAGTGTCTACGCCAACCCGCGTGAGATGGCCGACCCGACCGGCGTTGCGATGCAGCTCGCCCCGCTGGTGGATCGCCGGGTGACCGAACTGATCGCCGAGCTCACCAGCGATTCCTTGTTCGTGTACCTGGCCCGTCAGCTCAGTCCCGAGGAGGCAGAGCCGATCCGTGAGGCCGACCTTCCCGGCGTGTACTTCCTGACCGAGCCGAAGCGGGTCTACCCGGCAGGCGGGCTCGTGGTCCATGTGATCGGCATAGTTCGGTCCGACGACAACGAGGGACTGGAAGGCCTCGAGCTCCAATACGACAGGGCCCTCGCCGGAACCCCGGGTGAGCTGCTCGTGGAGCGCGACCCGGAGGGGCTGGTGATCCCGCAGGGCGAGTATCGGGTCGTTCCCGCCGAACAGGGAAGTGACCTCGTGACGACGATCAAGGTCGAGGTTCAGTACGCCGCAGAGCAGGCACTGATCCGGGGAATGGCGCGCACCGGTGCGAAGTCGGGCTCGATCGTCGTGATCGATCCGACCACGGGTGAGATCCTGGCGATGGTCAACCTCCCCGCATACGACCCCAACGACCGCGAGGCGGTCCCCCGTGGTGCGATCCGTAACCGGGCGGTGACCGATGTGTTCGAGCCCGGGTCGACCCAGAAGGCGGTGACGGTGTCGGGGGCACTCGAATCCGGCTTGGTGACTCCGGCGACGTCGTTCGACATCCCCGACGAGATCGAGATCCAAGACACCGTCTTCGAGGATTTCACGGAGCACGCCGATCGGCTGACGGTCACACAGATCGTCACTCACTCGTCGAACCTCGGCACGATCCTGCTCGGCGAGCTAATGGGAGCACCCCGCCTCCACGACGCCCTGAGTGCATTCGGCGAGGGAGCCCCGACCGGCATCGACTTCCCGGGGGAGGCTCCCGGGGTGCTGCGCCCGGCCGAGAAGTGGTGTCTCACGACCTGCCTCGCGGGCACCTCGATCGGTTATCACGTCTCGGTGACGCCGCTGCAGATGGCGATGGTCTACGCGGCGATCGCCAACGACGGCGTCTGGGTCCAGCCGCACCTGGTGAAGGAGATCGTCGACGGGTCCGGCAGCCGACAGGCGATCGTCCCCCAGGAGCGGCAGGTGATCTCGGCCCGCACGGCGCGGCAGATGAGAGTGATGCTCGAGGCCGTGGTCGAGTCCGGCACCGGATCGCTCGCCGCCGTGGAGGGATACCGTGTCGGCGGGAAGACCGGCACGACGGAGAAGTACCTGTCGGACACGCAGTCGTACAGCGAGGAAGATGTCGTGGCGAGCTTCATCGGGATGGCGCCCATCGACGCCCCTCGGGTGGTGATCGCGGTGGTTCTGGATGGCCCGGTCGAGGACGCCAGTGGCGGACGCGGCGCCGCGCCGATCTTTGCCGAAGTCATGCTCGCCGCCCTCCACCAGCTCGGGATCTCCCCCGATGCCTGAGGCGGTCGCCCTGCGCGATCTCGCCGAGGCCGCCGGTGGCCGGGTCGTCGGCGATCCCGGGGTCGAGGTCGACGATGTGACCCACGACTCGCGATCGGCCGGTCCGGGGGTCCTGTTCGTTGCGATCAGGGGCCTCGTTGCCGACGGGCACGACTTCGTCGACATCGCCGCCGAGGCGGGGGCGTCTGCGGTCTGCGTGGAAGACGAAGCGAGGCGCTCGGGCCTCCCGGCAATCGTGGTGGGGAACACCCGTGCCTCCCTGGGTCGTATCGCCGCCGAAGTCCACGGGCACCCATCGGAGAGGCTCCGTCTGGTGGGCGTGACCGGCACCAACGGGAAGACCACGGTCACTCACCTGCTCGAGTCGATTGCGGAGGCCGCAGGGCTCCCGCATTCGATCATTGGGACGGTTGGGGCGAGGATTCTCAGCGAGCCGGTGGAGGTGGCGCGCACCACACCCGAGGCCACCGACTTTCAGAGGCTCCTCGACCGCATGGTGACGGCCGGCGTGGACCTGGCGGCCGTCGAGGTCTCCTCTCACGCCCTGGCCCTCGGCAGGGTGTCGGCGTCCCGATTCCGCGTCGCCGCCTTCACCAATCTCTCCCGTGATCACCTGGACTTTCACGGTGACATGGAGTCCTACTTCGGGGCCAAGGCGGCCTTGTTCGACCAAGCCGACGAAGCTGTGGTGTGGGTGGACGACCCCTGGGGGCTCCGGCTGGTGGACTCGCTGTCGGTGCCGCTGACGTCGGTCGGCCTGCGAACGGATGCCGATGTGACCGCGCGCGAGGTGGAGGTCGGCTTCGACGGGTCGCGGTTTCTGGCCCAAGGCAGATCTGGATCGGCTTCGATCACTCTCCCTCTGGCGGGACGGTTCAACGTGGCCAACGCCCTCGTCGCCGCCGCCTGCGCCGAGGTGCTCGGGATCACCTGGGACGACATCGCCGCCGGAATCGCGTCGGTGCCGTCGGTTCCGGGGCGCTTCGAGATCGTCCCCATCGGGCGCGACTTCACGGTGGTCGTCGACTATGCCCACACTCCCGGCGGGGTGACGGCCATGGTCGCCGCGGCGCGAGACATCCTCGGTGAGACAGGGCGTGTCATCGCCGTGGTGGGCGCCGGCGGGGACCGGGACCGGGAGAAGCGCCCGCTCATGGGCCGGGCCGCCGCCGCCGCGGACGTCGCGGTGCTGACCTCGGACAACCCGCGAACCGAGAATCCCGGGGCGATCCTCCATGCGGTGGCCTCCGGCGCCGAGGGACCGGGGCGCGTGATCACCGAGATCGACAGGCGGAAGGCGATCCGTCTCGCCCTCGAGGAGGCCCGGCCGGGGGATGCGGTCCTCGTGCTCGGCAAGGGCCACGAGCGCGGGCAGGACTTCGGCAAGTCGGTCGTTCCGTTCGATGACCGCGTGGTGGTGGCCGAGGAAGCAGCTGCGCTGTGAAATGGGACCTGGCTTTCGTGGCGTCTGCGACCGGAGGGATCGCCCACGGCGCCGCCCTGGTCGAGCGTATCGTTACCGACTCCCGCGAAGCGGTCCCCGGCTCACTGTTCGTGGCGGTCCGCGGCCAGCGGTTCGACGGCCACGACTTCGCGGCAGACGCCGCGGCAAAGGGGGCGGCGGTGCTCGTCGAACGGGGGCGCCGCCCCGAGGGGGCACCGGCCGTGGAGGTCGAAGACACCTTGGCTGCCCTGGCCGCGCTGGGGGCGCAGCGGCGGGCCGAGATCCGCTTGCCCGTCGTCGCGGTCACCGGCAGTTCTGGCAAGACGACGACCAAGGACATGGTGGCCGCCGCACTCGGCCCCGGAACCCACGCCGCCCCCCGCTCGTTCAACAACGAGGTTGGCGTGCCGCTCACCGTGCTCGGCACCCCCGATGATGCCTCCGCCCTGGTGATCGAGGTGGGGAGCCGGGGAGCGGGCCACATCAGCGCACTCGCCGCGGTCATCAGGCCAGATGTGGCGGTGGTGACCAACATCGGCCCGGCGCACCTCGAGATGTTCGTCGACGTCGGCGCGGTGCTCGCAGCCAAATGGGAGCTGGTGGAAGCCCTCCCGCCCGAGGGGGTGGCCGTCCTGCCCGCCGGCGACGACCGGCTCACCGCCCGACGCCGCGGTCCGATGATCACATTCGGCGAGGAGGGGACCGGCGCCGACGTGGAGGTCTTGGATGTGACGCTCGACGCCCGCGGCCGCGCCTCCTTCCGTCTCAGCCATCTCGGGGTCGCCACCACGGTCGCGCTCCAACAGGCCGGCCGCCATCAGCCCGTCAACGCCGCCGCCGCGGTGGCCGCCGCCCTGGCCCTGGGGATCGACTTCGAGGAGGCGGCACAGCGAGTTGCCGGCGCCCGGGTGTCGCCGTGGAGGATGGAGGTCGTCGAGTTGCCACTGGCAGGCGGTTCCGTCCTCGTCGTCAACGACGCGTACAACGCCAATCCCGACTCGATGGCGGCGGCGTTCGACACCGTCGCCGCGATGCCGGGGCGGCGAATCGCCGTACTCGGGAAGATGCACGAACTGGGGGCATCCCAGGAAGAATTGCATCGGGCCGTCGGCGAGCGTGCCGTCGAAGCGGGTTTCGAGTTGGTCGTGGTGGTGGGCGACGATCCGGGCATCGCCGAGGGCGCCGGGGCCGCGGCGATCCGGGTGGCCGACGCCGACGCAGCCGCCCAGGCGCTTGCCGGGATCCTCCGCCCCGGCGACGTCGTGCTGGTCAAGGCGTCGCGGGCCGCGGGGCTCGAGAGGGTGGCCGAGGCGATCGCAGGGGGAGCCGCCGCATGATCGTCATGCTGGCCTCGGCAGCGGTCGCCTTCCTGGTCACGATCCTGCTCACGCCTATCGCCATCAGGTTCTTTCGAGCCAGGGAGATCGGGCAGTTCATCCAGGACGAGGTGGCGCACGATCACAAGCAGGGGACCCCCACCATGGGCGGGGTCGTGATGATCCTCGCGGTCATCGCAGGCTGGCTCGTGGCCCATGTCGACGCCCGGACGCCCGAAGGCGATTGGAGCCTGTCGTGGCGCGAATTTCAGATCCCCGGTTTGCTCGTGCTCGTGGCTTTTCTCGGCATGGGCCTGATCGGATTCCTCGATGACCTCTCGAAGGTCACCCGAGCCCGCAACCTGGGGTTGAAGAAGAGATGGAAGTTCGGCGGACAGCTGGCGATCTCAGCACTGTTCGCCTGGGGTGCCATCAACTACGGAGTGGCCACCCAGCTCTCCTTCACCCGCCCTTTCGGAGTGGACCTCGGCTGGCTCTACGCCGTATGGGTCCTGGTCATGCTCACCGCTGCCGCAAACGCGGTCAACTTCACCGATGGGCTCGATGGGCTGGCCGCAGGGTCGAGCGCCCTCGTGTTCGGCGCGTTCGTCATCGTCTCGTTCTGGGAGTTCCGCCACCCCGAGTTCTACGAGATCGTGGGAACCCTCGAGCTGGCGATCCTGTCGGCCGCGCTAGCCGGGGCGGCTCTCGGGTTCCTCTGGTGGAACGCCGCGCCCGCCAAGATCATCATGGGTGATACCGGGTCTCAAGCGATGGGCGGGGCGATGGCCGCCATGGCTCTACTCACCAACACCCACCTCCTTCTCGTCGTCCTCGGTGGCCTGTACGTGATGGAGACCATGTCCGTGATCCTGCAGGTGGTCGCCTTTCGCGGGTTCGGCAAGCGAATCTTCCGAATGGCGCCCGTCCACCATCATTTCGAGCTGAAGGGATGGCCGGAGACCACGATCATCGTGCGTTTCTGGATTCTCGCCGCCCTGTTCGTTGCGCTCGCGTTGGGGCTCTTCTACGGAGACTTCATCATGTCGGGGGGGATCGGATGACCGCCCTCGTGATCGGAGCCGCGGTGAGTGGGCGCGCCGCCGCCGCACTGCTGCGTTCCCACGGAGAGAAGGTCATCTTGTACGACGCCGACGTCGGCGCCCTCGAGGGCGCCGAAGCCGACGAATCACACGGGGGGGAGTGGGATCGCGCCCTTCTCGACGGCGTCGATCTGGTGATCGCCAGCCCGGGAGTGCCTGAGCACGCTGCGCCGGTTCGTGACTCGATCTCGTCCGGATTGCCGCTTTGGAGCGAGTTGGAGCTCGGCTTCCGTCATCTCGACGCGCCGGTCATCGCCGTCACCGCCACCAATGGCAAGACCACCGTGACCGAACTGGCCGCTCAGATGCTCCGCGCCTCCGGCCTCGATGCTGCGGCGGCGGGCAACATCGGAGACCCGCTGTGCGCCGCCGTGGGCCACCCATGGGACGTGGTGGTCGTCGAAGCGTCCTCCTTCCAGCTGAGGTTCGTCGACAGATTCCACGCCGGCGCGGCGGTGCTCCTCAATGTGGCTCCCGACCACCTCGACTGGCACCGGTCGTTCGAGGCGTACGCCGCCGCCAAGGCCCGCATCCTGGAACGGCAGACATCGGACGATGTGGTGGTGTACGACGCTGACGACGCCGGGGCAACCGGCCTGGTCGCCTCCGCCTCGGGTCGGTTGGTTCCCGTCAGCGGTCGCATGCGTCCTCCAGGCGGCTGGGGCCGCGACGGAGACGTGCTGGCACTGCAAGGCGTCTCGGTCCCGCTCGACGCCATGCCCCGGCCCGATGCGGTGATGCTGGTCGACGTCGCCGCAGCGGCGCAGGCGGCGATTCATATGGGTGCGACGCCGAGCGGCATCCTGGAGGTGGCGACGGCATTTCGACCGGGACCGCACCGGCGGCAGGTGATCGGAACCTGGGGTGGCGTGACGTGGGTGAACGACTCGAAGGCGACGAATCCCCACGCCGCCATCGCATCGGTCCGCGACCACGAATCCGTCATCCTCATCGCCGGTGGCCGGAACAAGGGCCTCGACATCGGCGGACTGCCGCTCGAGCCGAACGTCCGTCATGTCATCGCCATCGGCGAGGCCGCCGCGGAACTGGCGGCAGCCGGGAGGCCGTCGACCGTCGCCGCCACCATCGAAGAGGCGGTGGCCATCGCCGACGAGATGAGCCGGGAGGGCGACACGGTTCTGCTCGCTCCGGGTTGCGCGTCTTTCGACATGTTCCGCTCCTACGCCGACCGCGGTGAGCGCTTCGCCGCTGCAGTCCGTTCCCGAAAGGAGACATGACCATGGCCAACATCGTCGCCATGCCGGCGTCGCGAGCTGCGCTCAGGACCATTCGCGCCCATGAAAGGGGAGTGTCGAGGACCATCCTGTCCCTGCTCGTTCCGGTGGCGCTCCTGGTCGTGGTCGGGCTTGGAGCGATCCTCTCGGCTTCGTCCGTGGTGGGCCTCAGGGAGGCGGGCGATGGGCTCTTCTATTTCAAGCGCCAGATCGCCTGGCTCGTCTTCGGTGTGGTCGGCATGGTGGTCGCCGCCTTCATTCCTCTCCGGTGGTGGAAGAGGCTCGCCCTTCCCGTCTTCGTGTCGACGCTGGTTCTTCTCGTCGCAGTGCTGCTGGTGGGCACCAGGGTCAATGGCGCCATCCGATGGTTGATCGTCGGGCCGATGTCGATTCAGCCATCGGAGATCGCCAAGCTGGCGACGGTGTTGATGCTGGCGACGGTGGTGAGCCGCCGGGAGTCGTCGATGGTGCGTTACCGGGACTTCTTTGGCCCGGTGGCGATGACGATCGGTCTCGTCGCCGGCCTGGTCATGCTCCAGCCCGACCTCGGGACGGCACTTCTGGTGACCTCCGGAGCTTTTGCCGTGCTCGCCGCCAGCGCAGTGCCCATGCGTCATGTCCTGGGCACCGGGATCGCCGCCACCGGCGGGGCCCTGGCCCTGGCGGTGTCCTCACCGTATCGATGGGCTCGAGTCACCGCATTCCTCGATCTCCAGAGCGACCCGCTCGGCTCGTCATATCAAGCGGTACAGGGCCTGGTCGCTCTCGGCACCGGGGGCCTCTGGGGCGTCGGGCTCGGCGCGAGCCGAGCCCGCTGGTCGTTTCTCCCCAACGCCCATACCGACTTCGTGTTCGCCATCCTCGGTGAGGAGACCGGTCTCATCGGATCCCTCGCCGTGGTCGGGCTATTCGCCGCCTTCAGCGTGGCCGGCACCATGATCGCCTTGCGGTGCGCCGACCGGTTCGGGCGGTTGCTCGCCGTCGGAGTCACGACATGGCTCTCCACACAGGCCCTCGTCAACATCGGCGGCGTCGTCGGGATACTGCCCATCACCGGAGTCCCCCTGCCGTTTGTCTCCGCGGGTGGAAGTGCCCTGGTCGCGGCTCTCGTCGGGGTCGGTGTGCTCGTGTCGGTGGCCCGGCATGTCGGTCCGATCGAGGCGCGGTGACCTTCGCGATCGCCGCGGCCGGGACCGGCGGGCACGTCTTTCCGGCACTATCGGTCGCCGACGCCCTGGTGGAGCTCGGAGCGGCACCCGACGAGATCATGTTCCTGGGCGGTGACCGGTTCGAGGCGCAGGCCGTTCCCGATTCCGGATTCCCATTCAAGGGATATCAGCTGGCCCGGCTCCGGCGCGCCGTGAGCCTCGAAAACCTTCGAATCCCGATGGTGGTCCGTCGCACCGCAGCATCGATGGCCGGGGACCTGCGAATGGCAGCCAGTCGGGTGGTGCTGGGAATGGGAGGCTATGTGACCGTCCCGGCATCACTGGCCGCACGGCGGGCCGGCCTCCAGTTCTTCCTCCAAGAGCAGAACGCCCTCCCCGGCCTGGCGACACGGTTTGCGGCCCGAAGGGCGCTGACGACCTTTCTGGGTCTGCCCGGACGCGCCGAGCGCCTGCCCCGCAGCGAGATCGTCGGCAATCCGCTGCGGCCGGCGATCGCGGCGGCGGATCGGGAGGCGCTTCGGTCCGACGCTCGCAGCCGATACGGTGTGGAGCGGGCCGGGACCGTCGTCGGCATCCTCGGGGGATCGCTGGGAGCGCGCGTCCTCAACCAGGCTGCGCCCCGGATTGCCCGGCTCGGGGCGGTCGGGGCGATCGTCCACCTGACCGGCCCGGATGCCTTCGGTGAGATGTCACGGATCGCCGGCGAGGCCGGGGTACCGTGGTCGTGCCGACCCTTCGAGGCCGAAATGGAGTACTTCTACGCCGCCGCCGACCTGGTGGTGTGCCGCGCCGGAGCGATGACCGTCAGCGAGCTCGCCGCCACGGGCACACCGGCCGTGCTGGTACCTCTGGAGCGAGTCGCACAGCAATGGAATACCCGTGAACTGTCTGCGGCCGGGGGAGCCTTGGTCGTCCGCCAGGGCGAGCTGGGGCGGCTGCCCGACCTCGTAGGCGGCCTGCTCGGGTCCCCGGAGCGATTGGGCCGGATGAGCAATGCGGCTCGGGCAGTGGGGCGGCCCCACGCCGCCCGAATCATCGCCCGTCGGCTCATGGAGGCGGCCGGTGGCTGATCTCGTGCCTTATAGGCGAGTCCACGTGGTCGGTGTCGGTGGTGCGGGCATGTCCGGTCTTGCCAAGATTCTCGCCCAATGCGGCCACCAGGTGACGGGCTCGGACATCAAGCCGGGACCGGCCCTGAGCGCACTGGCAGGCGCCGGCGTCACCGCATGGTTCGGGCATCGGCCGGAGCTGGCCGCTGACTGGGATCTGGTCGTCGCCTCCAGTGCCGTGCCCGACCGCGATCCGGAGGTTCGCGCCGCTCGGGACCGCGGCGTCGCCATCTGGGATCGGCCGAAGCTCCTCGAGGCCATGACGTCGCGACTGCGGACGATCGGAGTGACCGGGACCCACGGCAAGACGACGGGCACGGCGATGATGGTGGCCGCCTTGCGAGCCCTGGGCCGCGATCCGTCGTTCATGGTCGGCGGCGAGCTGGTCGACCTCGCCACCAACGCCCACCTCGGCGAACGCGAGCTCTTCGTCCTGGAAGCAGACGAGGCCTTCGGGACCTTCCTCTTCCTCGACCTGGAGGGGTTGGTGATAACGAACGTCGAGCCCGACCACCTCGATCACTACGGCTCCGTCGCGGACCTCACAGGTGCATTCGTCGAGGTGGCCGCCGCGGTCGATGGTCCCGTGGTCGCCGGGATCGACGACCCTGGTGCGGCCTCGATCGCCTCCCGGGTCCGTGGGGTCGTCGGCTACGGCACCTCCGATCAGGCCGCCTGGAGGATCTCGAACATCACTCACGGTCCGGGATCGGTGGGCTTCGACCTGTCGGGACCCGGGGCCTCGCTTCCGGTGAGGGTTCCCAAGCCGGGCTCGCACGTGGCCCGCAATGCGGCCGGGGTCCTGGCTCTGGTCGGCGAGCTGGGTTTCGACGTTGCCGCCGCCGCCGTCGGATTGGAGAAGTTTGCGGGGGTGCGCCGGCGGTTCGAGACGAGGGCCCGGATCGGCGGGGTCACAGTCGTCGACGACTATGCCATCCACCCGACCGAGATCAGAGCAACCATCGAAGCCGCCGCGCTCGGCCACGAAGGCAGGATCGTCGCCGTGTTCCAGCCCCACCGCTTCAGCCGAACCTCGGAGATGGCGGAGGAGCTCGGTCGGGCGCTGGCGGGAGCAGCCCGTGTCTTCGTGACGGATGTGTACGCGGCGAGCGAAGCCCCGATCCCGGGCGTCACCGGGAGGCTGGTCGCCGACGCCGCCTCCGATTCGGGGGCCGATGTCTCCTACATCCCACGGCGCGCCGACCTCGCCAGAGCCGTGTCCGCCGAGGTGGCGAGCGGCGACTTCATCCTGATCATGGGCGCCGGGGACGTGACCCTGGTGGCCGACGAGATCGCACCACTGCTGGTCGACGCCGTATGACGGCGCGATCCCTTCTCGCTGATCGGGGGAAAGTCACCGAGGATGCGCCGCTGGCGCCGCTGACCACGTACAGGTTCGGCGGCAGGGCCCGGTTCCTGGTGGTTGCCGACGGAGAGGAGGATCTCGGTCTGGCGTCGCGTCTCGCAGCCGACGAAGGGGTTCCGATCCTCGTCCTGGGGCGCGGCAGCAACGTCGTGGTGTCCGACTCGGGATTCGACGGCGTGGTCATCCGGCCTGGTCCCGGAATGACGGGTTGGCAGGGTCGGGAGGACGGGTCGATCGTCGCCGGGGCCGGGACGGCACTGCCGATGCTCGCTCGGGAGTCGGCCCGCACCGGGCGGGGTGGGCTCGAGTTCTTCACCGGGATCCCCGGCAGCGTGGGTGGTGCGGTGCGGATGAACGCCGGGTGCCATGGGAGCGAGACCGCCGACTGGATGGTCACGGCCCGGGTGTTCGATCTCGCCGATGCCGTGGCCAGGGATCGGACTCCTGCGGATCTCGAGATGTCGTACCGCCACTCCAATCTCACCGATGGCGACTTCGTGGTCTCGGCGACGTTTCGGACCGTCGAGCGTGATCCCGCAGAAGCCGACGCCGTCATCCGCGAGATCACCCGGTGGCGCCGGGAGCATCAACCCGGCGGGACACTCAATGCCGGCAGTGTCTTCAAGAACCCCCCGGGCGACTCCGCCGGCCGGATCATCGATGACGCGGGCCTCAAGGGCCTGCGGGTCGGGGCGGCGGAGGTGAGTCGCCGGCATGCCAACTTCTTCGTTGCGGGCGAGGGCGCCACCGCCCAGGACGTCCAC
>Ga0326597_10010310_pt1 | contig 12466 bp, 11 predicted proteins | sample RVTome_12_FD_203789 | JGI IMG/M metagenome (GOLD analysis project Ga0326597, IMG submission 203789) | Soil microbial communities from uranium-contaminated site in the Upper Colorado River Basin, Wyoming, United States - RVT100D185 | ecosystem: Environmental > Terrestrial > Soil > Contaminated >... | reverse complement strand
CGAGGCAGTGGGCGAGCGCGTCCATGCCGGTCGCCGCGGTGACCTTCGCCGGCAGGCCGACGGTCAGCGCCGGGTCGGCGATGACCGCGACCGGCAGCATCTTGGGATGAAAGATGATCTTCTTCGTATGCGTCGCCTCGTCGACGATGACCGAGGCGCGGCCGACCTCCGAGCCGGTGCCCGACGTGGTCGGCACGGCGACGACCGGCGCGATTCCGGCGGGATCGACCCGCTTCCAGTTGTCGCCGACGTCCTCGAAGTCCCACATCGGCCGCTTCTGGCCGACCATGAGCGCGACCGCCTTGGCGGCGTCGAGCGCGCTGCCGCCGCCGAACGCGACGATGCCGTCATGACCGCCGGCGCGGCAGGCGGCGAGGCCGTCCTCGACGTTCCTGCCGACCGGGTTGCTCTTGACCTCGGCGAACAGGCCGGTGGGCAGGCCGGCGGCCTGGTTGGCCGCGATCGCGTCCCGCACCATGGGCAGCTTCGCTAAACCGGGATCGGTGATCAGCAGCGGCCGTTTCATGCCGGCGGCCTTGCACGCCTCGGCCAGCTCGGCGATGCGCCCGACCCCGAAACGGACCTGGGTCGGGTAGTTCCAGTTGCCGCGCAGGGCGGCGGCGTCATCTGTCATGGGGACGATCCTTTGTTTTCGATCCGGGCGTTCGTTCGCGGAATTCATATCAGGCGGTGCATCGGCGGGCCAGCGCGGTAGAGTGCGTTCCCTTTTTGTTCTTGACGACACGGTATCCGTACGCAATAATACGCTATTCGCGTATAATAGAGGAGGACCCGATGTCGGAATCCCGTAACAAGCCGCCCCACGGCAGCATCGCCTGGGCGGCCGGTCGCATCCGTCGAATGACGGAGCGCGAGCGGACCCTGAATCGGTTGGAGGAAGAGGAGCTGGAGCGCCTGCGCGCCTCCGGCTGGCACCCGAACGTTCCGGCGCCTGCGTTACCCGCGGGAGGTCCGCTCGGCCTCGCCGACGCCGCCAAGGCCATCGCGGCGCAGTTCGCCCAGGGCGAGGCGTGCCGCGCCGAGGCGCGCCGCCGCGTCGCGGCGCGGCAGCAGGGCGCGGGAGGACCGGGCGCCCAAGCTGGAGCGAAGACAGCCAAGCCCGGGATCTCGACCGGCACTTGGGCCAACACGCGCCCGCCGCTGTCGAGCATCGCCGTCCGCGGGCCGGACGGTTATGGCAGCGGAGCCTACGGGGCATCGCGCGACGGCGGTCGGCCCCATGTGGGCGTCGATCTGGTTGCGGCACCGGGCACTCCGGTATACGCACCGATCAGCGGCCGATTCGAGGTTGGCGACCCTTATGGACACGATCCCGCCCGACGCGGGCGGGTACAGAGCGTTAGGGTCGAGGCGGGTAATGATCGGCTGGTCCGAATGTTCTATGTACAGCCCGATCCCAGACTGCGGCGCGGACAACAGGTCGAGGCCGGGACATTCCTGGGAAGGTCGCAGAGCCTGCAGGCGCTCTATCCGCCGAAAGTCAACGGAAGCGCGATGACCGATCACGTTCACGTACAAGTCGAGGAGAACGGTCGCGAGCTGGATCCCACCGGCGTCGTCGCACAGTGGCGACGACGCACATTGCGGTAGGCCGAGCAGCGGTCCAGGCAACTCTACGGAATTGAAGGCAAGGGCGGCCATAAGCCTTGAGAGCCCTTGCCGGGCGGAGGCGGCGGATGAGCCGCCTCCGTCCACCTGGCGCTCCGGCTCACGGAAATGTGTGAAACATGATGCCATACCCGCTGTGGTGTTCTTCCCACGAGTTTGCCTGCCAGTCGCCGTCGAGCGCCTTGAATATATACTTGTTTACGGCCCATGGAATGCAGTCCGACGGGTCTATGTTATCGTAACACACTCGGTGTATTGTCGAGATCTCTACGTAACCGGTCCTGACTGAGCTTTTCTTATATGGGTCGGTGATCCGATCGAGCCAGGCGTCGGTTACGACGGTTGTCTCCGTGACCACATACTCTCGGGTCGTTTGGCTCCACTCATCGTGGCCCGCCGGTCCTTGGCCGATGAGCATTTCGGCATCCCCTTCCCCGATGCCGATCCGTCCGCATAGAGCAAAGTCGAGTCGCGATGCGCAGGCAAATAGCGTGTCCAACGCGCACAGCGGCGTCTTCGGGTCGCCGATGCAGTCGCTGTCGGCGGCGGTCGGCGTGACGCGCCGGACCTGGCCCACGGCGGACCTTTCGCCGCCGGCGCAACCGAACGCCGGCATCGCCAAGCCGAGCAAGAGCGCCCATCGCAATAGAAAGATAGCGAAGCCGCGGATCATGGGTCGATGTCACCGTTTAGGTCGGCCCGCTGCCATGCCGTGGGGCCGCGCCGCCTAGAGCGCCGTCCGCAGGTGGAACGATTTCGGCCGGGTCAGGTGCTCGTAGCCGACGCGCGACAGGGTGCAGCCGCGGCCCGAGTCCTTGACCCCGGTCCAGGCCAGCGCCGGGTCCAGGTAGTCGCAGCGGTTCATGAACCAGGTCCCGGTCTCGATGCGGTCGCCGATGCGGGTCGCCGCGGCCTCGTCCGCGGTCCAGACGGCGGCGGTGAGGCCGAAGGCGTTGTCGTTCATCAGCCGCACCGCCTCGTCGTCCGAACGCACCTTCATGATGCCGACGACCGGGCCGAAGCATTCCTCCTGCATGACCGGGTTGCGGTTGCTGTTCACCGCGAGCACCTGCGGCGCGACATAGGCGGTGCCCTTCCTGGCCGCCTTGAACGGCTTGGCGTCGATCAGCGCCTTGGCCCCGGCGCGCACGGCGCGGGCGATCTGCTTGCGGATCGTCTCGGCGGCGCTCGCCCGCACCACCGGCCCGAGGTTCGACTGCGGGTCGGTCGGGTCGCCGAGGCGGTACTGCTTCGTCAGCTCGACGACGCCCTCGAGGAACGGCTTGTACAGGTCGGCATGGACATAGATGCGCTGGATGCCGCAGCAGGACTGGCCGGAGTTGAAGAACGCGCCGTCCACCAGGTTCTCGACGGCGTGCGCCAGGTTGGCGTCGGGGCGCACATAGGCGGGGTCGCAGCCGCCGAGCTCCAGGCCGGCGCCGATGAACCGCTGCGAGGCGGCGGCGACCACCGCATGGCCGCCCTCGACCGAGCCGGTGAAGGCGACGAAATCGACGCCGTCGCTGCCGATCAGCCGGGTCGTGTCCTCGTGGCCCATGTGCAGGAACTGGAACACGGCCCTCGGCAGGCCGGCGGCCTTGAACGCCTCGGCGAAGCGTTCGGCGCACAGCGGCGTCTGCGCCGAATGCTTGAGGATCACCGCGTTCCCCGCCAGGAGCGCCGGGATCACCGCATTGACCGCGGTCAGGTACGGGTAGTTCCACGGCGCGACCACGAACACGACGCCGAGCGGGTCGCGGCGGATGAACCGGGTGAAGCCCGGCTTCTCGCCGACGCGCACATCGGCGAGGCTGTCCGCGGCGATCGCGGTCATGTAGCGGGCGCGCTCCTCGAAGCCGCGCACCTCGCCCGGGGACTGGCCGATCGGCCGGCCGATCTGGCGCGTGATCTCCTCGGCGATCTCGGCCTTGCGCGCGACGAAGGCGTCGGTCGCGCGGGCCACGATCGCCGCGCGCTCGGCGACCGGCACCCGGCGCCAGCCCGCCGCGGCCTTGCGCGCCGCGCTCAAGCAGGCGGCGATCGCCGCGGCCGAGGCCAGCTCGCGCTCGACATAGACGCTGCCGTCGATCGGCGTGATGGTCTTCTGCGTTCGTGCCATGTCGGTCCTTGTCCTTTTCCTGCGATGCGCTGCCGTCACGGCTTCGCCATCAGCCCGCCGTCGACCAGCAGCTCGGTGCCGGTGATGAAGCCCGCCTTGTCGGAGAGCAGGAACAGGCAGGCGTCGGCCATGTCCTGCGCCGTGCCGACGCGGCCCAAGGGAACATGCGCCGCCGTGGCCGTCTTGAGCGCCGGGTCGGCGCGCCAGCGGTCCTGCATCGGGGTCTCGGTCGGGCCGGGGACGATGACGTTGGAGCGGATACGGTCGGCGGCGAACTGGATGGCGATCGACTTCGACATCGCGACGATCGCCGCCTTGGCCGCCTGATAGGCGTCCTGCGGCCGGTCGTCGCCGCGCAGGCACTGAATGCTGGAAAAGTGCACCATGGCGCCGCCGCCGCTCCGTTTCATCGCCGGCACCGCGTAGCGCGCGGCGAGCATGGCCGATTTCAGGTTGACGTCGAGCACGCGGTCCCAGACGCGCAATTCGATGTCGACGAGCGAGCGGTCGCGCCCGAACCACAAGGCGCCGGCGGCGTTGACCAGGTAGTCGAGCCGCCCGGTCTCGCGCGCCGTGCGCGCCACCGCCTCCGCCACGAAACCGTCGTCGCTGACGTCGCCCTTGAAGTAAAGCGCGCGGCCGGGGCCGGCGTTCAGGCCCGCCGGCTCGTCCTTGAGGTCGACCAGGGCGACGGCGGCGCCGGCCGCCAGCAGGTCGCGGGCGATGGCCAGTCCCATGCCGCCGGCGGCGCCGGTCACGAAGGCGGTCTTGTCGGCGAAGCTCATGGTTGCCTTTGCGCCGGTCAGGCGCGCTCGAAATAGCGGATGCGTTCCCAGTCGGTGACCCGGCGGTCGGACTCGAACTGCTCCCAGCGTCCGGCATGGATGTAGTGGTCGATCACGTCGTCGCCGAAGGCGGCGCGCAGCGCCTTGGACTTGTCGGTCGCCGTCAGGGCGTCGCGCAGCGTCTTCGGCACGTCGGGCACGCGCTTCGACTGATAGGCGTTGCCGACGAACGCCTCGGGCGGTTCCAGCGCGTTGTCGATGCCGTGCAGCCCGGCGGCGATCATCGCGGCGAAGGCGAGATAGGGGTTGGCGTCGGCCCCGGGGATGCGGCATTCGACGCGCAAGGCCGCGCCCTCGCCGAGGAGGCGGAAGCCGGCGGTGCGGTTGTCCCAGCTCCACGCCGCCTTGGTCGGGGCGAACGTCCCGGCCTGGAAGCGCTTGTACGAATTGATGTAGGGGGCGAGGAAATAGGTGTACTCGCGCGACAGCGCGAGCAGCCCGGCGAGGAACTGCCGGAACATCTTCGACATGCCGTCCTCGCCCCGCTTGTCGGGAAACAGCGGCTTGTCGGTCTTGGCGTCCCACAGCGAGGCGTGGATGTGGCACGAGCTGCCGGCGAGCTCGTAGGCGATCTTGGCCATGAACGACAGCGCCTTGCCCTGGAGAAAGGCGATCTCCTTGGCGCCGTTCTTGTAGATGACGTGCCGGTCGGCCATCTCGAGCGCCTCGGCGTACTTGAAGTTGATCTCCTCCTGGCCCGGGCCCCATTCGCCCTTCGACGTCTCGACCGGGATGCCGGCGGCGTCCATGTGGTTGCGGATGGCGCGGATCAGGCCCTCTTCCTTGGTCGTCTGGAAGATGTGGTAGTCTTCGCTGTACCAGGAGGAATATTTCAGGTTCTTGTAGTCCTTGCCGCGCGCCTGCTCGAAGCTCTCGTCGAGCACGTAGAACTCGAGCTCCGAAGCCATTTTCGCGGTCCAGCCGCGCTCGGCCAGGCGGGCGAGCTGCTTCTTCAGCACGCTGCGCGGCGCGTGCGGCAGAAGCTCGCCGTGATGGTCGCAGACGTCGCCCAGAATCAAGGCCGTGCCGTCGAGCCAGGGGATGCGCCGCAGCGTGTTCGGGTCGGGCAGCATCGTGAAGTCGCCGTAGCCGAGCTCCCAGGACGCCGCCTTGAAGCCGGGCACCGGTTCCATCTCCGTGTCGACGGCCAGCAGATAGTTGCAGGCGTGCGAGCCCTTGAGGGCGCTCTCCAGGAAGAAATGCCCGGTCACCCGCTTGCCGATCAGGCGCCCTTGCATGTCGGGGACGCAGACGAGGACGGTGTCGATCTTGCCGCCCTTGATCAGCCGCCGCAGCGTCTCGATGTCGATCCGTCCGTTCATGGCCGGTTTTCTTTTCCCGTTCCGGCGTTTCTTGGCGTTAAGGCGCGCGGCCGTGGTGGCGCCCATTCCCTGTCGTTACCGATTTCACTTCCCATAGTATAAATTCGGCAACCAGAGGGCTATCTGGGGAAACAGCATTACAAGGGTCAAACCGACGCCCATAACCAACACGAAGGGTACGATCGAACGGTAAATGTCCGCCAGCGTTACCTCTTTAGGAGCCATCGCCCTCATAAGAAACAGGTTGTAGCCGAAAGGAGGCGTCATGTAAGCCATCTGGCAGGTTATGGTATAGAGAACGCCGTACCAAACCGGGTCGAAACCCAGACGGATGACCAAGGGGACATAAAGCGGAGCGACAATCACGAGCATCGCCGTATCGTCCAGGAACATGCCCATCAGGATGTAGGAAAGCTGCATCATGATGATGACTTCCCACGGGCTGAGTCCCCACCTTTCGAGAAACAGAGACTCTATCGCTTTCACGGCGCCGAGACCGTCGAAGACGGCGCCGAAGCAGAGCGCCGCCAGAATGATCCACATGAACATGCAGCTGATGCCCAGGGTCTTGCGGATGGTTTCTTCCATCACCTGCCGGCTCAGCCGGCCTTTGGCGAGGGCGGCAATCGTCGCGGCCGCCGCGCCCACGGCCGAGCTCTCGACCAGGCTGGTGACGCCCATCAGGAACAGCCCCGTCATGGAAAAGAAAATGCCGAGCGGAGTTATCCCGGCCCTGAGCAGGCGAATCTTCTCCGCCCAGCCGACCTGGCGCTCTTCCAAGGACAACGCCGGCCCCAGATTTGGCTGAAAATAGCACCGGATCGCGATATACGCGATGAACAGGCCCGCCAACAGGAGGCCCGGGAAAACCCCGGCCAGCCACAGTTGGCCGACCGGTTGGCGGGCGATCATGCCGTAGAGAACGAGAACGACGCTGGGCGGGATCAGGATGCCCAGGGTGCTTCCGGCCTGGATGACTCCGGTCACCATTATCTTGTCGTACCCGCGCCGGAGCATTTCCGGCAAGGCGATGCTGGCGCCGATCGCCATGCCGGCGACACTCAACCCGTTCATGGCCGATATTGCGACCATGAGGCCGATGGTGCCTATGGCCAAGCCGCCTCTGACCGGCCCCGCCCAGACATGGAACATCCTGTAGAGGTCATCCGCTATCCCGGACTCGGATAGCATATACCCCATATAGATAAATAACGGCAGGGTCAGGAGCGGATACCAGTTCAGCAGAACGAAGCTCGCGTTGAACGGCATCTCAAAACCGCCATTCCCCCACAGCAACAGCGAAGACGCCGTGGCCACGAAACCGATGGCGGCGAAGACACGCTGCCCGGTAAGAAGCATGAGCATCATCATGGAGAACATCAGCAGAGCGATAAGCTCGTAGCTCATGCCAGCGTTTCCCCTCTGGCCTTCGCCAGATCCTTGAAGAAGGTCGCGATCGCCTGCAACAGCATCAGCGCGATGCCGATGCACATGATGATCTTGATGGGAGCCAGGATCGGCGCCCATGAGGAGTAATTTTTCTGTCCGTACTGTAAAGCGTATTCAGTACTGGAAATGCCGCCGGCGAGGAGAAACACCAGGTAGAAGACAAGGAAGAAAACCGTAATAACGTCGGCGATGGCCCTTCCCTTCGGCGACAACCGGTCATAGAGAAGATCCATCCTGACATGCGAATCGAGCTGCATGGAGTAGCCGCCGCCAAGAAAGTAATAAGCGGCCATAAGGAATTGCGCCATCTCCACGACCCATATGTAGGAAACGTTGAAGGCGGCCCTGGATAAAGTGGATAACAGCAGAACGCCCATCATGACGAAGATCAGATACATTGCGAGCCGGCCGACCGCACGGCTCGCCGCATCGACATATCTGACGTAGAGTCTTACTGCCTTCGGCATTACCCCACCCCATCCTCCACTCCGGAGCGACGTCGGCACCGGCCCGGAGGATTGCGTCCGAACCGCCTCTTTCTCCCGGCGCCGGCCGCACGTTCCCCGGGGGTTATCCCCCCGGGGGGTTATTCGGGAAATCAGCCTTCGAAGCGCGCCGTTCCGAAGCTACGGAAGGTCTCTTGGTGGTACTGGAACTCTGAGCTCCTAACGGCTGGCTCATCAGTATCGGTAGGGAGGACCGGCCTTGTCCATGGTTACGGCGTAATCTTTCAGTATTTGCACCACCTTGGCATTCCGCGGGCTCTTCGCGGCGATCTCGTCCCAGAACTTGTGCGCCTCGTTCTCCACCGTCTTCCACTCCGCATCGGGGATGGTGGTGAGCTGCAGCTTGCCGCCCGTGGTGCGGTAGAAGGCTTCGCCCCACCAGTACCAATGTTGTCTGTAGTAGTGCGAACTGTCCATGCACAGCCGGAACAGCGTCTTCAGATGCTCGGGCACGGCCTCCCATTTCTCGGTGTTGGCAAAGTATGAGCCGATCCAGGCGCCGGATATGTTGTTCGTCAGATAGTACTTGGTGACGTCGGCCCATCCGACCGTATAGTCTTCGGTGATGCCGGACCAAGTGATTCCATCCAGCTCGCCCGTCTGAACGGCCATCTCGATGTCCTCCCAGGGAAGGGTCACCGGGACCACGCCGAAGCGCTGCAGGAACTGGCCGGCCGTGGGGAAGGTGAACACCCGGAGACCCTTGAGATCTTCGAGGCTGCGGATCGGCTTGACGGTAGCGAAGTTGCACGGATCCCAGGATCCGGCGCTCAGCCAGGTGACGCCTTCCACTTCGCCGTAGGCTTCTTCCCAGATTTCCTTCAGCCCGTAGTGGTTGAACAGCGTGGGCACATCCAGGCTATAGCGCAACCCGAAGGGGAAGTAGCCGCCGAATACGGCCACATCCACGGGCGCGGCGATCGAGTCGTCGTCGCTCTGAACGGCGTCGATCGTCCCGGCCTGCATCGCCCGGAAAAGCTCGCCGGTGGGCACCAGCTGATCGGCATTGTAAAGCTCGATCACCATGTCGCCGTTCGCAGCCTTGTTGAAGGCATCGATCGACGGTTTGATGACATGCTCGGCCAGGGCGGGACCGGCATAGGTCTGAAGCCTCCACTTGATCGGCGTTTGCGCCCGCACATAGGGCGCACCCAACGTCGTGGCTCCTACGGCAGCAACTGACGCCGCTCCTGCTTTCTTGAGAAAATCGCGTCTGTTCTTCATTCTACCGGCCTCCCTTCATGATGTTTGGGTTTACACCCGATCAAGTCACCAAGTCCGCATCTTCCTGAAAAAGGAACGTCCCGCGCGAGACGTGGCCCGCAATCACGGCGCCGGCGCCGAGCGCCCGGCGCGAGCCAACGTGCGCGTCGCGGCGCAGCTTCCGCTTCTCGAAATACGCCGACCCGCCCCTCGAAATTATTGTTCTTGTCGGCCGAATGGTGCGTCACCGTCCGGGCTCTTGTAAAGGCCCTTGTCGGCACGCAGGCGCCCGGCATCGTCGGCAACAATTCGGTTTTCTCCGGCCGGCGCGTCGGTCAATATCGGTCCTTGCCGACGCGAGGCCAGGGGGGGACGGGGGCGCATGATCAGGACGGGGGACGAATACCGCGACTCGATCCGCGACGGGCGCGCCGTGTGGATCAACGGCGAGCGCGTGAAGGACGTGCCGACCCACCCGGCCTTCAAGCCGATCGTCGACGTCCGCGCCCGCATCTACGACATGGCGCACGAGGACGCGACCCGCGACATCATGTCCTATGTCGACGCCGATATCAACGAGGCCAACTGCATCGCCTACCGGCTGCCGCACGAGCGGCAGGACTGGCACGACAAGCGCCGCGCCGTGGACACGGTGATGAAGGACATCGGCGGCGTCGTCATCCGCGTCGGCGACGAGACGATCGGCGAGATGTGGTCGCTCCACGACGGCCGCGAGGTGCTGAACGAGGTCGATCCGCGTTTCGCGCGGAACATCGAGGCGCATATCCAACGCGCGCTCCGGACCGACACGTTCCACGTCTCGGCCAACACCGACCCCAAGGGCGACCGGTCGAAGCGGCCGCAGGACCAGGACCCCGACATGCTGCTGCACCTGGTCCGGGAGACCGACGCCGGCATCGTCGTGCGCGGGGCGAAGTACGAGACGGCGGCGGCCTACGCCAACCAGGCCTTCGTCAAGCCGACCATCGCCAACTGGGGCGACGAGAAGCTGTCCGATTACGCGCTCGGCTTCATCGCCGACATGGGCGCGCCCGGCATCAAGCACATCTGCCGCACCGGTTTCGCCGGCCGCGCCCCGGCGCGCGACTATCCGCTCGCCAGCCGCTTCGACGAGGTCGACACGCTGCTCGTCTTCGACGACGTGCTGATCCCGTGGGAGAACGTGCTGTTCTATCGGCACACGCGGGCGGCGGGGTTCATCCGCGCCACGCTGCACCGCTACAGCGCCTTCCCCTTCGTCCAGCGCATCCTGACCGTCGCCGACATGATGATCGGCGCGGCGCTGTTCAACGTCCGCCAGACCGGCCTCGACCAGCAACAGGCGGTGCGCGAGAAGCTGGCCGAGCTCGCCTGCTACCGCGAGACCGTCAACGCGCACCTGACCGCGGCGATCGCGCTCGCCGAGCCGAGCCCGGCCGGCTTGCTGATGCCGAACCAGTCGCTGCTCTACACCGGCCGGGTGCACGCCTGCACGCGCCTGCCGGCGATGATGCACCTGGCGCGCGAGCTGTGCGGCGGGCAGATCTGCGTCACGCCGGACAGCGCCGCCTTCGACGATGCCGAGACCGGGCCCTGGCTGCACAAGTACTACAGCGTCAACGAGGACTGGGTGGCCGAGGACCGGCGCAAGCTGCTCGCCTTCGCCCGCGACCTGCTCAACTCGGACTATGCCGGCCACCGGCTGACCTTCGAGCTGTTCGCCCAGTCGCCGCCCTTCGCGCATTTGAACGCGGTCTACAACAATTTCGACTTCTCCGGCCCGCTGGACTTCGTCAGGAAATCCGCCGGCCTGTCGGACCGTGTCATGCGCAAGCAGCAGAAGAAATAGGAAGAGGCCCGACGGCGATGGCCCATGTCCGCCTGCGCAAGTTCAACACGCGCGACACCTATCCCGAACAGAGGCTCGACAACGACCTGTGCCAGGCCGTGCGCGCCGGCAACCTCGTCTTCCTGCGCGGCCAGGTCGGCCAGGACCTCGACGGCAATATCGTCGGCGTCGGCGACCCGGCGGCGCAGGCCGAACAGGCGATGCGCAACGTCAAGACCCTGCTCGAGGAGGCCGGCAGCCGCCTCGACCACATCTGCAAGGTGACGATCTACATCACCGACCGCGCCCACCGCGAGCCGGTCTATCGGGTCGTCGGCCGCTGGCTCAAGGGCGTGTTCCCGTGCTCCACCGGCCTCATCGTCAGCGGCCTCGCGCGCCCCGAGTACCTCATGGAGATCGACGTCGAGGCGGTGGTGCCGGCGGAGCCGGCGCGCGCGCCGGCCTGACGGGCAAGGGCGGCCGGGGAGGACACGATGCTCGAACGATCGCAGATCGACCGCTTCTGGCGCGACGGCTATCTGACCGTGGCGGGGGCGGTCACGCCGGCCCAGCTCGGCGCGATGCGGCGCGACCTCGAGGCCTGGGTCGAGGAAAGCCGGCTTCACGCCGGGCCGTTCGGGCCGCCCACGATCGACGGACGGCCGCGCTTCGACATGGGCGAGGAGCATTCGCCCGAACGGCCGGCGTTGCGGCGGGTCAACAATCCCTCCGACATCTCCACGGCCTTCGGCGCGGCGATGCGCGACGCGCCCGTCGTGGACATGGTGGCGGACCTGATCGGCCCCGATGTCAAGTTCCATCACTGCAAGATCAACCTGAAGCTGGCCGGATCGCACACCGAGGTCGGCTATCACCAGGACTTCGCCTACACGCCGCACACCAACGACGATCTGGTGACCGCGCTGCTGATGCTCGACGACATGACCGACGAGAACGGCTGCCTCATGGTCGTGCCGGGCTCGCACAAGGGTCCGCTCCATTCGCTCTACGACGGCGAGCGGTTCGCCGGCTTCATCGCGCCCGAGGCGGTGGCGCGGCTGAAGGCGGCGGAGGTCGCGGTGACCGGTCCGGCCGGCGCGGCGTGCCTCATGCACACGCGGCTCGTCCACGGCTCCGCCGCGAATCGGTCGTCCGCGTCGCGCTCGCTCTACATCTGTGTCTATGCGGCGGCCGACGCGGTTCCGCTGGCCGCGAATCCGCTGGCCAACCCGAACGAGGGCCTGATCGTCCGCGGCCGCGGGAGCCGGGTGGCCCGACTGAGCGGCGAGTCGGTCGAGCTGCCGCCGCCGCCCAAGGCCGCCTCGTTCTTCGCCACCCAGGGGCAACGCTCCGCCGGCCTGCCTTCGCCGGAGCGAAGCCCCGGCTTCGCGCCGGCAGGGGGCGGGCGGGGCGCGGGAGCCGGCCCATGACCTTCTCGATCGCCGGGCGCTGCGCCCGCACCGGCATGTTCGGCGTCGCCATCGCCAGCTCGAGCGTCGCCGTCGCCGCCCGCTGCCCCTGGGTCAGGGCCGGGGTCGGCGCCGTGACGACGCAGAACATCACCG
>Ga0326597_10010308_pt1 | contig 12467 bp, 11 predicted proteins | sample RVTome_12_FD_203789 | JGI IMG/M metagenome (GOLD analysis project Ga0326597, IMG submission 203789) | Soil microbial communities from uranium-contaminated site in the Upper Colorado River Basin, Wyoming, United States - RVT100D185 | ecosystem: Environmental > Terrestrial > Soil > Contaminated >... | reverse complement strand
CTGAACCAAAACCACACTAGAATCATAGAGTTGCTAGTGTCCTTGCGATTCTGAAATTCGTCGCGAGGCCGATATCCGATGGTACGAATTTCAGAATCGGGACACTAGCTGCGCCGAAGATTGCGCACCGCCCAGAACGGCGACGATCCGAGAACGAGCGCGATCGCCGTGAACACGATCATGGAATCGGGGCTACCGGTGATGTCTTGAAGAGCGCCACCGATGAAGGCGCCGAACGCCGAACCGACACCGCCGCCCAAGCTGATGCCGCCATAGATGCCGCCGGCGCGATTGCCCGCGAAGACGTTCATCGCGATGGCGGAGATAAGCGGCCCGCGCGAACCCGAACTCACGCCGAAGCAGAACATGGCCGGCAGGACGAGCCACATCACGGGCCATAGACCGATTGCGAAAAGCCCCACGATGGCCAATCCCGTCAGCGTGAAGGACAGCGCTGCGGCCCGCGCGCGTCCGATCCGGTCGCCCAACGCGCCGAAACCGATCATGCCGAGCGGCGTGAGCAGACCGGCGAATCCGAAGGCTGCGGCGGCCTCGAACGGTTCGATGCCGCGGCCGACGAGATAGCTCACCATGTGCACGGCCAGCGTCGTCGTTGCACCGCCGGTGAAGAAATAGACGAAGAACATGCCCCAAAACGTCGGTGTGCGCATCGCGGAAGCGAGCGTCCAGACTTCGCTTCCCGCCGGCGCCTTGCGCGCTCGGCGCCGCGCCCGGTGCCAGCCGACATTGCCCTTGGCGATGCGTTTCCACGGCATGAGCAGCACGACGGGCAGGAGCAGCCCGAGAATGACGGCGAAGATCTCGTAAGCCGTCCGCCACCCCCAGCGCTCGATGGCGAGCTGCGTGAGGGGCGCGGCGAAGAAGGCCGCGAAGCCTCCGGCCGAGAAGATCACGCCCATGGCGGTGCCGATGCGGTTCTCGAACCAGCGCGCGATGAGCGCGGCGTGCGCGACGCCGCCGGCGAGCGCGGAACCCGCGCCCACCAGAAGCCCCAGTCCGCCATAAAGCTGCAATAGCGTTTCGGCGCCGCCGGCCAAAAGATAGCCCGTCGCCAGAAGGAGGATGCCGAGCGCGTAAAGCCGGCGCGGTCCAAACCCGTCGAACAACGTTCCCGCGAAGGGCGCCATCAATCCCGCCGTCAGGTTGATGATCGAAAAGATGCTGGCCACTTCGGCGCGCGATAGGCCGAGGCCCGCCTGCAACGGCAGGAAGAAGACGGAAAAGACCTGTCCCATGCCGCCCACGATCAGGCTGAGGGCCGTGCAATAGACCAGCACGATCCAGCCCAGGATGGGCGTTCCGGCATAGGTTCGGGGCCGAGGAGGCATGGGCGTGGACGATCTGACAGGATGTCAGCTAGGGCTTGCGGCGGAGATTCGCAAGCGTTTCGGGGGTGTGACGCCGCGCGGATCGGTTCCCCTCGATTTGCCCCGCTACTTTCCTGGGCCCATTCTCGAACTTGAGTCGCGCAGCGAGTGTGGCGTGGTCAATCGAGCCGCACCGCCGACGACGCCGGTCGCCTCGTCGGAAGTCGTTTCGAAGCGTGAGTTGCATTTCGAGCGAGGCTACATCGACGGCATGGCCGCGCTCTATGACGGCGTGCGGATGTCCGGAAAGGCCGTCGCGATTGGCGGCCGCCCGGCCGATGTCGGCAAGGACCCTCTTGCATTCGAGAGCATCGGCATGCCGCTCGGGCCCGACGATCGGACGGTCGACCATCTGCTTGTCATCTCGGATTCGTGGAGCGCGTCCGGCGGCGCACCGGCCGGCTGAGCGCGAAGTCCTTGGCCGTTCGTTCATGGCGAATTAGTGTCTCCCCAAAGGGGAGACGTACATGGCGCTCGACGCGGAAACCAGGAGCCAATTGATCGAAACCGTGCGGCGCTTCGTGCGCGAACGTTGCGTGCCGTTCGAGCGCCAGGTTGCCGACGACGACCGCGTGCCGGATGCGATCGTGGCCGAGATGCGTTCGCTTGGCCTCTTCGGCCTTTCCATCCCGGTGGAGTATGGCGGCCTCGGGCTCGGCATGGAGGAAGAGGTCCTCGTAGCCCTCGAACTCGGCGGAACATCGCCTGCCTTCCGCTCCGTGATCGGCACCAATGTGGGGATCGGCAGCCAGGGCGTCGTCATGTTCGGCACGGACGCGCAAAAGGCCGAATGGCTGCCCAAGCTCGCCTCCGGCGCGATCGTGGCGAGCTTCGCGCTGACCGAACCGGGCGCGGGGTCGGACGCGGCCTCGCTCAAGACGAGCGCGATTCATCAAGGCGATCACTATCTCGTCAACGGCACGAAGCGCTTCATCACCAACGCCAACCGCGCCGGAATGTTCACACTGATGGCACGAAGCGATGCGACCAAGAAAGGCGCCTCGGGTGTCTCCGCGTTCATCGTTCCCGCCGATCTGGAAGGTGTCTCGGTCGGCCCGCCCGAGAAGAAGATGGGCCAGCAGGGCGCGCATATCTGCGACGTGCATTTCGACGATGTGCGCGTGCCCGATCATTTGCGCCTGGGCCGGGAGGGCGAGGGGTTCAAGCTTGCCATGCAAGTGCTCGACCGTGGGCGGCTGCATATCTCGGGCGTGTGCGTGGGCGTGGCGGAGCGCCTCATTCGCGATTGCGTGGCCTATGCGCGCGAGCGCGAGCAGTTCGGCCAGAAGATCGGCGAGTTCCAACTGATCCAGGCGATGCTGGCCGATTCCAAGACCGAGGCCTACGCCGCGCGCTGCATGGTGATGGACGCGGCGAAAAAGCGCGACGAAGGCGGCAACGTCACCATGGAGGCGGCCTGCGCCAAATATTTCGCGTCCGAGATGGTCGGACGCGTTGCCGACCGTGCGGTGCAGATCTTCGGCGGCGCCGGCTACGTCGCCGATTACGGCATCGAGCGCTTCTATCGCGACGTGCGCACCTTCCGCATCTACGAAGGCACCAGCCAGATCCAGCAACTCGTCATCGCGCGCAACTTGCTGCGCGGAGAGGGTTGACGGCTATGACCAAGACCGTCCGCATCGGCTGTGCAAGCGGATTCTGGGGCGACAGCTTCTTGGCCGCGCCGCAGCTCGTGCGCCATGGCAGGATCGACTATCTCGTCTTCGACTATCTGGCCGAGATCACCATGTCGATCATGGCGCGTGCGCGCGCGAAGGACGCGAATGCGGGCTACGCCACGGATTTCGTGACCGTGACGATGCGCGCCATCGCGCGCGAAGTCGCCGAGAAGAAGATCAAGGTGATCGCCAATGCGGGCGGCGTGAACGCTGCTGCCTGCGCGGCGGCGCTCGAGAAGGTCTTGGCGGAGCAGGGCGCAAAGCTGAGTGTCGCCTATGTCACCGGCGACGACATCCTCGAAAGCATCGGCAATTGGCGCGCGCAGGACGTGCGCGAGATGTTCACGGGCGCGCCGCTGCCCGATACGCCGCTTTCTATGAACGCCTATCTCGGCGGATTTCCCGTCGCCGCCGCGCTGGCGAAGGGGGCCGACGTGGTCATCACCGGACGCTGCGTCGACAGTGCGGTGACGCTGGGGGCCTGTATCCACGAATTCGGCTGGAAACCCGATGAATACGACAAGCTCGCGGGCGGGAGCCTGGCGGGACACATCGTCGAATGCGGCGCGCAGGCGTGCGGCGGGCTGTTCACCGATTGGCGCGAAGTGCCGGACTGGTCGAATATCGGTTACGCGATCGCGGAAGTGTCGGAAGACGGCAGCTTCGTCGCGACGAAGCCGGAAGGAACCGGTGGGTTGGTGACGCGCGGCAGCGTCGGCGAGCAATTGCTTTACGAGATCGGCGATCCGCAGGCCTACATGCTGCCCGACGTCGTATGCGATTTTTCGAACGTGACATTGGAGGAGGTCGCCCGCGACCGCGTGCGCGTGTCGCACGCGAAGGGTTTCCCGCCGACGCATACCTATAAGGTGTCCGTCACTCATGAAGACGGCTACCGCGTCGGCGCCTATCTGACGGTCGGCGGGCTCGAAGCCGAGGCGAAGGCGCGCCGCACCGGCGACGAAGTGCTGAAGCGTCTCGATCGCATGCTGCGCCAACGTGACTGGGGCCCCTATGAGGAGACCAGCCTCGAGGTCGTGGGATCGGAGGATTCCTACGGCGCGCACAAGCGCGATCTGGGCAGCCGCGAAGCGATCCTGAAGCTCGCGGCCAAGCATCCCAAGCGCGAAGCGCTCGAGCTCTTGGTGCGCGAACTGACCTCGTCGGGGACCTCCATGGCGCCGGGCACGGGCGGCATGGGCGGCAGCCGCGCGCGCGTCTCGCCCGTCGTGCGCCATTTCGCCTGTCTGATCCCGAAGCGCGAGGTCGCGGCTTGCGTGCATATCGGTGGCGAGGCGTTTCCGGTCTCGGTCCCCGTGGATGGAGGGTTCGAGCCGTCCCTCATCGCGCGGCCTGCGATTGCCGATCACGCGCCGGTCGGCGCGACGGCGGACGTGCCACTGATCCGCCTCGCTTATGCGCGCTCCGGCGACAAGGGGAACAATTCGAATATCGGCATCATGGCGCGCAGGGTGGAATACATGCCCTTCATCCGCGCGAGCCTGACGGCCGATGCGGTGGCGCGCTGGTTCGCGCACAAATTCGAGGGGGGGAATGGCAAGGTGGAGCGCTTCGACCTGCCGGGCTTGCCGGCGCTGAACTTCCTCTTGCACGACTCGCTCGGGGGCGGCGGCATCGCCTCGCTCTCCAACGATCCGCAGGGCAAGGCGTACGGCCAGATGCTGCTCGATTTTCCGGTGAAGGTGCCGGCCGCGCTCGCAAAAGAACTCAATGCCGCGTGAAGCGCTCGCCGCGCTTCTTTCCGACATTCGCGCCTGCCGGATCTGCGAAGCACATCTCGAACACGGTCCGCGCCCGATACTGCGTGCGAGCAAGACCGCCAAGCTCTGCATCGTCGGCCAAGCGCCGGGCATCCGCGTGCACCGGACGGGCATTCCGTTCAACGATCCGTCGGGCGAGCGCTTGCGCGCCTGGATGGGCGTGGATCGCGAGACCTTCTATGACGAGAAGCGGGTCGCCATCGTACCGATGGGGTTCTGTTTTCCCGGCTACGACGCCAAGGGCGGCGACAAACCGCCCAGGCGCGAATGCGCGGCCCATTGGCGCGAGCGGCTGTTCGGGGCGCTTCCCGATTTTCCGCTCACGCTCGTCATCGGACAATATGCGCAAGGTTGGCATCTCGGTGCCCACGCGCGGGCGAACCTCACGGAAACGGTCGGGGCTTGGCGCGAATATCGTCCGCGCTATATTCCGCTGCCCCATCCATCCTGGCGGAACAATGCGTGGCTGAAGAGGAACCCGTGGTTCGAAGACGAGCTTCTGCCCTATCTCAGGCGCCGCGTGCGGTCGGTCTTGTCCTGACACTCGTGTTCGCCTCTTGCGCGCCGCAGGTCGTGGGGATGAGCGAAACGAAGATCGAGCCCGCCTTCGAAGGCGAATGGTTCGTCGCGCGCGACGGCACCAGGCTCGCGCTCGCGCGCTGGGAAACCGAGAATCCCAAGGCCGTCCTCGTCGCGCTGCACGGCATGAGCGATTATTCCAATGCCTTCGCGCTGCCCGCGCCGTGGTGGGCCGCGCGCGGCATCACCGTCTATGCTTACGATCAGCGCGGCTTCGGGCGTTCGCCGCACCGCGGGCTGTGGGCCGGCGGCGACGCGATGCGCGCCGATTTCGCCGACGCCGTCTCGATCGTGCGCGCGCGACATCCGGGCGTACCGGTGCACGCGCTCGGCCTCAGCATGGGTGGCGCGGTCGTGATGAGCGCGCTGGCTTCCGAAAGCGCGCCGCGCGTCAACGGCGCCATCCTGGTCGCGCCCGCTGTCTGGGGCTGGCGGGAATTGCCACTGTCCTATCGCGCGGCGCTTTGGGTCGGCGCGCACGCCGCGCCATGGATGGAGCTTTCAGGGCGGGGCCTCAAGATCACGCCGTCCGACAATATCGAGATGCTGCGCGCGATCGCGCGCGACCCGCTTTTCATCAAGAGAACGCGCACGGACGCGGTCTACGGTCTCGTTACGTTGATGGACGAGGCCTATGCCGCGGCGAGCCGGATCGCGAGTCCGCCGATCCTCTATCTCTACGGCGAGAAGGACGAGATCATCCCGAAGGGGCCGACGGCGGAGGCGATGGCGACGCTGGGCAAGAAGGCCTGCGTGAAGCGCTATCCCGACGGCTACCACATGCTCCTGCGCGACCTCGCGGGGCCAGAGCGGTGGAAGGACATCGCCGATTGGATCGCGGACGATTCCAAATCCTGCCGCGATTGAAACCGGTCGTCCCGTCGCGACAGAGTTTGATCGCCGTGCAGAGCCGCAGACCCGAGAACGTAGGGACAATACTAAAAATTGTATCATTTAATTAATGCAATTAACGGTATGTTCAGTGCGCATGCGCTATTCGGCGCGGCATGGCTCGCGCCGAACATACCAGAGCAGTCAGGATCAGCGAGTTCGGCCGGGCCGCATGCCAGGCCGTGATTGTTTTGCTTATTGCGCTCGCGGGCGCGGTCGCCGCGTTCGGCGTGTTCGCCGCCGATAGGCTTGCCGACGATACAATCAAAGAACGCATCGTCGCGGAGTCGGTTGCCGACTATCGCGCTCGGCTGGGCAAGCCTTGTCCGTGTCCTTACAGCGTCAAGCGCAACGGTCAGCGTTGCGGCGATTGGAGCGCATACGTCAAGCCGGGTGGCGAGGAACCGCTCTGTTACAAGCGTGACGTGACCCAGGCCATGGTCGACGCCTACCGGCGCCGGCACGACATCGCGCAACCGTGACAACCGACTGGCTTGCCGAGCCGCAGCCGCGAAGCGGCGAAAGTGGCTTGCCAACCGAAGCTGTGCGATCCGAACACAGCCCTCCTACGCTCTGGCGAGCTTCGGAGGGCAACCCTCGCAGCTCGCGCAGCGAAGGTTGGTGGACCTAAGCGGCGAGACCTCGAACCGGGACGACGGCTTGCCGAGCCATAGCTCGAGAGAAGCGAGTCCGCCTTTGCCCTGCGGGCTACGGCGCAACAGCCTTCCCTCGCTTCGCGAGCGAAGGCTGGTGGGCGCTGCAAGGATTGAACTTGCGACCCCTCCCGTGTGAAGGGAGTGCTCTCCCGCTGAGCTAAGCGCCCGGACCCTAGGGTCCCGATAAGGCGAACGTCGAGACCACGACACTGGGTCTCGAACGAAACCCGCCTATAGGGCGCGGGCGCCCGGCGCGTCAAGGCGACCCTAGTGTCGTGATTTCGAAGTTCGCATCATTTCGATATCGGGCATTTGGCGAACTTCGAAATCGAAACGACACTGGGAATCAATAGGTTGCTGGCGTCCTTGTCGATTCTGAAATTCGTCGCGAGGTCGATATAAAATGATACGAATTTCAGAATCGGGACGCCAGCAAGCGCCGCACCAGATCAGGGACTTCCGCGAAATCGTCCGATACCGCGTCCGCCCCCAGTTCACGCGCGGGCATCGGCGTGTAGCCATAGCTCATGACGATCACGGGAACGCCCGCCGCGCGCGCGACCTTCACGTCCGTGGCGCTGTCGCCGACCATGACCGCGCGTTCCTTCGCGCCGCCCAGCGCCGCGATCACGTCGGCGAGGTGGCGCGGATCGGGCTTGTTGTAGGGCGTGCGTCCCGCGCCATGCACGGCCGGAAAGAAACGCGCAAGGTCGAGCTCGGCCAGGAGGAGTTCCGACATGTCGTGCGGCTTGTTCGTGCACACGCCCATCGCCGCCCCTTGGCCGGCGAGCCGGGTCAGCGTTTCGGGCACGCCCGGAAACGGCCGGCTTTCACGTGCGATATTGGCGCGGTAGTGATCGAGGAATCCGTCGATAAGAAAGGCCAGCCTGTCCGCCGGAACGGCCTCTCCGGTGGCCAGCAGTGCGTGCTCGAACATGGCGCGCGCGCCGTGGCCGACGAGGTGACGCAGCTCCGTGATGGTGACGGCGCGGCGGCCCTCGCGCACCAGGATCACGTTGAGCGCGCCCAGCAGGTCGGGCGCCGTATCGACGAGCGTGCCGTCGAGATCGAAGATAATGATGGGCTTGGGGACCATGGATTCGGGTTGGGAAAATCGGGCTAACGCCGATCCCTTATGGCAGAGTAAGATAGGGAAACAAAACGTCAATTTACCTGTGCGACACTGATCGCGTAGGAGCGAGCGGTTACGACCGCGGAACCCGTTAACCAACAGCCATGACGCAAACCGAGCTGGCCGTCGTCATTCTCGCAGCGGGCAAGGGCACGCGGATGAAATCCGCGCGCCCGAAGGTCCTGCACGAAATCGCGGGCCGGCCGATGCTGGGCTACATCATCGCGGCGTCGAAGGCGGCGGGCGCGTCGCGGATCGTGGTGGTCACGTCCGAAGACGCCGAAGAGGTCCGTGCCTACGCGGCCGCGGAGGGTGCGGGGAGCGCGGTCCAGGAACCCCAACTCGGCACGGGCCACGCGGTCGCCTGCGCGCGCGACGTGCTCGGCCGGTTCGCCGGCACGCTGGTCGCGATCTATGGCGACACGCCGCTTCTCACGGCCGGGACCATCCGCGCCTCCGCCGAGGCGGCCCTGCGCGGCAAGCGCATCGCCATCGTGGCCTTCCGGGCGAACGATCCCACGCCCTATGGCCGGCTGATCGTGAAATCCAACGGGCTGCTCGACCGCATCATCGAGGCCAAGGATGCCACTCCCGAGCAAAGGAAGATCGATCTCTGCAATGCCGGTATCCTCTCCGGCGAGGCCGGCGATGTGTTTCGCTTCGCGGCCGCGCTCGAGAACGACAACGTGCAGAAGGAATACTACCTGAGCGACATCCCGGTTCTCGCGAACGGCGAAGGCATTGGCTGCGCGGTCGTCACCACCGACGAAGCCGAGGTCATGGGCGTGAATTCGCGCGCCGAACTGGCGGCGGCCGAAGCAGCCATGCAAGTCCGCCTGCGCACCGCGGCGATGGAAGCGGGCGCGGGCTTGATCGATCCTTCGACCGTGCATCTGTCCTACGACACCATTTTGGAACCCGACGTGGCGGTCGCCCCCTTCGTTGTCTTCGGCCGCGGCGTCACGGTGAAGCGCGGCGCCGAAATTCGCTCGTTCTGCCATCTCGAGGGAGCCGTGGTCGGCGAGGGCGCGCGTGTCGGGCCCTTCGCGCGGCTCAGACCCGGCGCCATGCTCGAGGAAGACGTCCATATCGGCAATTTCGTCGAGGTGAAGAAGACGCGGCTGGAGAAGGGCGCGAAAGCCAACCATCTCGCCTATCTGGGCGATGCGCGCGTCGGCGCGGGCGCCAATATCGGCGCGGGGACCATCACCTGCAATTACGACGGCTTCGACAAGCATTTCACCGATATCGGCGCGGGCGCGTTCATCGGGTCCAATACCGCGCTCGTGGCGCCGGTGAAGGTCGGCGACGGCGCTTATGTGGGCGCCGGCAGCGCGGTGGCCAAGGACGTGAGCCGCGACGCGCTCGCGGTCGTGCGTGCGGAACAACGCGAGATCGCCGGTTGGGCCGATAAATTCCGTACACGGAAGAAGGCCGAGAAGGCCGCCAAGAGACAAAACAAGAGCAAGGGGCGCTAGCGATGTGCGGCATTGTAGGAATCGCGGGAAAATCGGATGTCGCTATCGATATCCTCGATGCGTTGCGGCGGCTGGAATATCGCGGCTATGACTCGGCGGGCATCGCGACGCTGGTGAACGGCGCGATCGAACGCCGCAGAAGTCCCGGCAAGCTCGGCGCCCTCGAACAGGTCCTGAACGCGCAGCCGCTTGCCGGGCGCACCGGTATCGGCCATACGCGCTGGGCGACCCATGGCGCTCCCACGGAATCCAACGCCCATCCCCATGCCTCGGGCCGCGTGGCACTGGTGCACAACGGCATCATCGAGAACTTTCGCGAGCTCCGCAGGGAGTTGATCGCCGCCGGGCACAAATTCCACTCCGACACCGACAGCGAAGTCGCGGTCCATCTCGTGACCGACTATATCGACAAGGGGTCCTCGCCCGAAGAAGCCGCGCTCGCGGCCACCGCGCGGCTTACCGGGGCCTATGCGCTTGCCATGATCTTCACCGGCGAGGAATCGCTCGTGGTCGGCGCGCGCAAGGGAAGCCCGCTTGCGGTCGGCTATGGCGACGGCGAAGCCTATCTTGGTTCGGACGCGTTCGCGCTCGCGCCCTTCACGAACCGCATCGCCTATCTCGAGGACGGCGACGTGGCGGTGCTGCGTGGGCCGGACGTGCGCATCTTCGATTCCGAGGGCCGGCCGGCCAATCGCGAGGTCAAGATCGCCCAAGCCACCGCGGGCCTCGTCGACAAGGGCGACAAGCGCCATTTCATGGCGAAGGAAATCCACGAGCAGCCCGAGGTCGTCGGCCATACGCTCGCGCGCTACCTCGATCCGGCGGGCGCCAAGATCGATCTGCGCATAGACGGCACAAGCGAGATGTTCGCGCGCACGCCCCGGCTGACGATCTCGGCCTGCGGCACCGCGTTCTATGCCGGGCTGGTCGCGAAATATTGGTTCGAGAAGATCGCCCGTCTCGATGTCGAAGCCGATATCGCCTCGGAACTGCGCTATCGTGGCTCGGTCTATCCGCCGAACGGCGTGGCGCTGTTCATCTCGCAATCGGGCGAAACGGCGGACACGCTGGCGGCGCTTCGCGATGCCAAGGCGCACGGCCAGACGACGGCGGCCATCGTCAATGTTCCCGAAAGCTCGATCGCGCGCGAAGCCGATATTGTGTTTCCGACGTTCGCGGGTCCCGAGATCGGCGTCGCCTCGACCAAGGCTTTCACCTGTCAACTATCGGCGCTCGCCGCGATCGCGCTTGCGGCCGCACGCGCGCGCGGCGCGCTTTCCGCCGAGGAAGAAGCCGAACTCGTCGGCGCGCTGCTGGAAGTGCCGCGGCACATGGTCGACTTCCTCACGCAGGAGCCCAAGATCGAGGCGCTCGGGCACGAAATGGCGAAGGCGCACGACGTGCTCTATCTCGGGCGTGGCGTGCACTATCCGCTCGCGCTGGAAGGCGCACTGAAGCTCAAGGAAATTTCCTACATCCACGCCGAAGGCTATGCCGCGGGCGAGATGAAGCACGGGCCGATCGCGCTGATCGACGAAAAAATGCCCGTCGTTGTTCTGGCGCCCTTTGATGCGCTTTTCGAGAAGACCGTCTCGAACATGCAGGAGGTGATGGCGCGCGGCGGCAAGGTGCTGCTGATCTCGGATCGCCGAGGGCTCGATCGGGCCGCGGACCATACCTGGGCGCAGATCGAGGTGCCCGAGGCGCATGATTTCATCGCGCCGCTGCTCTATGCGCTCCCCGTTCAGCTTCTGGCGTATCACACGGCGGTCGCCAAGGGGACCGACGTCGATCAGCCGCGCAATCTCGCCAAGTCGGTGACCGTCGAGTAGGCTGCGCCCCGCCACGAAGCAAAGGCGGAGTATTGCTCATGCGTTTTCTGGGGTCTGCTATCGCGGCCATTCTGCTGAGCATGGGGTTGCCGTGCGGGTTCGCCATGGCCGCGTCGTCGGGCGACCCGACCGCCGAGCCGGCGAATTGGGAGATATTCCGGGGCCTGGAAGGCGAATGGCATTCCGACGGAACGGCGTTCGGCCGGCCCGCGAAGCTCACCATGAGCTGGGAACCTGCCCTCGACCAGGAATTCTTCCACATTCGCTACCGCATCGAGCCCAAGGGCGCGGCCAGCCGGATTTTCGAAGGCGTCGGCTTCTATCGGCCGCTCGGCAACGGGCAACATGAAGGCACATGGTTCGATTCCGGCGGTGAGATGCACCACATCGCCGCCTCTGATGACGGCATGGCGCTGACGTCGTTCTGGGGCGTGCCCGGCGAGAAATACGGCCGCACGGTCTATCGCATGCTGGAGAGCGGCGCGCTCGAAGTCGTGGACGCGATCGAAACCAAGGACGGCGCGTGGAAGGAATTCAGCCGCAACCTGTTCGAACGGGCGCAGACGAATTGAACGCGCAGGCCGACGGCAAGGCGGGCACCGACGCGCTAAAAAAAGCCGCGGCCGCGCGGGCACTGGATTTCGTGCGGCCCGGCATGAAGCTCGGCCTCGGCACGGGCTCGACGGCGGAGATTTTCCTCGATCTGCTCGCCGAGAAAGTCGGCAAGGGCCTCGCCGTCATCGGCGCGGCCACGTCGAAGCGCACCGAGGAAAAGGCCCGCGCGCTCGGCATTCCGCTCAACGCGCTGGGCGTGCTGGCGCCTCTCGATATCACGATCGACGGGACCGACGAGGCCGATCGCGACCTCAACCTCATCAAGGGCGGCGGCGGCGCGCTGTTGCGCGAGAAGATCGTAGCTGCGTCGTCGCGGCGCATGATCGTGATCGCCGACGGGTCGAAGCTCGTGAGCAAGCTGGGCAGGTTCCCGCTGCCGGTCGAGGTCGTGCCCTTCGGCCACGAAACGACGGCGCGGCGTATCGTGTCGGTCGCG
>Ga0326597_10010307_pt1 | contig 12468 bp, 7 predicted proteins | sample RVTome_12_FD_203789 | JGI IMG/M metagenome (GOLD analysis project Ga0326597, IMG submission 203789) | Soil microbial communities from uranium-contaminated site in the Upper Colorado River Basin, Wyoming, United States - RVT100D185 | ecosystem: Environmental > Terrestrial > Soil > Contaminated >... | reverse complement strand
GGAAGTCGGCCATCCCCAATCCGGTGCCCGACCCAGTGATACGCCACGAGCCGTTGGTGCGCGACGAGGACGTGTAATCCCCCGCCCAGTACCGCACGTTGCCGCCGAACCCGATCTGATGGTTCCCCCGCACGAGCGTCAGGTCGTCAGCCACGTTGTAGCTGTCGTTGTAGAACAGCGCCTCGGTCTCGTTGCCCGGATACAGGGTGAACCCGCCCGTGATCTGCAAGGACATGAAGCCTTCGGCGTAGCAGTGGTAATTCTGGACGCCGATATCCACGGGGCAGAAGAACTGGTTCTGGTAGTTGTCGACCGTGGACTTGTTGATCGCAAATCGCAGACCGTTGACCATCGACGAACCGAAGACCGATGTGGTGCCGAGGTTCACCCCGTGGAGCACGGCGTCGCTGCCGAACGCGGCCGTCTTCAAGATATTGTCGTCACCGCCCGCAAAGCCCGGGTCCTTCAGGTACTTCTGATTGAAGTACCGTCCGAAGAAGGAGACATTCGACGTCAGTTGGTAGTCCACGCGGCCGAGTGTCTGATGCTCGTCGCTGTCGTTTCCAACCGCAAAGGTGATCTCACCGCAGGGGTCGCTGCCCGCGCTGGGCAGCCGGGCGGAGATGTTCAAGGCCGCCGGGCTCAGCAGGGCCGGGTCGAGCCGGTTGTTGACATACGGCGCCCGCAGATTCACCTGCCGGCCGCCCTGGCACTGCGCCGAGGCAAACGTGGTGAAGTCGCCCGCCAGCATCTGGGCCGTCGGCACCCGCGCAATGTTGGCCGACGGCGTGGTGCGCGTCGCCGTGCCCTGGTATCCGGCAAAGAAGAACAGCTTGTCTTGCACGATCGGGCCGCCCAGCGTGCCGCCAAATTGGTTGCGCTTCAGCCCGTCGTCGAGCCGCTTGCCGTCCGGCCCGAGCGCCGCGAACGGGTCCGTAGCGTTGAACTTGTGGTGGCGTGTGAACTCGAACGCATTGCCCGAGAAGCGGTTCGTGCCCGACTTCGTCACGGCATTGACCGACGCGCCCGACTTGACGCCGTTCTGCGCCGTCAGGCCGCTGGTCGCCACGCGGAACTCCTGCAGCGCGTCCGGAAATGGCAGCGCGTAGTTGATGTTTTCCTGTTGGTTATTGTGGTCCGCTCCGTCCAGGACATACGCGACACCGGTCTCGAGGCCTCCGCCCACCGAAATCCGCACGCCGCCGGGCGCGCTCCGAGACGTCGATGTGGCTGTCTGCACCGCCGCGCCCGCGAGCACGAGCAGGTCGGTGACCTGCCGCCCCTGAAGCGGCAGCTCGAGGATCTCCTCGTTCTCGACGACCGAGCTGATGCCGGCACTGCGTACATCGACGAGCGGGGCGGCGGCTTCCACCGTGACCGTCTCTTCGAGTGAGCCCAGCCCGAGCACCGCGTTGACCGTCGGTGTCGCGCCGACCGTGAGCACCAGGCCCGTCTGCACGTAGCTGCGGAAGCCCTGCAGCGTCACTTCCAGGCGGTACGGTCCCGGTGGCAGATTCGTGAAGAGGTAGGTGCCGGTACCGTCGGTCACCGTGGTGCGTTCGAGTCCGGTCGCGGTCTGCATCACGGTCACCGTGACACCCGGCAGCACCGCGCCGCTTTCATCAGTCACCCGGCCGTTGAGTTCGGCCGTCGCCTGCGCCCACACGGGCGTGGTGGTAACGACACCGACAAGTAGAACGACAGAAACAAGAGCGGCATACACCCTAGATAGGCTTGTCATATCTCTCAACTCTCAAGATTCTCCGAACTTGCAGTTTATGGGGCACTTCTGTGCCTCGCTCGACAGCTCGACAAAGGGCCTGTATAACATTCAGCGTGAATAGTGTCAATAATGGCATGAAAATGGGGTCATTATCTATAAAAATACAGCCACTTGATTAGCCAAAACAGGGTATCTGGTGGTGGTTTCCCCCCAGACGGCAGGATCTCGATCGACGAGCGCACGTGGATTCGCGACGGGTGGTTCCACAGCGACGCGCTGCACGTGATCGAGCGCATTCGGCGGCCCTCGATGAACTACCTGGAGCACCAGTTCACAATCGAGGACCCGAAAGTGCTGACCAAACCGTGGACCTCGGCCTGGCGCACCTACTCGCTGTCGGTCAACGACGAGGACCTGACCGAGAACTTCTGCACCTTCAACGAGAACGTGGAGCAGTTCATGAAGCTCCTCGAGGTCGAAAAGGCCGGCCCATAGTCGCCTCGCCGCCCCTCCGACCGACCGACAGTCCCAGAAGAATCCATGGAAACTCAGTATCCGTGTGCGCCCAGGGGCCCACGCGGATGCCCAGATACCCCACGCGGTGGGGTATGTCGCTGGCACGGCCTTGGCACCGACCGCAGGAATGGACGGCCAGGGTGTCCTCATGCCTTCGAGAAACACGGTCCCAGATCTGGTACGCGTCGAGGGCGCCGGAGGGTTGGATACCGACGACGCGCTTGCCGCGTTCGACTCGGAAGCAGACTGGCCCAAAGAGGCGCCCGTCCGTGCGCCGCAGTCCGAGGGCGCCGTCGACGTCCCCACGGGCTCGGTCGCGACTCAACCGCAGGCACAGTCGAATCGGCATCGCTTATACAACAAGTGGGTGGTGTGGACCCTTGCGCTCGTTGCCGCGGCTCAAACGCCGTTTGTGGCGATGTGGGTCGGAAGCCAGACCGCGCCGCCACCGACTCACGGCACGGTCTGGGTTGAGACCGAGCCTTCAGGTGCTGAGATCCGGGTCAACGGCAAGGCGGGAGGCCGCACGCCGGCGCGTCTGTCGATTCCGCGCGGGGCGGCTGCCATCGAACTTCGGCGCGCGGGCCGCGTGAAGATCGTGCCTCTCGCGATCACAGCCAAGGAGACGGTCCGACTGCGGGTTGAACTCGCCGCGGACATCGGTCGGGCCGCCGCCACGCCGCGAGGCATTGTCCGCGTTCCGACCGAGCGCTCGAACGCATCACCGGCATTGGACCTGGCGGTGGACCACACGATGCCGGCCATGACCTTCGACGCATTTGCTTCGTCCGAGCGGGGTGCCGCCGTCAGCTCTCGTCCCTAGCGTACCGGGTTGACGACGTGTGCCGCTTTAGGGCGGCAGACCGAGGCGCACCCCGGCTAGGCTTCTCGTATCCCCACACACCTCCGACGGTGCGGTTTGCGTCGCAGGTCTGGTCTTTGCCCGCTCCGAGCGAAACAGGCTTGTATAGCGTTCGCCTGTATAGCGTTCACCCCTTGAGTAGTGTCAGTGGTACAGCAAGAATCGAATGTATTAGCTAGAAAAATGCATTATCTGCGTGGGAAAACTAGGTGCTCAAGGGGTCGTGTCCCGCGACTGCCTTTCCTATACTACGTGACACTTCAGAGGTATCCATGGACGCCTTTTGGGGGACCTGTACTGGCTTGGCACCAGGTCTACCCAGGAAGGTGCTCGCCCGTGCGAGCCCGCGAACCCGTAGAATGGGTGACATTGCCCGTATCGAGAGGACGAAATTGACAATGACGATGAGGCACGTGCTCAGGAATTGTTCGATCGTAGCGCTGGTGGTCCTGATGGCCTCCACCGCGGCGTGGGCGCAGGCGACGGCTGAACTCAACGGCCGGGTGACTGATGAAAGCGGTGCGGTGCTGCCGGGTGTCACGGTGACCGTGATGCAGACCGCGACCGGACTCGAACGAACCACGGTGACCGACGGTACCGGCACCTACCTGTTCACGAATTTGCCACCAGGACCGTACCGCCTGGAAGTGACGCTACAGGGCTTCCGCAGCTACGTGCAGACGGGCCTGGTGCTCACGGTCGGCGCAACACCGACGGTCAACGCGGTGCTCGGGCTGGGCTCGCTCGAAGAGACGGTCACGGTGGAAGCCGCCGCCCCGCTCGTCGATGTACGCAGCGCCGGCATCAGCTCGGTCGTCGAGAACGAGGAGATCCTCGAGCTACCGCTTGAGGGGCGGCAGGTGACCGACCTGCTCGTGCTGGCGGGTGCGGCGGTGCAGACAGCCACATCGACGTCTCGGAGCGCGCCGGGCGGTGTCCGGATCTCGGTGGGCGGCGGCTTCGAGACCGGTGTGGCGTATATGCTCGACGGCGCGACGCACAACAACACGCAGGAAAACATCAACTACGCGCTGCCGTTCCCGGATGCGCTGCAGGAGTTCCGCATCGCGACGAGCGGCCTGACGGCGCAGAACGGCGTCAAGTCGGGCGCATCGGTCAGCGCGGTGACCAAGTCCGGGACCAACCGCTTCTCGGGGAATGCCTTCGAGTTCATGCGGCACCACGATTTGAACGGCACCGACCCATTTGCGGCGCTCGGGCCAGACGGCAAGCCACTCGACGACGGGCTCAAGCGTAACCAGTTCGGCGGCACGCTGGGCGGGCCGATCGTGCAGGACAAGATGTTCTTCTTCGGTGGGTACCAGGGGACGGCCACGCGCACCACGCCCGTGGCGAACATCGCGCGCGTACCGACGGCCCAGATGCTGGCAGGCGACCTGACCAGCTTCGCGTCGGCGCAGTGCCAGGGTGGCCGGGATAGGACGCTGCGGGCCCCGTACGTGAACAACATGCTTGACCCGTCTCTCGTGAGTCAGGTCGCGAAGAATATCTCCGCCCGGTTGCCCGACCCGGGCGGCGACCCGTGTGGTGAGATCACCTACGGGATCCCGAACGACAGCGACGAGCATCAGATGCTCGGCCGTGTCGACTTCCAGCTGAATGCCAATCAATCGGTCTTCGGGCGGTACTTCGTGCAGAAGTTTCTGAAGGACCCGGGCTACGCCGGTGGCGACGACAACATTCTGAAGTCGTCCTCCCAGGGCAGCGACGCGACGCTGCACGCGGTGAACCTCGGCACCACCTCGATCTTCGGCGCGTCGACGGTCAACGCGGTGCGGTTCGCGCTCAACAAGTCCGAGGTGGACAACTACCAGAACCAGTTCTTCTGCCCGACGGATGTCGGCGTGATGAATTACCACTGCTACGCGCCAGGCTTCATGGTGCTCAATGTCACTGGCGGGTTCAACCTCTACCCGGGCAACCAGACCGAGGCGCACTTCTTCAACGACAGCTACCAGGTGGCCGATGACCTGACGCTCGTGCGGGGCAACCACCAGTTTGGCTTCGGGGCGAACGTGCGGTACTGGGCGGGGGACTACACGTCCTCGTCGCGCACCAACGGCGCGTGGCGCATCACCGGGTCGGGCACCGGGCTGGGGCTGGCCGACTTCATTGCCGGCCGGATCACCACCGTCGAGCAGGGCAATCTCAATCGCGTGATCGTGAACAACACCTACATCGGGGCGTATGTGCAGGACTCATGGCGCGCGTCGGATCGGGTCACGTTCAACGCCGGCATGCGCTGGGAGCCGTTCTTTGGGCAAAACCTCGAGAACGACGCCATCTCGAACTTCAGTCGGGCAAACTTCGACAACGGTGTCGTGAGTACCCGGTTCCCGCTGGCGCCTCCCGGGTTGCTCTGGCCGGGGGATGCGGGCTTCCCGTCGCGCCAGACCGGGATGCACATCCAGTGGTGGAACCTCTCGCCGCGGGCAGGTGTGGCGTGGGACGTGCACGGCGACGGCCGGCTGGCGGTGCGCTCCTCGTATGCGATGGCCTATGATTTCATGGCGGGCGAATTCCACAACATCAACAGCGGCGCCCCGCCGTTCGGCAACCGGTCGACGCAGACCAACCCGTCGGGCGGCATCGCCGACCCGTATTCCGACGCGCCTGGTGGCAATCCCCATCCGCTCGTCTCCGGGGGTGTCGACACGCCCTTCGTATTCGCGGGCGGGTACGGATCGATGGATCCCAACATCAACTCGCCGCGGATCCAGAACTGGAACGTGACGGTCGAGCAGCAGCTCGGCACCAACTGGGGCGTGGCGGCCTCGTACCTCGGGAGCTACTCGGACCGCATCTGGGGGCAGGTGGCGCAAAATCCGGGCGTGTTCCTCACCCCAGAGGAGACCCGGGCGCTGGGGATCGGGTCGAGTTCGACCAATGCGAACCTGCAGCAACGGCGGGTCCTGACGCTCGCGAACCCGGAGTTTGGGCAGTACTACGGCGGGGTGGACATCAATTCAGACGCCGGCTACCAGAAGTATCGCGGCCTGAAGCTGTCGGTACAGCGCCGGGCCGCCACCGGCGTAAGCCTGAGCGGCAACTACACGCTTGGGCGCTGCTACGGGCTGCCGAGCATTTCGCGCTTCAATCAGACCAGCGCGGGCTACAAGGATCCGACGAATCCGGACGCTGATGCCGGGTACTGCGTCCAGGATCGGCGGCACCTGGCGACGCTCACCGTCGGCTACCTCACCCCCGAGGTCGACAGTGCGGCGCTGCGTGCGGTGGTGTCCAACTGGCGCGTGTCGGGCATCCTGTCGGCGCGCACCGGTAACCGGCTCAACATCATCGATACCGGCGATCGGGCGCGCACGGGCATCCGCGACCAGCGGCCCGACAAGGTCAGCGATGACTTCTACGGGGAGAAGACGCTGGACAACTACTTCAATCCAGACGCATTCTCGGCGCAGGTGCTGGGCACCAATGGCAACCTCATCCAGAATGCTGCCGTGGGCCCAAACTTCTGGAACATCAATCTGGCGGTGTCGAAGCTGGTCAACGTGGCCACGACGCAGCAGCTGGAATTGCGGTTTGAGGTGTTCAACCTCTTGGACCACTTCAACTGGGGCAATCCCAACTCGACGTTCAGCTCAGGCACGTTCGGCCGCATCAGGAGCATGGCGGGCGAACCCCGGGTGCTGCAGCTTGGCGTCAAGTACGGCTTCTAGTCTTGGTATCGCCGGAGGCCGTCTGGCCTCCGGCGCGCTCCTGAAGGTCAATACACCATGAAATTGCTCGTTGGACTGACGGTCGCGCTGCTTGCCGCCACCGCGGCGGCGCCCGCGTCGGCGCACCATGCCTTCGCCGTGGAATTCGATGCCAAGGCCTGTGGCGACGTCACCGGGATCTTGAACCGGGTGCAGTACGAAAACCCGCACGCGTATCTCTACCTCGATGTGACGAACGCGGCGGGCCAGGTCGAGGAAGCGACGTTCCAGCTGTCGTCCACGTCAAACCTGCGCCGAGGCGGCGCGACGCCGTTCGTGCTGAATGGCAGCGTCGGCAAGGAAGTGGTCATCCGCGGCTGTGCCTCCCGGAATGGCGAGCTGAACCGCTACGCCGCCTCGTACATTCGGCTCGCCGACGGCACTGTCCAGCGGCTCGGGCAGGATGTCGAAGGCGTCTTCGGCAACAGGATCTGGAGATGAGCGTGACAACCTACGTCGGTGTGATGCTGGCGATGACGGGCCTGCTGTCGGTTGCGGCTGCCGCCCAGGAAAAGCCGTTCGTCGAAGCCAGGGGTAGCGTGATACCCGTGCCGCTACCGCCGGGTGGGCCGCCCCCCCGGATGACCGACGGCCACGTAGACTTGTCGGGCGTCTGGTTTCCCGGACCAACCGGGAAGGCGAACGCGTGGAGCACGGAGCGTCAGGCGCCCATCCCGGAAGACCCGATCCCGTTCCAGCCATGGGCGCAAGAGAAGTACGACTCGATGAGCCGGACCGAGGTCGAGTTGTACGGCAACGCGAACGTCCGGTGCCTGCCGCCCGGCACCCCCGGCATGTTCACCGAGAATCCGTATCTCATCCAGATCAGCACGAAACCGGGGCAGTTCATTCACCTCATCGAGAACAACAACCGGTGGCGCGTGGTGCACACCGACGGCCGGGGACACAAGCCCCCAGAAGCATACGAGCCGCTGTTCAACGGCGACATGGTCGGCCGCTGGGAGGGCGACACGCTCATCATCGACACGATCTCCATCGACGAACGCACGTGGATCCGCGACGGGTGGTTCCACAGCGACGCGCTGCACGTGATCGAGCGCATTCGGCGGCCCTCGATGAACTACCTGGAGCACCAGTTCACGATCGAGGACCCGAAAGTGCTGACCAAACCGTGGACCTCGGCCTGGCGCACCTACTCGCTGTCGGTCAACGACGAGGACCTGACCGAGAACTTCTGCACCTTCAACGAGAACGTGGAACAGTTCATGAAGCTCCTCGAGGTCGAAAGGACCGAGCAGCCGTAGCACGTTCCTCTCGGGCGGGCGCCCGGCGCCCGCCCACTCCTTTCCTCAGAACGCCTCTCTCACGCCAGCCGAGCTCAGTCGGGCTCGTCGTCGACTCTTCTGACCAATCGACAGACAGACAGCTCTCGGCCGTAACTTTCGCGGCCGGGCGACCACGCCGCGGCGTCGGCACGGCCGCACGCGCCATTCCACCGCTACAACTGAGGTTCCCTACGGGTCTAGACGCTCACCTGATAGAATAAAAGGCTTACCAACCGCCAACTGCTCCACCAGAGGCTCTGCGCTCATGATTGCTGTCAGTAGTGTGTCCATGCGTTACGGTTCGAAGGTCCTGTTCGAGGACGTCACCACGATCTTTGCGAAGGGGCGGCGCTATGGCCTGACCGGGCCGAACGGCTCTGGAAAGTCCACGTTCATGAAGTTACTGACTGGCGAGCTCGAGCCACAGCGTGGGACGGTCGTTCGTCCGGCCAAGCTGGGTGTGTTGCGACAGGATCACTACGCGTTCGACCAGTACCGCGTGATCGACACCGTGATCATGGGGAACAAGCGGCTCTGGAATGCGCTCGCCGAGCGTGACGCGCTCTATGCGAAGACTGAGATGTCGAACGAGGACGGGATGCGCCTGGGCGAGCTCGAGGGCATCGTTGGCGAAGAAGACGGGTACTCAGCGGAGAGCGACGCGGCGGTGCTGCTCCAGGGGCTCGATATTCCAGACGGGCTGCACGACAGGACGCTCGCCGAACTGCAAGGTGGTCAGAAAGTGCGGGTGCTGCTGGCGCAGGCCCTCTACGGCCAGCCCGAGGCGCTCCTGCTCGACGAGCCGACCAATCACCTGGACCTCGACTCGATTCACTGGCTCCAGCATTTCCTGAGCCGTTACGACGGCTCGCTCATCGTCATTTCGCACGACCGCCATTTTCTGAACGGGATCTGTACGCACATCGCCGACATCGACTACGAGACGATCATCACCTATACGGGCGGGTACGACGACATGGTCATGGCCAAGACCCAGATTCGCGCGACGATCGAGGCTGGCAACGCGCAGCGCGAGAAGAAGATCGCGCAACTCAACGACTTCATTCAGCGCTTTGGCGCGGGCACGCGTGCGAGCCAGGTGACGTCGCGTCGGAAGGAGGTTGAGCGGCTCCAGACGACAGAGTTGGCGCGCTCGAACATTCAGCGTCCGTACATCAGATTCAACACGAAGCGCCCGTCGGGCAAGGTCGTGTTGGAGTGTGAGGGTGTGAGCAAGGCACATGGCGACACGTCGGTGATTTCGGGATTCGGTGCGATCGTCAATCGTGGCGACCGGGTCGTGCTGGTCGGGCGCAACGGCGCAGGCAAGACGACCCTCCTGAAGGCGCTGATGGCCGACGCGCCTGGCATGCCGGAGTCGCCGGACGACCGGGATCGTGGAACGCTGCGATGGGGCCACGAGGTGTCGATCGGGTACTTTCCGCAGGACCACGCCGGCGAGATCGAGCAAGGCACGACCGTGGTCGAGTGGTTGCACCGTTTCGATCCCGATGCGTCGCGGCAAGACATTCACGGTCTGCTCGGTCAGATGCTCTTCAGTGGCGAAGAAGGCTATAAGCCTACCGACGCGCTGTCTGGCGGCGAAACGGCGCGGCTGTTGTTCTGCCGGATCATGTTGCAGAAGCCGAATGTGCTGGTCTTTGACGAGCCGACCAATCACCTCGATCTCGAAGCCATCAACGCACTGAACGTGGCGCTCCAGAAGTATGAGGGGACCGTGTTTCTCGTGACGCACGATCAAGACTTGCTCGAGGAAGTTGGCACGCGCGTGTGGCAGTTCGCCAATGGCCGCGTGATCGATTTCAAGGGCACGTACGAAGAACACGCGTCATCGGTCTCTCAGTAGCCCATGCCAAAACCAACAACGCTGGCTGCCGAGTTTGCCACCCTCGGCTTGACGGAGACGCTCGTGGTGACGCTCGGCGCACTCGGCTACGAAGAACCGACGCCCATCCAGCGCGAGGCGATCCCGCTGATGATCGCGGGCAAGGACCTTCTGGCGCAGGCGGCGACGGGCACGGGCAAGACGGCGGCGTTCGCCCTGCCGATGATTCAGCGTCTCCTCGAGGACGACGCCGGACGTCGTCACTTGCGCGGCCTCGTACTCGTGCCGACGCGAGAGCTGGCGATGCAGCTCTCGGAGGCCTTCCATAAATACGCCCGCGGGACTGGCGTCCAGGTCGTGCCGTTGTACGGCGGGTCGTCGATGGAGCAGCAGGTTCGTTCGCTGAGTCGAGGGGTCGACATTGCCGTGGCTACGCCAGGGCGTGCGCTCGACCACCTGCGCCGCAAGACGCTCAGGCTCGATGAGATTCAGATGCTCGTACTGGACGAAGCAGACGAAATGCTCGACATGGGTTTTGTCGAGGACCTCGAGGCCATTCTCGAAGCGACATCCGCCTCCAGGCAGGCGGCACTGTTTTCCGCGACGATGCCCGCGCGGATTCTGTCGATTGCCAAGCGGCATCTCAGGAGTCCCGCACGTGTGACCATCGCGGGCGAGAAGACGGCAGCTGGCAAGATGCCGCGCGTGCGTCAGGTGGCCTACGTCGTGCGGAGGGATCAGAAGGCCGCGGCGCTCGACCGCATTCTCGACATGGAGAACCCTACCTCGACAATCGTGTTCTGCCGGACGCGCCTCGAGGTCGACTCGATCGCCGAGACACTCAACGCCCACGGCTACCGCGCCGAAGGGCTGCACGGAGGCATGGAGCAGCGACAGCGCGACGCCGTGATGAACCGCCTGCGCTCGGCGAAGACCGACCTGCTGGTCGCCACCGATGTTGCAGCGCGTGGGTTGGATGTGACGCACCTGTCGCACGTCATCAACTACGACGTCCCTGCAGAAGCGGAGTCGTACGTGCATCGCATCGGTCGCACCGGACGCGCCGGACGTGACGGGACGGCGATCACGTTGGTCGAACCGCGCGAACATCGCCTGCTCCGGACGATCGAGCAGTTGACCCGACAGAAGATCGACGTGGCGGCGCTTCCGACCGTGGCGGACCTGAGGGCGCGGCGGCTCGAGATCACGAAAGCGTCGGTGCGCGCCCATCTGGAAGCTGCCGATTTCGCGGACGTTCGGATGGTGGTCGAGTCGTTGGCTGGCGAGTTCGACGTGTTGGATATCGCTGCGGCGGCGATCAAGATGGCACACGTGGCTGCCGGGCGGGAGGGCGACGAACGGGAGCTCGAGGCACCGGCTCCCCAGACCGCGCGTTCACAGTCGTCTCGGGATCGAGGCCCACGGTCGAGGGGCACGCCTCGTCAGTCGAGCGAGAACGATGTTCGGCTCTTCATCGGTGCGGGTCGGCGTGCCGGCATCCGGCCGGCCGATCTGGTCGGTGCCATCACGGGAGAGACCGGCGTCCCTGCGCGCGCGCTCGGTGCCATCGAGATCGCTGATACCTTCTCGCTTGTCAGCGTGCCCGAGGAGCTGGCCGACGAGATTATCGCCGGGATGAAAATGGCGAGCCTGAGGGGACAGCCCGTCAAGATCCGCCGAGATCGAGACAGCGTGAGATAACTGAACATCTCCGCGCCTTGCGTCCAGCCCGTGAGCAGCTGATAATGCCCTCGTGGGCCCTGCCGCGCCGGGCGACCAAGGAGGCGAGACATGAGACGCACAGCAACGACGGCCTCTGTGGGCCGAGCACTCAGGGCAGCCGCGGTGGCCGCCGGCTTGGCAGTGGCTTGCCTCCCCGCCGCACTGTATGCCCAGGCGCCCACGGAGATTCCCAACCTGACGGGAATCTGGGCTCGGGCGGGCCGGGCTATCACGCCGGACGAGCTTCCGTTGAATGCCCGCGGGATCGCGTTACGAGAAGCGATCGATGAATCGCTGGCACCCATGTACGACTGCGTGCCGGCCACTGTGCCGCACATCCTGGGTGATCCCTACAATTTCCAGATCGAGCAGCAACCCGATCGGGTGATGATCCGGTTCGAGAAGGACGCCGTCACACGCACGGTCTGGCTAGCAGGGCATGGGCACCCCCCGGTCTCAAACAACGACTATTCGCTTCAGGGGCATTCGGTCGGTCGGTACGAGGGCGGCCAGCTCGTGGTCGAGACCACCAAGTACACCTTCGATCCCGGCGGGCTCGAGGACAAACCGCCCATGACTCCTACCTCCACGCTGAAGAAGACCATCGAGCGGTATTCGCGAGACGGCGACAAGCTCACCGTCGAGGTTATCCTGGAAGATCGGCTCATTATCAAGGAGCCGGTGCACTTCAAATTCGAGTTCTCGCCGACGACCGAAGCGTTGGTGGAGTGGCCCGAATGCGACCCCGATCAGGCGCGCGCGCCGATCGACTACAT
>Ga0326597_10010306_pt1 | contig 12468 bp, 15 predicted proteins | sample RVTome_12_FD_203789 | JGI IMG/M metagenome (GOLD analysis project Ga0326597, IMG submission 203789) | Soil microbial communities from uranium-contaminated site in the Upper Colorado River Basin, Wyoming, United States - RVT100D185 | ecosystem: Environmental > Terrestrial > Soil > Contaminated >... | reverse complement strand
CGCTGGTCGATGCCGCGATGGCGCAGGGCAGCGCGCCGCCGGAGGTCATGATCCAGAATCAGGACAAGGACGGCGACGGCCTGATATCGCGAGACGAATGGCGCGGTCCGCCGCAGAATTTCGACAATATAGACAAGGACGGCGACGGATTTCTGTCTCTGGAGGAACTGAAGGGCCGCAAGCAGGCGGGCGCGCCGGCGAAGTCGGGCGGAGGACCGCCGGCCATAAGCACCGGAATCAAGGGCTGCAAGCAGGCGTGCGCCAAGAAATACCAATGCGGCAAGAGCTTCGGCTATAAAATATTGGGTTATGACCCGGCAAGGAAATCGTGCTCCAAGCAGGTGCAAGCCTGCCAGGAATCCTGCAACGGCTGAATGTGTTCGCCGGCCGTTTCGCGCCCGCCCGGTCCGCCGCCCTCACCCGCAGTCGACGGCGGATTTCTGGGTCGAGGTCCATGGCTGCATCCGGAGATTGTGGTAGGGGGGCCTCATGGTTCGAGACGCGCCCTCAGGGGCGCCCTCACCATGAGGATAAGCATTTCTCCTCACCCTGAGGAGCGAGTTTCATAGCCAGTTCTCGCAGGCGAGGCCGTCGATCCGGGCGAACTCGCGTTCATTGTCGGTGACGAGGGCATGGCGGAGGGCAACGGCCTGTGCGGCGATGAAGAGATCGTTGCCGCCGATCGGCCGGCCGACCTGTTCGAGACGGGCGCGCAGCAGGCCATAGGCGGCGTCGGCGGGCGTCTCGAAGGGCAGAACCTCAAGCGCGCCCAGCACCGCTTCGAGTTGGGCCGTGAGCAGCGGCGATCCCTTTTTGGCGGCCCCGTAACGCAGCTCGGCCGCGACGATGATGCTGGTGCAGACCTGCGCTTCGCCAACCTCGCGAATGCGCTGCGTCACCCGGCCCTGCGGATTGCGGACGAGGTCAGAGACGATGTTGGTGTCAAGCAAATAGCGCATCAGAACTCGACGGGATCGGGCGGCGGATCGGGGATCGGCGGAAATTCCTCGTCGAGCGGCTGAAGCCTCGCAAGCACCGCCAGCAGGGATTTCGGCGGCGCGGGCTCGATGATCAGCCGGTCGCCGTCCTTGCGCATGATGGCGTTCTCGCCGGGCAGCTCGAACTCGCGAGGAATCCGCACCGCCTGGTTTCGGCCGTTCTTGAACAGCTTGACGTGTCGTTCGGGCATCGCGGTCGCCTCCAGTGGCATATGCTGAAGCATAGGCCACACGGGCTCGGCTGTCCACCGCGTCAAGCCCGGCAACGACGACGGACATGGGGGCGGACGCCCCCAATCCGCCTTGATTTGCCTCCGTCCCCGCCGCCATATGTCGGTGCCGGACAGGCGAGCCCCCCCATGGACCCCCCATGGACCCACATGTTCAATCTCTACAGCCAGACCATGCCGCGCGAGGCCGTCATCGCCCTGTTCAAGGTTGGCGGGCAACCGCGCCGCCGCCTTCGCGCCGCCTCCGGCGAGATCCGTCCCACCTCAATCTCGCCGGCGCGCCGCATCCAAGGTCCGATCAGTCCCCCCGCCTTCCATTCTCGCCCCGCGGCCAGACCAGCCGGTCGAGCACGGTGAACGACCAGGCGAACGAGGCGGCGGTGGCGAACAGCTTGGCGATCAGCACCGGCATGTGGCGGGCGAGCAGGACCAGCACGGCCGTCGCCAGCGCCAGACCCACCAGATTGACGAATTGGAACGTGACGAATTCGCGCCGGCTGCGCGCCGCTGCGCGGCCGCAGAAGGTCCAGCGCGAATTGGCGAAGTAGCTGAAACTCGCGGCGAGCGCGTAAGCCGCGACGTTCGCCGGCACCAGGGCGATCGCCAGGCCGAGATGGGCGAGCGTGAAAACGCAAAAATCGATGAGCGAATTGGCCGCGCCCACCGCGGCGAAGCGAAGGACGGGGGGAAGCGCGCGGTTGGTCATGGCCCCGTTATGCTCTAAATCTTGGCGCCGACCCGGCCTCAATGGCACAGCCGATGATCGATGTCATATTGAAATTCGCCAGGACGCGCCCGCGCGACGCCTTCCGGCTGTTCGTCTTGGCGCATGTCGCCTTGTGGACGCTCTTGCCGGCGCTCGCCTACACAAGCCCGCCGCTCGATGTCGTCGAGGGCCTCGCCTGGGGCCATGAATGGCAGCTCGGCTATTTCAAGCACCCGCCGCTGGTGGCCTGGCTGCTGGAAGCGGCCTACCGGTCGACCGGAGGGGTCTGGAGCGCCTATCTGTTGAGCCAGCTCGCCATCGCCGCGACCTTCCTCGCGGTGTGGCGCCTCGCCCGGCCGATGGTCGGCGACGTCGGCGCGCTCCTCGCGGCGGTCGCCCTTGAAGGCGTCTTCTACTTCACCGTGCCGACGCCGGAATTCAACCAGAACGTGCTGCAGATGCCGCTCTGGGCCTGGGCGAGCCTGCATTTTCACCGCGCCCTGACCCGGCGCGCCGCGCGCTACTGGCTCTATCTCGCCGTCGAGGTGGCGCTTCTCGTCTACACCAAATATAGCGGCGGGCTGCTGATCCTCGTCTTCGCGCTGATCGCCGCGACCACCGCGCCGGGCCGCGCCGCGCTGAAAACCCCCTGGCCCTATGTCGCGGCCCTTCTCGCCGCGCTCATGGCGCTGCCGCATTTGCTGTGGCTCGTCCAATCGGATTTCCTGCCCATGGCCTACGCGCTCGACCAGAAAGAGGCGGTCTCCGCCGCCGGCCGCGTCCTCCATGCCGTCAGGTTCCTCGCCGCCCAATTGCTCGACCACGCGCCGCTGTTCCTGGTGGCGGCGCTGGCAACCCTCAAGCCCCGGCGGGCTGGCGCCGCCGGCGAACCGCTGACCGTTCCCCTGGCGCGACAGGGCGCCTTCGACCGCACCTTTGTCTTCTGGATCGCGCTGGCGCCGGCGCTCATCGCGGCGCTGACGAGCCTGATCCTCGGCATCCAGTTCCGCACCCTGTGGGGCGCGCCGATGTTCGCCTTTTCCGGCCTCACGCTGCTGCTCATCGCCGGCCCCGCGCTGACCGTCCGTCGGCCGCGGCTTTGCGCCGGCCTGCTCGCTGCCTATCTGGTGGCGATCCCGGCGGTTCATACCGCGGGGCTGTGGGTCGGCCCATGGATCGACCACAAGGCGCACCGGCCGATCTGGCCGGCGGAGGAGATCGCGGCGCGCGTCACCGCGGGATGGACCGAAAGGACGGGCAGGCCGCTTGCCATCGTCGCCGGGCATGCCTGGCTTGCCGGGCTCGTCGGCCTTTACGGGCCGGACCGGCCGTCGGTGATGCAGGGGGCCTCGATGCGGGAAAATCCCTGGATCGACGCACGGGCGCTCGCCGCCAAGGGCGCCGTCATCGTCTGGCAGATCCGCGATCCCGCGCGGCCCGGCATGCCGGCTTCCTATCGCATCGACGGCGCGACGGCCGAGCGGCAAGCCCCGCTCGCCTTCGCTTGGCCGCTCGATCTGCCGATCCCGCCGATCATGGTCGGCTGGGCGATCGTCCCGCCACGGGGGGCGCCGGATCGCCCATGACCGGCCCGTTTCGATATTTTCCGCTGGCGCTCAATATCGTCTATCTCGCCGCCGGCCTTGCCGCCTTCTACGCGCTGATGCGCTCGGCCCGCGTGCACGGATCGCTTCTCGTCACCGGGGAGTAGACAGAACCGCTCCGCCGCCGCCGGGGGCCCCTTGGAACCAAAGGGCCCGCTTGGACGTTGACCTCGCATGGAACGGTGGAGACGGACCATGCTTTGCGACGCAATGGAGACGATCGGCGCCGAGACGCGGGCCTTCAGGCTGCGCCGGCTCGCCGCCGCCGCCCTGACCGTCGCGGCGACCGGCGGTTTCCTGGCCGTGCTTCTCGTTCAGGCGGTGCAGGTCCCTGCCCCGCGCGCCGCCGCCGAGCGCCTGAACGACCAGGCAGCGATGGACTGGCGCCCCGAGCCGGAATTCCGGCTCGCCGACGGGGCGCCTGTCGAGTGAGAAGGCGGCGTCAATCCCAATCCGAAAAGCACGGCACGGCGGCGACGCAGCCGGCCCGCCGCTAGGACCAATCCAGCAGCCCTTTCAGGAAATCGGGAATGGCCCCCGGCCCCAGCGTGCGGGCCATCACCACGGTCATCGCGTAATAGCCCCAATGGGTGACGTAGGAATAGGCCAAACCGTTCGGCACCCGCAGGATGAGATAGGGAAAAGCGAACCCGAAGACCGCCGCCAGCACCGCGAACCGCGCCACATAGCCCCAGGGCACGTCGCCGAAGGCGAGCAGAACATGCGCGCCTCCGAACAGGACCGCGCAAATGACCGATATCTTCCGCAGGCCGTGGTTGCGGGCCGACAGAATGAGAACGAGGGCGACGACGAGAAGCTGCTGAAACAGGATCTCGATGGATTTCGGCAGAAAGTACCATGGCGTGGCGAGCGGCAGCTCCGGCGGATTCGACCCTTCGCGCGGGTTGAATGGCGGCAGGGCGGGAAGGACGTAGGCGGCGAACAAGACGGCGCCCGCGAACGCCAGCAGCCAGACGACGATGCTCGCCAGCCGGTTCTCGAAGGTGGCCCATCTGGCGTAGCGCGGCCAGCTGGCATATTGCGGCCAGAAGGCGATGACGGCGATCCCGGCCCAGAAGACGTAATACAGGGTGATGGCGACCGACCCCGCATTGTAGTCGGGCTGCACGCCGAGCGCCGGCAGCAGAAAATAATATCCGAGATCCGAGGCGACCCAGATCGCCGCGATCGGCGCCGTCGTCCAGACGAGCACGGCGCCTTGCCGCTCGCGCGCGCCGGGGAGGGAGCCGTTTGTCACATCGTCACCTCTTGATGCCAGTCAAGCAAGCCTAGCCTGGATGGAACGATAGCGAAATGCGGAGCCAAGGGTCGGCATGGAGGCCGGTTTCCGGATTGCGCGGGGCCGCGGCATTCATCCGTGCACAGGCCGATGGATTTGCGCCTTCGCGGAACACCCCGGTCGTCGTCACCCGGTTCAACCGGGTGACCCATTCCATTGGCATCTCGTCTTGCCGCGCCGGAACGGAATGGATCGCCGGGTCGAAGCCCGGTGATGATGAAAAAGGCCTGTCAAAGCCCGGCAATCCATGAGGCGACGCCTCGCATGCGCGAGGTCCTGATGTGTCTTCGGCAATGCATCATGGCCCCGCGGGTCGAGCGGCCACGTCCACGAACTCGACCGCGGAGGAGGGCGGCGGGACCGGCTGCCCCTGCTCCTTGAGGGCCTCGATGTGAAGCTCGATGGCTTCCTGGATGAGCGACACGGCCGCTTCGCGCGTCTCGGCGGCGGCGGCGCAGCCGGGCAGATCGGGCACGGGGGATAGGTCAGCGGGCGACGGGGAAGCCGTTGCGGTCGAAGGTCCAGTCGGCGAAGGCGAACTGATACTCGTCCGGCACGCCGTTGGCGAAGCGCCAGGAATTGTCGCGGCCAAAGCGGATCGCCTCCTGCATCACGGTGAAATCGAGTTTCCACTTGCCCTCTTCCAGCGCCAGGAACCAGGGCGAGCACTGCCGCTGCGCCGGCGCGTAGCGGATCACGGCACGGCGCCGGTCCGCGCTCAGTCTGGCCGTTTCCGCGGTGCACGAGCGATAGGTGCGCACGACATTGTCCATCTGGGCCGGCGTCATCACCCAGTTCTTCAGCATCCGCTGCGTCGCGGCGGTGTAGAGGTCGAGCTGAACGCGGCCGCCCCGGCTGCCCATGGCATCGAAATAGGCCTGCAGCGTCTCCGCCGGCGAACCTCCGGCCACAACAGCCGGCCCGGCTTCGTCGACGGGCGCCGGCGCCTCGCCGATGCGGGCGGTCGCGCCTGCCCCGGCCGAGCCGGACACGCCCGGGCCCGTGTCGAACCCGCTGCGCGCCGTCGCCTCCTGGGCCTGGGCGACGATCAGTTCCGTCGTGGCCAGGACACCGTCGGCGATGCGTTCGGCCTGGAAGAACGGCACCATCTGGCGGTTCTCGATATAGGCCACGAACCCGTCGGTGTAGACGCCTTCCAGCGCATGCCCGACCTCCAGACGCACCCGGTCCTGCTCCGGGTCGATCACCAGCAGCAAACCGCGGCCTGAGCCGCTCAGGCTTCCCACGTCCAGGGCCTGGAAGCGCTCGGCCCCGAAACCGACGATGTCGCCTGCATCGCGCACCGTGATCAGCCGGTAGTCGATGTCGTGGTCGCTCAGCAGGAACGCGTGGTGCAGGGCGATCCTGTCACGCTGCTCGCCGCTCAGCAGCCCGGCCTCGTCGTCGACGAGACGCGGTTCCGCGGCGGCGAACTGGAGCCACGTCCACGCCAGCGCGGCCGCCAGCAGCAGGCTAATCGAAGCCGATATCCGGAGCATTGCGCGCCTCGCCGTCAGCCTGGAAATAGGCCTTGCGCCTGAAGTTGCCCACCGTGGCGACGAGCGCCCCCGGCACCCGCCGGATCGACGCGTTGTAGTCGCCCGCCAGCTCGTTGAAACGCATCCGGGTGACGTTCACGCGGTTCTCGGTGCCCTCGAGCTGGGCCTGCAGCTCGAGGAACTGATCGGAGGAGCGCAGCTCGGGATAGGCTTCCGCCGTCGCCATCAGGGTGTTGATCGAGCGGTCCATCCGCGCCTGGGCCGCCGCCAGCGCCGCGAGACTGTCTTCCTCCTCGACGATGCGCTCGCCGCTGCGCTGCAGCTGTTCCGCCGAGTCCTGCATGGCCTTGGCCAGGTCGTCGATCGCCGACTGCAGCGCCGCGGTGTCCTGGCTGCGGGCCTCGGCGATGTTCTGGAACGTCTCGCCTTCGTGGCGCAGATAGCGCGACACCGTCTCGACCAGCTGCGGGGTCAGGTCGGCGCGCCGCTGCAGATTGCTCTCCACCTGGCCCCAGGCGGCGAACACCTGCTCCTCGCGGTTGACCAGGCCGTTGTACGTCCACAGGAACAGCCCCGCTGCCACCGCAAGGAACACGACGAGCACGAGGGCGGTCATCAGGGATCGGTTCATAGCACCCACTCCATCGGGCTGATTGAGAATATCGGAAACGTCCTGGACCTCAACCGGCCCGGTGGCCGGCTGAAACACCATCATCATCACGACCAGCGCCGTGGCGAGGATGAGCCCCCCTGCCAGCCACATCAGGCCCGGCGAGCGGCGCGGCGGCGGGGCTTGCGATCGCGAGGCGCTGGCGGCCATGCTGGCGCGCAGCATGTCGGCCTGTTTCGCCGTGATCAGGCGGTCGGCTTCCATGCGGTCGACGCGGCTGGCGCTAGAGGGATCCATTCATCTCTCCGATCAGCCGGGCCGCCTCTTCCGGCCGCCTGCGGCCCTGTTCGACATCCTGCAGAATCCGGTCCGCCTCCGCCTTGTCGTGGTCCTGCAACGCCGTCAGCTTGGCGATCAGCCCATCGACGCGCTTGCGCGCGGTCGGGTGGCTGACGCCGATCTGCCCGGCCAGCGCGGTCAGGTTGCCGCCGGCGAGAATGAGCTTCTCGGCGAGGTCGGCGCTGTCGGCCGAAAGCCGGCTCAGCCGCGACGCCCGCATCGAACCGTCATAGCCCAGGCCGCAGCCGGGGCATTCCAGCCGCACCGGCCGCAGCGGCTCGGAGCAATGCAGACACTGCTTCATCCGGGTAAAGAATTACACATTCAGAAAAAACGCAAGCCTGTTCTTCGATAATCGTAAACACCCCGGTAAGAATCACCGCCCGTCGCAGCCGAGGCGGCGGTCGTGTTCGAGCCATGCCTTGCGCTTGCCGTCGCCGATCGACTCCACCCCGCCGATCAGCGTTTCCCGGATGGGCCCGAGGCCTGCGAACCTGAGGATGTTGCGCTCCAGGCTCTTCAGGCTGTGGGCGAAGAAGAACCAGCGGTAGAGCAACGCCGGCATCCCCATGGTCACCACGATGCGCGCCGATTTCGCCGTGAGCAGCCCCGGGCGCAGGCCCATCTCGGGCTTGACGGCAAAGCCCGTGGAAGCACCGCCACGGCCGGACAGCCCGCTCCAACCGGCAACGGCCGATCTGCGTTCGCTCTTGCGGGCCGAATTCCTCGCCCTGAGGGATAGTATCCGCTAAGGGTCGTCTCTCCACCGGTGCCGACGCGCCGTTTCGGTGATGAATTCGATCCGCGCGACTGCGCCAGCGCACGCCGCTTGGCGTCGGCCTTTACGGCGTCTTCAACGGCTCCAGGTTCCGCCGCGAGGTGGCGCCCAGGGTCGCCGCCTTCGTCGGCCGCTTTAACGGCTGAAACAGAGCGCGAACCAAACACGAACAGAACACGCCCGGCGGGAACCCGGCGGAAACTTGCGGAAACTTGCGGAAATGTTTCGGGAAACCGGCGGCATCCTGTGGGCGAGACCAAGCCGAGAGGCGGACGGAAAGCGGAATGTTCGGGGCGAAACCGGGCCTTCCGTGGCATAGTGGGGGCGATGATTGCCGATGATTCCCGCACGCCGAAAAGCGCCGCCGGCGCCGACGGCTTCGACCTCGACATCGATGGCGCGGCGGTCCGCGTCGCCGTGATTCGCCGTGCAAATGCAAGGCGTTACGTGCTGCGCGTGCGCGCCGGCGACGTGCGGCTGACGGTGCCCGCGCGGGGAACCCAGCGCGAGGCGCGGGCCTTCGCCGAGCGCCAGCGCGACTGGATCAGGACCCGCCTGAAGCGCCTGCCCGACCCGGTGCCGCTTGCCGACGGGGCGGTAATTCCCCTTTACGGTCAACCACATATGATCGAGCACCGGGAACTGGCGCGCGCCGCCGTCTGGCTCGAGCCGGGCGATCTGGACCCGCTGCTCGCCGAGGATGGCCTGCCTCGCCTGTGTGTTTCCGGGCGCCATGCCCATCTTCGCCGCCGCCTGCGCGACTGGCTGGAGGCGGAAGCGCACGGGATGCTGTCGAGGCATGTCCGGCGCTACGCCCGCCGCCTCGGCGTCACCGTCAAGCGCGTCTCCGTGCGCGACCAGAAGAGCCGCTGGGGCGCCTGCTCGGCGAGCGGCACGCTGACCTTCTCCTGGCGGCTCGTCCTGGCGCCCGACTTCGTCGCCGGCTATCTCGCCGCCCACGAGGTCGCGCACCTGAAGGAGATGAACCATTCGGCGCGCTATTGGCGGATTCTCAAGGAATTATGCGCCGACACCGAGCGCGCCGAGGCGTGGCTCGGCGCCCATGGCGGGGCGCTGCACCGCTACGATCCGAGCTGAGTTTTTCTGCCGCCCGCCCGCTTTCAGCGCCCGCCATCCGCTCGCTTCTGAAACGTCCCCCTCTCCTCAATCCTTCCCCTCTTTCCCGAGAACCGGCCCTAATCCCGCTATTTAATCAATCGATTGATTAAATAGTGGGAGGGATAATGAAAAAGAGAAAGTGAGGGGGAGGCCGCGGTGAAGGTGCGACCGAAGTCAGATGAGGGCGATACCGCCTGGGCGGCTCTTTGTGACCAGGAACCGCCCTAACCGCCGAACAAGCGCTTCAGGAACCCGCCGTCGAGGCCGAAACCCGATCCTTCCCGGTTGGACCGTGTGTCGACCGGCAGCGGCCGGGCGGTATCCTCGTTCTGCCGGCCGATTGCCGCGACCGGGAGCCCGCGGTCGGGATCGCGCCAATAGTCGCCGGGCAGCGGCACCGGCTTGAGCCCGCTGTGCGCGGCGAGCATGAAGCGGTGCCACACCTGGGCCGGCAGGCCGCCGCCGGTGACCCGCTGCATCGGCGTGCCGTCGTCATTGCCGAGCCACACGCCGGCGGTCAGCCGCGCCGTGTAGCCGATGAACCAGGCATCGCGCCAATCCTGGCTGGTGCCGGTCTTGCCGGCCGCCGGCCACGCGCCGAAGGCGGCGCGCGTGGCGGTGCCGGCCCGCAGCGCCGTTTGCAGCATCGAATTCATCGCGCCGACATCCGCGGAACCTACCACGCGCCCGGGTCCGGAGCCGGTGCGCTGGTAGAGCAGCTTGCCGTCGGCGGTGCGCACGCGCTCGATCACGTGCGGGACGACGCCGAAGCCGCCGTTCGAAAACGGCACATAGGCGCCGGTCAGCTCCAGCAGGCTCACCTCCGAGGTGCCGAGCGCGATCGAGAGATCCCGGCCGATCGGCGCGGTGATGCCGAGCCGCCGCGCCGTCTCGGCGATGCGCTTGACGCCGACCTCGGCGGCGAGCCTTGCGGCCACCGTATTGAGCGAATTGGATAGCCCCTCCCGCAGGGTGACCCGCCCGCGATATTTGCCGTCATAGTTTTTCGGCGACCAGTTGGCGAAGGTCACCGGCGCGTCGAGGCGCACCGTATCGGGCGTCAGCCCGCGTTCGAGGGCCGCGAGATAGATGAACGGCTTGAAGGCCGAGCCCGGCTGCCGGTAGGCCTTGGTGGCGCGGTTGAACTGGCTTTGCGCATAGGAGCGCCCGCCGACCAGCGCCTTGATGGCGCCGTTGGGATCGATGGCCACGAACGCGCCCTGGCCGGCGCCGACGGCGCCGCCCTCCTCGTCGAGCACCCCGGCAAGGGCGGCCTCGGCGGCGGCCTGAAGCTCGGGCTCGATGGTCGTCTCGACGATGACGTCCGTCGACGGCTGGCCGATGAAGCCGGGTATCAGGTCGGCGACCCAGTCGGCCGCGTAGTCGATGGCGCCGCGCGCCTTCGGAGCCACGAGTTCAGCCGGGTGGGCGATGGCGGCGATCCCCTCAGAAGGGGTGATGAAGCCGACCGCAACCATGCGCTCGATGACGAGTTCCGCGCGGTCCTCGGCAAGGTTCGGGTTGCGGGTCGGCGCATAGCGCGCCGGCGCCTTGAGCAGGCCGGCGAGGACGGCGGCCTCCGCCAATGTCACATGCCGCGCGGATTTGCCGAAAAAGCGCTCGGCGCCGGCCTCGACCCCGTATGTGCCGGCGCCGAAATAGACGCGGTTGAGATAGAGTTCCAGGATCTCGTTCTTGGAAAATTGCCACTCCAGCCAGACCGCGAGGATCATCTCCTGGACCTTGCGGCGCAGGGTCCGGTCCGGCTCCAGAAACAGGTTCTTGGCGAGCTGCTGGGTCAGCGTCGAGCCGCCCTCGACGATGCGTCCGGCGCGCAGATTGTGGATGGTGGCGCGGACGAGACCTACGGGATCGATGCCGGGGTGCCAGCGGAAGCGGCGGTCTTCCACCGCGACGATCGCCTGCGGCAGATAGGCCGGCAGCTGCTTAAGCCGTACGTCGCTGCTGGGGCCGGTGCCGCGGGTGGCCAGCGTCTCGCCGGTCGCGGCGACCATGACGATGTTGGGGGTGCGGGCGGGAACCTTCAGGTCGGCGATCGGCGGCAGGCTTGCGCCGTAATAGACGGTCAGGCTCCCGAAGAGGATGGCGCTCCACACCGCGGCGACCCCGGCCCAATAGGCGACGCGGCGGGCGAAGCGCTGCAGGATGTTGCCCCGGGGGGAGCGGCGCCCGGCGCCAGACCGTGAATTCCGCCCACGCGCGCCCTTGCCGCCGCGGCGTCCGCCGCGACCTGGCGCGGACTCGAATTTCGGCTCGATGCGCCTGTTGCTGCGCGTCTTGCGACCCTTGCGCCGTGTGAACATCGCCCTTTTCCGGCCGCTCGCGGCTTTCTTCTCAAGTCACGGATTGCCCCCCGCCCGCGCGGTGCGCGACGCGATTCCCTGCTTCGAGGCTAAATGCGGCGATTTAATGGGGGGTTAAGTTGGCCGGCCGACAGTCCAGACCAGCGTAAGAAGCGCCACTTCTCCCCGGTGTGGAGTCGCCTTCAAGCAGCGAACGAAATGGCTTGGATGCTCTTGAGGCGGCGCCCGCTCGCCTTCCGGGCCTTTTCGAGATCGAAGGCCGACTGCAGGTTCAGCCAATATTCCGGCGACTGGTCGAGAGACTTGCCGAACAACAGCGCCAGCTCGGCCGTTACTGGCCGCGTGCCCTTGATGACGTGCGAGACGCGCATCGGCGAAACCCCGATGGCGCGCGCGAACGCCGCCTGTGAAATCCCAAGTTCGCCGAGAACCTCCGCAAGAAATTCTCCGGGATGGATCAGGGGAAGTCCGTTCTTGGCCTTGACAAACACTCGTCAGCGATAATCCACGATTTCGACATCGGCTGCGCGCAGCCTCCGCGCTCTTTGCCTGAACCGCTCCATCCCCTTCACCCACCCGCCTTCGCTAAAGCTACGGCGGGCGACCTCTCCCCGCCGGGGAGAGGTATAACATGGCCTTGCTTCGACAAGCCGCGCAGAAGACGTCTGTTCGACGGTGAAGGGCTACACGTCGAGGTTGGCGACGGCGAGCGCGTTCTGCTGGATGAACTCGCGGCGCGGTTCGACCTCGTCGCCCATCAGGCGTGAGAAGATCTGGTCCGCCTCGTCCAGTTCCCTGATGCGGACCTGCAACAGGGTGCGGGCGTTGACGTCGAGCGTCGTCTGCCAGAGCTGGTCGGGGTTCATTTCGCCGAGCCCCTTGTAGCGCTGAAGCGTCAGGCCCTTGCGCCCGGCTTCCAGAACCGCGTTGAAAAGCTCGGTCGGCGAGCGGATCGCCCGCT
>Ga0326597_10010305_pt1 | contig 12468 bp, 10 predicted proteins | sample RVTome_12_FD_203789 | JGI IMG/M metagenome (GOLD analysis project Ga0326597, IMG submission 203789) | Soil microbial communities from uranium-contaminated site in the Upper Colorado River Basin, Wyoming, United States - RVT100D185 | ecosystem: Environmental > Terrestrial > Soil > Contaminated >... | reverse complement strand
GCACGCGGCGGGGCCCCTGCACGAGGCCGTCGGCCGCCTCTACGGCGGGCGCGTGCCCGAAATCTGCGCCTACACCCAGGAGTATTTCCGCGACGTTGCCGACCACCTGCTGCGCATCAACCAGTCCATAGACAACCTGCGCGACATGGTGGCCACCGCCATCTCGGTCAACCTTTCGCTGATCACCGTGCACGAGAACGAGACCGTCAAGCAGCTCGCGGCCTACGCGGCGCTGGTCGCGGTGCCGACCATGATCGGCGGCATCTACGGCATGAACTTCGAGCACATGCCGGAGCTGAAGTGGGTGTGGGGCTACCCGGTGTCGCTCGCCCTGATGGTGGGGATAGACGGCTATCTTTTCTACCGCCTACGCAAAGCCAAGTGGCTTTAAAACTACGGCCGTTTCCGGATTGCGCGAGGCGCTTTGATCTGGTGATAGGCCCTTACGGGCCCGGAACGCTATACACGCGGGCGACAGCTTATGTCCTCTTGCCGGAGCCGGCTGTTGAGTCCCGCATCTGTGCGAACCGCTCGGAAAGCTCCCGCATTTCCTCCTGCGCCTGGATAATTTCCCGAAGGGATAGCTCCGCCCAGCGCCTCAACTGCTCGCGCCGCGAGCCCTCCCAAGTCGTCAGGCTCCAGTCAATTGCATCGATTTCCGATTCATTTCGCGGCATCGCGGTCCAGCATCATGCGGAGTTGGTCAATATCAATTCTATCCTGCGAGCGGCCCGCTTCCTCCTTCATGCGGATCAGCGCGGGGATGGAAACGAAGCGTACCGAGATGGAACCGAGCGGCTTGACCAGGGCACGCTGATATTCTTCATCGAAAACAAAGGGTTCCCGGACAAACATGTCAACGGGCGTCTCGCGATGCGCGTCGCTCCAGAACTGGAGCACCTGCATGCCCTTATCCCGGATCCAGCTCTCACGCATAGACCCGTCCGCGAACTGCGAAGCGGTAATCGGCACCAACGGGCGATAGCCCAGGGTACTCAACGCGGCGAAGGCACGATTGATGTTATCTGGGACAAGTTGAACAACGACATCGACATCCCTTGTGAATCTCAGATAGCCGTACGCGTTCACGGCCAGCCCACCGGCGACGAGGTAACGCACGCCGGCGTTCTCGAAAGCAGCAACCAGCGCCTCGAAGCTCGCGAGTTTCATGACCCGGCCATTATCGGACTTAACTCGCCCGCCTGTGAAGGCCGGGAAAATCCGCAAGTTACTGCGCAAAAAATTCGCGGACCTTTTCCATCCAGGACTTCGCCCGCGGGTTGTGCCGGCCGCCGTCCTTCTGGCTGATCGCCTCGAGCTCGGCGAGCAGCTCTTTCTGGCGCGCGGTGAGGTTCACCGGGGTTTCGACCGCGACGTGGCAGATCAGGTCGCCGTGGCCCGATGAGCGCACGCCCTTGATGCCCTTGCCGCGGAGGCGGAACATCTGCCCGGTCTGGGTGCCCGTCGGCACCTTGACCTTGGCGTAGCCGTCGAGCGTCGGGATCTCGATGTCGCCACCGACGGCGGCGGTCGTGAAGCTGATCGGCATCTCGCAGTGGAGATCGTTGTGGTCACGGTTGAACACCGGGTGCGGCTTCAAGTGGATCACAACGTAGAGATCGCCGGGCGGGCCGCCGTTCATGCCGGCCTCGCCTTCGCCCGACAGGCGGATGCGATCGCCTTCGTCCACGCCGGCCGGGATCTTCACCGACAGCGTCTTGTGCTGCTTCAAGCGCCCGGCGCCGCCGCAGGCCGCGCAGGGGCTCACCACGATCTTGCCGCTGCCGTGGCAGCGCGGGCAGGTCTGCTGGATCGAGAAAAAGCCCTGTTGCATCCGGACCTGGCCGTGGCCGTGACACGTCGGGCAGGTGCTGGGGGAGGTGCCGGGTTTGGCGCCGCTGCCGTGGCAGGTGGCGCATTCCTCCATCGCCGGTATGCGGATGCGCGTCTCGGCTCCACGCGCGGCGTCCTCGAGCGAGATCTCGAGGTTGTAGCGCAGGTCGGCGCCGCGGTAGACGCCGGACCGCGTGCGGCCGCCGCCAAAGATGTCGCTGAAGATGTCGCCGAAGGCGTCGGCGAAGCTGCCGCTGAAGCCCGCGCCGGCGCCGGCCGCGGCCTGGTCAACGCCCGCGTGACCGAACTGGTCGTAGGCCGCGCGCTTCGAGCCGTCCGCCAGGATCTCGTAGGCTTGCTTCGCTTCCTTGAAGTGCTCCTCTGCATTGGGGTTGTCCGGGTTGCGGTCCGGATGCCACTTCATGGCGAGCTTGCGGTACGCCTTCTTGATCTCCTCTTCCGGGGCGTCCCGGTTGACTCCCAGCACTTCGTAGTAGTCTTTTTTCGCCATGGCTCAGGATTGAGGATTATGGATTGAGGATCGAGCAGACGCAAAAAGAATCGAGAGGAAGGCTTCCGCCTTCCCCTCAATCCTCGGTCCTCATTCCTCAATCCTATTTTTTGTCTTTGACCTCAGTGTACTCCGCGTCCACGACGTTGCCTTCTTCCTGCTTGGCCTCTTCCGCGGGCTTCTCCCCGCCCGCCTGCTGGGCCTGCTGTTTTGCCTGTTCTTCCTTGTACACCTGCTCGGCAAGCTTGTGCCCGGCCTGGGCGAGCGCCTGCGTCTTGGCCTCGATCGTCGCCTTGTCCTCGCTCTTCAGCGCTTCTTCCGCTTCCTTCAGAGCGGCCTCGATCTTGGCCTTGTCATCGGCGCCAACCTTGTCGCCGTGCTCCTTGAGCGACTTCTTCACCGCGTGCACCATGTGATCGCACTGGTTGCGCGCATCCACCAGCTCATGCGCCTTGCGGTCCTCTTCGGCGTTCTCCTCGGCGTCCTTCACCATGCGCTGGATTTCCTGCTCGGTGAGGCCCGAGCTCGCCTGGATCTTGATCTTGTTTTCCTTGCCGGTCGCCTTGTCCTTGGCGGAAACGTGCAGGATGCCGTTCGCGTCGATGTCGAATGTGACCTCGATCTGGGGCATGCCGCGCGGCGCGGGCGGAATGTCGGTCAGGTTGAACTGGCCGAGGCTCTTGTTGCCGCGCGCCATCTCGCGCTCTCCCTGGAGCACGTGGATCGTGACCGCGGTCTGGCTGTCTTCCGCGGTCGAGAACACCTGCTGCGCCTTGGTCGGGATGGTGGTGTTCTTCTGGATGAGCTTCGTCATCACGCTGCCGAGCGTCTCGATGCCGAGCGAGAGGGGCGTGACGTCGAGCAGCAGCACGTCCTTGACGTCACCCTTGAGCACGCCGGCCTGGACCGCGGCGCCGACCGCCACCGCTTCGTCGGGATTGACGTCCTTCCTCGGCTCCTTGCCGAAGAACTCCTTGACCCGGTCCTGCACCTTCGGCATGCGGGTCTGGCCGCCGACCAGGATCACGTCGGAAATGTCGCTCGCCTTGATCTTGGCGTCCTGGATCGCGATCCGGCACGGCTCGATCGTCTTCTCGATCAAATCCTCGACCAGGCTCTCGAACTTGGCGCGGGTCACCTTGATCGCCAGGTGCTTGGGTCCCGACTGGTCGGCGGTGATGTACGGCAGGTTGATCTCGGTCTGCGCACTGGAGGAGAGCTCGATCTTGGCCTTCTCCGCGGCGTCCTTCAGCCGCTGCAGCGCAAGCATGTCCTTGCGCAGGTCGATGCCGCTCTCCTTCCTGAACTCGTCGCACACGTATTCGATCAGGCGCTGGTCGAAATCCTCGCCGCCGAGGAAGGTGTCGCCGTTGGTGGAGAGCACCTCGAACGACTTCTCGCCCGAGACGTCGGCGATCTCGATGATCGAGATGTCAAAGGTGCCGCCGCCGAGGTCGTAGACCGCGATCTTGCGGTCCTTCCTTTCCTGCTTGTCGAGTCCGAACGCGAGCGCGGCCGCGGTCGGCTCGTTGATGATGCGCTTGACCTCCAGGCCCGCGATGCGGCCGGCGTCCTTGGTTGCCTGGCGCTGCGAGTCGTTGAAGTAGGCGGGCACCGTGATCACCGCCTCGGTGACCGGCTCGCCGAGGTAGTCCTCAGCGGTCTTCTTCATCTTGATCAGCACCTGCGCGGAGATTTCGGGCGGCGCCATCTTCTTGCCGCGCACTTCGACCCAGGCGTCCTTGTTGGCGGCCTCCATGATCTTGAACGGCACCACCTTGATCGACTTCTGCACTTCGCCTTCGCCGAACCGCCGGCCGATCAGCCGCTTGACGGCGTAGAGCGTGTTCTTGGGATTGGTGATCGCCTGGCGCTTCGCCGGTGCGCCGGTCAGGATCTCACCGTCCTCCATGTAGGCCACGATGGATGGGGTGGTGCGCGCGCCCTCGGAATTCTCGATTACCTTGGGCTGTCCGTTCTCCATCACAGCCACGCACGAGTTGGTCGTTCCCAGGTCGATGCCGATGATCTTGCCCATGTTCTACCTCGTTGGTTTTTCAGCAGTATTCGTCATATCCCCGATATGGGGGTCAGTTCTGGGGATTCAATGGCGAGGAGTTTGTCGGACTCAGGGCCGACAAACTCCTAAGGCAAAACCGCCCGCAAGAAAACGGCGGGAAAGGGCCGTAGATACACGACCTTGACTCCGTTGGCGTCCCCCAGTGGGCCAAGAAGGGTCTCTGGTTCAATTTCATCCCAAATACTCAGGCGGTTTTGCTTTTAGCAGCCTGTCGCAGCGTCAAGTCCGACAGGCTGCTAGGCGCTCCCGCTCCGGGCCTTCGCCACCAGGACCAGCGCGGGACGGATCACCCGGTCGTGAAGGAGATAGCCCTTTTGCAGCACCTGGACGACCGTGTTCGGCTCGGCGTCCGCTTCCACCGCGCTGATCGCCTGGTGACGGTGCGGATCGAATTTCTGCCCCATGGGATTGATCTCGGCGAGGTTGAAGCGCTCGAACACGCCGGCAAGCTGCTTCAAGGTCAGCTCGGCGCCGCTCCTCATGCTCTCCACCGACGCGTTCTCGGCGGCAAGCGCCGCCTCCAGGCTGTCCTTCACCGCGAGTAATTCGGAGGCGAAGCCCTCCACGGCGAACTTGTGCGCGCTGGTGATCTCGCCCCGCGCGCGCTTGCGGATGTTGTCGGCCTCAGCCTTCGCCCGCAACCACGCATCGTGATGCTCCGCGGCGGCGAGCTCCGCCTTCTTCAGACGATCCTCGAGGCTCGTCGCCGTCTCGAGGGGGGCTTCTTGTGCGGTTTGCTGTTGAGGCCTCTGTTGAGCGGCTTGCGAATCGGGAGCGGCGAGCTCTCCGGCTGGCGTTTCGTTGGCGTTGTTGGTGGCTTCGGGTGTTTCCTGCATCTGCCTCTCCGCGCTAGCGTTTGTTGAAGATTGGGCCGGATCGGGATATTTCAAGAGCCGTCTCAATCGCCTAAGCAATTGATGCACAAGCATTATCCTAGTTCCTCGCGCCCATTTGATGGGCGCGCAGGCGGGACATCTCCAGCGTCTCGTGCGTCGCGCTGTCACTCCAGCCGAGCAGGTTACCGGCCACGATCTCGGCAAGTGCCTGTATCCAGTCGTCGCGCTCGTTGAGGCACGGGATGTAGTGGAATTCGCGCCCGCCGGATTTGAGGTAGGCGCTCTTCCCTTCGATCGCGATCTCCTCGAGCGTCTCCAGGCAATCGCTCACGAAACCCGGGCAGATGACGTCCACCCGCCCAATCTTGCGCTTGGCGAGGTCTTCGAGCGTGCTCGCGGTGTACGGCTTGAACCACTCGGCGGCGCCGAAGCGCGACTGAAATGTGACGCGGTATTGCTCCGCCCGCAGTTCCAGTGCTTCCGCCAGCAGCCGCGCGGTTGCCTGGCATTCGCAATGGTAGGGATCGCCCTTGTCGAGCGTTGCGCTGGGCGCGCCGTGGAAGCTCACCACCAGTACGTCCGGCCGCCCGTTCTTCGCCCAGTAGTCGCGCGCGCTCCGGGCGAGCGCTGCGATGTAGCCCGCGTGATTGTGAAAGCTCCGCACCGTCCGCACCGACGGCTGGTTGCGCAGGCCCTGCAGGCAGCGGAAGGCGGCATCGAAGGCGGTGGCCGTGGTGCTCGCCGCGTACTGCGGGTAGAGCGGCACGAGCAGGACGCGAGTGCAATTGAGCGCTTTCAACTCGCGCAACTTGTCCGGGATCGAGGGCGCGCCGTAGCGCATCGCGTAATCCACGATGAGCGGCAAGTGCTTCGCGCGCTCGCCGAGGTGGCCACGCAACAGCGCAACCTGGCGCTCGGTGTGGACCCGGAGCGGCGAGCCTTCGCTCATCCAGACCTGGGCGTAGCGTCGCGCGGAGGCCCTGGGGCGGGTGGTGAGGACGATGAGATGCAGGATCGGCCACCAGATGAAACGGGGAATCTCGATCACCCGCGAATCCGACAGGAACTCCTTCAGGTACGCGCGCACCGCCGCCACCGTCGGCGCTTCCGGCGTGCCGAGGTTGATCAGCAGCACGCCGATGCGGGGTTGGGTTCCGTGCGAGTAAGGCGGCTCTGTCGCGTAGCGGGACATGCGCTACGCTCCGAGGGATGAGGGGTGAGCCGGGGTGAGCGGGGAATTCGAAGGACGCACCTGCGTGCGTCCGAGCCCGAGAACGCCCGAAGCCATGCAGGGATTCGGGCCGGGGAAGAACGTGCCTGCGCACGTTCGAGCCGGCGAACGCCCGACGCGATGCAGCGCGGCGGGCCGGGGTCGAAGACCAGGGATGAGGGATAAGGGAACCGTGTCGGCCTGCTGCCGCTTGTTCCCTTTGCCCTTCACCCTTCCCCCTTTCCCTTCGCTCACCGCTGGGTGAGCAGGCTAGAGAGCAGCTTGGCCGTGATGTCTACGATGGGAATGACGCGCTCGTAGGCCATGCGGGTCGGGCCGATCACGCCCACCGTGCCGACGATCCGGCCGTCGACCTCGTAGGGCGCGGTGATCACGCTGCATTCGTCGAGCGGCGCAACGCCGGCCTCCCCGCCGATGAAGATCTGCACGCCTTGCGCCCGATGCGAGACTTCGAGCAGCTGGAGGAGCCCCGTCCTGCGGTCGAACAGCTCGAACAGCTTCCTCAGGTTCGCCATGTTGGAGGAGAGGTCCTGCGAGTCGAGAAGATTGGCTTCGCCCGAAATCACGACTTCCTCGGACGATTCGCTGGCGGCCTGGCTGCCGGCCTCCAGCGCCGCCGTCATGAGGCGCGTCATGTCCGCGGTGAGCTGCTTCAGCTCCTCGCGGATGCGGCGCCGGATCTCCTCGAAGGTGAGCCCGGCATAGTGCTGATTGAGAATATTCGCCGCTTCGACGAGCTCCGATGGGGTGTAGCGCTTATCGGTGAGCAGGATCCGGTTTTGGACGTCGCCCTCGGGCGTGACGAGTATCAGCAGGACGCGCGTGTCCGAGAGCTTCAGGAACTCGATGTGGCGGAAGCCGACGCTGCGCCGCGGCGTCATCACGACGCCCGCGAAGTGCGTGAGGTCGGACAGGAGCTGCGAGGCCGAGACCACGAGTTTCTGCGTGCTCTCCGCGTGAAGCTGCCCCTCGAGCTGGCTCACCTCGACGGTGTCGAGCGGCTTGATGGTCAACAGCGTGTCCACGAAGAAGCGGTAGCCGCGCGCGGTGGGCACCCGTCCCGCGGAGGTGTGGGGGCTCGAGATGAAACCCATCTCCTCGAGATCTGCCATCACGTTGCGGATGCTGGCCGGGGAGAGGTCGAGCCCCGAGTACTTGGACAGGGCGCGCGAGCCCACCGGCTGGCCGTCTGCGATGTAGCGTTCGACCAGCGTCTTCAGCAGGATCAGGGCGCGCTCGTTGAGGGCGGAAGTGTCGACGGGCATGACCTATTCTAGCTACAGTCCGGTGAACGGTAAACGGTGAACGGAGAACGGATTTGCGGGGTTCGTATTCGCGGTTCACCGATCACTGTTCACTGTTCACCACCTTATGGTTTAATGCGGCCATGAAATCGTCTTTCAAGAGCGTCGCGCTGATCGGCAAGTACAAGAGCCCTGAAGTCGCGGCGCCCCTGTTGAAGCTCGCCCGATTCCTGGAACGGCGCAAGGTCGAGGTGCTGATGGACCGCGTCGCCGGTTCCCGCGCGGGCAGGGGCCGCTACCCGGTCCTGCCGCTGGAAGAGCTCGGCAGGAGGGCCGATCTCGCCATCGTCATCGGGGGGGACGGCACCATGCTCAACATCGCGCGCACCTTCGCGCCGCACGACGTGGCATTGATCGGCGTGAACCAGGGACAGCTCGGCTTCCTCACCGACATCTCGGTCGAGACCATGATCGGCACCATCGGCGCGATCCTCGACGGCAAGTTCGTTACCGAAAAACGCATGCTGCTGGAAGGGCGGATCCGCAGCCGGGCGCAGAAGGCCTCCAGGGTGCTGGCGTTCAACGACGTGGTGGTGAGCAAGGGCGCCCGGGGCAACATGATCGAGCTCGAGGTTCGCATCGACGGGGAATTCATCTACAACCAGCGCTCCGACGGCCTGATCGTGGCGACGCCGACCGGTTCCACCGCGTACGCCATGTCCGCCGGGGGGCCGATCGTGCATCCGGCGCTCTCGGTGATGGCGCTGGTGCCGGTGTCGCCGCACACATTGTCGAACCGGCCGATCATCGTCAGCAGCGATTCCGTCGTGGACGTGATCATCCGCAGCGCCGCCGATCCGCGCGTCCACTTCGACGGCCATACGCGCTTCGACCTGCGCGAGGGCGATTGCGTGACGGTGCGGCGTTATTCGCACGCCATCAGCCTGCTGCATCCCGCCGGGCACAGCTACTACACCATGCTGCGCGAGAAGCTCAGCTGGAACCCGGAATAGGGAATGGGAAATAGGGAATAGGGAATAGGGAATAGGGAATAGGAGATCGTGCAAGAACCGCCGCGGCGCGGCCGGTGCGACCATTTCCCATTCCCCATTTCCGATTTCCTCGCTTCGCTCATGCTGCGCAGCCTTTCCATCCGTGATTTCGTGATCGTGGACCGTCTGGAGCTGGAGTTTTCCCGCGGCTTCACGGTGCTCACCGGAGAGACGGGAGCGGGCAAGTCCATCCTGATCGACGCGCTCGCGATGGTGCTCGGCGAGCGGGCCGACGCCATCGTGGTGCGCGGCGGGGCGGAGCGCGCGGAGATCGGCGCGGAATTCGGCGTGGACGCCAGGCCGGATATCACGCGCTGGCTGGCGGACAACGAGCTCGCCGGCGATGAAGGCGGGCTGCTCATGCGACGCATGATCGAGTCCTCGGGCCGCTCGCGTGGCTTCATCAACGGTCATGCCGCCACTCTTGCACAGCTGCGGGAGCTGGGCGAGCGACTGGTGGACATACATGGCCAGCATCAGCACCAGTCGCTCGGGCGCGCGGCCGCGCAGCGCGAGCTGCTCGATGCCTACGGCGGGCTCGCGGACGCCGCCGGGAAGGTCTCGGAGCTTCACGGCGCGTGGCAGCGGCGCCGCGAGAGCCGCATCGCGTTCGAGACCAATGCGGCGGCGTTCGCTGCAGAGCGCGAGCAGCTCGAATGGCAGGCTCGCGAGCTCGAGGGTCTCAAGTTCAGCGGGGACGAATGGCCGGAGTTGACGGCCGAGCATTCACGCCTGGCGCATGCGGCGAGCCTGATCGAGGCCGCGCAGCTCGCGATCGAAGCTCTTTCCGAGGGCGATCGCTCCAGCCTCGCGCAGCTCAACGCCGTCCTCAGCCGGCTGAATGGGCTGCTGGAATACGACTCCCGGCTCAAGGAGATTCTCGATCTGCTCGAGCCGGCGCGGGTACAGCTCCAGGAAGCCGCTTACGCGCTGCGCCATTACGGCGAACGCCTCGATCTCGATCCCCAGCGGCTGCGCGAGGTCGAGGGGCGGCTCGACGCCATACATACGGCGGCGCGCAAGTACCGGGTCCCGCCCGCGGAGCTGCCGGTGAAGCTGGAGGCCGCCAAGGCGCGGCTGCTGGAGCTCGGCGAGGGCGGCAACGCGGAGGCGCTGAGCAAGCTGGAGGAAGAGGCGCATGCGGCTTGTCTGGCCGAAGCGAGAAAGCTATCGGCCGGAAGAAAGAAGGCAGCAAAGAAACTGTCCGAGCAGGTCACTGTTGCGATGCAGGAACTGGCAATGGAGGGTGGCCAGTTGGAGGTTATTTTGAACGCGGCGACGGAAGTCACCGCGTTTGGGCTGGAGAACGTTGAGTTCCTGGTTTCCGCCCACAAAGGCATGGCGCTGCAGCCGCTGGCGAAAGTGGCATCGGGCGGCGAGCTGTCGCGCCTGTCGCTCGCTGCACAGACCGTGGTGAGCCGGGTGGCGCAGGTGCCGACGCTGATCTTCGACGAGGTGGACGCGGGCATCGGCGGGCGCGTGGCGGAGATCGTGGGCAGGATGCTGAAGCAGCTCGGAGGCAGGCACCAGGTGATGTGCATTACCCATCTGCCCCAGGTCGCGGCAGCGGCTGATCAGCAATGGCAGGTGACCAAGACTACTGCGAACGGCAAGGTGCTCTCCCGGGTGACGGTGCTGGACAGGAGCCAGCGCGTGGAGGAGATCGCGCGCATGCTGGGCGGGGTGAAGATCACTGAAACGACGCGCAAGCATGCGGCGGAGATGCTGGGAATGAAGAGCTGAACCGCCAGGAGTGCGAAGGGAAAACAAGTGCATTTTGAACCGCCAAGACGCCAAGAGAACCAAAACCTTTAACCACTAAGGACACGAAGGAAAAGCAAAGAGTCGAATCACGAATCACGACTCACGGCAGTTTGGAACCGCCAGGACGCCAAGAGAATCAAGAGCAATAATTGAACCGCCGAGGCCGCCCAGCGCACCAAGACCGTGCTACGCACTATTTGTGATCACAAGGAGCCGCGTGATGCTTTATAGAAGACCATTTCTCTCATGCTCGGTTGCCGGCGTCATGTTAGCCGGCGCGTGGGCTGTCGCACCGGCTCAGGAGTACCCGGCGAAGCCCGTCACGTTTTTCGTGCCGTTCGCGGCCGGGAGCGCGACCGACACGCTCGCCCGCTCGCTCGGGCAGGGGGTCACCGCAGCAACCAGGCAGAACGTCATCATCGACAATCGGCCGGGCGCGAGCGGCTTTATCGCGGCCCAGGCGGTCGCGAAAGCAGCACCGGACGGCTACACGGTCCTCATCGCGACCAACACGACGCATGCCGCGAACGAACACCTGTTCAAGAAGATCCCGTATGACCCGGTCAAGGACTTCACGCCCGTCACCGCGCTCGCGCGCGGCGGGCAGGTCATGATCGTGCACCCGCGCGTGCCGGCGAAGACCGTCAAGGAATTCATCGCGCTCGCCAAGCGCCAGCCGGGCAAGCTCACCTTCGGCAGCGGCAGTTCCTCGAGCCGGGTCGCGAGCGAGCTGTTGCAGCAGATGGCGGGTTTGAAGCTGGTGCACGTGCCCTACAAGAGCAACCCGATGGCGGTGACTGACCTCGTCGGCGGCCATATCGACATGATGATCACCGACGTCGTCACGGGGCTGCCGCAGGTGCAGGCGGGCAAGGTGCGCGCGCTCGGTGTGAGCAGCCCGAGGCGCATGCCCAACGTGCCCGAGCTGCCGACGATCGCTGAAGCGGGCGTGAAGGGCTACGAGCTGACTTTCTGGTTCGCGGCCTACCTGCCGGCGAAGACCCCGCCCGCCGTCGCGGCGCGGCTGCGCGAGCTCTTCATCAGCGCGACGAAGAGCGCGCCGGCGGAGAAGTTCTTCAAGACGACCGGGATCGAGCCGTGGACCACGACTTCGGCGGAGCTCGTGAAGTTCCAGGCGTCGGAATCGGCGAAGTGGGCGAAGGTCATCAAGGCGGCGGGCATCGAGCCCGAATAGATTAGCCGCCGATGAACGCCGATAGACGCCGATAAGATCAAGAACAAAGTTGTCAGGATTTTAGGATCAGGACAACCGATTTCCCTCCTGCCGGAGGGTGAGCCGGGGTTTCGAAGAATGTGCCTGCGCACGTTCGAGCCGGCGAACGCCTGACTTGATGCAGCGAGGCGGGCCGGGCGGGGCGGATGCGAAGCAGACGGGGTGGTGGGAGGTTATCCCTCATCCCTTTGACGGAAGCGCGGCGTCGGCGGTAGACTAGACGTGCGTGGGGATATCGCAGGCTCCCCGCTTCCCAAGACGCCCGGCGTCCAAGCTCTGCTTCTGAATGATTTCCGAAAGGAGTCAGAAGCTATGGACGCATCCATCACCGCATCCCATCTGAAATCTGAATTGGCGGGTGCCCGGCCGCCGTTGCTCATCGACGTTCGCCGGTCTCCTGCGTTCCGTGCCGCGCCCGACATGGCTGCCGGCGCGTTGCGGCGCGACTCCGCAGCCGTCGCGTCGTGGGCGAAGGAGCTGCCGCGCGCAAGCAGCGTCGTCGTTTACTGCGTGCACGGGCATGAAGTCAGCCAGGGTGCAGCGCAAGCGCTGAGAGAGCTCGGCTTCGCCGCGCGTTACCTGGAGGGCGGTTTGGAGGAGGGCTGGAAGGCGAGCGGCGGCGCGCTCATCGGCAAGCCGATAGAAGCCTCCACGCGCTGGGTCACGCGCGAGCGCCCGAAGAT
>Ga0326597_10010303_pt1 | contig 12469 bp, 15 predicted proteins | sample RVTome_12_FD_203789 | JGI IMG/M metagenome (GOLD analysis project Ga0326597, IMG submission 203789) | Soil microbial communities from uranium-contaminated site in the Upper Colorado River Basin, Wyoming, United States - RVT100D185 | ecosystem: Environmental > Terrestrial > Soil > Contaminated >... | reverse complement strand
GGTCCACTTCTGGGGTTCGTTCGTGTGCATCAACATCGTGTTCATGCCGATGTTTATCCAGGGGCTCGGCGGTATGAACCGTCGCTTGTATGACGGCGGTGCTCAGTACGCCCACAACGCTGACCTGCTGCAGTGGAATGTCGTGATCGCGATGGCGGCGTGGACGCTGGCGTTGTTCCAGTTGCCGTTCATCTACAATTTCTTTGTGAGCATGAAGCGGGGTAAGCAGGTCGACCGCAATCCGTGGGAGGCGACGACGCTCGAATGGACGGCGCCATCACCGCCCGGACACGGCAATTTCGAGGTCGAGCCGGTCGTCTACCGCGGCCCGTACGAGTACAGCGTACCGGGCGCCAAGTCCGACTTCACGCCCCAGAACGAACCGGAGCCCCGCTAATCATGGAAATCCCGTACATCGTCGACGTGCGCCCAGACACGGGGCTGCACAATGGAAAGCTTGGAATCTGGCTGTTCCTGGCGTCTGAGGTCATGCTGTTCGGCGCGTTGTTTTCGACGTACATCATCCTGCGCATGGGCGCGCCGTCGTGGCCTCATCAATCGCTCAGCGTGCCGCTCGCGGCGTTCAATACCATCGTGCTGATCACGTCATCGGTCACCATGGTGATGGCGTGGGCGTCCCTGAAGCTGAACGATTTTGGCAAGCACCGGATGTATCTCGGCCTGACGATCGCACTGGCGGCGGTGTTCCTTGTCGTGAAGTACTTCGAGTACGCCGAGCACCTGCACCTTGGCGAGGGTCCGTGGTACAACACGTTTTTCGCCATTTACTTTACTCTGACCGGGTTGCACGGGCTGCACATCATCGGCGGTATGATCGTGATGGGCTACTTCTTGGGCCCTGGAGCGTCGCTTTGGAAGAAGAACCCGGACATGTTCGCCAACCGTATCGAGGCGACCGGGTTGTACTGGCACTTCGTGGACCTGGTATGGATCTTCTTGTTCCCGGTGTTGTACCTGACGTAAACAGGCGGGGTCACGAGCCCGGAGGAGACACGAATGCACGGCGATTCAGCTGAGGTTAAGAAGAGCGTCCGAAAATACATGATGGTGGGTGGGGCGTTGTACGTGGCGACCGTGGTCACTGTCGGTGCGGCGTCGTTGCAGGCGGGAATCGCGGTGGGTATCGTCATTGCTTTGATCATCGCCGCGGTCAAGGGTTCGATGGTGGCCGCCGTCTTCATGCATCTGAGCAGCGAGAATCGTTGGATTTACGGTTCGCTGATTCTGACCGCCTTCTTCTTCTTCCTGCTGCTGCTAATTCCCACGTTGAGCGGTCTGGACGCGATCGGGACACATGAGACGGCCATTACGGTTCCCGACACGCCGGCCGAGGGAGGAGCTGAGCACTGACATGACTTTGAAAGGATTCCACTTCTTCTTTATCGTCATGTCCGTGGTCCTCGCGGCCTTCGTTGCCGTCTGGGCTATCGGTCAGTACCGCACCGAGTCACAGGTGGGTTATCTGTTGGTGAGCGCGGTGTCAATCGGCGCCGGTGCCGCGCTCAGCGTCTATGGAGCCAAGTTCAGAAGAAAGGCGAAGCAGCTGTAGATGGTGAGAAGGATCTGGTTTTCGGCGATCGTCTTGGGCGTCCCGCGCGTCGCGCTCGCCTGTCCGGTGTGCTTCGGGCAGAACGATTCTCCCATGGCGCACGCGATGAACGCGGGCATTTTCTTCATGCTGGGTGTGGTCGCGGTCATCTTGACTGGTTTCGGATCCTTTGTCTTCTACTTGAGCCGTCGCGCGAGCTTGGTAGACGTGCCCGACTTCCCGGCGCGGCACGCTCAGCATGATGCCGGGCCGTACGTGCAATCACACCCGCAGGAGGGGACCGCTCGATGTTGAACTACCTGGGGCTTCCGGTGCAGGCGTCGGCGCACGCGCCGGACATCGACCACATGATTTCGCTGATTCACTGGCTGATGCTCGTGCTGTTCGTCGGCTGGGGCGCGTTTTTCGCGTACGTGCTGTTTCGGTTCCGGAGGGGTGCGAATCCCACCGCGAGCTACGCTGGAACCAAGGGCAAGCTCTCGAAGTCTGTCGAACTGGCCGTCGTCCTGGCCGAGGTCGTCCTGTTGCTCGTCTACGCGATTCCTACGTGGGCGGCGCGCGTCGGCGAGTTCCCGGCCGAGGACGAGGCGCTGGTGGTCAGGGTCATCGGAGAACAGTTCGCCTGGAACGTGCATTATCCGGGCGCAGACGGCGTGTTCGGGCCCACCGACATCAACCTGGTCGCCGCGGATAATCCTATCGGGATTGACCGCTCGGGTCCGAACGCGGCGGACGACATTGTGAGCATCAATCAGCTCAGTCTGCCAGTTGGCCGGACGGTACTGGTCCATCTGTCGAGCAAGGACGTGATTCACAGCTTCGCCATCTTCGAGATGCGGGTCAAGCAGGACGCCATCCCGGGGATGAACATACCGGTGTGGTTCATCCCGAATCGTATTGGGGAGTACGAGATCGCCTGCTCGCAGCTATGCGGGCTGGGGCATTATCGGATGCGCGGTTTTGTCAGCGTCTTGAGCGAAGCAGACTTCCAGAGTTTTCTCGACGAGGAAGCTGCATTCCTCGCTCAGTAAACAAAATACGCGCGTTGGCCTCGTCGCGCGACGGAGGTCTCGAGGATGGGCGAGCAGCCGGCTGCCGCCCATCTGTTTTTGAGCGGCATCATGTCCGCGAGGGAAGCTCCTTCACGGCGTCGAGGACTGCCTCGGCGTGTCCATCAACTTTGACTTTGTCCCAGCGCTTGGCGATCTTTCCCTTTGGGTCGATGAGGAATGTCGTCCTGACGATCCCCATGTACGTGCGCCCATAGCGCGATTTTTCCTGCCAGACCCCATATTTCTCTGCAATTTTGTGATCGGGATCGGCGAGGAGAGGGAACGTCACATCGTGCTTCGCCGCAAAACGCGCTTTGCTCGCTTCGTTGAGGATGCTGATTCCAAGCACCACCGCTTGACGCGTCTTGAAGCGAGGCAAGCGATCGCGAAAGTCACATGTCTCCTGGGCGCATCCTGGAGTGTCGTCCTTCGGGTAGAAGTAGAGGACGACGGGGCGGCCCAAGTAGTCGGCGAGTCGTTGTCGTTGGCCGGACTGATCCGTAAGAGTGAATGCCGGCGCTTTCTTCCCGGGGTCAACCAGTGGCACAAGAGACCGCCTCTCTGATGGTCTTGCTATGAATGGTCACGATGTCGTCGATGTCGGTGGCGTATCCGCCGGCCATGGTGACGACGACGGGAATCGCTCTGGATATGCAGGCCGCGAAAACCATCTGATCACGCGCGCGCAGTCCTTCGATCGTGAGTGCGAGACGACCGAGACGGTCTCTCTCGAATGGGTCCGCGCCGGCAAGGTAGAAGACGAGGTCCGGGCGGTGGCGTTCCAGGACCGACGTCAACTGTCGACGCAGTGTCGTCAGGTACTCCTCGTCTCCGGTCCCGTCGGGGAGTCCGGTGTCGATGTCGCTACTTTCTTTTGTAAACGGGAAATTGTTTTCACCGTGAAGCGAGAGGGTGAAAACCGCCGGATCGTCTCTGAAGATGGCTGCGGTACCGTTGCCTTGATGCACATCACAGTCCACCACCGCAACGCGCCTGACGAGATTGTCGCGCATCATCGACCGGGCCGCCACCGCGACGTCGTTGAACACGCAATAGCCTTCACCCCGGTCGCGGAAGGCGTGATGCGTTCCTCCAGCGAGGTTCCCAGCGACGCCGTCGATCAGGGCCTGGTGCCCGGCTGCAATCGTCCCGCCGACGGATCGTCGTGACCGCTCGACCATCTCGGGGGACCAGGGAAACCCGATCTGACGCTGGGTTCTTTCCGGGAGCCCGCCAGCCGTGACCGCGTCAATCCAGGCGGGATCGTGTGCAAGGATCAAATCCGTCCGGGGGGCCGCCGCTGGCACGAAAAGTTCATCCGAGGTGAGGACGTGCTCCGTGATGAGCCGCTCCCGCAGACGGCGATACTTCGCCATCGGGAATCGATGAGTGTCCGGTAGGGGCAGCACGAAGGTGTCGGAGTAGTACGCTCTCATGAAACGCCAAACCTCGCCGGGGAGCTTACATCATCAGCCCGATCATAGATCCGGGATGAAAGGCCGAGCCATGCGAGTCCGAACCATAGATGCCCATTCTGGTGGTGGAGCACTCCGCCTAGTCGTCGAGGGTTTTCCCGTCCCCTTGGGAAGAACCATGCTCGACAAGAGAGACTGGGCCGTAGGGCATGCCGACATGCTGCGGCGGGCGCTGATGCTGGAGCCCAGAGGCCATGGGGGCATGTGCGGCGCGATCCTGACAGAGCCGACGACCCCCGGAGCACATGCGGGGCTGCTATTCATGGATTCGGGCGGCTGGAGGATGATGTGTGGACATGCGGTCGCGGCTGTGACCGCCGTCGTCCTCAGGAACAGGCTCCTGGTCCCAGGTGGGGATGGTCGCACGATCGTGTTCGACACTCCTGCGGGTCGTCTGAGGGCGCGCGCCGAGGGTGAGAGGTTCGAAAGCGTCTCGTTCTCATGCGTTCCCTCGTTTGTGCTCCACGCTGGCGTAGCGGTTCAGCTCGCAGCTCGTCTGGTGCACGTCGACGTCGCGTTTGGGGGAGAGTTTTACGCCATCGTGGACAGCGAAATCGTCGGGCTGCCGATCGCAAGCTCGCACCTACCGGAAATTGCCCGACGGGCAGCCGAAATTGTGAAGGGCTTGGAGGCCATCACCGCGGTCTTTCATCCTCTCGAGTCCAGACTAGGGGGCATCGGCGGCGTGATATTCACCGGGCCATCCTCCAGCCCCGCAGCCGACCTACGGAGTGTCACTGTGTCCGGCTACGGGCAGGCGGTTCGGTCGCCAGACGCAGCAGGCGCAGCCGCAGTGATGGCCCTACTTGAAGCCATGGGGTTGCTGCCGGATGGCGGCAGGTTCACGCTAGAAGGCCCCGTCGGCACGACCGTGACGGGTCGTCTGGTGGGTCGCACGCGTGTCGGCGAGATACCCGCCGTGATTCCCGAGCTGGAGGAAATGGCCTGGATGACCGGCGAGCATCTTTTCTTGATCGAAGACGATGACCCGTTTCGTGAGGGCTTTGTGTTTTGAGCGCCGGTTGGGCCCGGAGCGATAAAAACGCCAGAAACTACAACGCCAAGAACTCTCGTGTCAGGCGCTCGAGTAGCTGTGCCAGCGGCTCACGGTCTAACGCGAAGGTCTGCCTTTCAGACTCCCAGGAGAGCTTGTAACTGCGCGCCATCGCAGATACCCACACCTGACGAACCGGAGCGTTTGGCGATACGACGAACTTCGTGTCCCGAGGTTCTTCGAATACGAGGTTGAGTACCCCGTTCTGCAGCTCGACCTCGAATCCCTTGTCGTCTGCCAGGGGGAGAAGGGCTCGTCTCGCCTGCTCCAGTGCTTCGTCACTCTTTACGCGGAATTCCTGTTCGGAAAGCGTCGACATGTCTCGATTACGCCTCTGGCTGAACGTCTTGTTTCACGGCGGATACGGAAGATTGCTCTCGCATAGCGGCGCCGGTTACGGTTTGACCGAGTATCGCTCGGGATCGGCCAGGTAGCTTCGGCGCGCGCGTGCCGACATCTGAGGACGCTTGATTCGAACTTCAAGCCTGTGGACACGGCCGTCCAAGCTCATCGGCGTGAAGCCCAGGACGTACTGGCTGTGCAGTTCCTGCGCGACGCGCGTGAAGGTCGGTGAAAGGTCGTCCGTCTTCTTCAGTTCAAAATAGCCTCCGCCGGTCTCTTCCGCCAGTCGTTTGAGCCCGCCGTCCGGGCGTGTGCGCACGAGCCGCTGACCGTTGAAATACTCTGCCTCCAAACCTATCGCGTAGACCATGACCTCGTCTGCCCGGGCCCTGTCCACGATGTCGCCCAGGCGCGCGCGGCTCGAGGTGTCTTCGCCGTCGGTAAAGACAAGAATCACCCGCCGACCTTCGATCCCTTCCAGTTCACCAAGGCTCGCGGCCAACGCGTCCCACAGCTTCGTGTCGTTGCCGTAGTCGAGATCTCCCACCGCCGCAATGAGGTCGTCGCGGTCGTTGGTAAAGTGGGCACTGAACTCGATCTTGTCGTTGAAAGCGCCGACCTTGCCCATGTCGTCCGGGTGCATCCGAATCAGGAACTGCTCGGCCGCCAGCCGCAAGAGACCGATCGCGCCGGTCATGCTGCCGCTCGTGTCGAGCATCACCACGACCGTGATGGGCTGCACCTGATTCTCGAAGAACACGATGGGCTGCGATTCTCGATTGTCGAGAACTTCGAAATCCTCTTGAAGGAGGTCGGGCACGAGCCGGCCTTGTCCTTCTGTGACTGTTACGAATACGGACACGACGTCGGTGCCAGACCGGAAGGTTGGTTGCTGGGCTGAGACGACGGCGGTCGTGAGGGCGGTCGCGAACAAGGCGCCCAACACAATTTTCCACGACATGATGGTTAGCTTACCGCAGAGCCTTCTGGTATACCCGACCTAAAATATCGGACATGGGGACGGTGCTCGAGAGCGTCTTTCTGTGCATTTTTGTGAATGTCCTGGGTGGTTTATTTGGATTAAATCCTTGTTGTTGTTATTGTTAAGACTCTCTCAGGAGATAAGGGCGGCTGTGCATCTTTGCTGACAGCGGCCAGAAACTCATTGTGACCAACACCGCGCCATCGATAGAATTCGACTCCTTGGCCCGCGAGTGCGCGCCATCGGTGCGTGCGGGAAGCTGCCCATGATTAACGTTGCCGCGATCAAGATGCAGCAGTTTGGCGTGCAGTTCTATCAAGCATCGCTGACTGCGAGTGACATCGACAAGCTCGTCCGTTTCGAGGTCCTGAGCTACGGGGATACCGTTCACCCGCCTGTGCGGGGCGGACGGCCGAAAGCCGGAGCCACACCGTCCAAGATCAACTGGGATCTGCTCGAGCGCCGAATTGCCTCGAGTGAGAAGGCCTATCAGCGCCAGATTATCCGCCGCAAGATCGACGAGCTGGTGCAGTACTACGAGCAGTGTCGTCAGGCTCGCGATCTCCCCTCGATACCAGGAGCCGTGATCATTAGCTGCGACGAACGGCTCACGTTTCAGCCGTCCAGTGAGGACGCGCGTGTGGGAATCCTGAAGGTGCCGGAGCAGGAGGGCATTCTGCGGGCCATTGATGGTCAGCACAGATTGCTGGCACTACACGCTGATATCGATCGGTTTCGAGGTGAAGAATTCAACGTTCCGGCGATCGTCTTCGATCGCGTCCCCGAGGACCATATCGTCCAGATGTTCGTGACGATCAACGCAAAGCACACTCGGCTCAACCCGTCTCATCTCGTCAGCTTATCCGGCCGGCAGCTTTACAGCGACGAGGCTCTGGCGACTGGTCATGACGTCGTGAGAGCGTTGAACGATCGCGAGGATTCGCCGCTCTACAACGAGATCAAGCTCCTAGGTGTCGGCAAGGGAAAGGTCGCGCAAGCGCCGCTGGCTCAAGAGTTGAAGAAGCTCTTCGCCGCCGACGTGTTTTCGACGAGTCAGACCGGGGACCGGCGCGAGGAGGCGAAGAAGTTCTTTGTAAACTACTTCAAGCAAGTCGCGGTCGTTTTCGGTGGGGCCTGGAACGGACGTAAGTACAGCATACGGTCGGCAACCGCGCTCCGTGCGTTCATTCGTGTCGCGCCAGATGTGATCACGCGGCTCGACCAGGAGCACGCAGACCGCTCCGATTTCCGGGCCATTGGCCGAGTGATCGCTCCCTGGGGACGACGGATCGGCGACCTGAGATTCGAAACCGAAGGAGCCTGGAAGCTCGGTCGCACGACGGTCGACTCCCTGGCGAGGGAACTCAGGCTGGCGCTGCAGTATCCCGAGGGCGCGGCGATCTAGCGACCCGGTACTTTCGTCAGACTTCATGACGATTTCGTTTGCCTATGGCTACCGTGCTCATCACGGGTGGTGCCGGATTCATCGGTGCCAACCTCGTGCATTACCTCCTGGACCACACGGCCGATCACCTGATCATCATCGACAAGCTGACGTACGCCGGTAGCCTGCTCAACCTTCAGCGGCCACTTCAGGATTCGCGCGTGGTCTTCGTGCAGGCCGATATCGCCGACGAGCCTGCGATGGCGCGCGCGTTCGACGCACACCGGCCGTCGGCCGTGATGAACCTGGCAGCCGAAACGCATGTCGACCGCTCAATCGACAGTCCGCGACCGTTCATCGATACCAATATCGTAGGGACGGCGGTGTTGCTCGAGGTCGCGCGAAGATTCGTACATGGCCTGCCGGAACCCGAGCGTCGCGCGTTCAGATTCTTGCATGTGTCAACCGACGAGGTGTACGGGACCCTGGGGTCGACCGGACTGTTCAGCGAGGTGACGCCATATGCCCCCAACTCACCGTACGCTGCGAGTAAGGCGGCGGCCGATCACCTCGTCAGAGCCTACTGGCACACCTACGGGCTGCCCGTGCTCTTGACGAACTGCTCCAATAACTATGGGCCGTTCCAGTTCCCTGAAAAACTGATACCCCTGATGGTCCTGAACGCGATCGACGGCAGACCGTTGCCCATTTACGGCGATGGCGGGAATATCCGCGACTGGCTGCACGTGGACGACCATTGTGAGGGCCTTCTGAGGGTGATGCGAAAAGGCACGCCTGGCGAAAAGTACAACATCGGCGGGGGTAACGAGCGGACGAATCTCCAGGTCGTCGACCGCGTGTGCGAGGCGCTCGACGAGCTCTTGCCCCGCGACGCCAGCCACAAAGGGCTCAAGATATTCGTGCCTGATCGTCCGGGCCACGACCGTCGTTATGCGATCGACGCGACCAAGATTCGACGCGAGCTCGGCTGGGAACCTCGGCATACTTTCGAAGCTGGTCTCCGCGACACGGCAGCGTGGTACGTCGGGCACAGATCCTGGTGCGAACAGGTGCAGGCCGGCCGATATGACCGTGAACGCCTGGGACTGACGCCGTGACTCTACCCGTCTTGTCGATTGGGTGATACGCATGAAGGGCATCATTCTGGCTGGCGGATCGGGGTCGCGGCTGCAGCCGTTGACGCTGGCTGTCAGTAAGCAGCTGGTTCCGATCTACAACAAGCCGATGATCTATTACCCGCTGTCGACGCTGATGCTCGCGGGAATCCGGGACGTTCTGGTGATCACGACGCCCCACGACCTGGCGAGCTTCACGCGGCTCCTGGGAGATGGGTCGCGTATCGGGATGCGAATCGAGTACGCGGAACAACCAAGGCCAGAAGGCCTTGCACAGGCGTTCATCATCGGCAAACGATTCGTAGGTGCCGATCGAGTGGCGTTGGCGCTTGGTGACAACGTCTTCTACGGCGCGCACCTGACCGACTTCCTTCGCAGCGCCGCGGCCCGTGAGCATGGAGCCACGGTGTTCGGCTACCAGGTCCGAGATCCAGAACGGTACGGCGTGGTCTCTTTCGACCGGGACGGACGCCCTGCAAGCATCGAAGAAAAACCAGCTCGTGCGAAATCGTCGTACGCTGTCACCGGGTTGTACTTCTACGACAACCAGGTGCTCGAGATCGCGGCTGGCTTGTCGCCCTCGCCACGTGGGGAGCTCGAGATTTCGGATGTGAACAAGGCTTATCTCGACGCGGGGCAGCTCTACGTCGAACGGCTCGGCCGGGGCATCGCGTGGCTCGATACCGGCACCCATGAGGCCTTGATGCAGGCGTCCAGCTTCATTCAAGCGATTGAAGAGCGACAAGGACTCGTGGTGGCGTGCCTCGAGGAGATCGCGTACCGGCTGGGGCACATCAGCGCCGACGAACTTCGCAATCTGGCGCAGGAGATGTCTTCGAGCTCTTACGGCGGCTACCTTGCGCGTCTACTCGAGCAGGAGCCATAGCGCGTGCGCGTCGTCCCGACACAGCTGCCCGGCGTGCTTGTTCTCGAACCGACCGTGCATCGCGATGACCGAGGGTTCTTTTTGGAGGCGCATCACGCCGCGAAGTACCGTGAGCTTGGGATCCCGGGACCGTTCGTTCAGGACAACCACTCCCAGTCGATGATCGGAACGCTGCGGGGGCTCCACCTTCAGGTGCGTCGCCCACAGGCCAAGCTAGTACGGGTTATCGAAGGCGAGATCTACGACGTCGCTGTCGACGTGAGACGAGGCTCGCCGACTTTCGGACAGTGGGTCGCAGTCATCCTCTCCGCCGAGAACTTCAAGCAGTGTTACGTCCCGGTGGGCTTTGCCCACGGGTTCGCCGTCGTGAGTCCCACGGCACAGGTGGAGTACAAGTGCACCGACTTCTACGATCCCGGTGGAGAGGTCGGAATTGCCTGGAACGACCCTGTTCTGAATATCCCGTGGCCGATCGAATCGCCGGTTCTCTCGGATCGCGACCGCCAGCACCCGACCCTCGCTCAGGTAGCGGACCTTCTCCCGGTGTACGAGCCCACAGATTTGTAAGGCTCTCGACAGACTCGTGTGCGGAATCCCCGGCTTCAAGGCGGAAGTAGGGTGCGCTCAGCTAGTTTGGACTAGGCACGCCCCTTGCCACGCCAAGGAAGCGTTGCCGGTCTGATTACGGCCGGGCGCCGTGAATTGCTGGGGGAGCCAGATCGGTGGCAGGAGGGCACCACAATGACGTGGTGCCCTTTTGTTTTGTACCACAGCCGCGCCGCGCATTCGCCCCATTTCCGTGGTCTCCTCGGTGACTATCATGGGTAGAGTAGACGCGTATGCACGTGGACCTGAACGCCGACGTCGGTGAGTCCTTCGGACCCTACACCATTGGTGACGATGCGGGGTTGATGCGGTCGGTCACCTCGGTCAGTGTGGCGGCCGGGTTTCACGGGGGAGACCCAGGTGTGCTGCGTGGAACCATACAGCTTGCGAGAGCCCACGGGCTCGCCGTCGGAGCGCATCCGGGATTTGCCGACCGACAAGGTTTTGGTCGCCGAGAGTTCGTTATGTCCCCGCAGGACGTCGAGGACATGGTCTTGTATCAGATCGCTGCCGTCGCAGGCGTCGCGGCCGCTGAGGGCCTTCGCTTGCGCCACGTGAAACCCCACGGGGCGCTCTACAACATGGCCGCACGCGACAGGCGACTCGCGGAGGCCATCGTTCGAGCTGTGGCCGCCTTCGACGTCTCCCTGACCCTGCTTGGGCTGCCAGGGTCGTGCCTCCTTGAAGCCGCTGGCGCAGCATGTCTCGCCACGGCAGCTGAGGGGTTCGCCGACCGTGCGTATGCTGCTGACGGTTCACTCGCGCCTCGCAGCGTGCCAGGCGCGGTCATCTCCGATGATGAATCGGCGGCGGCGCGGACGATCCGGATGGTGAAGGAAGGCGTGGTAGAAACGCTCGACGGCACGACGTTGCGCCTGGACGTTCAGACGGTGTGCGTGCACGGCGACACACCCGGCGCCGCTGGTCTGGCTAGTCGGGTACGTGCCGGACTCGAATCAGCCGGCATTCTCGTGGCTGCGCTGGGCTAGAACCGGCTGAGCCGGGACCAGGGTATGGCGCCAGGATCATGAGATTCAGACGATGGTCGGGGTGAGCAACATGAGAAGGAGCGCCTTTTGGACGTGCAATCGGTTCTCGGCCTGATCGAAGACTACTGAGACCGGCGACTCGATCACGTCATCGGTGACCTCCTCTCCCCGGTGTGCCGGCAGGCAGTGCATGAAGAGCGCGCCTGGTTTGGCGGCTTTCATCAGGATCTCGTTTACCTGGTATGACCTGAATGCCTTGCGTCTGGCTGGCGCCTCGACCTCGCGACCCATGGACGTCCAGGTGTCCGTGTACACCGCGTCAACTGCCTCGACGGCGTCGGCCGCGTGCGTGAACAGCCGCAGGCTGGCTCCATGTCTGGCCGCTTCTGTGACTTGCTGAATGGCGGTGTTCGGCAACTGGTATCCATCGGGACTCGCGACGTGTGCGTGCAGTCCGACCATGGCCGCCCCTTGGACGAGCGAGAGAGCCACGTTGTTGCCGTCCCCGACGTATGCGATGGTCCTGCCTTTCAGCAGGCCGAGGTGCTCCCGCAGCGTGAGCAGATCGGCCAAGGCTTGGCAGGGATGCTCCTCATCGGTGAGTGCGTTGATGACGTGCAAGCGAGGAGCGGCCGAGGCGAAGTCTCGGAGCAGCTGTTGGGAGAAGGTCCGGATGACGACCGCGTTCACCCATCGCTCGAGATTCCGCGCGACGTCAGCCACGGGCTCACGGTCTCCGATTCCGGCTTCGGGCTCCAGGGCGAGGACGTTGCCGTCCAGCTCGCGGACCGCGACCTCGAAAGTCGAGCGTGTGCGCAACGACGACTTCTCGAACAGCATGGCCACATGGCGTCCCGCAAGAGCATGAGCGGTTGGCGCGTTGCGTCCCAGAGACCGGTCCGCCTTTACCTGCGCGGCCAAGCTCAGGCAGCGTTCGAGCTCGGCGGGCTCTAGATCGAGGATCGACAGGAAGTCCTTGTGAGCACGAGTTCG
>Ga0326597_10010302_pt1 | contig 12472 bp, 10 predicted proteins | sample RVTome_12_FD_203789 | JGI IMG/M metagenome (GOLD analysis project Ga0326597, IMG submission 203789) | Soil microbial communities from uranium-contaminated site in the Upper Colorado River Basin, Wyoming, United States - RVT100D185 | ecosystem: Environmental > Terrestrial > Soil > Contaminated >... | reverse complement strand
GTCTGGCTGAGGATCAGAGCGGAGGAGGCGGTGCGGCGGGCCGGCGCCAGCGGTACGACCCGGCCGTTGCTCGAGGTCCCGGATCCGGTCGGGTCCGCGCGCCGTCTGCTGGCCGAGCGGGAGCCGGGCTACCGTGGCGCACACTGGGAGATCGACGTCGAAGGGCGGGAGCCTCGCGAAATTGCGCAGGCGATCGCCCGGTACCTTGAGGGCACCTGATGGAGTGGCATTGAAAAAGAACGAAAAGCAGCTTGTCATTGTCGAGTCGCCGGCGAAGGCGAAGACGATCGGGAAGTACCTCGGCCAGCAGTATCGGGTCCGGGCCTCGGTCGGTCACATCCGTGACCTGCCCGAACGCGAGCTGGGCGTGGACATCGAGCACGGCTTCGAGCCGCGCTACGTCACGATTCGCGGCAAGGGCAAGATCATCCAGGAGTTGCGCCGCGAGGCGGACGGCGCGTCCACGGTCTTTCTGGCGACGGACCCGGACCGCGAAGGCGAGGCCATCGCGTACCACGTGGCGGAACAGCTCGGCTTCGAGGCGGGCGCCGGCAACCAGAATCGCTTCCGCCGCATCCTGTTCCACGAGATCACGCGGGATGCGGTGCAGAGCGCCTTGCGCGATCCGGGCATGCTGGACATGCGCAAGGTCGAGGCGCAGCAGGCGCGCCGGATCCTGGACCGGCTGGTGGGCTATCAGGTGAGTCCTCTGCTGTGGAAGCCGATCCGGCCGGGCCTGTCGGCGGGCCGGGTGCAGACGGTCGCGCTGCGCCTGATCACGGAGCGCGAAGGCGAGATCCGGGCGTTCGAGCCGGTCGAGTACTGGTCGGTCACGGCGGACCTCGAGAAAGACAGGACCCGGTTCGAGGCGAAGCTCCACCACATCGACGGCAAGGCGTTCCAGCTCGGCGACGAAGAATCGACGCGGCGGGTGGTCGAGGCCGTGCGCTCCATGCCGTTCGCCGTCACCGAACTGAAGTTGCGGGAGCGGCTGAAGAACCCGCCGGCGCCGTTCACGACGTCCACGCTCCAGCAGGAAGCGGCGAAGCGGCTGGGATTCACGGCGCAGCGCACGATGCGCGTGGCGCAGCAGTTGTACGAGGGTGTGGATGTCGGCGCCGAAGGCTCGGTCGGCCTGATCACGTACATGCGGACCGACTCGACGCGGGTCTCGCAGAGCGCGGTCGAAGCGGCTCGCTCCCTGATCGAGGCGGAGTTCGGGCATCGCTACCTTCCGGCGCAGCCGCGGCTGTGGACGGGCAAGCAGCAGAAGGGCGCACAGGAGGCGCACGAGGCGATTCGTCCGACCGAGGCGGCCCGCAGGCCCGATGAGCTGAAGAGGCATCTCGAACGCGATCAGCTCCGCCTCTACGAGCTGATCTGGTTGCGCTTCGTCGCCGGCCAGATGGCCTCGGCCGTCTACGACACGACCACGGCGGACTTCGACATCGCCGCCGCCGACAGGCACCGCTATCTGTTCCGGGCGACGGGCAGCGTCGTGAAGTTCGATGGGTTCACCCGCCTCTACCAGGAGGCGAAGGAGGAAGGCGACCACCGCACACTCGACGACTTCGCGCCTTTGCCCAGGTTGGCGCAAGGCGATGCATGCAGGCTCCACGGGATCCTGCCGGCCCAGCACTTCACGCAGCCGCCGCCGCGTTACACCGAGGCGAGTCTCGTGAAGGAGCTCGAGCGCCTCGGCATCGGCCGGCCATCAACCTACGCGCAGATCATCTCGACCCTGCTCGATCGCAAGTACGTCGAGGTGACGCAGAAGCGATTCTCGCCCACCATGCTCGGCGAGACCGTGGCCCGCGTTCTCATCCGCGTCTTTCCCGATCTGTTCAGTGTGGGCTTCACCAGCGAGATGGAAGCCGAGCTCGATCGCATCGAGGAAGGCGAGCTGGACTGGCGTGGCGTGCTGCGCGACTTCTACACGCCGTTCCGGCTCCAGCTGCAGGATGGCGAGTCGAAGAGCGACGTCATCATTCGCGAGATCGTCACCGGCGAGGACGGCAAGGTGTGCCCGGAATGCGGCCGGCCGCTCATCGTCCGCTGGAACCGCTACGGCCGGTTCCTCGGCTGCTCCGGCTACCCCGAATGCCGGTACACGGAATCGCTCGACCGCGAGCCGGCCGCCGAACCGAAACTCATCGGCGAGAAGTGCCCGAATTGCGGCGGCGAGATGGTCGAGCGGGAAGGCCGCTTCGGAGCGTTCATCGCGTGCAGCAACTATCCGAAGTGCAAGTACACGAGGCCGCGCACGATTCCGGGGCTCAAGTGTCCCACCTGCGCAGAGGGCGACATCGCGGGCAAGCGGACGCGGCGAGGCAAACCGTTCTGGGGTTGTACGCGTTACCCGGACTGTGACTGGTCCGTGTGGGACGAGCCCGTGCCGATCGCGTGCGAGACGTGCAGCGCCCCGTTCCTCGTGCGCAAGAACACGAAGAAACAGGGCGTCTTCCTGAAGTGCCTGAAGTGCAACGCGATCGTCGCGGACCCGGCCGAACCCTCGTCTGGCGCGCCGATCGAGCCCGGCGATGGCGAGGTTGGAGGTGGGGCGAGTCGCGCGCCGAAACGCAGGAAGACGGCGGGCGCAGGCACGGCGTCCGCCGGTCCGGGTACGAAGAAGCGGGTCACACGAGCGGCCCGCCCACGCTCCAAAGGACGCTGAGCAACGTGCACGACGCGATCGTAGTCGGTGGTGGCCTGGCCGGCTGCGAGGCCGCCTGGCAGCTTGCCGAACGCGGACACCGCGTCAGACTCATCGAGATGCGGCCGGTGCGCGCTACCCCGGCGCATCGGACGGCCGATCTCGCGGAGCTGGTCTGCACGAATTCGTTCAAGAGCACGGACCCGTCCAATGCCCACGGGCTGCTCAAGCTCGAGATGTCGCTGCTCGGTTCGATCCTGCTGAGATCCGCACACGAGACCGAAGTTCCGGCCGGCACGGCGCTGGCCGTTGACCGTCTGGCGTTTTCGCGGGCGATGACCCGGCGGATCGAGCAGCACCCGCGCATCGCGGTCGAGCGGGCGGAGATCACTGAACTGCCGGCGGGACCCGCCGTGATCGCGACGGGCCCGCTGACGTCCGACCGCCTGGCGGCTACCGTCGCGGGCGTGCTCGGCGGCGGCGGACTCGCGTTCTACGATGCGATCGCCCCGATCGTCGCACGCGATTCGATCGACATGAACGTCGCGTTCTTCGCCTCGCGCTGGGGCAAGGGCGGCGGCGATGACTACCTGAACTGCCCCATGGATCGCGACGAGTACGCGCGATTCCTCGGGGCCCTGCGCGCGGCCGACGTGTACCCGGGTCACGACTGGGAGGACATTCCGTATTTCGAGGGCTGTCTGCCGGTCGAAGTGCTGGCCGAACGTGGCGACGATACGCTTCGCTTCGGTCCGATGAAGCCGGTCGGCTTGCGCGACCCGCGGACCGGGCGCCGGCCCTGGGCCGTGGTGCAACTGCGGCGCGAAGATCGCGCCGCTCAGATGTGGAACCTCGTCGGGTTCCAGACTCGCCTGCGCACCGGCGCCCAGCGTGAAGTGTTCCGGCTGATACCGGGCCTCGGCAATGCCGAGTTTCTGAGGACCGGCTCGATTCACCGCAACACATACCTGAACTTCCCGGCCCACCTCACGCCGTGGGGCTCGCCGCGCTCGCGCCACGACCTGGTCTTCGCGGGCCAGCTCACCGGCGTCGAGGGCTACACGGAATCCGCGGCGTCCGGCATCCTGGCCGGCATCAGCCTGAGCCGCATCCTGCACGGCTCGGAACCGTCGCTGCCGCCGCCGACGACCATGCTCGGCGCACTGTACCGGTGGCTGCACACGGCGACGCCGTCCGAGTTCCAGCCGATGAACTCGAACTTCGGCCTGCTCGAGCCGCTGGCCGACAACGTGCGCGACAAGGGGTTGCGCAGACAGCGGTTCGTCGAGCGGGCCCGCGCCGATTTCGCGGAATGGTTCGCCCGCGACGGCATCGCGCCCGACGGCCGGCACCTGCGCATCGAACGGGCGGACAACGGGCGAGTCATTGCGGGTGCCACATGAGCGAGAGTCGCTCCGCTCTGCTCGACGCGTACCTGCGCAGCATCGAGAGTGGCCGGCAGCTCAGCCCGCACACCGTCGCCGCGTATCGCCGCGACCTGTCGGAGTTCAGCGCATTCCTGGCCCGCCATTTCGGCGACCGTGCGTGGACCTGGGAGGACGTGGACCGCCTCGCGCTGCGCGCATTCCTCGCACACCTGAACCGGCGCAGCCTCGCCCGCCGGAGCATCGCCCGCAAGCTCTCGGCCGTCCGGTCGTTCTTCCGCTGGCTGCACCGCGAGGAAGCCGTCGCCGCGAACCCCGCACGCTCGGTGCGCTCCCCACGCCTCGAACGGACCCTGCCGTCCTGGCTGACGCGTGCCGAGACAGACCGCCTGTTCGCCACTGCAGAGAACCGGTCCGCCGAGAACTCGTTCACCGGTACGCGTGATCTCGCGATCCTCGAATTGTTCTACGCGGCCGGCATCCGCCTCGCCGAACTGCAGGCGCTCGACCTGACCGATGTCGATCTCGTCGGCGACCAGGTCAAGGTCCTCGGCAAGGGCCGCAAGGAACGCATCGTGCCCCTCGGCCGCGCAGCTGTTGCCGCGCTCCGCCGCTGGGAACCGCGGCGCGCCGAAGTCGCAGGCCGTGGCGCGGACGCCAACGCCCTGTTCCTTTCGCAGTCCGGCCGGCGCCTGTCGCGCAGACGCATCCAGACCCTCGTGTCTGACTACCTGCGTGCCGCCAGCGACGATGCCGGCCTCTCGACGCATTCGCTCCGCCACACGTTCGCAACCCACATGCTCGATGGGGGCGCCGACCTGCTGGCCGTCAAGGAACTGCTCGGCCACGCTTCCCTGTCGACGACCCGCATCTATTCCCACACGTCGCGCGAACGGCTCAAGCGCGTCTATGATACCGCGCATCCCCGCGCCTGACCGACGCACGAAACGCTCCGGCCCCATGGAGGCTGCGATCTTGAACTACGCCGAGAAACTCCACGCCACGACCATCGTCGCCGTCCGCCATGACGGACACGTCGCCCTCGGTGGCGATGGCCAGGTCACTGTGGGCGAGACGGTCATGAAGGCGACCGCGCAGAAGGTCCGCAAGCTCAAGGACGGCAAGATCCTCGCCGGCTTCGCCGGCTCCGTCGCCGATGCCTTCGCCCTGTTCGAGAAGTTCGAGGAAAAAATCGAACGCTATCCCGGCAACCTGTCCCGCGCCTGCGTCGAGCTCGCCAAGGACTGGCGCACCGATCGGTTCCTGCGACGGCTCGAGGCCCTGCTCATCGTCGCCGACCGGAGCCATCTCTTCGTCATCAGCGGCGATGGCAACGTCATCGAGCCCGATGACGATGTGACCGCCATCGGCTCCGGCGGCGGCTACGCACTCGCCGCCGCCCGCGCGCTCAAGCAGCATTCGCACCTGACGGCAACCGAAATCGCACGAGCATCCCTCGAGATCGCAGCGGATATCTGCATTTATACGAACCGCAATATCGCCGTGCTCGAGCTTGATGAAACGAACTGAGCTGTAACGAGACCATCATGGATCTGCCAACGACGCTGGATCGCCCCGTCAGCCCCGATGTGACGCTGACCGATGAACTGACACCGCGTCAGATCGTCGCCGAACTCGACAAGTACATCGTCGGACAGGACGGCGCGAAGCGAGCCGTCGCCATCGCCCTGCGCAACCGCTGGCGCCGCCAGCGAGTGGGCGATGACCTGCGCGACGAAATCGTGCCCAACAACATCATCCTGATCGGCCCGACGGGCGTCGGCAAGACCGAAATCGCCCGCCGCCTGGCGAGACTGGCGGGGGCTCCGTTCGTGAAAGTCGAGGCCTCCAAGTTCACCGAGGTCGGCTACGTCGGCCGCGACGTCGAATCGATGATCCGTGATCTCGTCGATTTCGCCGTGAACATGGTGCGCGACGAACGTGAAGCCGAGGTCGAGGAATTCGCGCAACAGCGCGTCGAGGAACGCCTGCTCGACCTGCTGCTGCCGCCCACACCCGAAGGCGATGGCCGGGCGACCGGCACGGCCGCGACGGCGCCCGGCGAGGGCCATGACGAGCTGCCTCGCGCGTTCGTCGTCGGAACGGATGGCGGCGTCCGCGAAGAGCACAGAGACGAGGACGATGAACAACGGGCCGTTCGCGAGCGGCGCGAACGGACGCGCGAGAAGCTGCGCGCCCTGCTGCGCGATGGCAAGCTCGAAGAACGCATGGTCGATGTCGAGGTGCAGCAGTCGCCGCCCCTCGAGAACATGATGCTGCCCATGGGCATGGACGGCATGGACTTCAACATCCAGGAGATGCTGCACGATGTTCTGCCCAAACGGAAGAAGCGGCGCACCGTCAGCATCTCGGAGGCTCGCCGTATCCTCCTGCAGGACGAGCTCGACAAGCTGGTCGACATGGACGAAGTCGTGAACGAAGCCCTCGAACGCACCGAAGACAGCGGGATCGTGTTCCTCGATGAAATCGACAAGATCGCCGGCGAACGCAGTGGCGCGGGCCCCGACGTCAGCCGGGAAGGCGTGCAGCGCGACCTGCTCCCCGTCGTCGAAGGCAGCACCGTGCAGACCAAGTACGGAATGATCCGGACCGATCACATTCTCTTCATTGCGGCCGGCGCGTTCCACGTCGCCAAGCCCAGCGACCTCATCCCCGAGCTCCAGGGACGCTTCCCCATTCGCGTCGAATTGTCACCCCTCACCGAGAAGGACTTCGTCCGCATCCTGACCGAGCCACGCAACGCGCTGCTCCGCCAGTACCAGGCCCTCGTCGCGACCGAGGGAGCCGAGCTGCATTTCGACGACGATGGCGTACGCGAAATCGCCCGTATCGCCGCCGACGTGAACGACCGCATGGAGAACATCGGCGCCCGCCGGCTGCACACCGTGCTTACGACGCTCCTCGATGACATCCTGTTCGACCTGCCGGACACCGTCGCCGAACGCATCGTCATCGACGCGCACACCGTGCGCGACCGGTTGAAGAAGATCCTCGAGGATGAGGATCTCCGGAAATACATCCTCTGATCCACGGCCACGCGGCGGCGGCGTTCGAACGTGCGATCCCGGTCGTGGCATCGGGGCTCCGACGGGCTACCCGGCTTCGGGCTGCCCGCGGGCCACGCAACCCCGGGCGTCCCGGCGATAGCCCTCCAAGTCTCTATCTGTCCGCACGTTGCCTTGCCATCCCGCCATTCCGGCAGATACCTTGGCTCATGGCCAAGCGTGATTTTCTGGCGATCCCCGACCTGGACCGGGAGGAACTCGAGGACCTGCTCGCGCGGGCGGCGAGGATGAAAGCCGGTGCGTTCACGGAGCGGCCGCTGAGCGGTCGAGCCGTGGCGATGATCTTCGAGAAGAGTTCGACGCGAACCCGGGTCTCGTTCGAGGTCGGTGCGGTGCAGCTGGGCGGGCAGGCGCTGTTCCTGTCGTCGCGCGACATCCAGATCGGCCGGGGCGAGGCGATCGCGGACACGGCGAGGGTGCTGTCGCGCTACGTGGACATGATCACGATCCGGACGTTCGGCCACGACAAGGTCGAAGAGCTGGCAAGGCACGCGAGCGTGCCGGTGATCAATGCGCTGACGGATCTGCTGCATCCGTGTCAGGTTCTGGCGGACCTGCTGACGATTCGAGAGAACTTCGGGCCGGACCTGTCGGTGAGGCGAGTCGCGTGGATCGGCGATGGCAACAACATGGCGAACTCGTGGCTGAACGCGGCGTACCGGTTCGGGTTCGAGTTGCGGCTGGCGTGTCCGCAGGGGTACCGGCCGGATGCGGCGATCCTGGCGAGAGCGCGCGAGGCCGCGAAGATCGTGGTGACGGCCGACCCGCGGGAAGCGGCGGCGGGCGCTGACGTGATCAACACGGACGTGTGGACGTCGATGGGCCAGGAAGCGGAGGTCGAGGCACGCAAACGGGCGTTCGCCGGGTACTGCGTGGATGAGGCGTTGATGGAACTGGCGACGGCGGACGCGATATTCCTGCATTGCCTGCCGGCGCACCGCGGCGAGGAGGTCGTGGACTCGGTGATCGAGGGGCCGCGTTCACGCGTATTCGACGAGGCCGAGAACCGGCTGCACGTGCAGAAGGCTCTGATGGCCGGACTCATTCGGGAGTCGCGAGACTGATGGAAGAGAGCGAGACGTTGAAGCGGACGCCGCTGCATGCGGAGCACGTGGCGGCCGGGGCGAAGATGGTACCGTTCGCGGGCTGGGAGATGCCGGTGCAGTATCGGACCGGGATCCTGGAGGAGCACCGGGCGGTGCGCACGGCGGCCGGTCTTTTCGATGTTTCGCACATGGGCGAGATCGAAGTGCGCGGTCCGGACTCGCTCGCGCTCGTGCAGCGCGTGACCACCAACGATGCCTCGAAGCTGACCGTCGGCCAGGCGCAGTACGCGGTGATGTGCCGGGAGGACGGCGGTGCAATCGATGACTGCATCGTCTACCGCTTCGCGGACCACTGGATGATCGTGGTCAACGCGTCGAATCGCGACAAGGACAGGGACTGGATCCTCGAGCATGCCGCGGAGCTGGATGTCGATGTGACCGATGTTTCGGATGACATCGCGCTCATCGCGCTGCAGGGACCGCGATCGACGCCGATTCTGGAGAAGTTGACGGCCGCGGACCTGGACCTTATCGCGTACTACCATTTCGGCGAAGGCGTGGTGGCAGGCGTCGCTGCCGTGATCAGCCGCACGGGCTACACGGGCGAGGATGGCTACGAGCTGTACGTTCCGGCGTCGGCCGCTGTGGGTCTGTGGCGATCGCTTCTCGAGGCGGGTCGCGGCGAGGGCCTGATTCCAGCGGGCCTCGGGGCGAGAGACTCGCTGCGCCTGGAAGTCGGCTTTGCGCTGTACGGCAACGATCTGGACGAAACCCGGACGCCGCTGGAAGCGGGACTCGGCTGGGTCGTGAAGCTCGACAAGGGCGATTTCCTGGGCCGCGGCGCGCTCGTGAAGCAGAAGGAGGCCGGCCTGAAGGAGCGGCTGACCGGCTTCGTGCTGAAGGAACGAGGCTTCCCTCGACACGGCTACGCGGTTCGCTGGAACGGCGAGCGCGCAGGCGAAATCACGAGCGGTGTACTGAGTCCGAGTCTCGGCGTCGGCGTGGGGCTGGCCTATCTGCCCGCGGCCGCGGCGAAGCCGGGCACGCCGATCGAGATAGAGGTCCGCGACCGGCTCACGCCCGCAGAGGTCGTTCGCCCGCCGTTCTACACGGAAGGCTCCATACGGAGGTAGGGTGGCCTCGATCCGGCTCGCGATTCTCACGATATCGGATGGCGTGGCCGCCGGTGTTCGCGAAGATGGCAGTGGCGATGCGATTGCCGCGTGGTCGCAGCTCCGCGGTCACGCCATCGTCGCTCGCGAAACCGTTCCCGATGAAGCCGAGCGCATCGCCTCGGCGATCGCGCGCCTCGTCGACCGGCAGGCCGCAGAGCTCGTGATCACGACCGGCGGAACCGGTTTCACGGCCCGGGACGTAACGCCCGAAGCGACGCGCGCCGTTCTTGAACGCGAGGCCCCCGGCATTGCCGAAGCCATCCGGCTCCGCGGCTCCATTTCGACACCCTTCTCCTGGCTCTCTCGTGGCGTGGCCGGTATCCGGGCCGGTGCGCTCATCGTGAATCTGCCCGGCGGCGAAGGCGGCGTTCGCGATGGCCTCGCCGTCCTCGACGATGTCGGCCGCCACGCCATCCAGCTGCTGCGCGGTAAAGACACCGCGTCCCATGTGATCGGCGATGCCTGACACGGTCATCGTCACGACACAGGACCTCGGGCCCGCCGTCCGACTGCGCGACGCGTTCGTTGCCGAAGATTACGCCGTCGAACTGCTCACCGCGGGTGAGCGCATCGCGGACGTCGAGAACCCGGTTCTGCTCATCCTGACGGGAGCCCTCGACGAGAAGCAGGCCCGACGGCTGAGCCGGGAAGCGCTCGAGTACTCGCACCTCCCGATCATCGGGCTGTTCGAAGCCGCGAAGGATGCGACGCCGGAGGCAAGGCGTCGTCTGAACCTCAACGAGTCGTTCGTCAAGCCGATCGACCCGCAGGAAGTCGCGCTGATCGGTCACCGCCTGATCCAGCGCCGGCACGTGCGCGAAGTCACCGGCATCATCGGCGAGGCCGACGCGATGGCCGAGGTGCTCGAGCGGGTCGTCCAGATCGCGCCCGTGAACTCGACCGTCCTCGTGACGGGCGAGAGTGGAACCGGCAAGGAGCGCATCGCCCGCGGCATTCACGCGCTTTCGCCCCGCCGGCATCGCCCATTCATTGCCGCCAACGTCGTGGCCCTTCCCGAGACGCTGCTCGAGTCCGAGCTGTTCGGCCACGAGAAGGGCTCGTTCACGGGTGCGATCGGCCAGCGCAAAGGCTTCTTCGAGCTGGCCAACAAGGGCACCCTGTTTCTCGACGAGATCGGAGAAATGCCGCTCTCCACGCAGACCAAGCTCCTGCGCGTCCTCGAGGAACGAGAGTTCATGAGGGTGGGCGGTGAAGACTCGATCACCGTGGATGTCCGGTTCATCGCCGCGACCAATCAGGAGCTGCGCCAGCTCGTCGATCTCGGCCGGTTCCGGCGCGACCTGTACTACCGGCTCAACGTCCTGCGCATCGAGCTGCCGCCACTCCGCGAGCGCCGCGAGGACATCCCGATCCTCATCGAGCACTTCATCCGCGAATCATCGGCCGAGCACGACCGCCTGCGCGTCACCGTCTCACCCGATGCGCTTCGCCTCCTGTCGGAGTACTCGTGGCCCGGCAACGTCCGCGAGCTGAAGAACCTCGTCGAGTCGATGGTCGTCCTCGCGCCCGGCACCGTGGTGCGGCCCGCCGACATCCCGCGGGAAATCCGGGACCGCGCCGGCAAGGCCGCGCTGCCCGTGCCTCTGTTCCGGTCCGATGCCGACGGTGCCGCGGCCACACCGGAACTGGAGTTCATTTTCCGCACGCTCATCCAGCTGCGCATGGATGTCGACGATCTGCGCGGCCGCTTCGACGAGTACCGGGATACGCACCCCGAGCTGATCCGCCCCATCCCGTATGCGCTCCCCGGTCACGCGGGCCCGCAACACCTCGGTGAAATCCTGCCGCCGGAACCCGAGGCGGAGGCCATCGTCGAAGGCACGGGCGACGGCATCGACGAAGGCGTCGTCGTCTACCGCCCGGGCATGACGCTCCGCGACATCGAACAGGCCGTCATCACCGCGGCGCTCACCGAGGTCAGGGGAAACCGACGGCGAGCCGCGGAGATCCTCGGCATGGGCGAGCGCACGCTCTACCGCAAGATCAAGGAATACGAGATTCCACTCTGATCGCGGGCCGGGATCGCAGCACCCCGTTGTTCCACCCGTACACCACGGCCCGCGTACGCGCGTGACGCACCCGCTCCGCGTCCTCACCCTCCGGATTTCGCCCGGACCTTCGAGCGTTCGACCTCGAGCTTCTGGATGATGGATGACCAGGAGTCATTATCCTCGAGGCCGTATCGGACGACGAGGCGGAGCCCGTAATTGATGGGCTCGTCGAAGACGTAGATCGCGCTCTGGTTCTCCTGCTGCGCAAGCCGCTGCCGGCCGAAGCTGCCGGTGATCGGCATGATCCTCACGGCGCGCAGCATGCGACCCTGGTGCGAGAGCTGGAGATCCTCGGGCTGGTAGTCCACGTCCGGTTCGTAGCTGTAGAACGAAACGAGGAACAACTCGGGCGGGCGTCCCGCGGTTGCCGCCGCCGCCTCTTCGCGGCGGCGCTCGGCGAGCGCGTGGTAGCGCTCCCAGGTGTCCGGCGCGAGCAGCCGGATCACGGCTTCATCGAGCGGCGTCACCTTCACGAGCAGGGCGCCGATCCGCATCGAGATCGTGATCTCGTCGAACTTCAGCGTGCCATGGCCGGGGGGCACCATGGGCTGCTGAATACCGACGGTCTGTGCGGCCGCCGGTAAAGACGTCACGCCCGTGCCCGGAACCGCGCAGGCCGGGATGGCCACCGCCAGGAGCAGGCTCCATTCAGTCCGGTTCATCGGATGCCCCCGCCAGGAGTGCCTCGATGCCGTCGAGCAGCGACTCGCGGCCTTCGCCCGTGCGGGCGGAAAACGCGATCACCTGTTCGTCCGGCAGTCCGAGTTGTATCAACATCTGCTCCTGCTGTCGCGATCTCGCCGAGGCCCGCAGCTTGTCCGCCTTCGTCAGCACGACGAGGGTCGGAATTCCGAGTTCGGCCAGGTACTCCAGCAGCTGCAGGTCCTCGGAGGTCGGGTCGTGACGCATGTCGACCAGTTGCACCACACCCGCCAGCTCGGGAGTGCCCGAAAGGTACGATTCCACGAGCGGCCGCCATGCGCCGCGCACACTCAGCGGCACGCGGGCGAAACCATAGCCGGGCAGGTCCACGACAAAGAAGTCGCGGTCGTCGC
>Ga0326597_10010301_pt1 | contig 12474 bp, 13 predicted proteins | sample RVTome_12_FD_203789 | JGI IMG/M metagenome (GOLD analysis project Ga0326597, IMG submission 203789) | Soil microbial communities from uranium-contaminated site in the Upper Colorado River Basin, Wyoming, United States - RVT100D185 | ecosystem: Environmental > Terrestrial > Soil > Contaminated >... | reverse complement strand
TGCGCCTGATGTGCAGTATGTTCATGTGCGCGAGCCGATCCGGGATTTCGTCATCCTCCGTGTCCACGCCCACAACCACCTCGCGGCGGCTTACCAGCAGGACCTCCGGGTGGCGCACGTCGTAGGACGACCCGTCCGACACCTTCCGCCGCAAGGGCTCGAACGGTTCCCTCCTGAGGTGGTTTCGGATCCCCTCCGGCCCCATGACGGCTCCGATGATGCCTCCGGGCCTTCCCGGGGTCAGGCAGCGGAGCATTCGGGGGGTGGCGTTGCGATCCATCTCCGCTATAATTCGGCGACCTGCGACCGGGACAGGTTGAAACATACGAGCGAGGAAGCGATGCCACGACCCACGAAAGCGTTCCGACGACTGAAGATCAACGCCGCCGCGGCCTTCAAACGCGGCAACAAGAAAGAGGCCTATACCCTGTGGGAAAAGGCCGCGGCGGGGATGAAAGAGCACCGCGAGAAGAAGCGGAACAAGAAGCAGAAGGCAGCGGAACAGGCTGCGGCTGCCGCCGAGTCCGCATCCACCTGACGCGACGCCCCCAGCCCAAGGGGGACGGCGCGCCACACCACGCCCAGAAACCGGAATCCGCAGCCCCGGTGCGTAAGCTGCGCGCCCCCGCGGAATGCCGCCGTCACACCCGGCTTGACGCCGACGCGATACGCCCCCCGATTGGACGGGACCCCCACCCGGCTCGTAGAACCTATCCGGGCCGGGCTGCCCGCTGGGACTGCGGGAGTGCAATGCCGATAGTATCCAGGAGGGGCCCGGGTCTACGCCCCTCCAACAGGTACTGAGAGATACGGCATGCGACAACCGACCATGGGAATCGTCGTCGGCGGCGGGCCGGCGCCGGGCATCAACGGCGTCATCGGGTCGGCCGCGATCGAGGCGATCAACAACGGCCTGCGCGTCGTCGGTTTCTACGACGGATTCGCCCATCTGGTGGCGGATGACTTCGACCGCTCGGAGCACACCGCGGAGCTGACCATCAAGTACACGAGCCGGGTCCACTTTGACGGCGGGTCGATCCTGCGGACGTCGCGGGCCAGCCTGCTGGATACAAAGAAGCTCGGCGAGTCGACCGTGGTGGAGCCCGACCTGGCCAGGACCAAACGAGTCTGCGATCGGCTGACGAAGCTCGGCGTAACCCACCTGTTGACGATCGGCGGTGATGACACGGCGCTGAGCGCGCGGTTCATCGCCGAGCACTTGCGCGGGCGCGTCCGCGTGGTGCATGTGCCGAAGACCATCGACAACGACCTGCCCCTGCCGGGCGACATCCCGACCTTCGGGTTCGTCTCGGCCCGGCACGTGGGAGCGCAGATCGTCGAGAACCTGATGGAGGATTCGCGAACGACGCAGCGCTGGTACGTGGTGGTCACCATGGGGCGCAACGCGGGATTCCTCGCCCTGGGCATCGGAAAGGCGTCCGGCGCGACGCTGACCATCATCCCGGAGGAGTTCCCGGAGTCGACGACGATCAAGGAGATCGCGGACATCATCGAGGGGGCGATCTTCAAGCGGCGGGTGATGGGCCGACCCGACGGGGTGGCGGTGCTTGCCGAAGGCCTGGCCTACAAGCTGGGCGATTCGGCGGAGCTGTCGCAATTGCTGGGGCGCGACGTTCCGGTCGACGCTGCCGGGCACCCGCGGCTGGCCGAGGTGCCGCTCGCTCAGATCCTCAAGGACGAGCTGCATCGGCGTTTCTCGGCCCGCGGGGATAAGATGACGATCGTCCCGCACCGTCTGGGGTACGAGCTTCGCTGCGCGCGGCCGTCCACGTCGGACCTGGCGTACACGCGGGACCTGGGCCACGGCGGGGTCCGGCTGCTGCTCGATCCGTCGCGGGATTTTCCGAGCGGGGCGATGGTGACGCTCCAGTCGGGCAACCTGGTGCCGATGTCGTTCGAAGAGATGGTGGACCCGGCGACGCATCGGACGCGGATCCGGCAGGTGGACATGGAGAGCTACTCCTACAGTGTGGCCCGGGCCTACATGATCCGGCTGGAGCGCAGCGACTTCGAGTCGCCGATGATGCTGGAGGCGCTGGCCGACGAGGCGAAGCTGACCCCGCACCAGTTCCGCGAGCGGTACGAGTACGTCGTGCGCGGGGCGCAGCGGTTTGCGCGGGTCTCATGCCCGGTGGCGGACGCGGTGCACTCCGAGTCGCACGCGGCGTCGCCGGCGGGGGTGAAGTAGGCATCTGCGGGATTGCCCATTGCCGGTTTCCGATTGCCGATTGGTCCACGTGTCGCCCTCTGTAAACGACGCCGTCGGGATTGGCACTGTTTTGGGTTCGTTTTCTTAACACAAACCGCGTTTTCGGTAGCGCCAGGGCATTTTTTGGGTTCGTTCCTGCGACTTTTCTTTTGACTCGCGGGCCTCTTCTTCGTCTGGGGCTGCGCGCACCCGTCTGTCCTCCGGCACCAGTGCGCGACCACACTTGAAGCTCCGGGTCGATCGCCGGGTGGCATGGGCAAACTCGTTTGCCCGTGGAGGCGCGGTGGGGCACGGGCAAGTTGCTGCTTGCCCATGCCACCCGAACGCCCGGCTGTGGTGCCGCACCAGGCTCGTTTCAGCGCCCGGCGCCCTGCGTCCTAACATATACCGTACCTACGGCGCGGTCAATGGCAAAGTTCGCAGGAATGCAATGCAAGGAGGCACGAACGGTGGGCGGAGCGGAGTTCGGCGAACATCGCGGCAGGCGTCAGGGGCTGGGCCTGACGATCGGGAGAACGGCTCGCGGCGGTTGCGGGCGGGTTAAAGCCGCAGTTATCATCGGTGCATGTCCGATTCGGGTGGGCTGAAGTCGCCGTCGTGTCCGCGGTCGGTTCTTGACCTGATCGAGCGGTTCGAGCTGCATCGGGAGACGTACAAGCGGCCCGGGTACAACGAGACGCAGGTTCGGCGCGAGTTCATCGACCCGATGTTCAAGGCGCTGGGGTGGGACGCCCATGAGCCACGGATCGGGAACGCACATGCGGTTGACGAGCGGGAAGGCGTTGGTAGGATAGCGTTCGGAACCCTCGTTGGGCTCTTGGAGCGTCGGGATGCCGCGCAGATTGTTGAACGCCGATAAACCGCGGCGGTGGAAGGCGGATGTGGCTGCGTCCGTCGACCGGTTCAACCAATGGTTCATGCGCTTCGCACCGGAGGCGTTTCGTGCAACTCGGCTGGAAACGACCGAGCGGGTCAAGGATGCGTTGCTTGCCACGAGCGACCTTCGTAGCCTCGGTGCGGACGTGCTGAAAGCGCATCCGGAAGCATTGCCGAGCCTGCGCATGGCGACGGCACCGCCGCTTGCGGTCGATCGACTCATCGGACTTTGCGACGTCAACAAGAACCTCGTTAAGCGTATGGAGAAAGGTAAGCTGCCGACGAAGATGCGTTCCGCGGCGCTGGATCGTCAGTTGGGTTCGATCTGCGGAGTGATTGAGCGGCTGCTGGATCGCGACCTATTCCCCTGGCTCGAGAACCAGAAGGAGCCGACACAGCATGAGCGGATGCGTGCCTCCACGATTGTTGCGGATCGCCTTTGCAGCGCCGTTGCGAATCCCATCGTTCGCAATGCACAGGAAACCCGACAACTGAGGCTGATCGGCGAGTTTCTCGACGCGCGGGGCTATAGGACACAAGCGCATCCGACGGGCACGGCATTGACGGAGATGGTGGCTGGTACTTACGCCTACCGAATGAACGTTCCGGTTGGCGAATCGTACCGCATCAACGTTCCGGTTGACGCTGTCATACAGCCAAAGAAGCTGCGCAGGGACCGGCTGCCGATTCTTATCGAGGCCAAGTCCGCGGGTGACTTCACGAATACGAACAAGCGACGGAAGGAGGAGGCGACAAAACTCCGACAACTTCGGGCGACCTACGGCGAAAGCGTCCAATACCTACTCTTCCTCTGCGGTTACTTCGGAACGGACTACCTCGGCTACGAAGCGGCGGAGGGGATCGACTAGGTTTGGGAGCACCGTATCGACGACCTTTCGAGGGCGGGGATATGAGCGTGACACCTGCATCGGAACTAGCCGGATTAGAGGCGAGGCGAAGCGCAATTCAGCAGCTCAGCGACGCGCGACGTTCGACGGCCGACAGGAATCGTCTCGGGCAGTTCGCGACGCCCTATCCGCTCGCAGTTGACGTCGCCCGCTATGTTCGATCGCTGCGCGGATTGCGAAATGGCAACGTGCGCTTCGCCGACCCGGCTATCGGCACTGGAAGTTTCTTTTCCGCGGCTCTGGCCGCGTTTGGGCCCGCGCGGATCGAAAGTGCGGTCGGAGTGGAGATCGACGGGGAGTTCTGCAACTCTGCGCGAGAGCTTTGGAGCCGTGCAGGTCTGGAGGTGTTCCACAGTGACTTCACTCGCCTGGCGGACGACGCGATCTTCGCACAGCGCCCCAACCTCATCCTGACCAACCCTCCGTACGTTCGGCATCATCACCTGGACCGCAAGGACAAGGAACGGCTGCAACACCTGTCGTATAGGATGACGGGCATCGCGGTCAATGGGCTGGCCGGGTTGTACGTTTACTTTCTGTTGCTCGCGACAGCGTGGATGGAGGAGGGCGGTTTCGCCGCGTGGCTAATCCCATCGGAGTTCATGGACGTGAACTACGGCCGAGCGCTGAGGCGATTTCTTACCGAACGCGTGTCGCTGCTTCGCGTGCATCGCTTTGATCCGAACAATGTGCAGTTCGACGACGCATTAGTCTCGTCCGTGGTTCTCGTGTTCAAGAAAACACCGCCGCCAATGGGACACGGCGTCGAGTTCACTTTCGGCGGGAACCTCGGCGAACCGGTGATTCAGGATCGTGTTTCATTGGAGACCCTGGAACGTTCGCACAAATGGACGAGCTACCCAAACCACGCCACGAACGATCGTCGTGCCGGTGACAACGGAGCGGGCCCGGCGCTGGCCGATGTGTTCCGGATCCAACGCGGGATCGCGACGGGGAGCAACAAGTTCTTCGTTCTGAAGCGAGCCGACGCGAAGGCACGCGGGCTTCCGAGGCGCTACTTGCGCCCCATTCTTCCCAGCCCGCGACATCTCAAGGTAACGGTGATCGACTCCGGCGAGGACGGCTACCCGCGGATTGCGGACCCACTCTGCGTGATTGACTGCGATTTGCCGGAGCACGTTGTGCGGCAGCGGCACCCCCGGTTGTGGAACTACCTGGGGACGGCAGAGGCGGCGGGAATTCGTGATGGGTACTTGGTCACCAAGCGGCACCCGTGGTACAAACAGGAGCGTCGCGAGCCGGCCCCGTTTCTATGCACCTACATGGGGCGCGGGGCCGACGAGAAGCAGCCGTTCCGGTTCATATTGAACCGATCGGATGCGATCGGGACGAACTTGTACCTGATGCTCTATCCTCGCGGCGCGCTGGCGGCGATGCTCCGTGACCATCCGGACCGTGCGATCGGGGTACACGAGTTACTTGGGAGAATCACGGGTCATGAACTGCGCGGCGAGGGCCGGGTCTACGGCGGGGGGCTACACAAGATTGAGCCCAGGGAGCTGGGGCGGGTTTCTGCGGTGCCGTTGCTTGAGCGTTGGCCAGAATTGAGGACGGGGCTGATTTGCGGTGCGACGCCGAGCCTGTTCGATGGCTGACATTTCAGTTCGAGCGCAAAGCGGCGCCAAATCGGATGAGCCGACTCGAAGTGAAGGGGGCCGTGGGGGAGGTGACGTGGTGCACGCGGCGGATGGTGTCGTATTCCTGTGGTTCGCCGAAGTGAAAATGCCGACGAACGGGACGGCCATTCATCGGGAGATTGATGCTACGGTTCGGGAGAGTGACGGGTTGGTGTACGAGTTGTACGGGTTGACGGATGAGGAGATAAGGATTGTGGAGGAGGGGACGGGACAGTGACCTCTGCGGGGGAAGGGACCGGCGATACGGCTCGAGCACGTTTCCTCCGCCCCGTTGGGGCGGCTGGGGTTTTTGGGATCGCTGTCCACGGGTTGCGCTTCGTCGCTGGCGCTACGGCGCTTCACCCGTGGCTACAGTCCTGCGCCCCGTTGGGGCGGAACGGTCGCGGACGCCGACGGACACGACGGCGATTCAGCGGCAGATTGATGCGACGGACCAGCGGATTGACCGGTTGGTGTACGAGCTGTACGGGTTGACGGACGAGGAAATTGGGATTGTGGAGGAGGCGATGGGAGGGCGTGAAACGTGACAAGACCGGCGGTACTCAAAGAAGTGGTATCCGCATCGATGGGGTGCTTCAACTTCGGGGCTTATCACGCGTCATTCCTGCTGGCGCTGTGTGCGACCGACGCGACGGCAATGAAGCGATTCTCGGAGGAAAAGCACAGCGGTCGGCGGTTCAAGGCGTTCCTTCGCGGGGAGATGCCGCGGCTCTGCGGAGCGAAAGACTTCTGGGTTGCCGTGGATATGCCGGAGAACCGCTCGACGCTCGCCGTCGATGAGACTGGGATCCCTGAGCTTCCGCGGGTTGATGATGACTTCTACCGTCGGGCCGGACAGCCGCGCTTGGTGCTTATGGAGGGGGTTTTGTACCACGCGTTTAGGTGCGCACTCACTCACGAAGCGGACCTTCCGGACGTCGAATTACTTCCGCCGACGGAGAGTGGCTGTGTCAGCGTGACGGTGGATACAAAGGTTCGAATTTCCGCGGACATCATTCCTCGATTGCTGCACGCGGTTACGAACAGCCCGATAAACGAAGACGTGTTCGGCACAGGCAAAGAGACCGTGGCGACAGAGCCAGACAGTACGGGATCCACCAGCGAGGGTGGGTCACCAACGTAGAGGTTGGGTCGCCCTTGCAGGGCTTGTTTGGGATTGGGGGATGCGTACCCAGGGCGTTGGCATGGGCTGTTTTGCGGCGCCCTTACAGGGCTCGAGTGAAGGGCGGGCCGCTTCATACCTGGCGCGGTTCTCATTGGATGGCCGGGCGTGGGCGGGGCTGCGCTGGCCTACGGCTACTTCCTTTGAGCCCTTCAGGCCCGGAGTGTCGCCCCTGGCGGGGGCTGGTTTGTTTCGCGTGGGCTCGATCCCCACGGCTTGCGCCGTGGGCTGGAGGAAGTGGCGCCCTTGCAGGGCTTGTTTGGGATTGGGGGATGCGTACCCAGGGCGTTGGCATGGGGTGTTTTGGGGCGCCCTTCCAGGGCTTGAGCGAAGGGCGGGCCGCTTCATACCTGGCGCGGTTCTGATTGGATGGCCGGCCGTGGGCGGGGCTGCGCTGGCCTACGGCTACTTTCTTTGAGCCCTTCAGGCCCGGAGTGTCGCCCCTGGCGGGGCTTTGGGTCGGGGGCGGGCCTTGTCCCCGGGGCTTACGCCGCCGGGCTGGGCGGAGGTGGCGCCCTTGCAGGGCTTGTTTGGGATTGGGGGATGCGTACCCAGGGCGTTGCCCTGGGCTGTCTTCGGTCGCCCTTGCAGGGCTTGTTCGGGATTGGGGGATGCGTGCCCAGAGCGTTGCCCTGGGCTACGATCGGCTGCCCTTACAGGGCATGGGCGGCTGGGATGCGACCCCTTCGGGGTCGGGGGAGTCGTGGGGGCCGGGGTCTTCCGGCGGTGGCTTCGGGGACCGCCGGCTACTGTCGGGCACACCCGTCGGCGTGCGGGGAGCCGTTGTTCCGCCGGCGGCGTGTGGGGGCAATCCCCGTGAATCCGCCCTTCGGGGCCAACCCGCTCGAATCCCTCCTTCGGGCCCAACCCCCCTGCATCCCCCCTTGGTAAGGGCAGAGCAGAGGCTTTACCGTTACCGGACGCGGGGAGGCTGGGCATCGAATCGCCCCTTTGGGGGCCAACCCCCCTGAATCCCCCCTTGGTAAGGGGGGAGGCTGGGCATCGCGGTTTTCGGCTGGGTCGGCGCGAAGGCGGCGGCGGGTCAGCAGAAGTAGGCCTTGAGGACGTATTGCTGCATCATGCGCTGGGCGTTGAAGAAGGAGCCGTTTAGGGCGATGCAGTGGCGCATGACGTCGACGAAGCGCTCGCGCTGTTCGTAGAAGAGCGGAAGGATGACGTATTCGAGCTTGTCGTAGAGGGTTTCGGCGTCCTGGTCGCGGTCGGAGGCGTCGATGCCGCCGTCGGTGGTGCGGCCGATCGCCCATCCCGTGGTGCCCTCGATCCAGCCTTCGACCCACCAGCCGTCGAGGACGCTCAGGGAGGGAACGCCGTTCAGCGCCGCCTTCATACCGCTGGTGCCCGAGGCTTCCAGCGGCGGCTCGGGCGTGTTGAGCCAGACATCGACGCCGGCCACCATGAGCTTGCAGACGTCCATGTCGTAGTCGGGCAGGTACACGACCTTGATCCGGTCCTTGAGGCGATCGCGGGCCTGGAAGATGCGGCGGATGACGTCCTTTCCGCCTCCGTCGGCGGGGTGGGCCTTGCCGCCGTAGATGACCTGGATGGGCCCGGCGCCTTTGACGATCTTGCGCAGTCGGGCTTCGTCCTGGAAGAACAGGGCGGCGCGTTTGTAGGTGGCGGCGCGTCGGGCGTAGCCGATGGTGAAGTGGTCGTGATCCAGTCCGGCGTTGGTCTCGCGGTTGACGAAGTGAATGAGCTCGTTCTTGCAGCGGACGTGGGCCTGCCATAGTTCGTGGTTGGGAATGGAGAGGGCATTGCGCAGGCTGCAAGCGTCCTCGCGCCAGGTGGGGATTCGCCGATCGAGCAGCTCGGCCAGCGGAGCGGCGACCCACGTCCGGACGTGCACGCCGTTGGTGATGGAGTCGATGGCGTAGGGGGCGAACATCTTCCGTGAGATTTCACCGTGCCGCTTGGCCACGCCGTTGACGTAGTGGCTGAGCTGGAGGGCGAGGTAGGTCATGTTGAGGGCGCCGTCGACACAGGACAGGCGGCGCAGCGTGGCGACCTGCCGCGGTGACAGGACGCGCTGCACGACTTCGACGGGGAACTGGTCGTGTCCGGCCGGAACCGGCGTGTGGGTGGTGAACACGCAGCGCTCGCGCACGGCCTCGATGTCGAGATCGGTGAGCTTCTCGCCGCCGGCCGGCTCCATCCGTTTTCGCAGCAGCTCGCACGCCAGCAGGCTCGCATGGCCTTCGTTCATGTGGTAGCGCTCGATGTCGGCGTAGCCGAGCGCTTCGAGCATGCGCAGTCCGCCGATGCCGAGAATCGCCTCCTGGCAGAGGCGGTAGCGTTGATCGCCGCCATAAAGATGGTGGGTCAGTCCGCGGTGGGGCTCGTCGTTTTCGGGGAGGTCGGTGTCGAGGAAGATGACGGGGACGTTGGAGCCGGTCTGACCTTTGACATCGTATCGCCAAGCGGCGATGCGTACGGTTTTGCCCTCGATGGTGGTCGAGGCGGTTGCGTCCAGGCGGGTCAGGAAGTCATCGACGACCCAATGCACCGGCTCCTCGGTCTGGTGGCCCTGGGAGTCGAGAAGCTGCCGGCAGTAGCCCTTGCGGTGGAGGAGCGTCACGGCGACCAGGGGGACGCGGAGGTCGGCGGCGGCGCGAATGGTGTCGCCGGCGAGCACGCCGAGGCCGCCGCTGTAGGTCGGTATCTCGGCGCCGAGGCCGATCTCCATGGAGAAGTACGCGATCCGGGCGGGTTCCTGCATGTAGCCACGCTCTTGTCGACCGCTGACGCACAACGCCGCGCGCCGCGAGTGCACGGGGCCCGCCTGTCTACACCACAAATGCAAGTCGCGCAACCGGCCCGCGCTGCACGGAGACTACCTCCTCATCGGATTCTGGGAAAGGGCTCCTTGCGTGGCCGCGACGAAGCGCGGATTCGCCGGCAACCCGACGCGGGACACCGGCAGGCGTCCGCCGGCACGTCTCATTATGGGTCACTTCGCGACGCGGTGCGGTGTCGCCGGACCGGTAACGACCGGGCTACCTGCCTCGTAGAGCGATCTCGTCGCGGAGTTCGCGCTCGGCCTGTAGCCAATCGGCGGCGGGATCGCCGCCCGTCCCACCCCGCCGGAGGTAGATCTCGTAGGCACGGCGGCGGATGTCGTCGAGCGTGGGGCCGGAAGCGGTGACGACGTCCGCGGCGGGCCTGGTCTTCGGCCGTCCGGTCCGGGCGGCACCTTCGGCGTTCGAGGGCCGTTTCGTGCCCTGGGCCGCGTCGGGTTTGTCGGGGACGGCGCCGGTCCGCGTCGCACGTGCTTGCGTCGTTCGGCCTGCGCCGCCGGCCTTCTGCTTTCGTGTGTTTTTCTTTTCTCGAGCCATCGGAGAAGCCCCTGATTCCACGGTGCCATAGCGACGAGAACGGTCAATGTGACTCGGGGCGCTACTCATATCGCGGTTTGACCGGTTGGGCAACCGGGGGGATTCATGCTCGGGTAGGCGGCGTGGGCTCGGGGACTTTCGGCACGGGGGATTTCGGCCGTGGGTGGCGAGCGCGGGGGGCGGGCGGCGGCATGGCGCAAGAATTCGTCGGATCGGTGAGGGATTGTTCGGGTTGGGCGCAGAATACCGGTAGAAGGAACGGTACTTCCGAGGGAGCACGAGCTTTTGGATACGCTTGCGACGGCCCTGGCACCGGGAATGAGCGTCAGCGTGGAGGAGTCGCGATCGGAGCGGCTTCGGCGGGTGTTCGAACGAACATGCGACGGCCTCTACCGCTTCATCCTGGTCCGCGCGGGGAACGACCGGCACGCGGCTGACGAACTCATGCAGGAAACGTGTGAGATCGCAGCGGGCCACCGGCGTTTTCCGTGGAATGAGGATGCGTGCGAGGCGTGGCTGCGGGGCATCGCCCGGAACCTCCTGAAGAAGCACTGGCGTCAGGCGGCGAAGCGCAGCGCCGTGCCCCTGCACGACACGCAAGCGGCGCCGCAAGTGGCGAAGGCGCTGGAATCGGGTCCGCTTCCGAGCGAGGCGGTGCTTCGCGACGAGGTACTGTCGCACCTGATGACGGCCATTACGGATCTACCGGCCGCGGAGCAGCGGCTGATTTTCGACTTCTACTTCGACGAGCGATCGACGGCCCAGATTGCCGGCGACCTGGGCGTATCGGTCAAAAGTGTTGAATCCCGCTTGTACCGAATCCGCAGCCGCCTGCGGGCGAGGCTGCGCGGCAACGAAAGGACCGGTGAATGATGGACCGCGACCGTATGGACGAGAATTTCGAGAAGAACCTGAGGGAGTTGGGGCGGCAGTGCTCGCGGCCCGAAGGGCCGAGTTTGGGGCTCCGGGCGCGATGTGCGGAGGTGCTGGTGGGCGGCGGCCGGCGGCGGGTTGGAAGCGCTTCGCGGCGTTTCCGCAGGCCCGCGTTGCTGTCGGGGCTGGGATTGGCGGCGGCAGTGGCCGTGGCGTTCAGCGTGTTTTTCCCGAGTGCGAACGGCACGACCGTGCGGGCAGAGACGATCCTGGCGAAGCTGACCGAGCAGGTGCAGGGGAGCGAGGTCTTCGAGGTCTCGCTGGACAACGTGGCGGTGGACGAGGTGCAGATCGACGGGCGGTTTCAGCTCGCGGGTGACTCGGTGGCGGGTGACGTTCACGTGATCGTGCAGGAGGGCGGCGACGGCCCGATCGAGGTGGACGCGGCGCTGGCGATCTCGCCCGACAGCGGCTGGATCCTGGTTCGCAAGCTGGCGATCGCGGCCCCGGAGGTCCAGCCGATGCTGAGGGCGCTGTTTCCGCCTGGGGCGGAAACGCTGCTGCTGCTTCCGCCGAACACGCTGAAGGAGGCGGTGTCGTCGGGATTCGAGGCGGACCTCGATGAGCTTCGTACGCTGGCGTCGGGTCAGGCGGCGGCGTTCATCAAGGAGGTGCTGCGATCGGGCAGCGACGTGGGGGCGGTGGTTTCCCATCGGGCGGACGGGACGGTGCTGCTGACGATCACGATGGACGATGCGGAGAGCCTCGCAAACCTGGTTCGGCTTGCGGCGCGGGCCTTCGGTGAGGACGCCGCCGAGATCGATCTCGAGGCGGATGACGGCAAGGAGTTGATGGGGGCGACGTTGCAGGTGGTGTACGACCCGGCCGCGGAAACGGTGCGCTCGTTCTCCATCACCGACATCGCCGAGATGCGCGGGACGATCACGGTGTCCTTGTCGGGTGCGATTCGCGACGCGAATCTCTTCGATTCGGGCCGGGTGACGGGGCCGAACACCCGGGTGTGGGACCTGAGCGCGTTCGAGTCGGTGATCAAGGCGCTGGAGGGCTCGCTTCGGGAGTAAGGGCGTGCGAGTAACTTGAACGAGAAAAATCGCGGCCGCGCGGGGGTACGACCACCGCCCGGCCCGATTATTGGGATTGCACGAATCCCCGTCGCGGCGAGCGCGGTCGTCGGCGTGATCGCGGTGCTCGCCCCCGGGTGCCGGGGCAGCGGCGATGCATCGGACAGCAAGCGTCCGATGCCCACGGCGACGGAGGTACAGTATCCTAACCCAAGTTACGCAGTTGGGATGCGTAAGCGACCTTCGCGGCATTGCCAAGGCGGTTTTTCATGGGCTGTCGTGACTACATTTCTCGACTTCCTCGAGGTAGCGCAGCCGCTGGGGCAGGATCA